>WBZO01001985.1_pt1 | contig 28745 bp, 22 predicted proteins | sample 5204261 | NCBI WGS metagenome assembly WBZO01 (sample SAMN12412400, study PRJNA552823) | activated sludge metagenome | isolation source: activated sludge from anammox sidestream of wastewater treatment plant... | place: USA: North Carolina | collected 2017-09
CGAAGAACTGCACGCCGCTCACGAAGGGCTGCGACGGAGTCGAGGGATCGGGCAAGGTCGTCGACAAGTGCGGCGTGTGCGGCGGCGACGGCACGAGCTGCGACTCCTGCGGGGCCGGCAGCCTCCAGTACCGCGCGGGCAACGGCGCGTACGTGAGCTTCAACGCGGGTGCGGCGAGCCACGGCGCGCGCGTCACCTTCCCGGACGGCAACTACTACAAGTACGGCGACTACAAGTGCAACCGCGTGCTCTGGGGCAACGTCGCGCTGGTGTGCAAGGACGGCAGCTGGACGTGGGGCGGCACCCAGAGCTTCAGCAGCGACGCCTGGTGCACCAAGGACTCGAACGCGAGCTGGTCGGATAGCGGCAACTCGATCTCGACCGGCTGGAACCCGTGACCTGAAGCCCGAGACCTGAACCCGGCCTGGTGCGAGGTGACTCGCGACCGGGCCGCGGTCGTTTGTCGGACCTGTTACGATCTGCCGATCGAGGGGTGCTCCATGTCGATGCTCGTCCGCGCGCTCGTGGTGTCGTCGTTCGTCGTCGTGCCCATCGCGGCCTGCGGAGGCGGCGGAGGACTCGCGGTCGATCTCGGGCTCGACGCGGGCGTGGACGGTGCGGCCGATGCGGGCCTCCTCGGCAAGAGCGTCGGCGAGGCGTGCGACGACGGCGTGAATCGCTGCCGGCCGGGGCTCGCGTGCGTCGACGGCAAGTGCGCGCCGGGGCGCTCGTCCGAGAGCGGCACGCCCTGCGTGATCAGTGCAGAATGCAAGGACGGCCTCTACTGCGGGCCGGAGCGGAAGTGCACGCCCGCGGGCACCGGCGGCGAGTCGGCGTCGTGCGCGAGCGACGCGGACTGCAAGTCGGGGCTGCGCTGCAACATCGTCGGCTTCGGCGCGCAGTGTCAGCCGGAGGGAACCGGGGACGTCGGCGGCAGCTGCAAGACCGGCGGCGACTGCTTCGGAGGGCTCGCATGCGTGAAGGGCGCGTGCACGCCGCTCCCTCCCGGCACCGTCGCGCCCATCGCGATCCCGACGTGGCCGGGCGTGGACTGCAAGGACGATCCGCCTCCGGTCGCGGCGTACTTCCGCGTGCCGCGCGGGTCGAACGACGGCGACTTCTTCCGCCTCCCGTTCCCGAACGACATCCGGCGCGACGGGAACGGACATCCGACGCTGTTCGGGTTCCCGACGCCGGGCTCCGAGGTGCTCGGCTTCGACGTCGTCGACCGCTACGTGAAGGACGTCGAGCAGAACGCGGACGGCTTCAGCGCCTACGCGACGATCACGATGCGCTTCAGCGGCGAGGTCGACTGGGACACGTTCAAGCCGCAAGGCGTCGTGCGCCTCGTCGACGTGACCGACGGAGGCCCGGGCAGCGACCTCGGCCTGTCGTGGATCGCCACCACCGGACGATCGGCCTACGTGTGCAACAACGCCATCGGCATCCGCCCGCGCGACGGCGAGCCGTTCGTCCCGGGCCACACGTACGCGGCCATCGTCACGAGCGCCGCGAAGACCCCGGGCGGAGGCGCGATCGCGCGCTCGGCGGATCTGTCCGCGCTCCTCGCCCCCGCCGCCCCCGCGGACGCCGTCCTCGCCCCAGCGTACGCGAGGTACGCGCCGCTCCGCGCGTGGGCCGCGGCGAAGGGCTTCGACCTCGGCACGGTGCTGAACGCCGCGGTCTTCACCGTCGCGCACACCACGCGCCCGGCCGAGAAGCTCTCGGAGGCGGTGGCCGCCGCGACGCTCCCCACCGCGAGCGGATGGGTCAAATGCGGATCTGCGCCTTCGCCCTGTCCCGACGCGACGGGCGAGCGCGCGTGCGGCGCGGCCGATCCGGCGTTCGACGAGCTCCACGCGCTCGTCACGCTGCCGATCTTCCAGAAGGGCAACGCTCCGTACGTGAGCCCGACCGACGGCGGCGACCTCGCCTACGACGGCGCGGGCAAGCCGCTCGTGCAGCGCACCGAGCAGGTCTGCATGGCGCTCACCGTGCCGAAGGGATCGGCCATGCCCGCGGGCGGCTGGCCGATCGTCGTCTATGCGCACGGTACGGGCGGGAGCTTCCGCAGCCACGTGACCGAGGGCGTCGCGAAGTCGCTCGCCGCCTCGAGCATCGCGGTGCTCGGCATCGATCAGGTCGCGCACGGTCCGCGGCGCAACGGCTCGAAGGCGGCGCCGAACGACCTGTTCTTCAACTTCACGAACCCCGCGGCTGCGCGCGGCAATCCGCTCCAGGGCGCGGCGGATCAGATGGCGCTCGTGCGCTTCGCGCGCGCGCTCGATCTCGCGGCCGGCGTCTCGCCGACGGGCGCCGAGATCAAGTTCGATCGCATCGCGTTCTGGGGTCACTCGCAGGGCGCGACCGAGGGCGCGATCGCTATGCGGTACACGGCGGACGTGTCGGGCGTCGTCCTCAGCGGCGTCGGCGCGAGCCTCATCGATGCGCTCCTGAGCAAGACGAGCCCGGTGAACATCAAGGCGGCCGTGCCGTTCGTCCTCGTCGAGCCGTCGGGCGTGAACGAGGCCCATCCCGTCCTCGCCCTCCTGCAGAACGCGATCGATCCGGCCGATCCGCTCTCGCACGGCCGCGCGCTCGACAAGCACGTGTTCGTCCCGTTCGGGCAGAAGGACACGTACACGCCGAGCGCGGTGCAGGCGACGTACATCCTCGCCGCCGGTCTGGGCCTCGCCGCGCACCCGGCATCGGTCACGCAGCCCGAGGGGATCGGCAGCCTGCAGCCGATCGCCGTGCCCGCGTCCGGCAACCTCTCGGGCGGCGCACGCACCGGCCTTTCGCGCGAGTACGCGCCGGCCGGCTACGACGGGCACTTCGTCGTCTTCCGCGATCCGGACGGCAAGAAGGACGCGGCGAAGTTCCTCGCCGATCTCGCCGCCGGGAACGTCCCGAGCGTCGGCCCCTAGAAGGACGGCGTGGCGAGCCTCGACGTGTGCTCGCGCACGTCGGCAGGCCAGCGCTTGATCCGTCGCTCGAACGCCTCGCGGTCCTTCGCGTACAGCGCGCGCAGGGCTTCCTCGTAGCCCGGGCGATCGCCCGCCATGGTGGTCATGAAGCGATGCGCCGCCTCGCGCGCGTGCCGCTTGATCTCCTCGTCGGGCTCTCGCTTGCGCGCCTCCTCGACGAGCCGGCGCAGGGTCGCGGAGACGCCATGCGGCTGCCGCTCGAGCCACTCCCAGTGGCGCGGCAGGAGCGTGATCTCGCGCGACGTCACGCCGAGCTTGGGCCGGCCGCGTCCCTGCGGCGGCGGCTCGGGGATCGCGCGCGCGAGCACCTCCTCCGTCGTACCCTCGAGGCTCACGTCGATCTGCTTCCCGGTCTCGTCGTCGAACAGCAGGACGCCGTCGGCCTTGCCGCGGTCCGCGCGCTCCTTCAGCCGGAGGATGACGGTGCGGAGATCGCCGGACGCGACGAGCTTGTCCCCGGCGAAGGCGGCATACGTCCGCGCCTTCTCGGTCTCTCTCGTTTCCATGGCGAGTGAATATTGGCCGGGTAATAATGTTCGTCAATAGTACCCGGATGAAAATAACAATCGGCGCCGTTTTCTTTCCGGCCTTGACGCCTTCGTGGCATTCGAGAATAGCCCTGTTGTTCTCGGGCGTTCGGGTGGACGCATGACGATGAAGGACCCGCTTCCCGCAAGGCGCAAGACCGATGCCCCCGACAGCGTCCGCGTGCTGAAGCCGCGCCGGGCCGCTCCGGCCGATGCCGTACGCCCGACGCGCGCCGAGGTGAACCTCGCCGCCCTCCGGCACAACCTCCGCGTCGTCGCGCGGCATGCCGGCACCGCGAGCGTGTGGCCGGTGCTCAAGGCGGACGGCTACGGCCACGGCGCCCCCGCGGTCGCGCGCACGCTCGAGCGCGCCGGCGCCCAGGGCTTCTGCGTCGCGCTCCTCGAGGAGGCGGTCGAGCTGCGCGACGCGGGCATCCGCACGCCGATCCTGGTGATGGGCGGCTACTACGGCGGCGCGTACGAGGAGATCGTCGAGCGCGGCGTGGTCCCCGTCGTCTACGACGCCTCGCACCTCGAGGGCCTTGCTCGTGCCGCACGGCACCTCGGCCGGTCGGTCGAGGCGCACCTCAAGATCGACACCGGCATGGCGCGCCTCGGCGTCCGCATGGGCGACCTCGAGTCCTTCGCCGCGAAGGCCGCGGCGTGCTCGGAGGTGCGGATCAGCGGGCTCATGACCCATCTCGCGTCGGCCGACGAGCCCGAGGACGGCTCCGCGACGGTCGATCAGCTCGCGCGCTTCGAGGAGGCCACGCAGCGTCTCGCGCGATGCGGGCTCGCTCCGTCGGTGCGCCACGCGGCGAACAGCGCCGCCGTGCTCCGCCGCAACGCGCTCTACGACGTCGTGCGCCCGGGCATCGCGCTCTTCGGCATCTCGCCGCTCGGCGCGTCGGAGCTCCGCCCGGCGATGCGCGTGCGGTCCGAGGTCGTCGATCTCCGCACGATCGACGCCGGCGAGCCCGTCGGCTACGGCGGCCTGTTCCGCGCCTCTCGAACGAGCCGCATCGCGACCGTCCCGATGGGCTACGCGGACGGCCTGTCGCGCCACCTCTCGAACCGCGGCCACGTGCTCGTCCGCGGCGTGCGCGCGCCGATCGTCGGCGCCGTCTCGATGGACATGTCGATGATCGACGTCACCGACGTGCCCGGCGTCTCGATCCGCGACGAGGTCGTCGTGCTCGGCTCGCAGGAGAAGGACGCGATCTCGGCGGACGAGGTCGCGGCGCAGGCCGGCACGATCGCATGGGAGGTGCTCACCTCCATCTCGCGCCGCGTGCCGCGCTTCTATCGCGAGCCCTGATCGGCTCGGACGACGTCACTGCTGGAAGCAGTAGAGGCGACGGGGCACGTTGCAGTCGCTGGGCTGGGCGCGCGTCCAGGACTGGGACGTCACCGTGACGGTCCCGCTGCACGCGTGGGCAGCCGAGCTTCCCGACGTCCAATCGGCGCAGTCGTCGTCGAAGAAGGCGCCGTCGGGCCCGGTGCCGGTCCACACGATGCCGGTCACGGGCTGCCCGTTCTCGTCGCGATCGATCGCCTTGTCGATCGGCGGCGCCGTGAGCTCCGCCTTCGTGACCGCGACCTGAGCGTCGCCGACGAGGTGCCACGGGCCCGCGCCGGTGACCCGATCCTTCGCCGCGACGGCGTTCGTCGACAGCCAGGCGACCCACGATCCGCCGAGACCGGCAGCCTGTGCAAGCTGCACGCATTTGGCGTCGGCGCCCGTGAGCCCGCCGAGGTTGCCGCCCGTCGTCGTCGACGACGCGAAGACTCGCTTCACCGTCGGTCCGGTGTCGGCCGGCGCATCGATCGTCGCGTCGGCGCCCGCCGCGTCGGCGTCTGCGGTCGCGTCGTCGGATGCGTCAGCGAGCTCGGACGGGGCGGCGTCGCGCGCTCCTGCGCCGCCGTCCGGCTGGTCGCGCGGAGGCAGCGCGCCTCCGTCGAGCCCCAGGAGGTCGTCAGGCTCGAGGTCCGCGGCGCCGGTCAGGGCGTTGCACCCGACCAGCGCAGCGCCCAGCAGAACCGTCCGCGCGCGGCGCGCCCCCATCTCTCTCAGTGTACCTCATCGCTCGCGCGGGGGAGGGGCGCGAGCAGCTTCTCCGCGTCCGCGCGTGCGTCCTTCGCGGGCGCCAGCGTCCTCGGATCGAGGCGGGTCAGCGCCGCCCCGTCGGAGATCCACACGTGCTCGCCTTGCACCGCGGGAGGGCGCGGGACGATCGCGGCGCCGGTCAGCTCTCCGCTCGCACCATCGAACGAGGCGAGCAGACGCGCGTCACGCTCGAACGCGAGATGACGCGAGCCGGCACGCTGGACGTGCGTGCGCCTGAGCCCCTCGTTCGGCTCGCTCTGCCACGCGATGCGTCGTCCGTCGAGATCGAGCATCAGCAGGCGATTCGCCGGTCGTCCGTCGTCGACGATCACCGGCACGAACCGCGTGGCCTCGCCCGAGAGCGGCAGCGTGTCAGGCATCGACTCCGCGGCGCGCTGATCGCCGGTCGACCCGAGGTGCACGGGCCCGAGCTCGATCTGCGCCTGCACCGCGCCGGTCGCCGGATCGAGTGCGAGCATCCACATCGGCGCGAACGCATCCGCCTTCCGTCCGTACCGGTCGGAGGCCGCGATCCACACCCGTCCGTCGCGCATCGCGCAGAGCCCGTGGAGCTGCAGCGGCGCGTCGATCGGACGCGGCAGCGTGCGCGTCGATCCGTCGGCGAGCGACAGCGCGTGGAGCTCGCCGCCGGAGGTGAACCATGCATGCGTCTCGGTCACGCAGGGATCCGGATCGGCGGCCACCTGCGCACGCGATGCGCCGCTTCGGGCGTCGATCAGCGACAGCCCGTTCCAGGTGAAGACGACGAGCGACGTGCCGCGCAGCCAGGCCGGTCCGTAGGCACCCTGAGCGCCCGACAGATCGGTGTGCCAGCGCTCGACGCCCGTCCTCGCGTCGATGCCCGCGACCCGGACGAAGTCCGTCTCCGGCGACCTCAGCTCGTGACCGTGGAACGCGATCACCCGGTTGTCGGTCGCCAGGAGCGACAGGTTCATGAGCCCGAACGCCGCGCCGCGCGGATCGCGCTCTTCGCCCATCGGCAGGAGCTGCCAGAGCGTGCGTCCGTCGCGCGCGTCGTAGGCCTCGAGCACGGGGACGTCGCGACGCCGCGACCGGACGACGACGATGCCGTCCGCGTCGACGGTCACGCCGGCCTGCGCCTCGCGCTCCCACCGGATGGTGCCGCGATCGAGCAGCTGCAGCCTCTCGCCGCGGAAGACGAGCGCCCGCTCGCCGTCGAGCGGCTCGTAGCGCTCGATGGGTCCCGGCTGCGGACGGCGGAGCCACGCGAACGTCGAGACGGCGGCGACGCACGCCGCGACGAACAGCGTGAACCTGCGCGTGCCGTCCATCTCAGAGGCCGTTCGCTTTCTTCACGACCGCAAAGAGGTCGCCGACCTCGTAGAAGTCGACGCCGACGAACGTCGGCGGCCGGCCGACCTCGCCGGTGCAGTCCGTCACGCGCTTGCCGAGCACGCTCTCGACGTTGACCTCGCCCGCATAGGCGATGTTCGCGAGCGGCCGCCCGAGCCAGTGGTTGACCAGGAAGAGCGGATCCCCCGCGGCGCCGCGGTTGAGACGGCACGAGAAGTCCGCCTGCTTCTCGAACGAGTAGGGCGTGTCCCGGATGTTCCCCACGAAGGCCGGATGAAGATAGGGCGGATCGCCGCCGCCGGTCTCGACGAACACGACGAGGCGCTTGCCCGCGTCGATGAGCTCGCGGAGCGTGGGCCACGGCGTGCCGGCCGGGTGCGCGTACGCGTAGTCCGTGAGGCCGCTCGCGCCGAGCACGGCGTCGAGGTCGGCGTCGGTCACCCGGTTCTCGAAGATGATCGACACCACCTCGCCCGGGTGCGTGTCGAGGAAGCTCGTGATCTCGCAGAGCCCGTCGAGGAGCCGCTTCTTCCCGAGGGCGCAGAGCGCGTGGCACAGATACACCTGGTCGGCCGGCGTCGCGGTCTCGAGCCGCTCGCTCGAGTTCTGGTTGGCCTCCACGTCGAAGTAGTGCACGTCGAGCATCAGCCCGCGGATGCCGTCGGCGAGCTGCCTCGCGACGCCGTGTGTCTGGTTCGGCGTGCTCCACCCGTCGTCCGCGTTCGACATCGCGTTGTGGGTCATCGGGACGGTCACGCGGTCGTACGTTCGATCGCAGAGCTCCGCGGCGCCGTTGCACGTCGCCGGTTTCTCCCTGCTCTTCGCGCCGCGCGTGCAGGTCTGCGGCAACCCGCTCACGCGGATCGTCGGTCCTGCATCGCCGGATGGCGTCGAGCTCGGTGGGGAGTCGTCCGAGGAGCACGCCGCGATCACCGACGCGGCACCGAGAGCAAGGACCATCGCCCGATGTGTCACCTGGGCGATTCTAGCGCTAGACTGCGCGGGCCTTGGAGAACACGCAGCTGGCAGACGCACCCAAGCGCGGGTTCTTCACGCTGGTGGACTTCGTCGTCGACCCGGTGCTCGGCGTGCTCGACGACATCGGCGCCACCATCCTCTTGTTCGTGAGGGCCGCCACCTGGCTGGTGCGCCCGCCGTTCCGCGTCGCGCAGTTCCTGCTCGCCATCGAGTTCATCGGCGCCGGCTCGCTCTTCATCGCGGGCCTCGTCGGCGTCTTCACGGGCATGGCGTTCACGATCAGCACGATCGTCGGCTTCCGTCAGTTCTCCGCGGAGGGGATGGTCGGCGGCGTCGTCGCGCTCGCGCTCGCGCGCGAGCTCGCGCCGGTCCTCGCGGCGGTCGTCGTCACCGCGCGCGCCGGCAGCACCATGGCGAGCGAGCTCGGCAACATGCGCGTGACCGAGCAGATCGACGCCATCACGACGATGGGCGTGAGCCCGATCCAGTACCTCGTGGTGCCGCGCGTCGTCTCGACGGTGGTCGTGCTGCCGCTGCTCGCCCTCGCGTTCGGAATCGCGGGCATGCTCGGCTCCTACGTCGTCGGCGTCCTCTGGCAGAACATCGACCCGGGCGTCTTCCTCGATCGCGTCGAGCAGTTCGTCAAGTGGAGCGACATCCGGATGCTGCTCGTGAAGAGCGCCGTCTTCGGGATGATCGTCAGCACGATCTGCTGCAAGAAGGGCTTCTTCGCCTCGGGCGGCGCCCGGGGCGTCGGCGAGGCCACCGCGAAGGCGGTGGTCGCCAGCATCGTCGCCATCTTCATCGCGGACTACGTGCTGACGACGATCATGACCGAGCTCTGATCGCCGCGCGCCGCAGGCGCCTCAGTTGCCCTTCATGATCGCGTCGAGGTCGAAGAGGCCGGCGCTGATGGTCGAGACGTCCGCGCCCTTCGCGTGCGCGGCGACGCTCTTGAAGCCCGCCTTCTGGTAGCGCTCGCGCTTCACCCAGAAGCTGCTGCGCACGTCGGCCTTCACGTCCATGCCGATCTCGAGGTTCTGCACGGGCACGAGCGAGAGGAGGGGATAGGCCGCGGTGTGCTCGTCGTAGAGCGGGGCGTCGATCCGCTCGGCGCTCTTCATCAGGTCGTCGAACAGGCGCGCGGCGGCGCGGGCGCGATCGTGGCTCGTCGAGTCGAGGACCGCGCTCTCGTAGGTGCGCGCGGCGTCCCCGTCGACGGAGAAGCGGACCCCGAGCGGATACGAGACGAAGCGCTTGCCCGAGAGGGCGACGGGGACGAGGCGCTCGGCGTCGGCGATGAGGCGGTAGGCCTTCGCGCGCGCCTCGAAAGTATCGGCCATCTTCGCGATCGCCGCGCCCCACTTCTCGTCGATCTTCCGGCGTACGGCGTCCTTGTCCGTCCCGCGGCCGACCTCGTTGCGGTCGGCGTAGACCGCGGTGAGGAACTCGCGGACCGACGCGGCGTACTGCTCCTTCGAGCGCGAGGTCAGGACGCCGAGCGCCTCGTCGTCGAGGCGGAGGTCCAGGGTGAACGAGGCATTCGGGCCGTTCGCCGCGTCGAGGTTGTGGATGCCGACCGACTGGAGCGTCAGACGGAGGTTCGCGGCCTCGCGCGCGATCGTCTTGAAGTCGTCCGGCAGGTCCGCGATGAGCGGCTCGACGGCGGCCATGCCGCGCGCCTTCAGATCCTTCATCTGCGGATCGTCGAGCAGGGCGACGTTGCACTGCTCGTCCCAGGTCTTCGTGCTGCCCTCGCGGTCCTGCTCCACCGGGCACTTCGACCAGACGGTGCGCTGGAGCTCGTTGCCGAACGCATCGAGCGCGTCCACGAGCTTCGGACCGCCGATGCCGGCGAGGAGGGCGTCGACGTTGTCGATGATCACGTCGTCGTCCATGTGCGAGTCGCCGACCGCGGTCTGGAGGAACAGGTTCGCTTCGCTGCGGAACGCGTCCGGGTTCTTCACGTCGAGCGTCTGCGCGGCGACGCCGGTGCGCTCGTAGCCGTGGTCCATCTGGAACCAGCCGCCGTGCTTGTTCACGCTGTCGAAGAGGATCGAGCGCGCGCCCTCCGGCGTCTGCACCACGAACGTTCCCTCCTTCTTCACCACCGCGCGGTGGTAGACGTTCATCCCGAGCAGCTCGAAACCGAAGCTCCGGGTCGACGTCGTCGCGGAGCGCACGGCGTCGAGCTCGGCGGTGACCGCGGGCTTCGCCTGATCGAGGTCCCGGTTGTACAGCGCCTGCGCGAGGCGGACGTCGAACTTGAGGGCCTGCTCGAGCGCGCGGGAGACCTCGTCACGATCGCCCTGATCGAGGTGGAAGCGGAAGCGCGACAGGCTGACGCGCGAGCTCGCATTCGAGGCCTGGCCCTCGATGCGGAACGAGAGGTATGCGTTCAGCCGCTTCTCGACCGCCTTCTCGACGAGCTTCGCGAGGTCGACGCGCGCCCCTGCGAGGTCGACGCTGCGGAGGCAGCGCTGGCCGTCCTCGCAGATGCCCTTCACGCCCCAGCCGTCCTTGATCGCGGCGTGGAACGAGAGGCCCTTGCCGTTCTCGACGCCGACGTCGACGACGACCTCGTCGCCCTCGAGGCGTACGAGCTGCACGTCGAGCTGTCCTCCGATGACGCCGGAGACGCCCGCCGAGGCGACGATCTGGTAGGTGAGCGCGCCGGTCGGCGCCGCGACGAGGATCGGCGCGCCGAGCCCGAAGTTGCCGCCGAGCTTGCCGAGGCCGCGCAGCGCGAACATCTCGCCGGGCTTCATCTTGCGCACATCGTCGATCGATCGCGGATAGACGAAGCCGCGCATCTCCTTGGCGGCGGCGAGCGGTGCGCGGACCAGCGACGAGACCTTCTCGTCGGGCGACGCGAGGATCACGCGCGAGACCAGCTCCGTGCTCGCGTCGAAGCCGAGCGTGACGCCCGCTCCGTCGCCGAGGCCGTTCGCGTCGAAGCTCCATCCGTGAGCGAGGCCCGCGCGGGCGGTGAACGCCGACTCGACGTAGTAGTCGTCCGCGCCCGCCTTCAGGTGGCGGAGGCGCACCGCGTTGACCTCGGTGCCGAGCTCGTTCTCGCCGAAGCGCGCCGCGAGGCCGCTCACGATCGCATCGAGCGCCTTCACCTCGTACCCGTCGGGGACCACGCGGTTCGGATCCGCGTTCGCCGCGAAGACGGCGGGCGGATCGAAGCGCGCCGAGAAGCCCGGAGCCGCGAGCTGATCGTTCAGCTGGGAGGTGGCGAAGCCGACGCTCACGCGGGTGAGGTCGCCGAGGTCGAGCCGCTTCGCGTCGGCCCAGTAGGCCTCGAGCTTCGTGACGGCCGCCTCGTTGCTGCCTTCGTCTTCGTCCGACGGCGCGCTGCACGCGGCCGCGGCCGAGAGGAGGAGGAGGGAGAGGGCTCCGAGGGTCGGCCGGGTGCTCATGGTGCAAAACTACACCTGAGCACATGGTGTGCCGGTGTGGCTTGCGCGCGTTTCCGCGCAGATACGGCCCGCCGACGATCCGTGGCCCTGGCTCACCGGGGATCCGGCGATCCTGGATCGATGCCCGGCGGCTGGGGGCGCGCGGCTACTTCGACAATTCGAGCATGCGGTCGATCGGGACGCGCGCCGCGCGCAAGAGCGCGGGGGCCATCTCGAGCCGCGGCTCGAGATCGCGCAGCGCGAAGTACACCTTCTCGAGCGTGTTCTTCTTCATGTGCGGGCACTCGTTGCACGCGCAGCTCGCTTCGGGCGGCGCCGGGATGAACGTCTTGCCCTTCGCCTGCTTCTCCATCTGATGGAGGATTCCGGGCTCGGTCGCGACGATGAACTCGGTCTTGTCGCTCTTCACCGCGAAGTTCAGGATGCCCGTCGTCGAGCCCACGTAGTCGGCCATGCGGAGGATGACGTCGTCGCACTCGGGGTGCGCGAGCAGCTGCGCGCCGGGGTGGCGCTCCTTCAGGCCGAGGATCTTTCGCTCGCTGAACGTGTCGTGGACGATGCAGGTGCCCGGCCAGAGGTGCATGTCGCGACCGAGCTTCTTGTTCAAGAAGCCGCCGAGGTTCTTGTCCGGCGCGAAGAGCACGGTCTTGTCCGCCGGGATCTGCGAGACGATCTTCTCCGCGTTCGACGACGTCACGATGTAGTCGGAGAGCGCTTTGACCGCGGCCGAGCAGTTGATGTAGCTGACGAGCACGGAGCCCGGGTAGCGCGCCTTCCACGCGGCGACCTTCTCCGCGGGCGCACCGGACGCGAGCGAGCAGCCCGCCTCCATGTCCGGCACCACGACGATCTTGTCGGGGTTGAGGATCTTCGCCGTCTCGGCCATGAAGTGCACGCCGGCGAAGCAGATGACGTCCGCCTTCGTCCCCGCGGCGGCCTGCGCGAGCTGGAGCGAATCGCCGATGAAGTCGGCGACGTCCTGGATCTCGCCGTCCTGGTAGTAGTGGGCGAGGACGACCGCGTTCTTCTCCCTCTTTAGCCGCGCGATCTCGTCCTCGAGGTCGAGCGACGGGTCGACGTGCTTCGGCGAGCCGCGGCCGGCGATCGGAAGAGGGCGATGCTCCTGCGTCATGCCCGCAAGGTAGGGCGCCGGGCTCAGCGCGCCAAGAGCTTCGAGGCGAGGATCGGGCCGAGCGACTCCCGCATCAAATCGGCGACGAACTCCTCGACCTTCCTGCGCTCCGAGTCGTCCTGGAAGACGAACTGGATGCCCATCCCGGCCGGCGACTCCTCCGTCGCGTCGGCCTCGCGGACCACCCACTTGACCTCGCCCGTGAGCTCGAGCTCCGTCGTGGTCGTGTTCGTCGCGTCGGGCAAGGCGAGGACGAAGACGAACTCGGTCCCGACCTCGAGCGGCTTGGTGGTCCGGATGAACGTCCCGCCCTTCGAGATGTTCTTCGTGTAGTCGGCGAAGAAGGTGTTGAGCCGCTTGTAGTCGACCCGGAGCGTGATCGGCGCTCGTCCTCCGCCGCGCTTGTCCTCGGCCTCCGGCATTCTGGGAGAGAGGATAGCCGGGGAGTGGTAGATTCGCGATTATGTGGCAGCGTTTGAGCGTCCTCGCCGCCGGCGTCGGCGAGCGGGTCCGTGAGGTCCCCGAGAGGGTCCGCACGACCGCCCGCCTCTCTCGACAGACCGGACTGCTCTGGTCGATGACCTCGCCGGGCCTGGTCGAGATGGTTCGCACGCTCGCGAGCGGCTCGCAGAACCCCTCGCGCATCTATCGCATCCACGCGAGGAACTCGCCGAGCAAGCCGGCGCTGATCTGGCGGGGGCGCACGACGACCTGGGCCGAGCTCGACTCGCGCATCGATCGTCTCGCGTCCGGCCTCGTCCGCCGCGGCGTCGGCCGGAAGCAGAGCCTGGTGCTCATGATGCGCAACCGCCAGGAGCTCGTGGAGCTCGGCGCTGCGTGCGCGCGCGCGGGCGCTGCCGGCGTCACGATCTCGTGGCGCTCGACCCCGAAGGAGCTCGTCTACCTCGCGACGCACTCCGGAGCGCGAGGCATCGCGCTCGAGCCGGAGCTCCTGCCGACGTTCGAGCAGGCGAGGTCCGAGCTGCCGAGGGACTTCTTCGTGCTCGTCACGGGCGACGATGCGCCGCGCGGCACCACCGCGCTCGATTCGCTGCTCGAGGAGGATCCGCACAGGGGCGATCTCGGCGCGGTGAACGACGAGGACGCGGCGGTCGTCATCTACACCTCGGGCACGACGGGCAAGCCGAAGGGCGCGGTCCGCAAGTTCCCCAAGGACACGATGCAGGCCGTGTTCCGCTTCCTGAACGAGACGCCGATGCGCGTCGACGACGTGCACCTCGTGACGTGCCCGCTCTACCACTCGACGGCGTTCGGCTTCCTCTCGTTCTCGCATCTGCTCGGGGCGACCGTGGTCGTGATGGACGAGTTCAAGCCCGAGCCGTTCCTCGAGATGGTCGAGCGGTACGGCGTCACGACGACGGCGTGCGTGCCGACGATGCTGCACCGGGTGATGGAGCTGCCCGAGGCGACGCGGAAGAAGTACGACACGCGCTCGCTCCGCGCCGTGTTCTCCGGCGGCGCGCCGCTGCCCGCGCCGCTCGCGCTCGAGTTCATGGACGCCTTCGGCGATGTCGTCTTCAACTTCTACGGCGCGACCGAGACCGGGCTCGTGACGCTCGCGAAGCCCCGGGACCTGCGTGATGCGCCCGGCACGATCGGCAAGGCGGTCCCCGGCAACGACATCCGCCTGCTCGACGACGACAGGAACGAGGTCGGCGACGGGAAGGTCGGCGAGCTGTTCGTGAAGAACAAGATGCTCGTCGCGGGCTACCACAAGGACGACGGCGCGACGCGGGAGAGCATGGCCGCCGGCTACTTCAGCGTCGGCGATCTGGCGCGCCGCGATCGCGACGGCAACTACTTCATCGAGGGTCGAAAGCGCGACATGGTCATCTCCGGCGGCGTCAACGTCTACCCCGCCGAGGTGGAGGCGGCCCTCGAGACGCACCCCGAGGTCGCGGAGGTCGCCGTCGTCGGCGTGCCCGATCGCGAGTGGGGCGAACGCGTCCGTGCCTTCGTCGTGCGGCGCGCCGGCTCGTCGCTCGACGAGGGCGCGCTCAAGACCTTCGCGCGCGAGCGCCTCGCCGGTCCGAAGGTCCCCCGCGACGTCGTGTTCCTCGACGCACTGCCCCGGAATCCCACGGGAAAAGTCCTCAAGCGGGAGCTGCGAGAGCGGCCGCTGTGATACGCTTCGGCTAGGCCTTTGGCGGTCAAGCCCGGAGAGATCCTGCAGGGGAGATACCGCCTCGACGCTCAGATCGGGCGAGGCGGAATGGGCGACGTCTACGCCGCGACCGATCTCGCGACCCACGGTGAGGTGGCCGTGAAGGTCGTGAGCCGAATGCTCGTCGACGATCAGGTCATGGCCCGGCTCCACCGCGAGGCCGCGGCCGCCGCGCGCATCCGCAGCGACTACGTCCCGCGTGTCCTCGAGGTGTCGGACACGGACGAGCGCGAGCTGTTCCTGGTGATGGAGCGCCTCCACGGCGAGTCGCTCTCGCAGACCATCCGCGCGCGAGGGGCGCTCCCGTGGCACGAGGTCCAGCACATCGCCGAGGACGTGCTGCGCGGCCTCATCGACGCCCACACCGCCGGCATCGTCCACCGCGATCTCAAGCCGAGCAACGTGTTCCTGTCCGAGAAGGGCGGACGCGTCCGTGCCTTCGTCCTCGACTTCGGCGTGTGCAAGATGGACGGCCTCGATCACGAGAGGCTCACCGGCACCGGCGAGTCGATCGGCACCGTCGCGTACATGGCGCCGGAGCAGATCCGGGGCGCGGCGAAGGTCGACGACCGTGCGGATCTCTACGCGTTCGGCGCGCTCGTCTTCGAGATGCTCACCGGACGCCTCCCCCACGAGGGCCCCAGCCAGATGGCGATCCTCGCGAGCAAGCTGGAGAAGCCGGCATCGCGCCTCGCCGATCACGTGCTCGTCGACATCCCCCAGGGGCTGGACGCGCTCGTGGCGAAGACGCTCGCGCGCGACCCGCAGGATCGGTTCTCCTCGGCGCAGGAGCTGCTCAAGGCATGGCGCGCGGTGTCGACCGGACAGCTCACCACGCCGGCGATCCCGTTCACCGCGGCGGTCGCCGAGGAGATCGCGGCGCTGCAGCCTCTGCACGACGCGCCCACGCGTGTGGTGACGCCGCTGTCCGCTCCGGCGCCTCCGATCGCGCGCCCGCCGTCGGCGCCTGCGCCGTTCGAGCCGTTCCACACGCAGACCGCCCTGACGAGCCCCGGCACCCAGACGGGCCAGAGCCGCCGGACGACGCGTGTGGCCCTCGTCCTCGCCGCGTGCGTGATGCTCGTGGGCCTGGTGGTGGTCGGCGTGTCCGTCGCGCGCGGCCCCTCTTCGCGCACCGCGCCGGCGCCGGCGAACGAGCCGCCGGCCGGATCCGCGGCCGAGCTCGTGCCGACGTCCGCGCCCGCTCCGACCGAGTCGCCGATCGTGGTCGATCTCGGCCCCGACCCGGTCGTGGCCGACGCTGGCGTGGCGAGCTCGCCACGCGACGCGCGCAAGCCGCCGGTCAACCGCGTTCGCCAGCCGCCCCGCGGAAATCAGCGAAACGCGCCCTCGCCGACGAGCACGCAACACATCACGACCCAGCCGCGCTACTAGTCTAGGTCCCGCATGCGTTCCTCGGTGGTGGCCTCGGCGATCGCCCTGTCGGTCCTCGTGGCCGCTGCGCGCCCGGCGCTCGCCAGGCCGGAGGAGGCGCCCGTCTCCACCGCGGAGCGCGAGGCGCGCGAGAGGTCGCGCGCGGCGTTCCGCACGGGCGTCGCCCAGCTGCGCGCGCAGGACTGGAAGGGCGCCCGCACGTCGTTCGAGCAGGCCTGGGCGCTCTATCCGCACCCGAGCATCCTGCTCAACCTCGGCATCGCGCGGCTGCGCACCGATGACCCGGTGCTCGCAGAGCAGGACTTCGTGCGCTTCCTGAGCGAGGACTTCGGCGCGACCCCGGAGGAGCTCGCGAGCGCACGGGAAGCGCTGGCCGAGGCGCGAACGAAGATCGGCACGATCCGCGTCGTCGCTTCACCCGCGAGCGCGCGCATCGTCGTCGACGGCAAGCCGATCAACGAGCGCATTCGCAGCGAGGCCGGGGGCGCCGTCGCCGAGATCCGCGCGAAGGCCGGCAGGCACACCGTCTCGGTGGACGCCGAGGGGCACGCGCGCGACGAGCGCAGCGTCGAGCTCGCTGCGCGCGCCGAGCTCGAGGTCAAGGTCGCGCTCGCTCCCTCCGCCGCGACGAGCGGACCTCCGCCGAACGGAGGCGCCGGCGGCGAGGGCCCGAGCGGCCGCACGATCGGCGGCTACGGGCTCGCGGCCCTCGCCGGCATCGGGCTCGTGACCGGCACGGTCTGTGGTCTCCGCGCCATCTCGCTGTCGAGCGACTACGGTGATCGGAGCAAGACCGATCTGTTCCAGAACCCCGACGTGAAGTCCGAGGGCGAGGCGTTCCGCACGGTGGCCGACGTCGCCTTCGGCGTCGCCATCGTGAGCGGCGTGGCCGCGGCGATCCTCCTCTTCACCGACGTCGGCGCGTCCTCGGGCTCCGGCGTGGCGCGTCGATCCCCCGCGTTGTTTCGCTGGTAAGCGATCGCCGGGTTAGCATTCGCGCGTGGCAGAGCAGGCGCCGCCGAAGAGCATGTCGCTCCCTCCGGCGAGAGATCTGCGCGCGCGTGCCGACCGCGCGACGGAGCGCGCCGCCCTGCGGGGGACCCCGCGCTCGCGCTACCTGCGCGAGGTGCGGAGGAGCCTCTCCGCCCGCCTCCTGCCGACCCTCGCGATGCTGGCCGTCGCGAGCGGCGTCGCGGCGCTCGCCGATCTCTTCCGGGTGCCGCCGTACCCGCGCGAGGTCACGATCGCACAAGGTCTCACCGCGACGATCCTCGCCGGTCTCGTCCTGGCCACGGGGATCGGCCGGCGCAGCCTCACCGCCCTCGTCGGCATCGCCATCACGGGGGCGAGCGTGCTGGTCTCCGGATGGGGGATCGTGACGAGGCTCACCGGCGGCGTCACCAGCCCGTACGCGCTCTCGGTGCCGCTCTGCATCACCGTGACGTTGATGGCGATCCCGCTCCCGCCGCGTGCCGCGCCCGCGCTCTCGCTGTTCGGGGCGATCGTGATGGCCGTGGCCGCGCCCGGCGCGCCCCCGTCCGCGTTCGTCGCCTTCGCGCTGCTCGGCGTCGGTGGATGGCAGCTCGCGCGCTCGCGCCGGAAGCGCTCGCTCCTGGCGTTCCGTCGCGTCGAGCGGCTCGCCGCGACCGCCCTGCGCATCCGTCGCGTGCAGGAGCAGCTCGTCGTCGTCGAGAAGCTCGAGGCGCTCCGCGTCCTCGTCGGGGGCATCGCGCACGAGCTGAACAACGCGCTCGCGGTCGCGCTCGCCTCGACCGAGCAGGCCGCGAGCATCGCCGAGACGGACCCGGCGGCGGCGGCGAAGGCCGCGCAGCGCGCGCAGGGCGGCCTGATGCGAATCCGCGGGACGATCGATCGCCTGCGTCGCTTCGCGATGGCCGAGGAGGCGGTGCTCGAGCCCGCCGACGCGGCCGCGATGCTCGACTTCGCGCTCGAGAGCGCGGTCGGCCGCGCGCGCTCGGGCGTCGTCATCGAGCGCGACTACGATCCGAGCGCCGGCGCCGTCGTCACGCACGTCGCCGCCCTCGCGGAGGCGCTCTTCCAGGTGGCGAAGAACGCCGTCGAGTCGATGCCCAACGGCGGCATCATCCGCGCCGCGGTGCGCCGTGCCGGTGACGCCGTCATCCTCGCTGTCGCCGACCAGGGGCAGGGGATCCCGCCCGCCCGCCTCGCGAAGGTCTTCGACCCGTTCTACGCGCGCGAGGTGCTCGACACCCTGACGAAGAGCCGCGTGCTCCCCGCGATCCCCGGCCGGAGCGGGCTCGGCCTCTCGGCGGTGTACGGGATCGTCACGGCGCTCGGCGGGAAGGTCGAGATCCGGAGCGAGGTCGGGCAGGGCACCGAGGTGTCGATCGTGCTGCCGGTGCGCTCGACGTGATCAGTTCACGTTGCACGTGCCCGCGCCGTTCTGGTTGCACGTGCAGTCGTTGCCCTTGCACCCGCTGATGTTGCAGCTGCCCTGGCCGTTGCATTCGATGGTGCAGTCGCCGCCGGCGCACGTGAGGTTCGAGGAGCCCTGGCCGGTCGCTGTCACGGTGCAGCCGCCCTGCGGGCACGTGAGGTTGCACGAGCCCTGACCGCGACACTGGAACGCGCAGCCCTTCCCGCTGCAGCTGTAGTCGCACGAACCGACGCCGTCGCAGACGCACGACTCGCCGGGCGAACAGCTCTTCGAGACGGCTCCGACGTTCCGGTCGACGGTCTCGACGGAGCAAGCGAGGGCCAAGGTGGAGAGGGCGAAGAACGAAACGAGGGCTCGCATCATGCGACCTCGAGAGAGCAGCCGCCGTGCCGCGCGAAATTCGCGATATTTCCAGGGCTCCACGCGTCATGGGCGACGCGACGGGCGCTCGCCGGCGGCGAGAGCCGCGTCACCGGTGACGCGGATCAGCCGACGACGTGGACGCGGATCGAGTTGGTGCTGCCGCTGACGCCGAGCGGCGCGCCGAAGACGATGACCACGCGCTCGCCGGGGGAGGCGAGGCCGTTCGCCATGAGGTCGCCGGTGACCCAGTCGACGAGCGCGTCCGTGTCCTTGAGCGACGGCAGCTCGCGCGGGATGACGCCCCAGAGGAGCGCCATCCTGCGTCGCGTCTGCGCGTTCGGCGAGAACGCGACGATCGGGACGTGCGGACGGGCGAGCGACACGTTCATCGCCGAGGAGCCGCTCTCGGTGAACGCGACGAGGAACTTCGCCCCGATCTCGCGCGCCGTGTTCACCGCGCCACGCGCGATCGCCTCGGCCACGCTCGTCGCTCGCGAGGCGTATGGCTGCGACTCGAAGAACGGGCTCCGCTCCGCCTCGAGCGCGATCGCGCTCATCATCGAGGCGGCCAGCGTGGGATGATCGCCGTTGGCCGTTTCTCCCGAGAGCATGACGCAGTCGGCGCCGGAGAAGACCGCGTTCGCCACGTCGCTCGCCTCCGCGCGCGTCGGCCGGGTGCTCTTCGTCATCGACTGGAGCATCTCGGTCGCGACGATGACCGGACGGCGCACGCGCCGGGCGACGAGGAGGATCTGCCGCTGGATGACCGGCACCTGCTCGGGGGGGAACTCCACGCCGAGGTCGCCGCGCGCGACCATCACGCCGTCCGACGCCGCGACGACGCTCTCCAGGTTCTCCACCGCGTCCGGCGTCTCGATCTTCGCGATGACCGGCGTGGGCTTGCCCCACTCCTGACAGATCTCGCGCACGAGGCGGAGGTCCTCCGCGCGCCGCACGAACGAGAGCGCCACGTAGTCGACGCCCATCGAGAGGCCGAACGAGAGGTCGTTCTTGTCCTTCTCCGTGAGCGGCGAGATGCGGAGCGTGCGCGTCGGCAGGAACACGCCGACACGGCTGCGCATGCCGCCGCCCTGCGTGATCTTCACCCGGACCTTGTCCTTCTCGGTCGCCGTGACCTGCATCACGATGCGGCCGTCGTCGAACATGATGCGGTCGCCCAGGCGGACGTCCTCGGCGAGGCCCTCGTAGGTGATCGGGATCCGGTCCGGCTCGCCCTTGCCGTCGCCCTCCTCGAGGACGATCTCCGAGCCGGTCTTGAGCTCGAACGGCGCCTCGAAGGACCCGGTTCGGATCTTCGGTCCGCAGAGATCCTGGAGGACGGCGACCGGCTTCTTCTTCCGCTCGCTCGCCTCGCGCAGTCGCTCGAGACGCGCGCTGTGCTCGGGGTGCGTGCCGTGCGAGAAGTTGAAGCGGGCGACGTCCATCCCCGCGTCGATGAGTTCGCACAGACCTTCGACCGAGTCGCACGCGGGTCCGAGCGTGCAGATGAGCTTCGCGCGGCGGATGGGCATCGGAAGGCCTGGGAGCATCGACCACACGCGGGCCCTTGGCAAGTGCTTGCGCACCCAACACCCTCGTGCGACAAGCCGCGCATGGCATTGACACGTCGCGCTGGCGGCGCGCTCGAGCTCGGCGGGGTCGCGCTCTCCGAGCTCGTGCAGGATGCACGCATCGCGACGCCCGCATACGTCTACGATCTCGACGCCATCGCGGCCGGGGCGCGGGCCCTCCGGGAGGCGTTCGACGGAGCGCCGCACCTCGTCGCGTACGCCATCAAGGCAAACAGCGCGGGGCACATCGTGCAGACGCTCGTGGCCGAGGGCTGCGGCGCGGATGTGGTGAGCGGCGCGGAGCTCGTGCTCGCGCTCCGCTGCGGGGTCGAGGCCGACCGCATCGTCTACAGCGGCGTCGCGAAGACCGACGCGGAGCTCGACCTCGCCATCGGCGCAGGACCGCACGGGATCAAGGCCATCCAGGTGGAGAGCGTCGAGGAGATCCCGCGGATCGCCGCGCGCGCGAAGGCCGCCGGGAGGACCGCGCGCGTGTCCCTGCGCATCAACCCAGGCGTCGACGCCGAGGCGCTCGACACGCACAGCTACATCGCGACCGGCCACGACGACGCGAAGTTCGGCGTCCCGGTCTCGAGCGTTCCCGATGCGCTCGCGCTTCTCGAGTCCGAGGGCGTGAAGGGCGCCGTCCGTCTCGTCGGCGTCGGTGCTCACGTCGGCTCGCAGTTCACGACGACGGATGCGTACGAGTCCTCCGCGAAGGTCGTCTTCGATCTCGCCCGCTCGCTTCGCGGGCGCTTCGCGCTCGACTTCGTCGATGGCGGAGGGGGGTTCGGCATCGACTACGGCGAGGGCTGCCAGGCGAGCCCGCCCGACTTCATCCGCGCCGCGCGCGCGCTCCAGAAGGAGATGAGCGTCGACGACCTCGCCTTCTATTGCGAGCCGGGCCGCTCGCTCGTCGGCGCCCACGGCGTCCTCGTCGCGCGCGTGATCCAGCGCAAGGAGTCGCTCCGATCGGACGTCGTCCGCCGCTGGATGATGATCGACGCGGGCATGAACGACCTCATGCGCCCGGCGCTCTACCAGGCGCGCCACCGCATCGTGCCGGCCGTCGACCCGGGCGGCGAGCGCCGCGCCTACAGGGTCGTCGGTCCGGTGTGCGAGAGCTCGGACGACTTCGGGATCCACGAGCTCCCGGCAGCGCCGTTCGACGAGGTCGTGATCCTCGACGCCGGCGCCTACGGCCATTCGATGGCGAGCCGGTACAACGGGCGCCCGCTCCCGGCGGAGGCCTTCTTGAAGGGCGGCGCGGTCGCACACGTCAAGCTGCGCAAGCCGATCGAAGACTGGGTCGACGACCGGCTGGGCGCCTGAGCTATCATCGACCTCGCGTGAAGCTCCTCCTCTCCCTCGGGCCCGTCGTCGTCGTCCTCGCTGCGTGCTCTTCGGATCCGCAGCCCGTCACGACGACGTCGAAGAGCGACGCGGGCGCGGCCCTGCCGGCGACGTTCAAGGACGGCGTCATGCCCGTCCTCTCCGAGTCGTGCGCGCTCGCCGCGTGCCATGCGGCGAAGCAGTCGAACTTGGGGATCCACATCACCTACGACGCCACGCTCGTCTACTCGGAGCTGCAGAAGGAGAGCCCGACGTACCCTGGCGTGAAGTTCGTCGTACCGGGCAAGCCGGACGAGAGCTTCCTCATGGCGAAGATGGATGGCACCCACGCCAAGCTCCCCGCCTGCGCCGCGGGCTGCGGTCGCGAGATGCCCCCGGACGACATGCTCCCGCAGAGCAAGCGCGACGTCGTCCGGAAGTGGATCGAGAACGGCGCGAAGAACGACTGACGCGCGGGCGTCGGTCAGTCGCCGCCCTTGTCGCCCGTCTTGTCGATCTTCATCTCGATCTTGGGCAGCCGCGTCGAGGAACGGCGACGCGCGCCCGACGGGCTCGCGACGACCGCGGGGGGCGGCATCGTCCGGGCGCGCACGACCTGACCCTCGGCGACGATCTCCACGCCCACCGTGCGGCACCGGCGTGACAGGCGCTCGAGATCGATCGCGGGCGAGACGAGCAGGCCTCCGGGCGGCGACGGATCGAGGAACATCTCGGCGGTGGGCCGCCGCGTGCGGAGCAGCTCACGCACGTTCGGATCGTCGACCCAGAGGAAGCCGCCCGCGGCGACGTACGTGCCGCGGCCGACGACCACGCTCGCCTGCGCGAGGGTGCGCGAGAGGGTCTCGGGCAGCGGCGCGAGCGCCTCGATGCGCTGCCTCAGCTGATCGGCCTCGTATCCCGCCGAGAGCGCGCGCGCGAGCGTCTGCGGAGCGACGACGAGATCGAGCGACTCGTTCGCGCGGCCGACGTCGACGAAGCCGTAGATGCCGAGGATCGACGCGACGCGCGCCGTGGGTCCGAGACGGAGCACGTGCGTGTCGAGGAACTTCGACTTCGCATCGTCCTGCGGAACGGGCTTGCCCGCGACGAGCGCCCGCCCTCGCGGCGTGAGGCGCAGCGCGATCTGCGGGCCCTCCTCGTCGCCGTCGTCTTCTCCCAGATCGAGGACGCCGAGCGTGGGGAGGCTCTCGAGCACCACGCGCCGCGCGACCTCCATCGGGGTCGCGACGTCCGCAGAGGCGCGCTCCGCCCATCGACGGAGGAGCCGCTCGACGCCGGGGATCCGGTGATCCGTCGCGAGGTATCCCTCGAGGCTCTTCCACGGGATCCAGCGGCTCTCGCCGAGATCGCGGAGGGCCTCGAGGACGAGCTCGCGGACCACGCCGCTCGCGCTCGAGTCGCGCTGATCCGGAGGCAGGCGCAGCATCTCCGGTTCGATGCGCGCCTCGTCCCACGCGCCGCCGCGTCGCCACGTGGCGAACAAGAGCGACGTGAGCTCGCTGAGCTCGAGCGAACCGGGGGGCGCGCTCGCGGTGATCGCGGACGGATCCCAGAGCCCCGTCGCACGCGAGAGCGCGACGAGCATCGCGACCTGGTAGGGATCGCGGCCGAACCGCGTCGCCATCTTCGCCACGAGCGACTTCGGGGTGCCGATGTTCGGGCGTACCTCGTTGCCCGGCTCGCGGACGGCGAGCGCGAGCGCCATCGCGAGCGGCGCCGGATCCTGCGAGAAGCGCGCGCGACGTGGTGCGTGATCGCCCTCGTGGACGAACGTCTTCACCTGCTGACGCCGCGCCTCGCGCTCGGCGTTCTTGGCCGCGCCGATGATCGCCGCGACCTCGGTCGGGACGACGTGGCGGTTGGGATGCATCGGGATGAGCAGGCCTCGTCGCTCGAGCGAGAAGCCCACGCCTCGCCGCGACGGCGTCGCGCCGGATGCCGTCCGGAGGCGGAGCGGCTCGCGCTCGAGCTCGAGGAGCTCCTCGGTGTCGACCTCGCCGCCGAGCTGCTCGACGCCCTCGAGGACGCGGCGCTCGGTGGGCGAGAGCTTCTCGATCTCCTCGGCGAGCTTGTCGGGATCGCCGAGCGTCTCCCACGCGGTCTCGAGCGACAGCGCGATCGGCGGCGTCGCCGGACGCCCGAGGTAGTGACCGGCGATGGCGCTCACCGTCTCGAACGGCGCCTGCGCGAGGAGCGCACGGATGCCCTTCGGATCCTCGCCCTCCCACGAGCGCAGCTGGACGAGGTACGCGATGGGGAGCAAGAGCTCGACCCGGTGCTTCCTCTTGTCCGTCGGCGAGGGCTCCGTGCGCGCGAACACGAGGCCGCGCTCGGCGAGCGGCTGGAGCGCGGGCGGCACCGCATCGACGACGAGCACGCCGCGCGCCTCGGCGATGCGATGGAGCAGCTCGACGCTCGGATGGGGCAGCCGGCCCGGATCGCGGAGATCGGGGAGCGCGACGAGCGCGCGTGCGACCTGCTGCGGCGGATCCAGCCGCTTGGCCGGATCGATCCGCACGCCGAGACGAGCCACGAGGCTGTCCACCTCGGACTCGGGCAGTGCCTTGAGGATGTCCACAAGGCGTAGCGGCGACTGGCTCTTGGCCCCCACGATAACCGGGGCAAGATAGCTCAAAACGACGTATCGTGCGCCCGTGAAGTTACAGTGGCCGGGGCGAGCATGGTCGCCGGGTCGAGGACCGGGGGTCCCGCCGGCAGATCGCGGGGCGCCGCAGGGGGGCCCCAGCCCGCGCTTGATCGAGGTGGTCGGGGGCGACACCGCGCAGCATCGCCTGCTGCATGCGGACAACCTCGACGTGGCCCGCGCCCTCGAGGTCGAGGGGCTCGCGGGGAAGGTGGAGCTCGTCTACATCGACCCTCCGTACGCGTCGGACCGCGATTACACGGCCGAAGCCCGCCTCGACGGGCCGGCCGACGGCCGGGTCGTCCGTGCCCTCGCGTACGGCGACAAGTGGGACGAGGTCGGGGCGTACCTCGAGATGCTCGCCCCCCGGCTCGAGGCCCTCACCCGCCTCCTCTCTCCCACCGGCACCATCTGGGTCCACCTCGACTGGCGGGCTGCGTACCTGGTCCGGACCGTGCTCGACGAGATCCTCGGCCGCGGGACGTTCCTCAACGAGATCGTCTGGCGGCGCGCGCCGAACCTCGGACGCCAGGCCACGAGCGGTCAGTTCGGGCGCACGCTCGACACGCTGCTCGTCTACGGCAAGACCGAGCGTGCCACGATCAAGCACCACCCGACGCGCCTCGAGCCGATCGAGCCGAACGCGATCCGCTGGGACGAGCAGGGACGTCCGTTCACGAGCGCGCCGCGTGGCGACTACACCGACGCGTCGATCGCGAAGCTCGAGGCGGAGGGCCGCGTGCACCGCACCGCGAGCGGGCGCGTGTACATCAAGTACTTCCTCGTCGAGAACGAGGACGGCGTGCTCTGCCGCGAGCGGCGTGTCGACGCGCTCTGGACCGACGTGCCGCCGCTCCGTCATGCCGCTCCGTCCGAGCGAACGGGGTATCCGACGCAGAAGCCTCGGGCGCTCCTCGAGCGCATCATCGCGTGCGCGACGTCGCCCGGCGATCTCGTCGTCGACGGATTCGCGGGCAGCGGCACGACCGGCGTCGCCGCGCAGGCGCTCGGACGGCGCGCGATCCTCGCCGACACGAGCGCGGTCGCGATCGCCACCGCGCGCGCGCGCATGCTGCGCGAACGCGCCTCGATCCGCATCGAGCGCATCGGGGACATGGCGGCGCCGGTCGCGTCGTCGAAGGTCCGCGTGGAGGCGAAGAAGGGCATCGTCCGCCTCGTCGAGCCGGCCGAGCCGCTCGCATGGGCGGTCGGCACCGAGGAGGGCGGCGTGTTCCGTTGCGCATGGCATGCCGAGCGCGTCCCGGGGACGAAGCCGCGTCCGGCGGCACGCGAAGCGAACGTCACGTCGCTGGGCAAGCGTGCGCTCCGCGTGCGCGTGTGGGGCGACGACGGCTCGGTCGGGGAGGCCTCACCATGATCCTGCGCGATGCAGTGCACGGCCTCGTCTCGTTCGAGGCGGAAGAAGAGCTCGTCGTCCCTCGGTTGATGGACACGCCCGAGGTCCAGCGCCTCAGGCGGATCCGCCAGCTCGGCGTCGCGTCGTTCGCGTTCCCAGGCGCGGAGCACACGCGCTTCGCCCATGCGATCGGCGCGGCGCACGTCATGAAGCTGTTCCTCGCGCGCCTGCGGCAGATCCACGGCGAGCTCCCGTTCTGGCAGCAGGTCACGAGCGATCGCGCGCAGGACGCGCTCGCGGCCGCGTTCCTCCACGACGTCGGGCACGGCCCGCTCTCGCACCTCTTCGAGGACGCGATCCCCGGGACGGCGCACCACGAGGAGTGGACCGAGCGCATCGTGCTCGACGAGTCGACCGGCGTGCACCAGGTGCTCGCTTCGATCGATCCGCACATGCCCGAGCGTGTCGCCGCCCTCGTCCGCGGCGAGCACCCGCTGCCGTACCTCGCGCGCGCGGTCAGCGGGACGCTCGACGTCGATCGCTGCGACTACCTCCTGCGCGACGCGCACTCCACCGGGGTCCGCTACGGCATCTTCGATCTCGACTGGCTCTTCCGGAGCCTGCGGTTCGCGCCGAGCGCCGAGGGCGTCGCGCCGGGCCTCGCGATCGACGGCGCGAAGGGCCTTCCCGCGATCGAGGCGTTCATCCTCGCTCGCCTCTTCATGTTCCAGCAGGTGTACCTGCACAAGGCGACGCGCTCGGCCGAGTGGATGATCCGCACGGTGCTCGGGCGCGCCTCGAAGCTCGTGGCCGACGGCGAACGCCTCGCCGGCACGCCGCGCGCCATCGAGCTGTCGGCGCACGGCGAGCCGCCCTCGCTCGGCGACTACCTCGAGCTCGACGACGCCGTGCTGACGGTGGCCATGCGCGCCTGGGAGGACGGCCGCGATCGCGCGCTGGCCGACCTCTGTCACCGCGTCCGCGTGCGCAACCTCTTCAAGACCTACGAGCTGTTCGGCGAGCAGGCGCTGCCCGACGGCCGCGAGCACGCGCTCGGCGTCGCGCGTGAGCTCGCGACCGCGAGAGGGCTCGATCCGGACGTCTACGTCGGCCTCGACGTCGCCAGCGACACGCCGTTCGGGGCGGAGATAGATCCGCTCGTCGTCGTCTACGCGAAGGGCCCGGCGCGACCGCTCAGCGACGTCTCGTTCCTCCTCGCGCGCCTCGCGGGCCAGGTGATGTCGCGCGTGCGGCTCATCGTCCCGGCGGAGCTGCGCGAGGAGCTCACGCACGCGCTCGGCTCATGACCGTCCGCGCGGCCGCTCTCGTTGCGGCGCTCGTCGCGACGACGACCACCGCGGCGCGCGCCGCCGAGCCGAAGGACGGCGCGCACGGGCGCGTCGACGGCGACATGGCCGTCGAGATCGGCGTGGGCGCGGGCTTCGGTCCGCGATCGCCGCGCGCGGTGGGCGATCTCCGCTTCCGCTACCTCTCGATGGCGGGTGCGTTCGTGACGTACGAGGACGGCCCGCTGGTCGGATCCCGCAGCGAGCCGAAGCGCGCCGTCGCGACCGGCATCGAGCTCCGACCGCTCTTCCTCGGGAAGTGGTTCACCGGGCGCTACAGCGGCAATCCTCGGCTCGATCTCGCGATCGACTCGTTCGCCCTGGAGCTCGGCGCGGTCTTCCTCCAGCCGCAGGGCGAGAGCCTCGGGTCCAGGCCCGGGCTCCAGGCCGGCATCGGCCTCGAGCTCCCGATCTTCCCGGCAGCGACGGGACCGTTCATCGCGCTGCACGGCGGGGCACGTTGGAGCGACGCCGCGCTCTCGGGTGGACCGCTCGCGGGCCCGAGCGATCGCGCCCTCTTCTTGAACGTCGTCCTCGCGTGGCAGCAAGTCTTCGGCACGCGCGTCGTCGATCTCGGGGATCCTGCGCGGTGAGGACGCGCATCCTGCGCGCGTTCGAGCGTGCGCTCGCGTCGCTCGATCTCGAGCGGGCCACCGTGCGTGCGCTCGAAGGCGAGCGGCTGTCGCGCGTGCGCGTCCTCGCGATCGGCAAGGCCGCGGCCGCGATGTCGGCCGGCGCGCACCGTGCGCTCGGCGGCCGGATCGAGGACGCGGTCGTCGTGACCCCGGCGGACGCCGGCCACCCGCTGCCGGACGCACGGAGCGTTCGCGCGGCGAAGCGGTGCCTCGAGCTCGCATCGCGCCCGGGCGACGCCACGCTCCTCGTTCTCGTGTCCGGCGGCGCATCCGCGCTCGTCTGCGCGCCCGCACCGGGGATCACGCTCCGGACGAAGCGGGCGATCACGCGCACGATGCTCGCGTCGGGGGCGACGATCCAGGAGATCAACGTCGTGCGAAAGCACCTCTCGCGCATCAAGGGCGGAGGCCTCGCGCGCGCGGCGGCGCCGCGGCCGGTGCTCACCTTGATCGCGAGCGACGTGATCGCCGGCGAGCCGACCGACGTCGGATCGGGCCCGAGCGTCTCCGATCCGAGCACGATCGCCGAGGCACGCGCGCTCCTCCGGCGGCACGCGCCGCAGTGGGAGCACGTCCCGCTCGTGCGGACGCTCGCGCGCGATCCGGCACATCGCCTCCGCGCGCGGATCGTCGCGTCGCCCGAGGCGCTGGCTCGCGCGCTCGGCCGCGAGCTCGGCGCACGCGTCCTCGCGCCGTCGCAGGCCGACGTCGAGGCGCTCGCGGAGGACTACGTCGCGCGCGCGAAGCGCCTCGCTCCGGGCTCGGCGATCGTACGCGCGGCCGAGCCGTCCGTCGTCGTACCGGCCCGCGCGGGCAGGGGAGGGCGCTCCTCGCACCTCGCCGCGCTCGTCGCGCGCGATCTCCCGCGCGGCGTGACCTTCGCCGCGATCGCGACGGACGGCGTCGACGGCGCGAGCGGTGTCGGCGGCGGCGCCGGGATCATGGCGATGCCGGCCACGGCAGCGAGCGCCGTGAGAGCGACCAGG
>WBZO01001986.1_pt1 | contig 28724 bp, 26 predicted proteins | sample 5204261 | NCBI WGS metagenome assembly WBZO01 (sample SAMN12412400, study PRJNA552823) | activated sludge metagenome | isolation source: activated sludge from anammox sidestream of wastewater treatment plant... | place: USA: North Carolina | collected 2017-09
CATCACTCAGGTTTTCCATTTGTTTGAGAATCAACAACCCAATCATCAGCCGAATCGGTTTACTGGGAGCACCGCTCTTTTGCGTGTAATGCTTTGAGAACGCCACTTCAAACTCGTGCCAGGGAATGGCTGTAGCAAGTTGCAATAGCGGATCAGTCGGATCAAGTTGGCGTAACAGGTCCGTCTCAAATAAATTGGGTTGATGAAGCGTTCTCGTTGGTGTAAGCATTAATCAGCACCATTTCGACCAGAAAACAAACCATAACTTTAGCATCTTCGGTCGAACCAATTTGCGCTAATGACAAAATATCTTATCAAAATCAATTGACTGAGACTTTTTCAGGAGTGACTAATTAAAATTAGACTAAAGAGTTGTCTTCTAGGGAGCTATCTTCATCTGATATCCGATAGGTTTCTGTTGCCCATTTCCCTAAATCAAGTAGCTTACATCGCTCAGAACAGAATGGACGGTGCTGATTGGATTTTTTCCATACCACAATCTCACCACATTGAGGGCAGTTTACGATCGGAAATCTACTCGATTGCTTTTCCATCTATCATTTTTTATAAACTACAAAAAGTTAGTTCAAAAGGAATATCTTCCTCACATACTTCGTTTTTATGATCTGTCTCCCAGGAAATAAATCGTATATTAAGTGCATATTTATTAGCACTTATTTCTGGAACACAAGGAATTTCATCATTAATACACAGGCGTAGAAGGTGTGCTTGATGCTCTGAGCCTGCTTGCTGAAATACTCCTTGAACAGCAATATAACTAAATTTTCTTCCACTACTTCTCAATATATTCAATATGATATTGATTCCATTACGAATAGGGGTAAAAGGCATAATCCAGCTCTTGAGATCAGCTCTGCGTGCTTCCGGCGTTATATTTAACCAATAATGATAAGCTGGCAAGTCAAATTCACACGCCCCCCCTGGAATACTCATACGTTGTTTGATGCTCATCAGCCATTCATTATCTCGCAAATGACCGCCAATTCTGCCTGGTATATCTAATAACCCGCGAAAGGTCGTTCGAATATCTTCCAGTATGTGCGTAAGCGCTTTTTCTGATACCTCCGGATTATTTTGTAGACCTTCTAGCATGGTTCGCTGTTTATCCAATTCTTGCAGCAAATCCGATTTAAGATCAGATCTACTAGTAACATCAAGAATTTCAAATAGGGCAACCAAAACAGCATGATGTTCAAAAGAAGTATCTTTGGCTGAAAAAAAATCAATTTTATCAAACAAATCCTCCAACCTCAGTAACATACGGATTCGTTCATTCAGTGGCAACTCGTAACAGATCACGGCAAATAAAGTAGTGGTATTATTTCAAAATATGACAAAAAACTACTGTTGCGTACATATTACCAGAATCATTCAAGAGCTGTTTCAGGAGCTATATTTGTTAGCAAAGGCAAGATATTTTTGATGCAACCTTTGTACCTGCCGTTGTAAGTGTTGACTGTCTGAATCATTGATAATCACATCGTCTGCATACAAGAGGCGTTCAGTACGTGAGCGCTGTACAGCCATTACCTGTCTTACTTCTTGTTCCTCCAACTGACTACGCTGCATGGTACGAGAAATTTGTAAAGATTCAGGACAATCAACTACCAACACACGATTAATTAGTTCAAGATATTCTTTAGTTTCCAGCAGCAAAGGCACAACTAGCACACCATAGCTAGATTGAATCAGTGGAAGACGGCGTAAAACTTCTTGATAAATTAGCGGATGAAGTATTGCTTCAAGCTTATGCCTTGCTGACTCATCAGAAAATACCGATTGACGCATAACTGACCGGTTTAACGAGCCATCACTCAATATAAAATGATCACCAAACGTAAGGCGGATAGGATGAATTGCATCTCCTCCGACTTGGGTTAGCTGATGTGCAATGCGATCAGTATCGATAATTTCGATACCCAACTCCTGAAATAAATTAGCAACACTAGTCTTACCGCTACCAATTCCACCCGTTAGCCCGATAATGAACACCATGTGTTAAAACATGGCAAGATACGTTTGGTTAATCTGATCTCCCCAGAACAAAGCAATTAACCCTCCCCCAGCTAAATAAGGACCAAAAGGAAGCGCGGTACCCTTTGAACGGTTAGCAACCAGGATCAAAATTGTCCCAATCAGAGCACCTACTACCGAAGAGAACAAAATCACCAGTGGCAACAATTGCCAGCCTAACCAAGCACCGATAGCAGCTAACAACTTGAAATCACCGTAACCCATCCCTTCTTTACCAGTCAACAACTTAAACAGCCAATATACACTCCAGAGCGTAAGATAACCTGCAATTGCACCGATTACGGCAGAATGAATATCCACAAAACCACCATGCAAGTTAACAATCAAACCTATCCATAATAATGGTTGCGTGATGCTGTCTGGTAAAAGCTGAGTATTCAGATCAATAAATGTCAAAACTATCATTGCCCAAATAAAAATTAGTACAGCCAACAAAATTCCATTGAAACCAAAATGCCATGCAGCAAAGCCACTCAGCATAGCTGTCAAGCTTTCAACTAATGGATAGCTGACAGGAATACGAGTGTGACAACTCGAGCAATAGCCACGCAAAAAAAGATAGCTAATAATTGGGATATTTTCGAGAGCAGAAATCTTGTGGCCACATTGCGAACAACCGGAACCAGGTATAGCCAAGTTATACGCTGGTAACACTTCCACCTGTTCTCCGCGTAATTCCGCACAGTGTTGCATCCACTCGCGCTTCAACATCACCGGTAATCTATAAATTACTACATTCAAAAAGCTGCCAAAAACCAAACCGATTAACGTAACAACGGATGTAAAAAAAACAGGTGAGGCTTGCAAGGTATTAATGATATTCATGTATTACCACTCATTTATTATAAACAGGGTAAGATACAGATTATCCAACAACCTGACCCATCTTGAAGATAGGCAGATACATGGCAACCACCATGCCACCAATAAGTGTTCCCAGCACAACCATGATAAGTGGTTCCATCAAGCTAGAAAGAGCCTCCACAGCATCATCCACCTCCCCTTCAAAAAAATCTGCAATTTTACCCAACATTGCATCAAGTGAACCGGATTCCTCTCCTATGGAAACCATCTGCAATACCATAGAGGGAAAAACATTAGTTTCCGTCATTGCATCCACTAGACTGCTACCTGTACTTACTTCAATCTGGATATTTTTTGTTGCTTCGTAATACACTTGATTTCCAGCAGCGCCAGCAACAGAATTAAGTGCCTCAACCAAAGGAACACCCGCTGCAAACATGGTTGATAATGTCCGCGACCAACGGGCAATAGTTGCTTTGCGGATTACTTCTCCGAAAATAGGTAATCGCAGCATTAGCCGATCCATCACACGTTGCATCACAACAGAACGTTTCCATGTATAGAAAAAAGCGTATAGCCCTCCACCAATTCCTCCAAAAATAGCCCACCAATACTCGACAAAGAAGTCAGAAATAGCCATGACCATCAACGTTGGAGCAGGCAGATCCGCACCGAATCCCTGGAACAATTCTTTAAAGGCTGGAATTACAAAAATCATGATGACAGCTGTAATGACAAAAGCTACTACTATGATTGAAATTGGATAAAACAAAGCTGATTTTATCTTCCCCTTGATTGCCTGAATCTTTTCCTTATAAGTAGCTAATCTATCCAGCAGGTTATCCAAAATACCAGCTGCTTCTCCCGCTGCCACTAAGTTACAAAACAGTGAATCAAAATAGAGTGGATATTTTTTGAACGCATTTGCTAAGCTGCTACCTGTTTCCACCTCTGATTTAATATCCATCAGCAGCTTTCCAACAGCACGATTACTATGACCCTTTCCAACAATATCAAAAGCCTGTAGTAAAGGTACGCCTGATTTCATCATGGTAGCCAACTGTCGAGTAAACAACGTGATGTCTTTATCAGTAATCTTTCCACCTGTTTTGGCCTTGGTGACTTTTATTACCCTGATACCCTGTTTACGCAAGGTAGAAGTCACGACCACTGTTCCGGCTGCACGCATCTCGCCCTTGATTGCCTTGCCTGTCCTATCCTTTCCTTCCCACAAAAAATTAAATTCTTTAACTTTTCTACCTGTTGTTGCAATCGCTACCATACCAATTTCCTTTTATCTTGCTAACCATGGATCATGGTAATTACGGCAAAAAATTCAAGGTTATTTAGTCGGTATTTTTTCAATCTCAGCCAAACAATCCGCTACAGTCGGATAACGCATCCTGATTTGTAATTCCTGCTTCATACGATTATTAGTTAAACGTCTTGATTCCATCATGAAAGATAATAAACCGGGAGAAAGTATTTTCTGAGCTTGCTGACGAGTAATCTTTTTTGTACGTGGCAAATCAAAATGATCCGCCACTAAATCAAAATATTCTCCCATTCTTAAGCAAGAATCATCACATGCATGATAGATCCTACCTGGTTTACTAAAACGCAGAGTTGCGACGATAATACGAGCAAGATCAGTGGCATGAATATGATTTGTATAACCATCCTCGGCTGGTAACAAAGCAGGTGTTCCTTGGTGCAAACGCTCGATTGGTAATCGATTATGCGCATAGATCCCAGGCACACGCAAAATAGACACATGTACACCGTTACGTACCCCCCAACTCCTAATTTGTCTTTCTGCATCTAGGCGGCGATAGGCACGATCATTTTTGGGATTCACCGGATGGCTCTCACTCACCCAGTTACCCGCACAATCTCCGTAGACTCCACTGGTACTGATATAGATTAACTGTTGTGGTAGTATTCTTGTTTTTGTGTTCGATCGTTGCTGGGAAAGAGCCGACAAAAGGTGTAATGTGCGTGTATCATATTTACCCTGGCCAGGTGGCGGTGCAAGATGCAAGACGATATGAGCTGCGACACCTGCCATTTTTTGAAGACTCATAGGCTGATCAAGATCACCCTTTATTGGTCTAATACCCAACGTACGTAAATGATCAAAATTTTCAGTTTTGCGACATAAACCAAATAATCGATAACGTTGCTTGAGTAAAACAGCTACTCTTGAAGCAACATCACCACATCCCACAATCAATAACCTATTTTTCATAACCAAACTAGTTAATCATTTCTCCCCAATGGAGTCTTATCAAATCACTTTCAGGCCTAGTGGCCACAGTATTACCACCGAACCAAATGAAACAATCCTTGAAGCAGCGCTACGTCATGGATTAACCATTCCTTATGGATGCCGCAATGGATCATGCGGTACCTGCAAGGGGAAAATTATACAAGGGATCGTTGATTACGGCGCTTATAGCAGCGAAGCATTAACAGAACAGGAAAAAGAACAACATTTAGCACTTTTTTGCTGTGCTAAACCACTCTCTGACTTGGAAATTGAATGCCAAGAAATCGAGGCGGTTAAGGATATCAAAATTCGTACTATGCCTTGTCGAGTACATAAACTGGAACATGCTGCATCCGATGTGATGATTATTTACTTAAAGCTACCTACAAATGAACGGCTACAATTTTTACCAGGACAGTATATTGATATCCTCATGAAAGATGGTCAGCGTCGCAGCTTCTCACTTGCCAACGCACCCAGCGATGACGAATTTTTACAATTACATACTCGTAATTATGCTGGCGGTGTATTTTCTGAATACGTTTTTTCTCATATGAAGGAAAAAGATATTCTTCGATTTGAAGGGCCATTAGGATCATTCTTTCTCCACGATACCCCCAAAAAAGACACTCCTATTATCTTTTTAGCGGGCGGTACTGGCTTTGCACCTGTCAAAAGTATGCTAGAGCACCTCTTTTACACAGAAAATACCCGCTTCAAGCACAATAAAATAAAGTTATATTGGGGCGCTCGGACAAGAGATGGTCTCTATTTAAACAATCTAGCAGAGAAATGGGAAAAGGAAAACGAGAACTTTAGCTATATCCCAGTACTATCTGAACCGCTCCCTACTGATAATTGGCAAGGAAAAACAGGGATGGTACATCAAGCTGTGATGGATGATTTTGAAACATTATTCGATTATCATGTTTATGCTTGTGGCGCACCTGCAATGGTAAAAGCGACCTTTGATAGCTTCACCAGCGAGAAAAACTTACAAAGGGAAAATTTCTTTTCTGATGCCTTTGTTCCTTCAAAGCCAGCAATAACTTGAGAGATTAGAGATTAACCAATTTGCTTAAGCGCGAAATCTAATCCCTTACGATAATGCTCGCTTGCAGCCTCCTGCTTGCCCAGTTTTTCAAATAATTGTGCTAACGCAAGATGTGCTGGGTACCCTGGCTCAATCGATAAACTAGCTTCAAGATAGTTTTGTGCTTTGCCCCATAATTCCCCATAAGCACAAAGCCTTCCTAGTGTTAGTAATAAATCAGCATTATTTGGATACTTTATGAGCCAGTTTTCCGCTCGCTGTATTTGCCAACTCACCACGCCACTCTGACAATCTGCATATAATGAAACCAACTCTGGATAAAGCCCGGCATCCAGACCACTTTCAATAATTTTTTGTGCAGCAGCGTTATCCCCCAGAGCCATAAGTGCGCGCGCAGCTGCTACCGCAAGTCTCCCATCAACCTTTTCCTGACATGATAAAGTACTCCAATACTTCTTCAATGACACAATATCTTTTGCATTTTTCTTGATATTTCCTAAATGAGCTTGATGCCGTAATTCATCTACGATGCTCCTATCCACAGATGAACGGTTTGTTAGTATATCCGTCAACTCCAGCACGGCATCCCAGTTTTCAGCCATTCGCTGCGCCTTTAATTCTAATAAAAGTACAGCTGTACTTTGCAATCCTCCCGAGGCATAAATTGATTGCAAAGCTGCTAAAGCATCATTATGACGCTCTTCATCTAAAAATAACTCTACTTCTGAGATCAATATTAATAATTTATCTGCAGACAGTTGCTCCTTAGCAGATGTCAACAAATGATCACGTAGCGGATAATCTCTCTGCTGATGTGCCGAGCGAGCAGCGACGACAGCATTCAAAGCCTTAGCCGTCTGGATATCAGCAAGCTTAAAAGCCTTTTCAGAAAATTCTAATGCCTGATCATATCGCGCCTCAAAAAAAGCTTTTAAACCGGACCACGTTAACTGCTCAACCTTTTTAGTCCGCAAGCGCTTATTTATACCGGATAGCCCTGACAAAATACGCAGGAGCATGTAAAACACAGAAAAAACTGACAATACCATTATGATGAACGTATTGAGTGCAAGCTCAATCTTATAAGGAGGCACGGTGAATAAAACTGAACCTGTGTTGTAGTACGCAGCCAATACGATGGCCGTCGCTGATGCGAACAATATCAGTACCCATAGCACCAGTTTCATTCACTTTCTCCTTTCAACATAAGTTGATTGTGATATACAACCCCCAAAATTTCTCCTAAATTCGGCAATTGCACCCCTATATTGATAGAGGTTAGCTTCTTCAATTCTTTCAGAATATCTTCAACTGAATCTACTTTTACATCAAAATATTGCCTGATCCAATTTTCTGTTGTTTTTATAGCTACTCGAAAGTTATTTTCATCTCGAATCAATAAGGCAAGACGTGCCTGCATTAATTGTAGCTTGATATTTTCTTTTAAAAGCAGTACTTGGGAAGGCGATAACAACGATACTTTAGGATCTTTAATTTTCTCAACCTTAATTAATCGACTAAGATCTTGTTCAACTTCGCGCAGATAACGAAGCCCTAAATATGGTTTAGATCCATCTTGCCTACTTAACCAATCAACTTCAACGAGACTGTCATCCATCAACAAAGGAAGCTTATCAAGTTGAGTCGCAAGCTCTTTAATATTCTGGTTAATTCCTTGAATATCTATAGACGTCGATGCTTCAAGCTGCTCAATATTTTCTATTAACAACTCATTTAATTTAGAAGCATCTAAAATTTTAGTAGATAGTAATAATTCTTGCGCATATCTGAGTGAATCCAGTGCAAAATGCACATCACCTGTTGACTGTAAACTACGATCGGCAACAACAATCAACCGCTCAATAGCACCTAATATCTGGGTTTCAGTAGGATTAGTACTATTGCCCTGTAGTTTCTCTACTTTAGCGACTGGTAATTCGCTTACAGCCTGCCATTTTTCTTCCAAATGACTCAAGCGCTGCTCAATCTTTATTTTTTCAAACTCAAGCTCAGTGAGCATTTTGCGTGAACGATTACTAAAAACATCAGCATCCTGCAAATAGCTTGCAAAAGAACGTTTAACTATAGAGATATATCCCTGTTTTTCGGCCCATTTCCACAACATAGTGGCCATAGCAACCATTAGAATCAATAGTATAAAAATAGCTAGACGGCGCGTTGATCCAGTAGTCGAAGGCTGTATAGATTTATTCATATGATTACGTGCCATCAATTACTATCTATTTTTAAAATACTCCAGCAGACCTTGCACGGTTCCCTCATCTCCGAGAGGAGTACAACATATTTCTTGGATACCCAACTCTCTCGCTTTATTTGCAATTCGCTTATGTGCTGTAAATATAGGGGTAGCTTTAAGTAATTGTTGGCCTGTTTCACCAATCATGTCAAATAGATTATGCAGACCTTCGCTGCTACTGATAACCACCGCATGCATACCCTTGTCATGCCAATATTTTAATAATGGCTGAGGATCTATCACTGGTCTACAACGACGATAACATTCAACATATTCAACACTGGCCCCGCGGTCACGCAAGCTATCTCCAAGTAATTTCCGACCATTATTACCACGAAAAATTACAACTCGCTTATCCTGCATAACTTGCAACTGCGGCATCCGTAACAATACTTCGCTATCAGAACCATCTTCTGGAAAAAGAACATCGGTAATACCATAACGCTTGAGTATTTGAGCACTACCCTTTCCTACCGTTGCCACACGCACGTGCTTGGGCCATTCATGATTTACCTGAACCAGCGGCATAACCCGCTCCACAGCATTGGGACTCACAAAGATAGCCAGATCAAAATTATTAAGCCGTGCTATCGACTCTAATAATGGCTGTTTATTTTCGGTATCGGAAATTTCTAACACCGGAAACAGCCACGGCTCTCCCCCCACTTCTTTAATTCTAGCAGCCAAATTACCTGCTTGATGTAAGGGACGAGTAATTAAAATGCTTTTACCGACCAACTGAGCAGAAGATAACATCTACCCCACTTATTCCTTAGGCTAATGCGGCAAGAATTTCTTCCGCCCCATGCGTTTTCAAATTCTGCGCCAATTGTTCCCCTATTCGTTCACCTGATTCTGGCTTACCACATAATTTATCTGCAATCATTCTTGATCCATCAGGGGTAGCGACAAAACCACGTAGCGTCAATACGCCTTCAAAAATTTCGGCAAATCCGCCTAGCGGTACCTGACAGCTTCCTCCCAGCATACGACTCATAGCACGTTCCGCCTCTACGCAATAAGCAGTTGGCGTATGATGTAACGGCTTCATCCACTCCAGCATATCAGGATCATTATCACGGCATTCAATACCTAGCGCACCCTGTCCAACTGCTGGAAGGCTCAACTCCGGAGGCAACAACATGCGGATACGATACCCTAGTTCCAAGCGCTTCAATCCAGCCGCAGCCAAAATAATCGCACTATATTTACCTTCATCTAGTTTCCTGAGTCGAGTTTGCACATTGCCGCGCAATGGATGTACTTGTAAATGAGGAAACCGAGCACGTAATTGAGATTCTCGTCGCAAGCTAGAAGTCCCGACCACACTTCCGGCAGGCAACTCTTCCAAACTGGAGAAGTCATTAGAAACAAATGCATCCCGAGGATCTTCTCTTTCCGTAATCGCGGCTAGCTTGAAGCCTGGCGGTACAATCATTGGAACATCTTTCATGGAATGCACAGCGATATCAGCACGCCCATCTTCCAGGGCCAGTTCGAGTTCCTTAATAAAGAGTCCCTTGCCTCCTATTTTTGATAAGGAAACATCTAAAATCTGGTCTCCTTTAGTTGTCATGCCAAGTATAGAGACATCAGTTTGCGGGTATAATTCGAGCAAACGATTTCGAATAAAATTTGCCTGCCACAAAGCAAGCTGACTTTCGCGCGATGCAATAACAATTTTTTCAGGACTAGACATAATAAGAATTTGATTTTGAATCAACGCCGACATTCTAGCACGAGCAACTACGATACAGATGGTGGCAGATAATCGCATTTTATCCCGGCAATATCCCAACCAGCCCATGATTACAGGAGATACATCACAATGAGCTTGAACACCCCAAACATTGCTCCCGAAAAAGATTCATCTTATGAAAAAGATCATCCATTACGGGAGGACATCCGCTTATTGGGACGTATGTTGGGCGATACCATACGGGAACAAGAAGGAGAACCAATGTTTAATCTGGTCGAAACCATTCGCCAGACCGCCGTACGCTTTCGCCGTGAACAAGACGAAGAAGCTGGTAAAGAGTTGGATGCCATACTTAACCATCTCAGCCATAAAGAAACCACCGCTGTGGTTCGGGCATTCAGCTATTTTTCGTTGCTTTCCAATATTGCTGAAGACCTACATCACAATCGTCGCCGCCGTGCCCATCTACGCGCAGGTTCTCCTCCTCAAAATGGTAGTGTCACACTAGCCTTAGAACGAGTAGTAACAAAAGGAATCAATACACAACAACTAGAAAATTTCTTTGACGGAGCACTCATTTCTCCTGTTTTGACTGCCCACCCCACCGAAGTGCAACGGCGTAGTATTCTGGATTATCAACTGAAAATACAGCGCTTGCTTAAGGAACGGGATCGTATCCAGCTCACCCCCAATGAATTACGCCACAACGAGGAAGATTTACGCTCAGCCATCCAGACGTTGTGGCAAACCCGAGTATTGCGTTCGGTCAGACTAACCGTACAAGATGAAATTGAAAATGGTCTGATCTACTATCACTACACCTTTCTCAAACAGATTCCCTATATCTACGCCAAGATTGAAGATATTTTGGAACGTCACATGAATCAAGCAGCACCCCGTATTGCCTCATTCTTACGAATTGGGAGCTGGATTGGTGGAGATAGAGATGGCAACCCTTTCGTTACTCATCAAATCATGCTGCATGCAGCTGAACGACATTCAGCATTAATATTGGATCATTATATTGAAGAGGTGGAAAAAATCGGTCAGACCATGAGCTTGACCGAGCGTTTAATTAAAGTAACTAGCGAATTAGAGGGTTTAGCTTCGACGGCACCTGGTTTGCCTGCCAGTAGAATCGATGAACCTTACCGCCGCGTCTTTCTTGGTATGCACGCGCGCTTGATTGCAACCAGTAGATATTTAAGCCCACATGTTGGCCGGCAATACCCAGAAAATACGGCAGAACCGTATGCTGACAGTGCTGAATTTGTACATGATCTGGATATTATTATCCGTTCTCTAAAACAGCACCAATCAAGCCGATTGGCTCAAGGTGCCATACGTGATCTACGCCGTGCAGCAGACGTATTTGGGTTTCACCTTGCTTCATTAGATATGCGTCAACACAGCAAAATTCACGAACAGGTTGTCGCCGAGTTATACGAAAAAAACGTTCAAGACAACCGAAATTATTCTGATTTACCTCGACCTGAACGTGTTGAGTGGCTTCTAACAGAACTTAAGCGCCCCTATCCACTTGCTTCATCTTTATCTAACTACTCAGATATTACGCAGGGCGAATTACGAATCTTTAGAATGGCTGCTGAGATTCAGCGACGCTTCGGTCACGCAGCATTACCTAACTATATTATCTCTATGGCAACCGGCATCATTCATATACTGGAAGCTGCCTTGCTATTAAAAGAAGCTGGATTGTTGCAATTTGGCGAGAATGCACGATCAACAGTAAACATTATTCCGTTGTTTGAAACCATTGACGATTTGCGCAATTGTGCCAATGTCATGGAGGAGCTGTTCTCCTTACCTGAATACCGAAAAATGCTGCAATCTAGGGATAACCTGCAAGAAATTATGCTAGGTTACTCTGACAGCAACAAGGATGGTGGCTTTGTTACTTCCAACTGGGAAATACACAAAGCCGAAATTGAGCTTACTAAAGTATTTAATCGTCACGGGATACGGTTGCGCCTCTTCCATGGTCGCGGTGGCACAGTAGGGCGAGGTGGTGGCCCTAGCTACCAAGGGATACTTGCACAGCCACCAGGAAGTGTAAACGGTCAAATCAGATTAACTGAGCAAGGAGAAGTTGTTGCCAGCAAATACACAGATCCTGAAATCGGGCGCCGTAACCTTGAAACTTTAGTGGCCGCTACTATCGAATCTACTTTACTTGATCGTAATGTTATTCATAGTCACGCACCTCAGTACTACCAAATTATGGAGAAGCTATCTGCTAACGCATATATGGCCTATCGTAATTTGGTTTATGAGACTCCCAATTTCACACAATTTTTTCAGGAATCGACGCCTATTCGTGAAATTGCCGGCTTACATATCGGCAGCCGTCCAACTTCACGTAAACCCTCCAACAAAATAGAAGATTTGCGTACGATTCCCTGGGTTTTCAGTTGGAGTCTAAACCGCACTATGATCCCTGGGTGGTATGGATTTGGTACAGCTGTTGAAAATTTCATACAGCAAGCTGGCAATACACAAGATGCATTGACACAACTACAGGAAATGTATCGTACCTGGCCATTTTTCCAAACCATGCTTTCTAACATGGATATGGTGCTAGCCAAGAGTGATCTCGGCATTGCCTCTCGTTATGCAGAACTAGTTACCGATTCTAAATTACGTCAGCAGGTTTTTACCGCTATCCGAATAGAATGGGAACGATGCCTAAAGTGGCTCTTTGCCATTACTGGGCATACGGAGCTTCTTCAAGACAACCCTACACTGGCACGTAGCATTCGGGTTCGTACCCCCTATATCGATCCGCTGAATCATTTGCAGGTAGAACTCCTCCATCGCTACCGCTCAGGAGATGATGAAGAGGCAATCCGACGTGCAATTCACCTGACTATCAATGGTGTAGCTACAGGATTAAGAAATAGCGGCTAATTTATCTGTAAAATAATTCACACATAAACGAAACGGGGCTTATAAGCCCCGTTTGACGTTTACCTTAATTAAGGTTTACTTACTGTGCAGATACATTAATTTTCTTGGGTTGAACAGCTTCACGTTTAGGAATAGTAATAACCAATACACCATCCTTCGTTGACGCTGTAATCGCTCCCAAATCAGCTGTATCTGGAAGACTAAAGCGACGATAAAAAGAGCCATGGGTACGCTCTACTCGCTTGTATCCTTCTTTTTCTGTTCTGGCTTCAGTTTGCTTCTCGCCCTTAATCGTAAGCATTCCATTGTCCGTAGTAACTTCTATTGCTTCTGGTTTTACGCCAGGTAAATCCGCATGCAAAACAAATTTATCCCCTTCTTCCTTGATATCAACAGCAGGCGCCCATTCAGCAACGGCAGAAGTACCCTCTGTAGCCATATCATCACGCACCCGCTCCAGTTCGCGTTGCAATTGAGTTAGTAATCCCCACGGTTCATAGCGTGTAATTGCCATAATCATCTATCTCCATACCAAATCAAAAACATTTACTAAAACGGAGTGTCATCTAATAATGTAATGACAACTCAATACTCATATCCACCTAACATATCGGCTGTTTTAAGTATTTTGCAACATCAGCCTGGAGGATTCCTATGTTTCAAGGTGGCTCTCCAAACGAATAATATGTTTAAATGCAACCCTAATGAAACATGGATACTAATATAAGTCTGTCTTCAATATTTTCAAGATGTCTTTTTACTAAATTTTCATGACAACAGAACTATGTCTTCTGAGTAATACCCAGCTTACATAATTAGATATTAGCAAGAAAGGATATGGCAAGATGTTTGAAAATCGCGCAGTAGCAGCTGCTCTACTAGCAGAACAGCTTAGTGCCTACCAAGGAAAAATCCATTAATCCTAGCGATTCCACGGGGAGCAGTGCCGATGTCCCGGATTATTGCGGATAAGTTGCAAGGTGAGCTAGATGTTGTACTAGTACGTAAACTACGTGCACCCGGAAATCCAGAATTTGCAATTGGCGCTATTGACGAAAACGGACAAGTTTATTTAACTGACCAGACCACTCAAAGCGGTGTCACCGCTGAATATCTAGCAACTGAAAAAGATACTCAACTTAAATTATTACGCGAACGACGCATACGTTATACACCTGTCCGTCCAGCGATTAATCCACATGATCGCATTGTAATCATAGTAGATGATGGCTTAGCAACCGGATCCACCATGATCGCTGCTCTACGAGCTGTTCGCCTTCAACAACCGCATAAACTAATTTGTGCTGTACCAGTGGCACCCGCTAGCACTCTGGCTAACATTACCCCGCTTGCAGATGAAGTTATTTGTCTGGCCACACCAACTGTATTTTATTCTGTTAGCCAGTTTTATCACTCATTTCCCCAGATCGGAGATGAAGAAGTGATCGCTGCATTGGAAGCATCATCATAAAAGCGCATCGATAAATCTGCTGCTTGTATGTCCTTGGTTAAGCTCCCAATCGAGATTCGATCTACTCCTGTCTCAGCAATTTCCCGCACAGTCGCAAGCGTAACATTACCAGAAGCTTCGAGCACAGCTGGCTTATCGGAGAATTGCTGGTTATATCTGACTGCTTCTCGCAAACTAGGTAAATCAAAATTATCCAGCAAAATCATGTGTGCTCCAGCGGATAGTGCTTGTACAAGTTCATCGTGCGTTTCAACTTCAATTTGGATAAATACTCCAGGAGGAGCAATATCGGTGGCTTTACGCAAAGCTGCTTCAATACCGCCAGCAGCAATAATATGATTTTCCTTGATCAATATCCCATCATAAAGTCCGACACGGTGATTTATCCCTCCTCCACAACGTACAGCATATTTTTGCGCAAGACGCAACCCTGGCAACGTTTTACGAGTATCTACGATCTGCACACCTGTTCCCTCTGTTGCATCAACAAATTGTCGAGTACGCGTTGCTACAGCAGAGAGCATCTGCAAGAAATTAAGAGCAGTTCGCTCTGCTGTTAACAAAGCCCGCGCATTACCGCGTAATACACATAACACTTGATCATTATTTATTTGTTCTCCTTCTCTGACATGCCAATCAATACTGACAGATGAAGATAACTGAAGAAAACTTTCATTAAACCATGGACTTCCACAAACAACCATTGCTTTCCGGGTAACCACTTGCGCGCGTAAGCATTGATCTGGTTGAATCAAAGAAGCAGTCAAATCACCAGAACCTATATCTTCATCTAATGCCTGGCGAACTTGCCTGCTGATTACTTCACTCTGTAACATGCTTTATATCCACCTTTTCTAAAACATTATCTCAAACGCTATATGCCAGACAGCCTGATCAATCTAATTATCTTCAGTACTGCCACCATTCTCGGGTTAATTATCGTAGGTGCTATTGTTGTCTTCTTTATCCGCGATACTACTCAGAAACAACATGCCATCTTACGCAATTATCCTATCATCGGGAGATTACGTTATTTTTTTGAAATCCAAGGAAAATATTTCCGCCAATACTTCTTTAGTGGAGATCGCGATGAAATGCCATTTAATCGCGCTACCCGCAGTTGGATTTACAAGAATGCCAAAAATAAAGGTGGCATTGTCGGTTTTGGCTCAACCTATGATTTGCGCGAGCCTGGCGCACTCATCTTTGCCAATGCTGCCTTTCCTATCCTAGAAGAAGATCAACTACCCTCACCCGCCATATCAATTGGAGAAGGTTACTGCGAACAACCCTTTTTAGCACGCTCCATCATCAACATCAGTGCGATGAGTTATGGCGCACTCTCCAAACCGGCTATCCGTGCACTATCGCTGGGAGCTGCTAAAGCTGGATGTTGGCTAAACACGGGAGAAGGTGGACTATCTCCATATCACCTCGAAGGAGACTGTGACCGCATCATGCAAATTGGTACAGCAAAATATGGCATTCGGGATGAGCGAGGTAATTTTTCACCTGCCCGTGCCCGTGAAATAGCTCCCTCTGTCAAAGCTTTTGAAATTAAGCTCTCTCAGGGAGCCAAACCCGGTAAGGGAGGTTTGCTACCTGCTGCTAAGGTCAACCCAGAAATAGCTGCTATTCGAGGTATTCCCGCTTATCAGGACTCCATCAGCCCCAACCGGCATCATGATATCGGCAATATTGGAGAATTACTGGATCGAATCGTATTTCTGCGTGAGCTGACTGGACGCCCGGTCGGGATTAAAACAGCTATTGGTGGCTGGCTTTTCATCAATGAGCTATGCAATACCATTTTATGCCGTGGATTGGAATACGCACCCGACTTTATAACGATAGATGGTGGCGAAGGTGGTAGTGGTGCTGCACCACAAACGCTGCTCGATTATGCTGGTTTGCCAATCTTTGAAGCTTTACCACGCGTGGTCGATGCACTGATTGAATCCGGGTTAAAGCAACGTATCCGTGTCATCGCGGCTGGTAAATTGGTCACCTCAGCTAAATGTGCGTGGGCATTATGCGTTGGCGCAGATTTTGTTAACACTGCTCGTGGATTTATGTTCTCACTCGGCTGCATCCAGGCTATGCGTTGTCACCTAAATACTTGTCCAACTGGTATTACTACTGATAACCCACGTTTACAGCGCGGTCTGGTAGTAGAAGAAAAATATTTACGTGTAGCCAATTACGCAATTAACGTCAATCGGGAAATAGATATGATTGCTCATTCCTGTGGATTACGTCATGCTCGTGAACTACGCCGTGAGCATGTACGTATTGTAGAAACAGCTGGTAAAAGTATCGCATTGAACGTATTGTATCCGTATCCAGAAGCAAAGGTTGAAGCACAAATTGGTTGCTGAAAAATGCAGATCCAAAAATCATGATATTTTTTCATGATATGATTTTGAATATCCATGAAAATGTTATTAGAAAAATAACGATTATCTATCAATAAGATAAATACATCTTTTCTATCTCTAATTACATAGGAGTTCATAAAATGAAATTTTTATATTTATTAACAGCTCTGATTATGTCCTTATTCCTCTCCAATGTATTCGCAGAGGAAACCATGATGGAAAAACTGGATGTTCAGAAAAACGACATGCAACGATCTGTCAATAAGGCAATTAACCGTGCCAAAGAAGCAGCATGCACAGATAGCGAAATGGAATGCATGAAACAAAAGATTGAACACCGAACCAACGAAGCCTACGACGCAGCCAAAGATAAAGCTACTGAAATAAAAAATAAAATCGACTAAATTTATTTATTAATAATCGCTCCACTATACATTAGTGCCGATAGTGGAGCGATTCTCCTCTTACCATCAAAAACAATTCCTCCCAAAATATAATTTTTCTCTGGATCTATCGTCAGATCACTCTAGCTAAAAATCAAACAGCATAACCAGGTTGAAATTTCACGGTTTCCCCATATAGTAGGGACATTCCAATCTTAATTTCAGGAGATGACATGCGGTTTGACAAATTCACCACCAAGTTCCAACAAGCGCTTGCTGATGCACAAAGTATGGCGCTAGGAAAAGATCATTCATACATTGAACCCCAACATCTATTGCTCGCATTAATGCAACAAGAAGATAGCGGTATCGGTTCACTGTTACAGCGCGCTGGAGTAAATGTGCAGCCGCTGCAACAAGCATTAATACAAAGCTTAGATCGCCTGCCAAAAGTAGAAGGAATGGGAGGAGAAATCAATATTTCTCGTGATCTGAATAACCTGCTCAACCTGACTGATAAAGAGGCACAAAAAAAAGGCGATCAATATATTGCTTCAGAAATGTTCTTACTAGCAGCGCTGGAAGATAAAGGAGAAACAGGCAAGTTACTCAAGCAATATGGCGCAAATCGCGCAGCTTTAGAACAAGCAATTGATTCCGTACGTGGTGGAGAAAAAGTAATGGATGCTGAAGCAGAAAGCAGTCGTGAAGCCCTAAAAAAATATACGCTGGATTTAACCGAACGAGCTCGTTCCGGCAAACTTGATCCGGTAATCGGTCGTGATGATGAAATCCGCCGTACCATTCAAGTACTACAGCGACGCACTAAAAATAATCCTGTACTGATTGGTGAGCCTGGAGTAGGTAAAACAGCAATTGTGGAAGGATTAGCACAACGTATTGTCAATGGCGAAGTACCTGAAACGTTGAAAAACAAACGCGTGTTATCACTGGATATGGCAGCGCTATTAGCAGGAGCTAAATATCGAGGTGAATTTGAGGAACGCTTGAAATCCGTATTGAAAGAACTAGCGCAGGATGAAGGTCGTACCATCGTATTTATTGATGAATTACACACTATGGTAGGAGCCGGTAAAGCAGAAGGAGCAATGGATGCGGGCAATATGCTCAAGCCAGCACTGGCACGAGGCGAATTACACTGCGTGGGCGCAACCACATTGGATGAGTATCGCAAGTATGTTGAAAAAGATGCTGCGCTAGAACGCCGTTTCCAGAAAGTAATGGTAGATGAGCCTGGTGTTGAGGCAACCATCGCGATTCTACGTGGATTACAAGAGAAATATGAATTGCATCATGGCGTAGAAATTACTGATCCAGCTATTGTTGCAGCCGCTGAACTCTCTCATCGTTACATTACTGATCGCTTTCTACCGGATAAGGCCATTGATCTGATTGATGAAGCTGCTGCTCGTATCCGTATGGAGCAGGATTCTAAACCAGAAGTGATGGATAAACTTGATCGACGACTGATTCAGCTAAAGATTGAACGCGAAGCGGTCAAAAAGGAAAAAGATGAAGCCTCGAAAAAACGTTTGGCGCTACTGGAAGAGGAAATCGACAAACTAGAGCGAGAATATGCTGATCTGGACGAAATCTTGAAAGCGGAAAAATCTCGTGCGAAGGGGTCACAGGAAATCAAGGAAGAACTCGAAAAACTACGGCGAGAAGAAGAAGCTGCTCGGCGTAAAGGCGATCTGCAACGAGCTTCTGAATTATTGTACGGACGTATTCCACAATTGGAAGCGCAACTAGCAGAGCAGCTGCATCATGATGAATCAGCTGAAGAAGCAACACGACCAAAATTATTCCGTACTCAGGTAGGCGCAGAAGAAATTGCCGAGGTAGTTTCGCGTGCAACTGGTATTCCTGTTTCCAAGATGATGCAAGGTGAACGCGAAAAACTGCTATTCATGGAAGACAAATTGCATGAACGTGTTATCGGTCAGGATGAAGCGGTTCGGCTAGTTTCTGATGCTATCCGGCGCTCTCGCTCTGGGTTAGCTGATCCCAATCGTCCTTATGGATCTTTCCTGTTTCTAGGTCCAACCGGAGTAGGTAAGACAGAACTATGTAAAGCATTGGCTGGATTTTTATTTGATTCTGAGGAGCACCTGATTCGTGTGGATATGTCCGAATTTATGGAAAAACACTCAGTTGCACGACTAATTGGTGCGCCTCCAGGATATGTTGGGTACGAAGAAGGTGGTTATTTGACTGAACAAGTCAGGCGTAAGCCCTATTCAGTTATTTTGCTTGATGAAGTGGAAAAAGCACACCCAGATGTATTCAACGTATTGCTACAGGTATTGGATGATGGACGGATGACGGATGGCCAGGGACGTACTGTAGATTTCAAAAATACAGTTATCGTGATGACCTCCAATCTAGGGTCACAGATGATCCAACAGATGAGTGGAGAAGCTTACCAGGCTGTCAAACAAGCTGTAATGGGAGAAGTGAAAACTTATTTTCGACCAGAATTTATTAACCGTATTGATGAGGTAGTTGTCTTCCATGCACTGGATGAAGCGCATATCAAGTCAATTGCTCAAATTCAGCTGAATAATCTGGGAGCTAGATTGGCACAAATGGAAATGCGATTAGTAGTAGCAGAATCAGCTATGGACAAATTGGCTGAAGCTGGATTTGACCCAGTATTTGGAGCACGCCCACTCAAACGGGCAATCCAGGCTCAGATCGAAAATCCATTAGCAAAAGAATTGCTGGAGGGTCATTTTGCTGCTGGAGACACCATCTTAGTGAAATATGAGGGTGGTAGCATGCAATTTTCAACACAACATTAAACTCCAACATTGAAATTGAATGAAGACAAGCTGTTTCGGGTAGAATAATGATTATTATTTTTTATATGGACCAAGCGCCATGTTTAAAGGTAGTCATGTAGCAATTGTTACCCCTATGCTAGAAGATGGGGCACTGGATCTGGATCGATTCTGTGCCCTAATTGACTTTCATATCGAGCAAGGAACCGACGGTATCGTTGTAGTCGGCACAACAGGAGAATCTCCTACTGTAGATTTTGATGAACATGATCTACTCATCCGAACAGCTGTCTCCTATGCGGCCGGACGTATCCCGATCATTGCCGGTACGGGAGCTAATTCAACACGTGAAGCAATTGAATTAACGGTATTTTCCAAAAATGCTGGAGCAGATGCATGCCTATCCGTTGCACCTTACTACAACAAACCTACGCAAGAAGGGCTTTATCGCCATTTCAAGGCAATTGCCGAAGCAGTCGATATCCCAATGATTTTGTATAACGTACCTGGTCGAACTGTTGCTGACATCAGCAATGAAACTACGCTACGGCTAGCACAGATTCCGGGCATTGTTGGGATTAAGGATGCTACTGGGAATATTGCACGAGGATGCGATTTATTACAGCGCGTACCAGATAATTTTGCGGTCTACAGTGGAGATGATGCCACTGCATTAGCTCTGCTATTGCTTGGTGGGCATGGCGTTATTTCAGTGACTGCCAATGTTGCTCCCAGATTAATGCATGAAATGTGTACTGCAGCCTTAGCTGGTAACTTAGCTGAAGCACGAGCCATTAATACCAAATTATTCAGATTACACACCGACCTATTTGTTGAAGCCAACCCTATCCCTGTTAAGTGGGCGGTAGCAAAAATGGGATTAATCAATGAAAGTATCCGTCTACCCTTAACAATTTTATCTAGCCAACATCACGAACTAATCAGAAAAGCCATGCTGCAAGCTGGTGTCACGGTTTAAAGGTTTTACCATGCTTAACAAGCATCTGAACAAGCGGTTGGAGAAACTGCTAATTGTAAACGTCACGCTAGCAATCCTTGTTTCAGGTTGTAACCTACTCCCTGAAAACAAAAAAATTGATTACAAATCAGCTGGAAAACTTCCGCCATTAGAAGTTCCTCCTGATCTGACTAGCCCTGACACAAACGAACGGTTTGCTATCCCTGATGTGGATGCATCAGGGAGTGCTACATTCTCCACTTACAATAGCGCACGTAACGGACAATCAAGAGATCGTGCCAATTTACCTGTGCTCTCAGCCACCACCACACAAAACGGGATTCATATCGAACGATCTGGTACGCAACGTTGGTTGGTTGTACCACGTGAACCTGCTGCAGTATGGCCAGTTGTTAAAGAATTCTGGCAGGACATGGGGTTTTTACTCAAGGTAGAAGCGCCCGATCTAGGAATTATGGAAACAGATTGGGCGGAAAATCGAGCCAAGATTCCTCAAGACATTATCCGTAGTGCATTATCAACTTTCTTCGATAGCCTTTATTCCACGGCCGAACGTGATAAATTTCGTACTCGACTGGAACAAGAACAACCCGGTACAACTGAGATTTTTATTAGTCACCGAGGCATGGTAGAAGTACTAGCTGACCGTAATACAAGCCGTACAATCTGGCAGCCACGCAAATCTGATCCCGAGTTAGAAGCAGAAATGCTAAATCGTCTAATGCAACGCTTTGGTGTAGAAGAAAAACGTGCTGCAGATGAAATTGCTGCAAGCGGTACTGTAGAAGAACGAGCTTTCCTGGATAAAACCAGAAAAGGTGTATTAATCATCAAAGAACCATTTGACCGTGCCTGGCGTCATGTTGGCCTTGAACTTGATCGTGTTGGCTTCACGGTAGAAGACCGAGATCGCTCAAGTGGTATTTATTTCGTTCGATACGTTAGTCCAGATGAAGAAACTCGAGAAGCGGCTAAAGGAAAAGGGTTGCTTTCTAAGTTAGCTTTTTGGTCTAGTGATACAGATAAAGATTTAGCTACAGAAAAATATCAAATTAAAATAAGTGAAGTTGGCCTAAATAGCGAAGTTAATATACTAAATGCTGACGGAATTGCAGAAGAATCAGAAACAGCCAAACGTATCCTCAATCTGTTGTATGAACGACTCAAATAAGGCTTATCAATTAAGAGATTTTGTCTATTTCTACTCTCTACTCTAGTATCTGTATACAAAAAACCGCCTTAAAAGGCGGTTTTTTGTATTTTCAATGCTTTCAGCTTAGTGATTCGGAATACCGATTTCACTTTCCTTCCGAGCTCTGAGCATTTTCATTAGCTCCCTGTTGGCTCTTCGCGTTGTGTTCAGCAATAACTTTTTCATAGGCTTCTCTTTGTGACTCTTGAACAGCCTGATGAGGACGTCCGCATGCTACCAACAGAACTGCAGTAGCGATAATAGCTGCATAAGCAAATTTCATTATAAAAGTTCCTTTAAAAAAAAAATTCATAAAACCTTGCTGCGAACGGCAGTATATAACAAAAATATCCCTTAGCTCAAGCCGTAGAATAAAAATCAAACCTCCGCTTTAAACAGACAGCAAGGACGCTTATTCTACCGAAAAATTACAGATACTGGCGCCAATTGAAATGACAAAAAACTGAGGAAAAGAACAATATTCAGAAGAAATTTTAGGTTCTTAATTGTTAGAAAATACGTTGTGCAAATTCTATTTCAATATTATTAACCAATATATACAGTGGGTTAATTCCGATAAAAATCCTGTAACCGAAATCCTAATACCCATAGACATACAAAATAACTAACGCCCCCCTGTACCACCATCAGTCCCAGTTTTACTACTCGCTCGGTAGCTGCAAGCATAAACCATTCAGTATTACTCCCAATAGTCAGCCATAACCCTGCACTCATTACAATCAAAGCAATTAAGATTTTAAGGATAAATAAACCCCAACCAGGCAAGGGTTGATAAATCCCATAAGAACGTAATTTAGAATAAAGTATGCTCGCATTGAGACATGCTCCCAAACCAATCGCTAACGCAAGCCCAGCATGTTTCAAAGGTACAATAAATGCAAGATTCATAAGTTGTGTGGCAACAAGTGTCAGAATCGCGATCTTGACTGGTGTTTTAATATTTTGACGAGCATAAAAACCTGGTGCCAACACTTTTACCAGAATTAATCCAAGCAAACCAATGCTATAAGCAATCAGCGCTTCTCGCGTCATCCAGACATCCTCCACAGAAAAAGCACCGTAATAAAATAACGTTGTTATCAATGGTACGGCTAGTAACGCCAGCGCAACAGCAGCAGGTAAAGTTAGCAAAAAAGTTAGGCGTAATCCCCAATCTAATAGACGGGAAAATTCCTCTGAACTGTTCTCTGTATAGTGATGGGAGAGCGAAGGCAAAATAACGGTACCCAAAGCTACACCCAGCATGCCTGCTGGAAATTCCATCAGCCGATCAGCATAGTACAACCATGAAACACTACCCGTAATCAGTAAAGAGGCAAAAATAGTATTAATCAGTAGACTAATTTGGCTAATTGATACACCAAATACCGCTGGTCCCATCAACCTAAGCACACGCCAGGCACCACTATCGCGAAGCCTAAATCGTAGCCGCGGCATCCTCTTCAACCGCAGTAAAAATGGAATCTGAAAAGCCAGCTGTAAAATACCACCAATAAATACCGCCCAAGCCAATGCTAGTACAGGAGGATCCATCAATGGTGCTAGCCATAAAGCACAACCAATAAAGGAAAGATTCAGTAAAACTGGCGTCAACGCAGGTACAGAAAACTGGCTATAAGTATTTAAAATACCACCAGCTAAAGCCACCAGTGAAATAAATAAAATATAAGGAAAAGTGATTCGGAGCAATTCAACTGTTAGCTCAAATTTATCTGGATTTGTTGAAAATCCAGGGGCACTAACATAGATAATCAGTGGCGCCACTAGAATACCTACTAACGTTACCACGAATAAAGTCACGCCAAGCAAGGTAGTGACATGATCAATAAATTCACGCGTCTGTTCATGGGTACGATTATTTTTGTACTCCGCTAAAACAGGAACAAATGCTTGAGAGAAAGCGCCTTCCGCAAATAAACGCCTGAGTAAATTAGGAATACGAAATGCCACAAAAAAAGCATCGGTAGCTACTCCCGCACCAAATATCCTGGCAATAATCAGGTCTCGTACAAAACCGAGGATACGTGAAACCAGCGTCATGCTACTGACCGTGGCGAGTGCTTTAAGCAGATTCAATTGTCAAAATTCCAGAGTTGGCAATACGAAGAATTCCGAGCCTAAAAATACACTCGGATGAACGAACAAGATTAATTTCGGCTGATTATCCTGGATTCCGTATCCAGACACCAGAAATTTACTAATACAGACTGCGAATGAAGAACTACTGAAAAAGTACCACTATTTCTCTGGAGCTGACATTGAAACAATAACGCCTGATCCCATTTAAGCAATCAGGCGTCAACGTTTCGTGACAAAACACCACATAATTAAATTAAAAGATCATACTAAAACTGCTCAAACCGCACACGCTTCTCTAATCTCAATTTCTTGCGCCTCTTTAGCCTTTTGAGCTGCTCGCTTGGTTTTTCCAGCACGAGAAGGAACATTGCACAACCCACAAACATGATTAGACTGAATATCCAGACTATGCACCAGAAAATTTCCTGCACACTTAACACATGGTGTAACCGAAAGCACTTTACTTTCCACAAAACGCACCAATGTCCATGCTCGCGTAAAACTTAAAACACGTTGCAAATGGTTAATCTCGATATGCTCCAAATAAAGCTGGTAGCTTTTGATAATAGCATCAATATCTCGAATACTCGTATATTGCGTAATGTAATTATAAATATTGATAAATAATGATGAATGCATGTTGGGTTGCCAACCTGTAAACCAATCCTCGGAATAAGGCAGCATTCCTTTAGGAGGAGAAACGCCCTTAACTTCTTTATACAGCTTCACTAGTCGTTCTCGGCTGAGGGTAGTAGATACTTCAAGCACCTGTAGCCTAGCACCAAGTTTGACCAATTCAGTAGCAAGCTGAATCTCTTTACCTTCTGATAGAATACTTTTCTTTTTCATGATTACATCCTCCTTTATACTGGTATGGGTACTCAGGAAATTTTCTCAGCAGGCAATCCTGCCATTAGTATCGTGGCGTGAGATTGTGTCAGCGCACGATCTTGCTTATGGCTTGTCAAGATTTCAGCAATCAAGCTGTCATCAAAACGGAATCGGCACAGCAGCATGTTAGACCCTGCCATTTTAAGTAATTGACTATTTGTCAATTTAATCAGAATATCTGCGATATCTTCGTCAATACCCAAGCGGTACATTGCTGCTACCTTATCCTCGCGTAGCATTTGTTGAGCTAGCAGCAAATAACTGAGATTGACTTCCCTGATTTCATCTAAAATCTGATTTGCCCCCATTTTCACTGCTCCTTTCGATCTCAAAAATGATATGCGCATTTTTAATCAAGGAGCATATGACGTAAAGCGGGCTATTACCATATCCACTGTCAGAAATTTACTGGAAAATTTGTAGGAAAAATTCCTACAAATAAGATAACTCCCTCAATGAGACCTTCCTCAATCAATCTCACTTGTTACGGGTGGATTGTTATACCAAAAACGATGATTAAGTTTCCGCCATGCATCAGCCTGTATACCGCCCTGGGCAAAACGCAGCAATATTGCTCCATCATAATCGCTACGCCATAGCGAGCTACCTTGCTCACGATAACGATTTACTATTTCGGAGTGTGGATGTCCATAACGACTTCTATACCCCACGGTAAAAATTGCATAGTCAGGATTGACCTGCCGTATAAACGCTTCTGACGAAGATGTTCGGCTACCATGGTGCGGTACAACCAATACATTGGAAGCCAGTGAGTCACGGTCATGTTGTAACAATTGAGCTTCTACTTTCCGATTAATATCCCCAGGAAGCAACACACTGCCATGCAAAGTAGTGACCTTCATGACACAGCTTGATTCGTTAGTTTTGCCCTCATAAATCAACGTATTCAATTGAATAGGATACAGAATTTCAAAACGTACACCATCCCACCACCAACTGTTTCCCGCCAAACACTGTCGATTATTAGAAACCTCTCTTCTAAGTCGATGACCCTTCTCGATTGAGGACAATAGCATTTCAGTTTTTACTTTCTGCAATACTGACAAAGCCCCACCACTGTGATCAGAATCAGCATGCGAGATGATCATCATATCAAGTGCCTGTATCCCCTCTCCTCTCAGAAACGGTAAAATCACGTATTTCCCGCTATCGCCTTCACCGTACTTCGAACCAGCATCATAAAGCAGTGTATGGTTACGAGTACGTAAGACTACCGATAACCCTTGTCCTACATCCAATACTGTCAACCAAAGTTCGCCTTTAGCGGGTCTTTCGGGTGCTGCTAAGAATAACGGTACTCCCGCAAGGATGCCCAACCAACGCGCTGGAAATCCAGCTGATACTCCCAACCCCGGTCCACCCGGCAGTAATAGCCATATCACACCAATAGTTGCCATAATCACGGCCCATAATGGTGGTGTTTGCTGCTGCCAGGTTGCCAGGGGAAGCTCACTCAACCATTGCAATATCGCCATGATTCCCTGCAACACAAAATGAGCAACCAGCAATAAAAATTCCAACCCTGGAATCGTCGCTAGCAGTGCAAACGGCACAACCATGAAAGTAATGACTGGAATTGCCACAGCATTGGCAACCGGTGATATTAATGAAATCTGTTGAAATAGAATCAGCAACAAGGGAAACAAACCAAGCGTAATTGCCCACTGTATGCGCACCCAACCAATAAGCGTACCTGATTGCCCTACTCTACCGGATATAGCCAAGCAGATTAATGCCACTGCAGCAAAAGACAACCAAAAACCTGGCGCTGTCACAGCCCAGGGATCCAGTGCCACCACCAAAAGTAATACCCACCCCAGCACCGATAATGTACGTACTCGCTGATTACCCCAAAAAGCCACCACGACGACAGCCATCATAAATAATGCGCGTCTCACAGGTACAGCAAACCCCGCCAGCAATGCATAGCCAGTAGCAACCAACAACCCACACAGCAATGCAAACTTACGAGCAGGTAACCATAAAGACAAACTGGTACGACGCCACCCCCAATAAGCCAGCAAAGCGACTAATCCAGCCACCAACGTAATGTGCGAACCAGAAATCGCCATGAGGTGGCTGGTACCAGTACGATTAAAAATCTCCCACTGCTCCTGAGGAATAGCCTGTTGATCACCCACCACCAGTGCAACCAATACACCCGCATACGCATAACCAGCCAGATAATGTTGGAACTGGCTGCGGATTTCGTCACGCTTACGCTCAAAAAAATAGGTCAGATCACCTTCCTGAGAATCAAGCAATCTACTGACCTGTTCCGCTCGTACATATCCCGTTGCTCGTATATTACGTTCAAGTAACCTAGCCTCATAATCCGGGACATGTGGATTTGTATTACCATGAGGACGTTTTAAACGAACAACCAGCTGCCAGCGCTCTCCTGCTGTAACCTGCGGCAAAGTTCCATCTTCACGCTTATTATTACGGTACCACGCCAGCTGAACATGCGTAGGAACAATCGCATCCGGCGTCAACACTTGCTCAATATCAAACCGAAAACGTACACGATTCCTGGAAAATTGCGGCATATCTGTAACCACACCGACCACTGTAATATCCCGCCCTTCCCAGGCATAAGGAAGATTATCTGCCAGCCTTGTTTGTGCTGAATATGCTGCCCAGAAAAAACCGGCACCAGCCATGACAGCAAACAGCAGAATTCGAGCTATTAATACAGAAAAACGGGATTGGAACCGAAATAGGATTAATGCTGCCAAGATAATTGGGACCAGCCCAATCACCCAATAGATTTCTGGTAACACGGGCTGCTGCAACACCCAAAGCGCACCAAATACAAATGCAAGGCTGTAAATCCCGATGGACACTGAGATTATTCGCCTTCACACGAAAAATACGTTACAAACATTATGGTCAAATTACAAATATTTTTAGGTTCCTACTAAACAAACACTTATCTCAAATACATAGCACAAAACTATACGCCGTACATGGGCCATGCACCAAAAGAAGCAACACAATTTCTCTATGTTTATTAAGTATTGAACCTTGCAACTGCTGTATAACTGTATACATACCACTGATAGTGACAACACTACTAAAACTATCGATTACATCCCGAAACTCAACGATTTTGTTAATACTATCTATCATTACACAAATGAGAAAAACCAGATGCTCGCTGGCTCCGATATACCAAAAAACATACTCTCATTTGTACCAGTAACGATTAAAGCATTATTAACGCAACATAGACAGAGGCAGTGAAGTTAAAGGTTTATGGCTAACAACCACCATTTTTCTGTAGAATTATTCTGACTAGACGTACCAAAATTGGTCAAGTCCGAAATTTGCTGTAAATCTGCTCCGATCCGGTGAATGACGATTGATTTTTAGTCTGAGAGGGCAACTACATTGTTATCCTCTCGGGCGGCGGCACGGGCCGCCGCCCATTCGTGAT
>WBZO01001987.1_pt1 | contig 28723 bp, 19 predicted proteins | sample 5204261 | NCBI WGS metagenome assembly WBZO01 (sample SAMN12412400, study PRJNA552823) | activated sludge metagenome | isolation source: activated sludge from anammox sidestream of wastewater treatment plant... | place: USA: North Carolina | collected 2017-09
GGCCGGGATCAGATATTCGACCGTCTGGGGGGCGCGGTAGGTCGCCGTTACCAGAGTGTGAACAGCGAAAGCGCCGCCCAGGGCCAGCAGCAGCCACCGGTCGCGCCAGGCCAGCAGCGCGAATGCCGCCGCCGCGACCAGCAGGAGGGCGCCCGGCCACTGAAACAGCAATACCTGAAGAATCAGCCCGAGGCGTTCCGCGATAGCGGGCAGTGTGCGGTAATAAAACATGTCCCCGGCGAAGCCGGCAGCCAGCACATGCTGGCGCAGGCCGTCGAGCGTGGCCAGATCGGGAGGAGCCAGGGGGGCCTGCGCCGCGCCGCGGATCAGCAGATAAAGCCAGGGCAGCGCGCCTGCCAGAGCCGCCAGCAGGGCCGGCGCCCAGCGTCGCGGCATCAGCAGCATTCCGGGCCGGGCGGCGAGGATGGCGACGGCAAGAAGGAGGCCCACGAAGAACAGCGAGGCATGGTGCGTGACGCCGAATCCAGCCGCCAGCCCGAAGCGTATAAGCGCCCGGCGTACGACCGCTTCAGATTGGTGTGCTCTGATCGCCCGACGGTAGGCCAGGGCCGCCTCGATCATGAGAACAGCAAACAGCGCCGTCATAGGCCGGATGCTGGCCTGGGTGGAGGTCGTCCAGAAGGAGACCGCCGTGCCCAGAATGCCGGCTGCTGCCAGTCCGGCCCAGGCGGAACGTGTCTCCAGGCGGACTGTTCGCGCCAGGAGGGTCAGCGTCAGCGCGCCCGTTACGGCGGAATACAGATTGACGCGCCAGGCCATATCTCCCCACGGGATCAGGCGGGCGAAAATGCCCCCCAGCAGGGTGTATAACGGGTAGCCCGGCGGATGTGCCACACCCCATCGGGCGATCACAAGCTGGAATTCGCCGCTGTCAGCGGGCTGGACGCCGGGGGCCAGGGTCAGGCCGTACAGCAGCAGCGCCAGGACAAAAATTACACCTTCTATCGGGAACTGCTGTGCCCGGCCCTCACGCATGACGGCCCAGATCATGAACGCAAACAGGCCACAGGCCAGTGCCAGAGCGGGGCTTTGCCAGGGATACAGCACGTAGAACGCCAGGAACAGGACAGAAGGGCCGGGGGAAGCTCCCCGGCGCAGGTGCAGCCAGCTTATGAAGCCGCCGGCAAGTATCCCCAGCGTAACTCCGATGGCCGGGTGGCCCGGCAGGGCAAACTCCGCGCCGATACGGCTGAGATACAGCGCCGGCAGCGCCAAAAGCAGGACTTTCCAGCCGGACTGGACTCGCCTGTTGCCGAACCACGGCTGGAAAGTCTGCTGTAAAGATGTCATAAGGGTTTAACGGCGCGGGAGGGCATCGTGCAACGCCCCGAAGGCGGGCCGCCAGCTTTTATCGGGCCGCAGCAGGCTGTATCCGGCCTGTTCCTCTTGCCGTTCAATAGCGCCCGGAAGCGTGGCGAAATTGAGGTTCCACACGATCATGACTCCGACATAGTCATACTGGCCGGAATTCTGGAGCAGGTCCAGCGCCTCGATCAGGTACTGCGCCTGAGTCTGTTCAGTGACGTAGTTGAAGAAAGGCTGGGGGGCTGTGCCTCCCAGACCGTCGTATGTTGCCCAGCCGAACTCCGTCCCCCACAACTCGGCGTCGCTGTCTCCATTAGCGACCATGATCTGGCGGTAGGACTCGATGGTATTCAGGAAAAAGAAGTGCGGGTCATCATCCCAGTTCCGGTCTGGGACAGGGTTGCAGCAGCGATCGAGCGGTGAATTCCCCCAGCCATAAGGATGGACGCCCACGGCAACATCGGTATAGCGGGCCAGACCGGCGGCGTACATCTGCTGGAGAAAGACCCGGTCATCGACAGCGCCGGCCACGTTTCCCACCGGGGCCAGACCTGCCGTAATAACTCGAATGGGATGGCTGTTCTGCTGGCTCCATGCCCTGATTGCCTGATAGGCCGGGCCAAAGAGGGCCATGTAGGCTGACCCGTTCATCGGAGCGCCAGACCATTCCCGTTCGAGATTCGGCTCATTCCAGATTTCGATGGCATGAATAGCCGGGCCGAACTCGCTGAGGATACGATTAATGAAATTGACCAGCGTTTGCGGATCGTTCGGCGGGCCGTTTTGTTCAGTTGTGGAGCGGGCCCAGTCCGGCGCTTTGGCGATGCTGATCATCACCTGAAAGCCTCTGCTCAAAGCATCCTGAACATATAGCTCAAGCTGCCGCCAGTATACGGACTGGCTCCCGGGACCGTCCGGCTCCATCTCATCCCAGGCGAACTGTACTTTGACCCAGCCGACTCCCAGTTGCTGCCCCCAGTGGAGCATCTCGCGCCATTCATCCTGAGTTATGGCGGGGTGAATCTGAACGCCGATGAGCTGGGGATTCAGACCGGGCGGCGGCGTAGGCGTGATGGACGGAGTCGGCGTGATCGTTGGCGTACTCGGAGTTGCGGTAGTAGTGGGGCGGGGCGTCCATGTTGGCCCCGGGGTATATCCCGGCGGCACAACAGGGCCGAAGATAGTCCCCTCAGCGGGCGTCACCAGCATGGGGGTAGGCGCTGCCGGGGTGACACCCGGCACAGGCGATGAAACAGCCTCCACTATCTGGGTGACAGTGGCTGTTGGGCCAGCGGGAGTGGGGGTCACGTAGACCGGAATAGGGGTGGGCTTAATACACGAAGTTGCTGCAAACAGCAGGAATCCAAACAGTAGGGTGAGTTTTATGATTCGCATGTGGGGAATCATATCGTATGTTCCAGCGGCTGACTACAAACGCCAGCCCCAGCTTTTTCGGGGTAATGAGCAGGATAGTCTGGCGGTGACTTGTGTGAAATCTCTGTAGTGCTGTAGAATGAGTCGGCAGGACATGTTGTACATAATGCTCTGGGGGAACTTTCTCGCCGCACCGGTCTCCGACCGGGGGTAGGAACGGCCCTGTTCATCGGCATGAGCGCTGTGAGGAGATGAAATTATGCCTGGTTCGACACGTGGTCGCCTGACAATATTCCTGGTTGTTGTAATTCTGGTGATCGGGATGCTGCCGATGATGGCGGCATCGGCGGCTGAGAGCGAGTCGTCGCCTCGTGCCGGGTGGGGGCAGCAACTGGCTCAGCCCATCATCATCATCAATACCAGCTATCAGAATGTTCGCAGCGGCCCTGGCGCGATCTATTCTATTATCGGGACGCTGCCCGGTGGTAGCGAGTTGCCGGTGCTTGGCCGCAATCGCGATTCGTCCTGGTGGCAGGCCCAGACACCTTTTGGCATCGGCTGGGTATCCGCTGAATTTGTTATCCCGCGCGGGGACTTTCGCGTAGTGCCTGTTGTGCAGGTTCAGGGTATTGTGCAACGACCGGTTGTGGCCGTAGTGAACAGCACCGTGAATGTCTATGTTTTCCCCGACGCCAGCTCGTCGCTCCTGGGATTGGCGCTGGTAGGGTCGGAGCTTCCGGTAGCCGGCCAGACGGCTGATGGCACGTGGTGGCAGGTGGAGACGAATGTCGGGCTGGGCTGGACCTTGCAGGAAGATGTTGCTCTGCGCGGCAATGCGGCGGGTGTCCCGATTGTTGGTGTAGGTGGCGGCGCTATACTCCTGCCCCCGGATGGGCAGGGCGGCGGCGGGATAGCCGCCGGCGGCACGACGCCCGGCATCATGAATAATAACCGCCCGATCGTGTACGTGTTTTCTGAGTCAGTTCCCCTGCGCAGAGCAGCCGATCCGGCATCTGAAGCTATTGCCGTTATGTACCGCGGCGACCGCGCTGAGGTGCTGGACTTCAACAGCACTCGCGACTGGGCGCTGGTGCTCTTTATGGGCGATTGGTCGGGGTGGCTGCCTGTGGCAGATGTCGCTATGTCGGATCCGACTCAGTGGCGGACCCAGGTCTGGTGGAATGGGCCGGGCGTGCTCGATCTGAAAGAGCAGCCAGATCTATCATCGCGCACGACAGTATCCATCCCGGCTCAGGAGCGCCTGATAGTCCTCAATGATGCGGATGGCCCGGGCGGCGGATGGCTGCTGGTGTCGCATAATCTGGGCCGGGGGTGGATTCGGGCGCTCGATATCGAGATTATCCGGAACGGGCCGCGCACTCAGCCCGGCGGCGACGCTATGACGGGGGCGCAGTTGAGCGGGGCGGTCATCCAGCCTTCGCTGTCGCAGATGGTGGCCGTGCCGCAGCCTGTGCGATCCTACATCATCGTGAACACCAGCTTCCTGAATGTTCGCAGTGGCCCGGGCGCTCAGTTTACGACGGTGTATACTGTCAGGGGCGGGACTGAGATGGATATCCTGGCGTCAACTCCGGATGGCATCTGGTTCAAGGTGCGCGGCTCCGGGGGGACCGGCTGGGTGAACTCGGAGTTTGTGATCTTCCGCGGCGACTTTGGCAACGTCCCGATTCTGACCTACCAGGATGCGGCAGGCCAGGTGACCGCGCCGGTAGTTATTGTCTCTGCCCCCATCAATGTTTACCAGGGGCCGGGTGTGGATACTGGCTTGCTTGGCACGGCGCCGGCCGGCCTGACGATGCCTGTCCTCGGGGGGACTTCTGATGGGGTCTGGATCCAGGTGCAAACGTCATCAGGTCCCGGATGGGTCCTTGCTTCAACTGTCATCCTGCGTGGCGGGTAGGCCCCGCCGCTGACTGCCGGGCCGACCGCCCGGATCGATATTGATAGCCGCCGCCCGCCCGATTGGCGGGCGGTTTTCTGCTTGACACCGGTTGTGGGACGGTTATCATACTGGCGTGCCGGCTGTCCTGGGGAGAACTGAGTATGGCTCAATTGGCTGATCGTGTGGCAGTTGTGACGGGTGCAAGCCGCGGCATCGGGCGGGCTGTCGCGCTGGAATTTGCGCGTCGCGGCGCTACTGTTGCGGTAAACTATAACAGTTCAGCGGAAGCTGCCGAAGAAGTTGTCCGGGCGATTACGGATGTGGGCGGCAAAGCCGCAGCTATTCAGGCTGATGTAAGTAACTTTGAGCAGGCGGGTATGCTGATCGAGGCGGCGATCAAAACTTTCGGCAGGGTGGATATCCTGGTTAACAACGCGGGCACAACCCGCGATAACCTGATCCTGCGCATGAAGGAAGAAGACTGGGATGTCGTAATTGACACCAATCTGAAGAGCGCGTGGAACTGCTGCCGGGCAGTTGTGCGCAGCATGATGAAGCAGCGCTACGGGCGTATCGTCAACGTTACCAGCGTCAGTGGAATTGCTGGTAATGAGGGGCAGACCAACTACAGCGCCAGCAAGGCGGGCCTGATTGGCCTGACCAAATCGTTAGCCCGCGAAGTCGCCTCCCGCTCCATCACGGTGAACGCAGTTGCGCCCGGATTTGTGCCGACTGAGCTGACATCCACGCTGCCGCCGGATATCCGGGATCGGCTCAATGATCATATTCCACTGGGCCGCTGGGCGACGGTGGAAGACGTGGCTTATGCGGTTGCTTTTATGGCCTCTGACGAAGCCAGCTACATCACCGGGCAGGTGCTTTCTGTGGACGGCGGCCTGGTGATGGGGTAGAGTGGTAGACAGTCTGTGTGAACAGAAAGGTACGGGGAACGATGGAGACTCGCCGCAACCCGAATGATCAGGTGACAGTCTCGCCAGAGGTCCTGCTGACAATAGCCCGGCTTTCAACCCTGCGCGTAGAAGGTGTCGCGCGTATGAGCAATGTGCCGGGTGGCGTCAACCGGCTGTGGAAGCGAACTCCGGCTGCGCAGGGTGTCCAGATTCTGGTGGATGGTCAGACGGTGAATGTGGACCTCTTTATCGTGACGCATGGCGATGCCAATATGCGCGAAGTGAGCCATACGGTGCAGCGCGATGTTGCCCGGGCCGTCCGGCAGATTGTAGGCATGGAAGTCAAAGCCGTGAATGTTCATATTGACGATGTCGTGTTTGAGGAACTACCGGTGCGAGAGAGTAAGAACTGATGTCGGGCGCCCGCCACCAGGCAAGACAGATCGTCTTGCAGGCTTTGTACGAAATTGATTGCACCAACCACGCGCCGGAAGAGGTTACCCGACAGCGGCTGGAGCAGGAGGGCCTGCCGGTTGAGGCTCACAATTTCGTGTATTCACTGGTCAACGGCGTTTTGGCCCGTAAGAATGACCTGGATCTCCTGATCCAGAGACACGCACCGGAGTGGCCTATCGATCAAATGGCGATTATTGACCGTAACATCTTGCGCATATCAATCTACGAAATATCGAATCCGAACTGGGCGCCAGTGCGGGTTGTGATAAACGAGGCGGTTGAGTTGGCCAAGGACTTCGGCTCAGATACTTCCCCTCGTTTCATTAACGGAGTTCTGGGCAGCCTTGTCGCCCATGACGAAGCCTTGAAGTCTGCGCTTTCTGACCAGGACGCTGTAGTAGAGTAGTTCGGGGACAGGTGTGTGGTATGAACATCTTGGGAATCGGGCCGGCAGAACTGCTTATCATCCTGGTGCTGATGTTGATGGTTGCTGGCCCCAAACGCATGATTCAGTGGGCCTACATATTCGGGGTGTATATGGGGAAGCTGCGGGTTATGTGGCAGGAAACCAGCGCCGTGATCCGCCGCGAGCTGGAAGCCGCCGGGCTGGAGCCTGAGATCGTCGACAGCCTCTCCGAGTTTGTAGACCCGCGCACACGCAAGACGGCTGCGGCCAGCAGGCTGGACAAACTGGTGGGCGATATGAAGAAGCCCCTGGAAGAACCGCTGCGCTCGATTGATGAAACGGTTAAACAGGCTACTGAGGTGTCGCCGCTTGTGCCCAAGCAGCCAGCAGCGGGAACATCTTCTGCTGAGGGAAATGGCGCTTCTGGCCAGGCCCGGCCAACTCCGCCATCGGTCACTTCTGACTCTTCTGACACTCCTGGAACCTATGACGCATGGACACCCAACTAAAGCCGGCCGCTAAGGCCGCCCCTCAACCGGCGACGGATACGCCTCAGCAGGACATGCCGCTGTCGGCTGAGGAATTCGCTATGGGATTCTTTGAGCATCTGGGAGAATTGCGCGATCGTTTGATCCGGGCGATGCTCGGTCTTGTGGTCACGACGGTTCTGTCAATGTTATTCGCCAGCCAGCTTCTGACCATCCTGATGTCGCCGGTCGGGGAAGACAACTTCCGCTTGCAGACGCTCGGCCCCACAGAAGGTGTGGTGATCTACTTTCGGGTGGCGCTGATGGCCGGCGCGATTCTGGCGCTTCCCTGGATTACCTGGCAAATATGGATGTTCGTAGCGCCGGGCCTGACCAGCAAAGAAAAGCGCTATATTCTGGTTTCTATCCCGGCGACGACGGTATTATTCCTGGTCGGGGTGTTGTTCGCCTGGATTATCCTCATGCCGGCAGCTTTGCAGTTCTTGCAGGACTTCCAGAGCGATATCTTCCAGGCGGGATGGACCGCCGATCAGTATGTGGCCTTTGTGACAGCGCTGCTGTTCTGGATCGGCGTCTCTTTTGAAATGCCGCTTATTTTCTTCATCCTGGGCCGGCTGGGGATAGTTGCGCCGGCGCAGTTACGCCGCAACTGGCGACTTGCCATCATCGGGTCTGCTATAGCTGCCGCGCTCATCACGCCGACCGTTGATCCATTCAATATGATGCTGGTAATGGGGCCTTTGCTGGCGCTTTACGTGCTGAGCATTGTGCTTAGCGCGATAGCTTACCGCAAAAGCGGGATGGCAACAGAGCCGATCCGGTAGCGGGTAACCAGCGCAGCACACTTGCGATCTTTTTGGACAGGTGCACCATTCGTGCGCCCGTTTTCATTAGAACAGGCAGTTCACCACCATCCCACAGGAGAGCGAATCACCATGAAACGGACTCGTGTGATTATTATGGGAGCCGCCGGGCGTGACTTCCACAACTTCAACGTCTTCTTCCGCGATAATGACCGGTACGAAGTCGTGGCCTTCACCGCGACCCAGATCCCGGATATTGAAGGGCGCGTGTATCCAGTGGAGCTGGCCGGCCGGCTGTATCCCTCTGGCATCCCCATTCATGCCGAAGAAGAGCTGCTGGCTTTGATCAAGCAGTATGAGGCGGATGAGGTCGTTTTTGCCTACTCCGATGTGCCGCATGAGGTTGTGATGCATAAGGCGAGTATGGCGCTGGCTGCAGGCGCTGACTTCCGCTTGATGGGCCTCCGGCATACCCAGATAGAGAGCAGCAAACCCGTGATCAGCGTGTGCGCAGTCCGCACCGGCAGCGGCAAGAGCCAGACCACGCGGCGCGTCAGCGATATCTTGCGCGGATTAGGCTACCGGGTGGTGGCGGTGCGCCATCCGATGCCTTACGGCGATCTGGCTGCGCAGGCTGTGCAGCGCTTCGGCACCTACGCAGACCTGGATGCGCACCACGTCACGATTGAGGAGCGCGAGGAGTATGAGCCGCACCTGGATCGGAATGTCGTGGTCTTCGCTGGCGTCGATTACGAGCGAATTTTGCGCGAGGCCGAGAAGGAAGCGGATATCATTCTGTGGGATGGTGGTAACAACGACCTGTCGTTCTTCAAGTCTAACCTTAATATTGTGGTGGCGGATCCTCACCGGCCCGGGCATGAAGTTTCCTACCACCCCGGTGAAGCCAATCTGCGCAGCGCGGATGTCGTGATTATCAATAAAGTCGATACGGCTGATCTGGCACATATTGCCGCTGTACGCGAGAACATCTACCGCGTGAATGCGAATGCAGTCATCATCGAGGGCGCGTCGCCCATCCTGGTGGATGATCCGGAGGCGATCCGCGGCCGGCGCGTGCTGGTGGTGGAAGACGGCCCGACGCTGACCCACGGCGAAATGACCTACGGAGCCGGCGTTGTCGCCGCGCGCCGTTTTGGCGCTGCCGAAATCATTGACCCGCGCCCTTATGCTGTCGGCTCGATTGCCGAGACATTCAAGAAATATCCAGCAACCGGCGCGCTGCTGCCGGCGATGGGCTACGGGCCGAAGCAGGCCGCGGACCTGGCAGCCACGATCAGAGCTGTGCCCGCTGATCTGGTCCTTATCGGGACCCCAATTGATCTGTCGCGCGTCATCAAGCTGGACAAGCCGTACCAGCGCGTGCGCTACGAACTGCAGGAGATCGGCCAGCCAACGCTGGATGAAGTCCTCCTGAGTAGATTTGGCCGCAAGGCTTAACCATGGGTGATGCCTGAATCTGTATCCGTTAACTCGAGGCGTCTGATTCGCCGGGCTGGGCTGTTGCTGGCAGTTGCCATCCTGGTGATTGTCCTGATCCCCGCGGGACTGGGATGGCTTTCTCTGTGGGGGATCACCCATCCGCCCTGCGCACCAGGCCCGCGCCCGCAGGATTTCGGCCTGACAGCGGAAGAGGCGCTGATCCCGATGCGGACCGGCTTCAGCCATCCCGGCTATTTCTTCCGGGGGACGAACGGGGCGACCATCATTGTCCCCCCGGCCTACAGTCAGGATCGGGGCGGCATGCTCCATGAAGTCGCGATACTGGTGCGGAATGGCTACAGCGTCCTGACTTACGACGGTCGGCCCTGTATGGGGATGGCGCCGCACAGCCTGGGCATCTGGGAAGCCGAAGATATTCTGGCGACTCTGGACTACCTCAGCGGACGTGAAGATGTGGACATGACCCGTATCGGCGCTCATGGCTTCTCCCAGGCGGGGGCCAGCGCGTTATTCGCCGCTGCGCGCGCACCGACGATCCGGGCGGTGCTGGCTGAAGGGGGATACCTGGATTACGGACCCCAGACTCTGGGCATTGGCGAGCCGTCCGATCTGTTCATGACGCTGTTTCAATGGGGCGCGCGGGCAGCTTACCGCGCCGCAACCGGCCTCAGCCTGAGCGATTTGCGCCTGATCGAAGCCCTTACCCAGATCGCGCCTCGCAAGGTTCTCCTCGTCTACGGGGAGCATGACGTGACGCTATCTGGCGCGCGTGCGGCTGCGGCAGATAACCCGGAGCATGTCCGGCTGTGGTACGTGCCGGGGGCGGATCACGGCACTTATCTGGTCAGTGCGGGCGAGACAGTGTTCACGGAACACGTGATCGGGTTCTTCGATCAGGCGTTGGCCCCGCTGGAAGGCTGACTCTCAGAAATGCGTTAGAAATCTGGCAATCCTCTGCGCAGCTGTTTACAATCCGGATTACTTACATAAATAGTCTTGAATGTTGTTTGGCGAGAGGAGCATATTGTGGCTAATCGACCGGGTATGAAAGTTGGCGATAAGGAACATGAAATCCGCGGGGAGATGCTGAAAGTTGGGGAAAAGGCTCCGGATTTCAGACTGGTCGCTAACGACATGTCAATCAAGACGCTCGCTGATTACGCGGGGAAGATCAAGATTCTGAGTGTCGTGCCCTCTTTGGATACGGGCGTATGCGCTGCTCAGACCCGCCGCTTCAACCAGGAAGCTGCTGCGCTCGGAGAGGATGTCGTGATCCTGACCATCAGCGCCGATCTGCCGTTCGCACAGCAGCGGTGGTGTGGAGCGGAAGGTATCGATCGTGTGGTCACGCTTTCATCTTACCGCGATATGAAATTCTCCGATGATTACGGCGTCCATGATGTCGAGTGGCGTATCAACCAGCGGTCGGTCTTTGTTCTGGACCGTGACAACATTATTCAGTATGCCGAGTACGTGCCGGTTATCGTGGACGAGGTGAACTTCGAAGCTGCCCTGGCCAAGGCGCGCAGCCTCGTATAGCTACTGCTGGCATATTCGTCAGCCAGCAAAAACCGGCGTCAGGGAGCCTACCGACGCCGGTTTTGCATTTATGCACTATGATTAGTTGCTGAACAGGCGGATCAACAGCTTTTTGGGAACCAGCTAACAGCATCTGACGTCCTGTTAGCGTGAGTCAGAGATGATTGTAGCGAAAGGCTTCCCTGATATGGCACTAAAATCGTATTACCTTCTGGTAGCCACCTTACTGGTGGGGTTGCTGATTACTGGCGTTTCCAGGATTCAGGCGCAGGGAAATGAGAGTCTCCCGCCGCCGCGCGTGATTGATATATGGCCACTGCCGGGTGTGGAGTTGTCGGCAGATGAGCCGTTGACGGTCACCTTCGATCAGCCAATGGATCGGGGCAGTGTGGAAGCAGCGTTCACATTCGAACCGGCCCTGTCTGGCTCTTTCACGTGGGCTGATGATCGGACTGTGAACTTTGTGCCCGGGGGCGGCTGGCCGCGAGCGCAGGTGTATTCGGCCAGCGTTGGCGCCAGTGCTGCTTCCAGCGATGGCCTGACCCTGACTGATCCGGTCTCATTCGAAGTGAGAACCATTGGAGCCTTGATTGTGACGGGGGTCATGCCAGAAGCGGGCGCGGAGGGTGTTGCAGCGGACGCCCGGATCGTGGTGACGTTCAATCGGCCCGTTGTGCCGCTGGTCTCTACAGCCGACCTGGCCGGGCTTCCATCGCCGATTGTGATCGAGCCGGCAGTGGCGGGGCAGGGCGAATGGCTGAACACTTCTATCTATCAGTTCACGCCTTCCGAGTCGTTGAGGGGAGGCACGACCTATACGGTGACGGTCTCCGCCGGCCTGACGACGGCCCTGGGCGCTGTCCTGGAGACGGATTTCCGCTGGTCATTCCGGACGCTCCCTCCGCAGATTCTCTCTATAAGCCCCTCATCGGGCGAGCAGGGAGTGCGGCTGGATCGCCAGATGGTTATCACGTTCAGCCAGCCGATGGACCGGGCCAGCACAGAAGCGGCTTTCAGTTTGCTGTACGGCGGCGAGCCAGTGCAGGGCACCTTTGTCTGGGCCGACGGAGATACGCGACTCACATTTGCGCCAACCGGGACGCTCCGGATCGAGAGTTCATATGTGCTGAATCTCGCTTCCAGCGCCCGCAATGCCACCGGTGAAGCGACCCTCGACGGAGGGCAGTCGGTGCCGTTCTCCACTGTGCCGCATCCTGGCATTGAGAGGACTTCGCCCTCCAATGGCGAGTCGGGAGTGAGGCCGGGCCGGGGCGCCAGTATTACCTTCCGCTCGCCTATGAACGCGGAGACTTTCGCCGACCGGGTGATTATCCAGCCGGAGACAGAGTGGACTCCCTCCGTCTGGGACGATCGATCGCTGGGGTTGCAGTTCTACGCGCTCCCTGATACCCGGTACAGCATCACGTTTCTGGCGGGGGCCGAGGATATCTACGGCAACCCGATCACGACGGATTACACGTTCACCTACACAACCGGCGAGCTTCCGTCACGGGCCTATCCGGTCACCAGCAATACCTCCCTGTCGCTCATAGGCGCGTATCGAACGGATTCTCGCATTCCGGTTTACGTCAGCGGCACGCCCACGGTCGGATTCGAGTTATACCGCGTTAATGAAACTCTGTTCCCGGCGGCTATTCAGGGATATTACTGGGATCAGATTCCATTCTGGGTTGGGCCGAATGATCTGGTCCGACAGTGGACAGAGACACTGGATTCCGGCGGGCGCGATGGCGTGACCAGAGAAGTCCTGCTGGCTTCGGAGCAGGGGGGACAACTACCGCGGGGATTCTACTGGATTGTGATGCGCGCACCGGATCAGCAGTTGTACCAGTTCCCCCTGGCGGTTGTATCGGCTAATATCACGGTCAAACGCACGCCGGACGAGATGCTGGTCTGGGTAACAGATATGCCGTCAGCGCAGCCGGTGGTCGAGGCTTCGGTCACGATATATCAGCGCAACCAGGCTATTGCTCGGGGATCGACCGGCGCTGATGGCATGTTCCGCGCTCCAGTCGCTCTGCCCTACGATGATCAGTTCACCTATGTGGTGGTAGAAGGTGTGGGGGTCTACGGCCTCTGGTACAGCTCCAGCGCTGCTAACCTTCCGGGCCAGCAGGGATATCTGTACACTGATCGTCCGATCTACCGGCCGGGTGAGACTGTCTACTTCCGGGGCGTCCTGCGCGACCGAAACGATATGGATTATCGTGTCCCCAATATGCGGACAGTGCGCGTCACCATTAACTCCTCTGCCACCGGCCAACGCCTGTTTGAAGAGGATATGGCGCTGACGGATTTCGGCACCTTCAGCGGGGAGCTGTTACTCCCTGAGGATGCCCCGCTCGGCGATGCGTATATCATGGCCGACGATGCTTATGTGTCCTTCACGATCGCCGAATTCCGCGTGCCGGAATTCGAGGTCACGGTTACGCCGGAGCAAGATGAGATCTTCCAGGGGCGGGACCTGAATGCTCTGGTCCAGTCCAGTTACTACTTCGGCGGGCCAGTGAATGATGCCAGGCTGAGCTGGAGCGCCTGGGGAGAGCCGGCTTATTTCCAGTATACCGGCCCCGGGCGATACTCCTTCCGCAACGAGAACTCGGAATACTTCTACCAGTATATCGGCGATGGATCGGCCACAACCGATGCAAATGGCCGCTTCATGATCACCACAGCCAATACCCGCGCTCCGATGCTCTCGCCGATGCAGATCACGGTGGAGACAACGGTCACTGATGAGAGCCAGCAGGCGATTTCCGGGCGCTCAACGGTGCTGGCACACCCGGCTAACGTCTACGTTGGCCTGCGGACAGACCGCTACTTCGGCCAGGAAGGCAAGCCGATGGAGATCAGCCTGATCGCGGTCGATACTCAGAGCGCGCCGCTCTCAGAAAAGCGAATTGACCTGACCGTGATTGAAATCCGTTGGTCGCGCGTCCCAATTGAGGGTGAGTTCGGGCGTTACACCTGGTCGCGGGAGGAAATCCCGGTGGAAACCGCGCAGGTATTCGCTGGCGCTGATGGCACAGCGACCTACACCTTCACGCCGCCAAATGCGGGTATCTTCCGCGTAGAAGCGCAGGCGCTCGACGAGTATGAACGCTCGAATACCAGCACCCTGCGTTTCTGGGTGACCGGCAGCCGGCCTGTCTGGTGGGGTGAGCCGTCGCAGATTATCGATCTGATCGCCGATCAGGACTCGTATAATGTCGGCGATACCGCCCAGATTCTCATCCCTATTCCGTTTGCGGCAGCGTCCACGGTGCTCGTTAGCGTGGAGCGCGCCGGCGTCATGAGCTACGAAGTGTTATCGGTAGAAGGCTCCACCCTGTTATACGAGCTTCCGATCACGGAAGCCCATGTGCCGACCGCCTATGTGGATGTGACTGTTGTCAAGGGAATTGACGGAGAGAGTCTGAACCCCGACTACCGCACCGGCAGTATCGCTGTGAATGTGGCGCCAGCTGCCCATACGCTGACCGTGACGGTGACGCCCACCGCCCGGCTGGCTCAGCCCCGCCAGAACGTCGCTTTTGATGTGCAGGCGGTGGATGCGAACGGCGAGCCGGTCCAGGCGGAATTCGGCGTGGCGCTGACGGATAAAGCGATCCTGTCACTGATGCCGCCGAACAGCGGCACGATGGTGGATACCTTCTACGGTATGCAGGGCGACTATGTGTATACCGATATCTCGCTGACCGGCCTTCTGGATCGGATCACCGATCAGGCTGTGGAAGTACAGCGGGCAATGTTTGGTGCTACCGCCGAGCTGGATGGGATGATGGGCGGTATGACGGTCCCTACTTTGACTGCCGCTGTCCCAGCCCCGATGGAAGAGGCGAAGGGTGGCCCGGCAGCGCAATCAGTCGTGGTTCGCGAGAACTTTGAGCAGACTCCGCTGTGGGAAGCGCATGTGATCACTGATGCGACCGGCCACGCGACAGTGTCGCTCAACCTGCCTGATAATCTGACCACCTGGACGCTGGACGCGCGCGGCCTGACTGCGGATACGCGGGTAGGCCAGACCACAACGGAGATTGTGGCGACGCTCCCGCTGCTGATACGGCCCGTTGCGCCGCGTTTCTTCGTGGTGGATGATCGCGTGCAGTTGGCGGCGGTGGTCAATAACAATACGGAACAGTCCCAGGAAGTCGCGGTGACGCTGGAGTTCGACGGCGTGACCCTCGACAGCCCGGCGACGCAGACTGTCACAATCGAGCCGGCCTCGCGCGGGCGGGTTGAGTGGTGGGCCACCGTGCAGGATGTACGCTATGTTGATTTGACCTTCATCGCAATCGGGCAGGATGGGTATCAGGACGCCACCAAGCCAACTCTGGCTTCCGGCCCCGATAACACAATCCCGGTCTATCGCTACACCGCGCCCGATACCGTGGGCACAGGCGGCATGCTGGCCGAAGGCGGTTCCGTGACGGAGACTATCAGCCTGCCATCCCGGTTCGATGATACGCGAGGCAATCTCACGGTTCACGTTGATCCATCTCTGGCGGCTACGACAACGAGCGCCTTCACTTTCCTGCGCAACTATCCGCACCAGTGCATTGAGCAGACGGTCAGCCGCTTCCTGCCTAATGTGTACACCTACAGCGCCCTGAGGGACCTGGGGCTTCAGGATCCTGTCCTGGAAGCTAATCTGCATACGGCGGTTGAAGAAGCTGTGCAGAAGCTGGCCCTGGCCCAGAATCCTGATGGTGGGTGGGGCTGGTTCAGCCGCATGGAGAGCGATCCGCTGGTGACTGCCTATGCCGCTCTGGGCCTGATCGAGGCGCGGGGAACTGGCTTCGGCGTGGAACAAACAATAATCGATCGGGCGCTGAACTTCGTCCGGGCCGATCTGATCCGCCCGGTTGTGGATACGTCTTCGTGGCGGCTCAACCGACAGGCGTTCTATTTCTACGTCCTGGCTCAGGGCGGGCAGGGGAATCCTGACGAGTATATGGCGCTGTATGAGTACCGCCTCAAGATGTCTTACATGGGCCGCGCCTACCTGTTGATGGCCTTCCAGAAGACTGCGCCCGGCCACTCCGCGATTGCTGATCTGGCGAGCGATCTCGTGACAGGCGCTATCCTGTCGGCGACTGGAGCACACTGGGAGGAAGGCAGCCGTGACTGGTGGAACTGGGCCAGCGATACACGCACAACGGCGGTGGTGCTGGACGCGCTGATTCAGGCGAGGCCGGAGAGCGAGCTGCTGCCCAACGTCGTGCGCTGGCTGATGGTGGCCCGCCAGGGCGATCACTGGGAGACGACGCAGGAGAATGTGTGGGCTATCATCGCCCTGACGGATTGGATGGTCCGGACTGGAGAGCTGCAGGGTCAATACGATTACTCGGTCAGCCTGAACCGGTCGTCGCTGGCGCAGGCCACTGTGACGCCGGAGACGGTTCGGGATGGGCAGGCTGTTCAGGTAGCCGTTCAGGACCTGCTCCGCGATGAAGTCAACCGGTTAGTCATCGCCCGCAGTGAGGGCAAGGGCGCGCTGTACTACACAACGCACCTCAATCTGCGGCTGCCGGCTGCGGAAACGCCGGCGCTCAGCCGGGGAATCACTGTCTCCCGCGAGTACTTCGCGGCTGATGACCCGGATACCCGCATCGACACGGCCGCTATCGGGGATATCATCACCGTGCGGGTGACGATCACGGCGCCGCAGGACATTTACTTCTTCGTGCTGGAGGATCCAATCCCCGCTGGAACTGAGGGAGTGGATACATCGCTCCTGACGACCAGCCAGCAGGTGGCCGGTCCCAACCTCCAACCGCAGTGGGATAACAGGCCGTACTACTGGTTCTGGGGCTGGTGGTGGTTCGACCATACTGAGATGCGCGATGAGCAGGTCAATCTGTACGCTGACTATCTGCCCGCCGGCACCTATGTTTACACGTACCAGGTGCGGGCCAGCATCGTTGGTGAGTTCCAGACTATGCCGTCGCATGCCTATGCCTTCTACTTCCCGGAGGTGTTCGGTCGTAGTGAAGGCTCGTTGTTCACGGTGCAGCCTGCTGAGTCGTAGGATATAAGCGCCAGTAAGGCGGCGCTCAGACAGGAAACAGACGCCCGGTGGGGGAGCCTCGCCGGGCGTTTTATCTGTCGGTCTTCATGCGTTCTTCCATGTAGCGCACGGCCAGCGAGAGCACAATAGTCATGGAGAGATACAGAAACGCGACGACGTTGTATGTTTCAAAGAAGCGAAAGGTGCTGGTTGAGTACACTTTGCCGAGCATGGTGATATCCCGCACGCCCAGGACCGATACCAGTGACGAGTCCTTGAGCATAGCGACGAAATCATTGCCGAGTGGGGGAAGTATTCGCTTGATAGCCTGCGGCAGAATCACGTGTCGCATCGCCTGCCAGTAGCTCATACCTAGCGAGCGGGCCGCTTCCATCTGGCCCCGATCGATTGATTCAATCCCGCCGCGGAAGATCTCCGCCAGGAAGGCGGCATATCCAAGCGTGAGCGCCATAACAGCGCGCGCTGTGTAATCCAGGTCACGCACTTTCGCGCTGGTCAGCCCTTCGGCCAGCGTCGGCAGTATATTGGCCTGGATCATCACTTTGCCAAGCGCGTTGATACCCTCCACCAGAGCAGGCGCGCCAACGAAGGCGATGTAATACAGCAGCACAATCATGGGGACGCCACGCACGATCTCGACATAAAACGTGGCGATCTGGTAGATAACCCTGTTCTTCGAGACACGGGCCAGGCCGATCAGCAGCCCCAGGATGAGAGATAACGAATAGGCAATAAGGGTGACGTAGATGGTGACGAGAATACCGGTAGCCAGGCGATCGAAGATCGTGCGGTAAGCCTCATCGGTCAGGATAGACCACAGGATCAGCACGCCCAGCAGCATGGCGAACAGCAGCCAGTAAGGCAGATTCGCCAGCCGATCGGTGAACGGTAACGCTCGTGATCTGCCGATCCTGCCCTTTGCGTCACTGGAAGTCATAGCCCCTCTTCCCTCCTTAAAAAACGGGGTGCGCTACACATTGCAGCGCACCCCGTAACAACTACAACACAATGTCGCTAGCCCATGCTCGCAGCAGGATCGTAGAGATAGAACCACTTGTTATTCAGGTAATCCAGGTAGCCATCTGCTTTTAACACAGCCAGCGCGCTGTTAACTGCCGCCACAAGATCCGAGCCTGGCGTGAAGATGAAGCCAAAGTCTTCGGAGGAAAGCGATTCGCTGAGCAGCTTGAATGACTGCGGGCTGGCGCCGATATAGCCGCGCCCTGAGGCGGCGTCCATGATAACGGCATCCACGTCGCCAATGCGCAGTGCTTCCACCGCTGCGCCGAAGCTGTCCAGCAAGATGATGCGCGGATTCTCTTCGTCACCATCCAGCACCGTGTAAACGGCCGTATAGAACGGAGTCGTGTTGGGCACGGAGCCGATCAGCAGGTCCTCGTCAGCCGCGAATTCTGCCGCATTGGTGAAGCGATCCTCGTCGGCGCGGACCAGCATAAACTGCTCCAGAGTCATGTACGGATCGGAGAAATCTACCTGCTCCGCGCGTTCGTCAGTGATGGTGATCCCATCCATGCCGATATCGTACTGTCCATTGGCAACGGCGGGGATCATCGCGTCCCAGCCAATCAGATTCCATTCGAGTGTGCAGTTCAGACGGGCGCAAATTTCCGCCATCGCTTCGTATTCCCAGCCCATTGATTCGCCGGTCGTCGGGTCTTCGAAGTTGAGGGGGAGATAGCCATTTTCGGTCACTGCGACGACAACCCGGCCTGCCAGATCGGGGAGTTCGGCCAGGAAGGCGTTGCCGCCCGCCGTGTCATAGATGATGAACCACTTGTTATTCAGGTAATCAATGTAGCCATCTTCGCGCATCGATGCCAGTGCAGCGTTGAACGGGGCTACCAGATCGGAGTCGTTGGCGAAGATGAAGCCAAAGTCTTCGCTCACCAGAGCGTCGCCGACCAGTTTAAGCGCGCCGCCGCTGGCCCCGATATAGCCGCGGCTGGAGACGGCATCCATAATGGTGGCGTCAACATCTCCGGCCAGCAGAGCCTGCACTGTCGCGCCGAAAGTTTCGAACAGGACGACGCGGGGGTTCTCTTCATTGCCGTCCAGAATTTCATAGATGGCGGTATAGAATGGGGTCGTGCCGGGCTGGGCGCCGATGAGGAGGTCCGAATTCGCGCCGAGTTCTTCGGCGTTGCTGAAGCGGTCCTCATCCGCGCGAACGAGCAGAAACTGCTCCATCGTCATATAGGGATCGGAGAAGTCAACAATTTCATCCCGGTCAGCGCGGATGGTGATGCCGTCCATACCCACGTCGAACTGCCCATCGCCGACCGCCTGAATCATGGCGTCGAAGCTGATCAGGCTCCATTCGACCTGGCAGTTCAGCCGGCGGCAGATTTCTTCGACCGCGTCATACTCCCAGCCAACGGCCTGGCCAGTTTCGGCGTCTTCAAAATTCAGGGGGATAAACGCATTTTCGGTGACGGCTCTGATAATCCGGCCGCCCAGATCGGGCAGCTCCCCGCCGCCCTGAGCATGGATTGCCGGCAGTGGAAGGACGGCCAGAATCAGCGTCAGGCTGAGGGCGAGTGGCACCAGGCGTAACTTACCAGACATACAGAACTCCTCCTCATTTATATCGATCCAGATGTATATTCTGCGCGTGAAGTTACCCTATGTTACCATTCTCTGGCCGTTAACACACCTGAAAAGCGAGGATAGGGCGATATCCCCCGATTCAGACAACAGAATCGGTTGACCGGGCCAGGGTTAGCCCGCGCGCCTCAAACCTGGCGATTTCCCTGACTGCCGATGCTTCGAAATCAATTGTGGGGTGCGCGACCGATGACGTGCAATCGATCAGCAGACGCAGGCGGCGGACGATCTCCGGCTGCTCCCGGGCATAACGCATGATGGAGCTGACTGTCTCCAGCACACAATGACTCTTCGCCTGCCCGGCGATGAAGATCAGATCGTAGGTGATCAGCATATCCAGAAATCCGGTATTGAGGCCGCCCATCGGATGTTCTGGGACTTTGACCTCCGGCTCCAGAATAGAGTAATGCTCTGTCTGAGGGATGAACCCTTTGTACAGAAATTCTGGTTGTGTCTGGCGTGCAGCGGCGTGATAGGCGATTGCTTCGTACAGGGCGGGCGTGATGGCATGGCCGGGCGTGCCGATCATAGTGTGGTACGGCCAGATCATCAGCGTTTTCCTGGCCTGTTCCTCCAGTTTGCGGACATACTCCGCTGACCAGTCAGGTTCGACCAGCGGGCGCCACCTGCCGCCGCGCACATCGTCACTGGTGATCGCTGTATAGGGATCGGGGTGATGGCCCGCCGCATCGATCCACCAGGTCGGGTAGAAAATCTGGAGCGGCGTGTGGCTGTCCAGCGACGCGGCGATTGCAGTCAGATGGCCCACATTACGGTACAGCCATTCAATCGTGCGGCGCGTATCAGCGATTGCCCCCGGCACAGCAAGCGCCCCGTCTTCGTGGATAAAATCGACCTGCGTATCAACCAGCAAGAGGAGGATGCGCCGATCATCTTCGCTGGCGGGACGGACGGCGATAGCCTGCCCTGCCCGGGTCGCAGCAGCTACGTCGGGCGTATAGAATTTGCCTGTCCGGGCGGGGTGGTAGAAATCGGGGTATGACGCCATTCTGTTTTCCTCCCGGGTAGCTGCGGCGGCCGGCTTCTGGCCCGGCGTAAATGCCGGCAGCCCTCCCTGTTGAGTGATGATGCCACTATTTTGCCGGGGCGGCGGCTATCAAACGCGTCGCCGAACTCCGAGGCCTGGCCTGTCGGGCAGATGAACGCGGCCATTCTCCCAGCGCGCGCCCTCGTATGGATCGTTCATCACCGTCAGATTGCCGTCCAGATCGGCGAAGTCCACCAGAGGAGCCAGATGAGCCGCGGCGGTGATGCCCACGCTGCTTTCTATCATGCACCCCAGCATAACTGTCATCCCCAGCGAACGAGCCAGGGCGATCATCCGGCGCGCTTCGCGCAGGCCACCGCATTTAGCCAGCTTGATGTTGATACCGTCCGCCGCGCCGGCCAGGCGGAGGATATCGCCTGAGTGATGAATCGATTCGTCCGCAATCAGGGGCGGCATGCCGTCCGGGAGTTTTTTCGCCAGTTCGTGCCACCCATCGATGTTATGCTGGGCCAGGGGCTGCTCAATGAGCAGGAGGTTGTACTGAGCCAGCCGCGGGATGATTTGCAGCGCTTCCTCAACACTCCAGGCAGCGTTAGCGTCGGCGCACAGCTTCGCCGGTGAACTTTCTGCAGCCATGCGAACCAGCGCCTCATCCTGCGCCAGACTGCCGGTCCCGAGTTTAATTTTGAGGATGGGATAGTGGCTGACCTCCGCCAGATTCTGCTGAAATTCATTCGGATCGGCCATGCCGAGCGTATAGGTGCTGAGCGGCGCCCGGACCGGGTTCACGCCCCACAGTCGGTAGAGCGGGTACCCCAGCCGCTGCGCCCATAGATCATGCAGGGCCATATCGAGCGCCGCCCGCGCCGGGGCCGGACCCTCCGGCATGCGATCCAGCGCCTCTTCCAGATAATCGAGATCTTCTTCAAAAGCGGCACGCACTGCGGGCGAATCGATGTAAGCGACGACATCCGGGACCTGGGCGGGATAATAGGGGACGACAGCCGCCACTCCCACGCCGTCGTCAACATGGACCAGCACGTTGTTACGAATCGTGCTGGCGCCATGGGCGATACGAAACGGCGTGCGCAAATGCAGCTCGATCGGCTCAGCAGAAATGCGCATACATATCCCTCCCGGGGCGCGATAGCGAAGCTCACTGATCATTATAACGCTGCCTTGCCTGTCGCAGACGGCCCGACGATTGGTCAGGTCAAACAAATCGGGGTATTCTTTCAACAGCGGTGCAGTAGAGACTGCTGATGGCATGGTGGAAATACCGGTTCCATTGAGTTTGGAGGGTAACCCAACTATGCAGCAAGATCTGACAGAAGCCTTTATCGAGCTGATCCGTAGAGCCTCCACCGATCTCCCCGCTGATATTGAGGAGTCTCTGCGGAAGGCCTACGAACGGGAGAATGAAGGCTCCGCAGCGCAGAGCGTTTTCGACAGCATTCTGGAGAATGTCCGGCTGGCCCGGCAAAACTCCTCCCCGATCTGCCAGGATACAGGCACGCCGATTTTCTACGTGCACTATCCATTTGGCTGGTCCACACTGAAGTTGCGTGAACAGATTCGCGCCGCCGTGCAGGAAGCAACCCGGCGGTCCTATCTGCGTCCCAATGCAGTGGATAGCTTGAGCGGCCGGAACAGCGGCGACAATACGGGCGATCACTTCCCGGTTGTGCACTTCACCGAGTGGGAGGAGGATTATGTCGAGGTCGATCTGACTCTCAAGGGCGGCGGGTGCGAGAATGTGGGTATTCAGTACACGCTGCCGGATAACCAGCTGAAGGCGGGCCGCGATCTGGAGGGCGTGCGCAAGGCCGCTCTTGACGCCGTCCATCGGGCCCAGGGACAGGGATGTGCGCCCGGTATTCTGGGCATCGCCATTGGCGGCGATCGAGGCACGGGCTACGAAGTCTCTAAGGAGCAGTTCACGCGTAAGATTGGCGAGCGGAGCGAAGAGCCTGATCTGGCCGCTCTGGAAGAACGCCTGTATGACGAGGCTAATTCACTGGGTATCGGCCCGATGGGATTCGGCGGCAAGACCACGGTGCTGGATGTGCAGATTGCTGCCGCGCACCGGCTGCCTGCCAGCTTCTATGTGACCGTATCCTATATGTGCTGGGCGTGCCGCCGATGGCGGATGACTGTACGCGATGGCGAAGTGAGCTATGCGTGAGGAGGAACAATGATCAGGTTACAGACGCCTATATCTGAAGCCGATATTCGCGCCCTCCGTACCGGCGATGTCGTCCAGCTTAATGGCATTGTGGTCACGGCGCGGGATGCAGCGCATAAGTTGATGATCGAGAATTTCATCCGCACCGATGCTATCAAGCGGCCGGACCTTTATGCTCGTCTGAAGCCGCTGCTGGAAGGCGGGGTGATCTATCACTGTGGGCCGGTGGTCGCCCAGAACGCTGACGGCTCTTACCGCTTTGTAGCAGCAGGGCCAACCACCAGCATTCGTGAGGAACCTTACGAAGCGGATGTGATCGGGCACTTCAAGGTGCGCGCCGTCATCGGTAAGGGAGGCATGGGCGCCAAGACGCTGGCCGCATGCCAGCAGTATGGTGCAGTGTACTTCCATGCAGTTGGCGGAGCGGCCACTCTGATTGCGTCTGTTGTGGAAGAGGTGGAGGATGTCCTCCTCAAGGATGAGCTGGGCGTCCCGGAAGCCTTCTGGGTGATTCGTGTCAAGGACTGGGAGCTGGTCGTTACCATGGATTCGCATGGCAACAGCCTGCATGCGGAAATTGAACAGCAGTCCGGCGCACGTCTGAAGGAGTTAATCGGCTGATCGGGGAATAAGACAGCAACGCAGGAGAGGCCACGATCGCAGGATAGTGGCCTCTCTTTTGATTTGAGCGGTGCTGCGATAGCAGCTCTAGCGCTTCTCGGTGAGCAGTTTTACATACTGGGCGCGCTCAAAGCCAAAGAGGTCTTCGCAGTTCTTCTGGCTGAGCTTGCCGCGGAATTCGTCCAGCGAACTATAGCCCTTCTCAGCCATCCAGTTCTGGATATCCAGAATCATGGTGGACAGATACGGAATGCCATTCTTGAGCAGGGTGGCGGCGATCTGGGCCACCGTCGCGCCGGCCAGCAGGGCTTTGATGACATCACGCCCGGTGTGGATGCCGGTGTTTACCGCGATTTCCATCTTGGTACGGCCATAGAGCAGGGCCGTCCAACGCAGCGGCAGCTTCAATTCCGCCGGGGTGCTCAGGACCATTTCGTTGATCAGGGCCTCGGCGTCGGGATCAATATCCGGCTGGAGGAAGCGATTGAACATGACGATGGCGTTCACCCCACGTTTCTCCAACTCCTGAGCAAGGTTAGCCGGGGCGGTGTAGAACTGGCTGAGCTTGACAGCAATCGGAATGGAGACTGCCTGCCGGACGGCCTCAATCACGTCGAACATCGTCTTCTCGATCGCGCTTGCCGGCTTGTCCGGATCGGTCGGCACAGAGTAGTAATTGATCTCCAGACCGTTGACGCCGGAGCTTTCAAGCTGCCGGGCGTAGGTCGCCCAGACATCGAGGGAGACCGCATTCAGGCTGGCGAAAATGGGCATGGATGTGGCCTTGCGCGTTTTTTCTATCCACATCAGGTGTTCGCTGGCGCCGCCGTGTTCGATATTGGGGAAGTAGCTGGTGGCTTCCGCGAAGCTCTCCGCGCCAACCGAAAGTGCCTGCTCCATGTGAAGCTGGTCGAGGGCAATCTGCTCCTCAAACAGTGAACGAACAACCAGGGCGCCGGCCCCCGCGCTTTCGGCCATCTGGACGCGCTCAATGTAGCTGGAGATCGAGCTGGCCGCCACAACAATCGGACTGTTAAGCTCGACACCCAGGTAGGTAGTCTTCAGATTAACCATCAATCGTCTCCTTAAGATTGCTGAGGAAGGGACTGCTCTCGTGCTTATATCCACCGTCCCTAATGTAAATCGACTGACCGGAAGTCGATAAGTGATAACTGGCACTAAAGTGGTGCTGTTTCTCACTTCTGAGATTGGGGTAGAGATGCTAGGCTAAATTGTCGAAAATCGTACCGATTCTGTTTGGTCTAGGAAGGGTGGACATGGCCGAAAAGACAGCACGCCGCTTTGTCACAATTGACGCTAATACAGCAGCGGCGCATGTCGCCCATGCAGTGAGCGAGGTGATCGCTATCTATCCGATCACTCCCTCATCCCCTATGGGCGAACTTGCCGATGAGAAATCAGCGAATAACGAAACAAATATCTGGGGTGTTGTCCCCACCGTCGTTGAGATGCAGTCCGAAGGCGGTGCCGCCGGCGCTGTGCACGGCGCCCTGACAACGGGCGCCCTGACGACAACGTTCACGGCCTCGCAGGGTTTGCTGTTGATGATCCCGAATATGTACAAGATCGCCGGGGAGCTGACCGCGGCGGTCCTGCATGTGGCAGCGCGCTCACTGGCTGCGCAGGCGCTTTCAATCTTCGGCGATCATTCCGACGTTATGGCGGCCAGGGGTACTGGCTTCGCCCTGCTGGCTTCCAACAGTGTGCAGGAAGCGATGGACATGGCGCTCATTGCCCATTCAGCCACGCTCAAGGCGCGCGTGCCGTTCGTCCATTTCTTCGATGGTTTCCGCACTTCGCATGAGGTCCAGAAGGTCGAGGAACTCAGCAAGGAAGATATGCGGGCGATGATTGACGAGCAGGATGTCATGGACCATCGCGCGCGCGGCCTCTCCCCCGATCGCCCGGTCATGCGCGGCACAGCACAAAACCCGGATGTCTACTTCCAGGGTCGCGAGACGGTAAACCCCTATTACCTGAAGGCGGGCGAAATTGTTCAGCAGACGATGGACCGTTTCGCCGAGCTGGTGGGGCGCCAGTATCACCTGTTTGACTACGTGGGCGCGCCGGATGCTGAGAATGTCGTCGTGATGATGGGCTCTGGCGCTGAGACGATGCACGAAGTAGTCGAGAAGCTGGTGGAAGACGGCGATAAGGTTGGCCTGGTCAAGGTGCGCCTGTATCGTCCGTTCGTCAGCGCAGCTTTCGTGGCCGCGTTGCCGTCAACAGTCAAGCGCATTGCCGTCCTGGATCGTACCAAGGAGCCTGGATCATCCGGCGAGCCGCTGTACCTTGACGTTCGCGCCGCGCTGGATGAGGCTGCGGAAGAGGGTGTCCTGAAGAAGAGTCCGCGGGTGATTGGTGGGCGCTATGGTCTCGGCTCCAAAGAATTTAACCCCGGCATGGCCAAGGCTGTCTTCGACAATCTGGCCGCCGCCAAGCCCCGGAACCATTTCACGGTCGGCATTATCGACGATGTGACTGGTACTAGCCTGGACTGGGATGACAACTTCGACAGCCAGCCCGCCGGCGTGCACAGCGCCGTGTTCTGGGGGCTTGGGTCGGACGGCACGGTTGGCGCCAATAAGAATACGATCAAGATCATCGGCAAGGCGACCGACTTCTATGCGCAGGGGTTCTTTGTCTATGACTCCAAGAAGGCCGGGTCGCGGACAATTTCGCACCTGCGCTTCAGCAAGAAGCCGATTCGCAGCACCTATCTCGTTCGTGAGACGAACTTCCTGGCCTGCCACAACTTCAGCTTCCTCGAGCGTTACGAGATGCTCCATGCGCTCAAGGCGGGCGGCACTTTCCTGCTGAACAGCCCCTATAGCGCCGATCGGGTGTGGGAGTACCTCCCCCGGCCGGTTCAGGAAGCGCTGATAGAGAAGCAGGCTAACTTCTACGTGATTGATGCGCTCGGCCTGGCGAAGTCACTGGGCCTCGGTGGGTTCATCAACACGACTATGCAGGCCGCGTATTTCAAGATTTCCGGCGTGCTCTCAGAAGAAGACGCGCAGCGTATGATTGCCCTGGCCATTGAAGACACCTATGGCAGGAAAGGGCAGGTCATCATTGACATGAACCAGCGCGCCGCGAAGATGGCAACTGAGCGCATTGAGAAGGTCACCATCCCGGCCAAGGTGACCAGCACTATCCCGATGGCGGCGGCGGTTCCGGCCCATTCGCCTGAGTTTGTGCGCGCGGTCACCGGCGAGATTATTGCCGGCCGCGGCGATCTGCTCCCGGTATCGAAGATGCCTTCTGATGGCACTTTCCCGGTCGGAACGGCTCAGTTCGAGAAGCGCAATATCGCGCCTGAGATTCCCGTCTGGATACCGGATATCTGCATCCAGTGCAACCAGTGCTCGTTTGTGTGCCCGCACGCCGCGATTCGCACCAAGGTCTACGAGAGCAAGTACGTCAACGGGAACGCCCCGGCGACGTTCAAGTCGATGGATGCCAAGGGGCGCGAATTCAAGGATATGAAGTATACGGTGCAGGTTGCTCCGGAAGACTGCACGGGTTGCCAGTTGTGCGTCGAAGCCTGCCCGGCGTTCGAGAAGGTAGATGGCCAGAAGACTGAGAAGAAGGCCATCAACATGGCTTACCAGCCGCCTCTGCGCGAGGCTGAAGCGGCAAACTTCGAGTACTTCATGTCCATTCCGGACTCCGATCCCAGGCTGTTCAACCGCTACACTGTCAAGGGATCGCAGTTCCTGCGGCCGCTGTTTGAATTCTCCGGCGCCTGCGCTGCCTGCGGTGAGACGCCGTATATCAAGCTGGTGACCCAGCTCTTTGGAGATCGGACAGTTATCGCTAACGCAACTGGCTGCTCATCCATCTACAGCGGCAACCTGCCCGCGACGCCGTACACGACTCGCCACGATGGCCGCGGCCCGGCCTGGTCGAACTCCCTGTTTGAAGACAACGCGGAATTCGGCCTGGGTATGCGGCTGACGATTGATAAGCTCAGCGAGAACGCCTACCATATGCTGGACGAAGCAATCAAGGCCGCTCCGGACAATGCCTTGCTGGTGGCTATCCGTGACGCAAACCAGGATGACTGGGATGGCATCGAGGAGCAGCGTGAGCGCGTTGAGCAGCTCAAGGCGGCGCTGGAGAAAGACAACAGCGAATTCGCCAAGCAATTGCTGTCTGTGGCCGACTATCTTGTCAAGAAGTCTGTCTGGATCTTCGGCGGTGACGGCTGGGCGTATGATATCGGGTACGGCGGCCTGGATCATGTCCTGGCGTCCGGAGCTAACGTGAACGTGCTCGTTCTGGACACTGCCGTTTACTCGAACACGGGCGGCCAGGCCTCCAAAGCGACTCCGCGCGGCGCGGTAGCCAAGTTCGCCGCTGCCGGCAAGCCCCTGCGCAAGAAAGACCTGGGCATGATTGCTATCTCCTACGGCAACGTGTACGTTGCGCAGGTAGCCATGGGCGCCAATATGACCCATACCGTCCGCGCTATGCGCGAGGCCGAAGCCTACCCCGGCCCGTCCATCATCATCGCCTACTCACATTGCATTGAGCATGGCATCCAGATGGCCAAGGGCCTGGATATCCAGAAAGAAGCGGTTGATTCGGGCTTCTGGCCGCTGTACCGCTACAACCCGGACGTACCGGATGGGAAGAATCCGTTCAGCCTGGACTCGAAGATGGATATCGAGGGGCTTGAGGACTTCATGTACAAGCAGAACCGCTGGAACTTCCTGCGCAAGTCCGACCCGGATCGCGCTCGTTACCTGGCGGAACTGGCTCACCGTGACGTGCTGGCCCGGTGGGAGCAGTATCAGCAACTGGCTGCGGCCAAGTAGGCCCTTCTGAAGAACATACGTAACCGCCTGCCGGGCCTTCCTGGCAGGCGGTTTTCGATCTCGCTGGCCGGCACATGCGCATGGTATATCGGTAGCCCGGAGGGGCAAAGCATGGTAATATCAGGTCGCAGTCTTGCCGGTTTGTTGCTTAGAGGATTTCATTGATGCGTGTTCTGGTTATTTCGGATATACATGCCAATTTGACTGCGTTTAAGGCGGTACTGGAAAGCTCAAAAGGGGAATGGGATTTTGTCTGGTGCTTGGGTGATGTAGTGGGGTACGGCCCCGATCCCAACGAGTGTGTCGATCTGCTGCGGTCGCTTCCACATCTCTGCCTGGCCGGCAACCACGACTGGGCGGCATTGGGCCGGCTGGATATTCGCACGTTCAACAGCGATGCCCGGAAGGCGGTCACCTGGACGACGGATACCCTGCGCCCCGATAATATCGAATATCTGGCGGCACTCCCGACAACGTTTGTGCTGGGGTCTTTTACACTGGTTCATGGCAGCCCGCGCGAGCCTGTCTGGGAATACATTCTGGATCCTCTGATTGCGGCGCTGAACTTCCCTCACTTCGAGACCACTTATTGTCTGGTCGGCCATACACATACGCCGGTCGTCTTTGAAATGATCAATGAACAGGGCGATACCGAGGCGTTTCCGCCGGTGTACAACCGTATCCGCTCGCTTAATAATCATCGCCAGATCATTAACCCGG
>WBZO01001988.1_pt1 | contig 28719 bp, 25 predicted proteins | sample 5204261 | NCBI WGS metagenome assembly WBZO01 (sample SAMN12412400, study PRJNA552823) | activated sludge metagenome | isolation source: activated sludge from anammox sidestream of wastewater treatment plant... | place: USA: North Carolina | collected 2017-09
ATGGCGGCCGATGTGCGCATAGGCTTGCTCCAGGGCGTCGATGAAGCCCAGCGCGGCAACCTCGGCGTCTTCGACCATGTAGTACGCCAGTGCATCCTCGACGTCCTGGTTGGCCTGCTCGCGCAGAGCGACGGGCTTGGCCCTCACGGCTGGCGGCGGGTCTTGCCTGTCACCTTGGCCGCGCCGCGTACCCGCTCGCGCAAGCCCTCGAAGTAGGTCTCGTTCACCGGCGCGGTGGGAGCAGACGATGCGCCCGCCAGCAGCAGGTTGCGCAACTGCAGCCGGTCCTGATCGCGGCGGATCAGTTCGCGCACGTACTCACTGCTGGTGCCGTAGCCACGCTGGCTGACCTGCTCATCAACGAAGGACTTCAGGGCATCGGGCAGGGAGATGTTCATCGTGCTCATGCCGGCAGGTTAGATGGTTTGGCAAAATTTGGCAATGCTGTCCCGCCGATGTCAACGGGGTTTTCAGGCAAGAAAAAGGGCCCGGAGATTATCCGGGCCCTTCGATTTGGTGGAGCCGGCGGGAATCGAATAACCAGCAGCGGCCCGCATGAATGCTGATTCTCTGAATTGACGGACGGGATCATGCCCCCATTGTTGCCCCCAAGGTGGGCTTGCTAGCCGGCTCTCGGCCGGACTTTCGCTGGCCTATCCGCCATCCGACCTAAGGCGCCTGGTCAATACCGCGGTCGCGTTCGACCCGGCATCGCCTTCGAGACGACAGCCGCGGGGTCTGGTTCGAGGGTAACTACGCCGACTACCTCGCCGACCGGCGCCGGCGCCTCGGCGATGCGGCCGACCGGCCCGAACGGATCCGCTACCGGCCGCTGATGGCATAGTGCAGTGTTGCATTCTGTTTGCCGCTTAAGCGCGAGTTCGCCCGAATGACCTTCTGCAGGATGTCTCGCGCGTTCTTCGTCCAGATAAACGGCTTGGGGTCGGTGTTGTGATGCGCAACGTACCCGTCGATCGCGTCCACCAACTCCGGCACGCTGGTGAACACGCCTCGGCGCAGCCGTTCGGTGGTCAGGTCGCGGAAGAACCGCTCGACCATGTTCAGCCACGACGCCGAGGTCGGCGTGAAGTGCATGGCGATGCGCCGATGCCGGGCGAGCCACTGCTGCACGGCCGGGTGCTTATGGGTGGCGTAGTTGTCGGCAATCAGATGCAAGGTCTTGTCCTTGGGTGTCTCGCGCTCGATCCTGCGCAGGAACTTCAGCCATTCGGCGTGGGTGTGTCGCTCGTGGCACTGGCCGATCACCTTTCCATCGAGCACGTTGAGCGCGGCGAACAGCGTCGTCGTGCCGTGACGCTTGTAGTCGTGCGTCATCGTCTGCGCGCGGCCCTTCTTCATCGGCAGCCCGGGCTGCGTGCGATCGAGCGCCTGGACCTGGCTCTTCTCGTCGCAGCACAGCACGATCGCGTGCTCGGGCGGGGACATGTACAGGCCGACGATGTCTTCGAGCTTCTCGACGAACTGCGGGTCGCGCGAGATCTTGAATCCGCGCACCAGGTGCGGCTTCAGGCCATGGGCCTGCCAGTGGCGCATCACCGTGCTGGGGGCCACGCCGAGCACCGCGGCCATCTTGCGCGTGCTCCAGTGCGTGGCCGCCTCGGGCGTCGTCTGCGTGGTCAGCTCGACCAGTCGCGCCGCATCCACCTTCACGGGCGGCGCACCACGCGGCAGATCGCGTTCGATTCCCTCGAGCCCCGACTCCAGGTAGCGCTGGCGCCAGCGCCCGGCGGTCATGCGGTCGATTCCCAACTGCTCGGCGATCTCGCGGTTCTGCAGCCCCTGCGCGGCCAGCAAGACGATGCGCGCACGCTCGGCCAATCGCACGCTGGTCGTCTTCGCGCGCGACAGGCGGGTCAGTTCGGCCTGCTCTTGCGCATTCAACTCGATCGCCGGGGCAACTCGCACGCTCTGACTCCTGTGGTTGCAGCAGTAGAGCATGAGCATCAGCACAATCCCTTAAGATTTGTCAAGAATCGAACACTACAATAGCGACCTGATCCGAATCGGGCCGAACCGCGACAACCCCGGTAGGTAGACCGAGAGTCAAAGGCAGGAGCATTGCGCACGAATCTGGCCGCGTCTGAAGTCGTCGAGACGCACCCTTGCCGGTTCAGACACGTTTTGACAATTGGCCGGGTCCGAAGTAATCGGCCAGTTCCAGCGATTCTGCGCCCGGAATGCGCTTGCGCTCGTATTCGCTCCGGCGGTCGAACGGTATCGTGGCATCGATCAGCAGCCGTCCCCAATGGTCTTTCCAAGGATCCCGGAAGAAGCCGGGAACGTTCGGAAGGATGCTGACGCGCTGATCGAGCCGGGCTCGCGTGAGTACCGCCCACCAGACGTCGTTGAAGTCCTCGATATCGACATCCTCATCCACGACTATGCAGGTCTTCGACCAGTCGTGGTTGGCGCCGATCGCGGTGAGCAACACCTGCTGCGCATGGCCCTCATATTGCTGGCGAATCTTCACGACGGTGCCCATGACGTGCGGAACGCAGGCTACGTCGAGCACTCCCGGCAACCTCGCGACAAGCGCCCGATAGAGCTGAGTGGCGATCGCGACCTCCAGCAGCCGCAGATCCTCGGATGACCCGCAGACAAGGGCATGGAACCAAGCGTCGTCGCGCACCGTCACACCCAGCACCTCGAAGACGTGACTCTGGAGCTGTTGCACGTAGTAGCCCTGAAACTCGCCAAAAGGCGCCTCGGGTCGCAGCACGTTGGGCAGGATCCGTCCTTCGATCACGATTTCGCAGTGGAGCGGAACCTCCAGATCGATGTGGCGGCACCTTCGCATCGGCACGGCATGACCGGCGATCTTCGAGGCCAATTCCACCTCACTCTCCCAAGGCGCGAGCGGTGCGGCGGCGGCGAGCGAGAACGGTGGTGGCGCTCCGAGCAGAATCGCGCACTCGAGTGCCTCGCCTCTCGCCTCGGCCTTGGCATGATAGGCGGTCAAGTCGTGAGTGCGGCCGAGACGCACGCGTAACTCGGTATCGCTCACCATCATCGCGCGATGGAAGGACAGGTTCGGCACTCCGGTTTCCGGATCTTTCGCCAGGTAGAGGCCGGCCGTGATGTAAGGTCCCGCATCCTTCTCGAAATAGGTGATGCGCGGAAGCGAAGAAAGGTTCGTCGCGCGCAAGGGTACTTCTGTAGCCCGCAGCGCCACAACCGGGTCGCGTTCGGGGGCGTGGCTCGTCGTCAGGTGCTGCCAGCGAGCACAGAAACCGCCTTCTTCGGCACCGATCATCTGCGCCAGCCGCGGTCGACTTCCATAGACGTTGGTCACGACCGGCATGGTAGAACCCCGAACGCGCCTAAAGAGAATCGGGGCATCGCTTTCTGCCTGCGATCGAACCGTCACCGCGGCCAGCTCGAATCTCGGATCGACCTCGCGCTCGACGACACGCACCCCGTTTCGGGCGAGCAGCTGTTCGACGTATTCACGCATGCAACGGCTCCTGCCGCCCCGGCGTCTCCGAGGCCGGAAACCTCACCACGATCCGGATCGGATCTCCTTCCTGCGTGCGGAGTCTTTCGAGCCCGTGCCGGATATCCCGGAAGTCGAACGTGTGGGTCACCATCCTGCGGATGTCGATCCTCCGGTCCGAAAGCAGACGCACGATTTCCGTGATCTCTCTCCGGTTGGCGACATGAGCACCTGTGATCGTCACTTCATCCAGCATCAACCTGAGCGGATTCACTTTCAGAGGGTCCGGATGAAAGCCGACCACCACCACGCGGCCGCCTCGTTTCACGCTGTCGATACAAGTCTGATAGGTTGACGGCGAACCGATGCATTCGAGGGTCGCATCAACGCCGAGATCTCCGGTCAGCTGCCTGATCGCGGCCACCACGTCTGTCGATTTCGCGTTGATACCATGGCGTGCGCCCAACGACCGCGCTAACTCGAGCTTCCTGTCCGACATGTCCACGGCGATGACTTCGGTTCCAGTCAGGCTCGCGAACTGCACCGCGTTCAAACCGATGCCTCCTATCCCGAATATCGCGACACGCTGGCCCGCGCCTGTGCCGGCCCGATGCACCGCGTGATAGGCGGTGGCGACGGAACACGGAATGATGGCCGCCTCCTCGTAACCGAGATTGTCCGGAATCGGCACGATATTGGCGGCTGGCGCGACCATGTACTCGGCAAAGCCGCCGTTCACCGTCCGGCCCATCGTCTTCCAGTTCGCGCAGAGCGTATCGTTTCCGGCCACGCACTGCGGGCATTCACCGCAGACCAAGCCGTAGCTCACGCAAGCCCGTTGACCGACGAGGCGCCGAGACACGCGCTGCCCGACTTCGACCACCTTTCCGGCAACTTCGTGCCCCGGAATCATCGGCAGCCGCCCAATCGGTACATGGCCGTCGATGATCCCGAGATCGGTGTGACAGATACCCGCTGCAGCCACCTTCAACAGAACATCGTCCGGCCCGACCGCGGGTATCGGAAGATCGTCGATCCTGAGGCCCGCCCCGATCTGGTGCAAGACCGCTGCCTTCATGACAACTCTCCCGTGACCCCCCAATGAACGGTCGAGGGTCGATTCCGTTCTGTCAGACCAATTATATGCATTCTCATACAACTGTCCAGGCGTGGCGGGGCAGCCCTTAAAGGCGGAACGCATTGGCCGGTGTTCATAGACCTGGCCGCTGTCACGAGCCCCTGTCCGCAAGGGAGGCACACTGATCCTCGCGCCGTCTCCGCGGCCCGATCAGTCGCCGGCCTGACCAAGTGCTATTGCGCCCCACGCATTTATATGCATAATCATGCAAATGAACAGATACGATCCAGCGATTTCCCTGGAGACGGGAACGTTCTGCGACGGCCTGCAGACCGGGCCGGCGCCGCGCGCCTCAGCGTTTTGGCTCGTGCAGCTCGATGAGTCTTGTAAGCATCGTCATCAGCGCATGCGCATTCGCCGCGCCGAGAGGTTCGAGCACGGCTGCCTCGTGTTCCTTCGCGAGCGTCTGGAGTGTGCGCACCAGTCGCTGCCCTTTGGCCGTGAGCCTGATACGGATACTGCGGCGGTCCGCCATGTCGACATCGCGCCGAAGCAGACCCATTTGCGCCATCCGGTCCACATTACGGCTGACCATGGGCTGCTTGCGCAACGCGATTCGCGCCAGTTCGGTCACCGACAGCGGACCGTCGCTCAGCACCGCGAGAATCCGCCACTGCATCGGCGAAATCCGCTGTCTCGCCAGCATTTCGTGGAATTCGCTGGAAATCAGGAAGCTCGCTCGCGCAAGTACATAGGCGAGATAGCCGTCGATGAATCGTGTGGATGGATCGCTGCTTCGAGGCTCGGCCTTAGCTTTCATTCGGCTGGGGGATTGGGTTTCATGAGAACCGAACACATCGTCGATGAGCGGCGGATGCGTTTGGGGAGTGGCCATTATATGCAAGATCATGGATCCGGAGCTTGAGTTCACGCGGCTCCGGAATTGAGCGGCGTCAGGAGGAGCGACACAAATGGCTGAGTACCAAGGCTACGACGTAATCATCGCGGGGGCGGGCCACAATGCCCTGACGTGCGGTGCCATGCTGAGCAAGATGGGGCTCAAGGTAGTCCTGTTCGAGAAGAACGCCTGGATCGGAGGGGGCGCCGTAACCCGTGAGATCGCAGCGCCCGGCTTCAAGCACGACACCCATTCCTGGGGGCATGTCTGGATCCACTCGAATCCGATCTTCAATCTGCTCAAGCCCGAGCTGGAAGAGAAATGGGGGCTCAAGTACATCTATTCGGACGATGCGATGGTGGGAGGCGCTTTTCCGGATGGCACGGGTCTCACGATCCATCGAAGCATCGAGAAGACCTGCGCCGATTTCGCTCGGCTCTCGCAGAAGGACGCGAAGCGGTATCGAGAGATCTACGAGTTCTGGGCGGAACTCCGTAGCGGCTTCACCAAGCATTGGTGGAGCCCCCCGGAGAACGAGAGCATGTCGATCGCCGCGCTCGAGCAGACGCCGGAAGGCCGCAAAATCCTCCGCAACCAGATGATGAGCTGCAAGGACTTCGTCGAAGAGAATTTCGAGAATCCGTACATCAAGGCGTTCTTGCTCTTCTTCTCCCTTGCGCCGAACATCAAGCCCGATCAGGAGAACCTCGGGAGCATCTTCCACATCATGATTCCTCACCTGCACGACTACGGCGAGTCGATTCCGCAGGGCGGTTCCGGCGAACTCTCGCACTCGCTGGCCAGGATGGTGGAGGGGTACGGCGGACGGGTGGTGCCGAGCGCCGGCGTGAGGAAGTTTCTCGTCAAGAACGGCACCGCGGTCGGCGTCCAGTTGGAGAACGGCACCGAGGTCTATGCGAACAAGGCAGTCGTAACGGCGATCGATCCGAAGCATACCTACCTGGAGATGATCGACCGATCGCTTCTGCCTGAAGATGTCGTGGAGGGTGCCGAACGCTTCAAGCCTGGAAAGATCCCCTGCTCCAATTCGTACTGGGCTCTGCATGACCACCCGGTATTGAAAGCCGGCCCCGTGGTGACCAGCACCGCCTACTGGCGCTGTATGGGATTCGTCGAAGACATCGTCGACCATTGGACGGAAATCGAGCGCGGCGTGATGCCTACCGATCCGTCCATCAACGTCGCCTGCCTCAGCATGAAGGATCCGACCCGTGCCCCTCCTGGAAAGCACACGGCGATCATCTACACCTTCGCGCCCTATCGGCTGCGCGACGGAACCGACTGGGATGATGTCGAAGAGGAATGGGGCGACCGCCTACTCAAGAGCTTTCGGAAATACGCAGTCAACATGAGCGATGACAACATTATCGCGCGGTACATCAATACGCCCAAGAACATCGCTATCGACAACGTTTGCATGCTCGACGGAGCGAACATGGGTGGCGAGATGGCGCGATTCCAGATGGGGACGTTCCGGCCGTTTTCGGGTTGGAGCAACTATCGCGGACCCTTCAGGAACTTCTATCACGTGGGGCCCTGGAATCATCCTGGCGGAGGTGTCACCGGAATGGGTGGAATCACCGCCATCGAAATGATGAAAGACTTCGGTATCCTGCAGAAGTCGATGTGGGCCGACTGGGCAGACTGATGCGCATTGCGGAGGCCAGGTAGATGCGTGTGCGCAGCAAGCTGGCGGACGTGGAGTTCCGCTTCGGCACGGTGGAGCGACGCGGCAACGAGTTGGTCATTCACAGCCACACCGATCAGCCCATGAAGAGTCGGGTTCACATCGCGCCGCAGGACGTGCTTGCTGCCGCACGTGCGCTTCTGTCGAGCAAGGCATTCTGGGTCTATGCGTTCGGGTTTCCCTATTTCTACTTCCGCGCCAGGAGCGAGCGTCCGCCGGTCAGGTCATGACTGCAGCCGGCTGGCGCCGTTGCAGCCAGGTGACGCGACGGCGCCCCATCGGCTCCCGCCACTGCTGACGGGAACCGATGCGGAAGCGGGACGCATTCGTCAACGATTCGCGAGAGGATCCGATGGATTCCGTCAAGCCGCTGAAGTTGCTGATCGACGGTGAATGGCTCGAGCCTTCGAGCGGACAGTACTTCAATACGCTGAATCCGGCGACCGAAGAGCCGATCGCCGAGGTGGCGCTGGGCGGCCCCCCCGATGTCGACAGGGCGGCGCTGGCGGCACGTCGCGCGTTCGACTCGGGTGAATGGAGCCGTTTCACGCCGTCGGCTCGTCGCGACGTACTCGAGAAGATGGCGACGCTGTTGCGCGAACAGGGCGACGAGTTCGCGTTGCTGGAAACCGCGGACACCGGCAAGCCTTTGTCGCAGACCCGGGCCCGTGACCTGCCTCTGGCGTGCGAGATACTGCGTTACTACGCAGGTTGGGCAGACAAGATCTGCGGATCCACACTGCCGGCAGGTGCTGGGGAGCTCGCCTACACGGTCAGAGAGCCGGTCGGGGTCGTGGGAATCATCACGCCATGGAACTCGCCGCTTGTACTGTCGTTGATGAAAATCGCCCCGGCGCTCGCGACAGGCAACACCCTTGTCCACAAGCCGGCCAGCCTCACCCCGCTCACCGCGTGCCGTTTCGCGGAGCTCGCACTCGAAGCAGGGCTTCCGCCGGGAGTGCTCAACGTTGTTACGGGTCCAGGCGGTTCCGCAGGGACTGCGATCGTTACGCATCCCCTCATCGACAAGATCTCGTTCACCGGCGAGACGGCGACGGGTAAGCAGATCATGCGCGACGGTGCCGAGTCCATGAAACGAGTGTCGTTCGAACTCGGCGGAAAGTCCCCTCACATCATCTTCGCCGACGCCCCCGATCTGGATATCGCCGCCGAATACGCGGCGCGAGGCTTCTGCGTCAACGCGGGGCAGATCTGCTGGTCCGGATCGCGGCTCTTTGTCGAGGCGACCATCCACGATCGATTTATCGAGCGGCTTCTCGCGCGGATCAGGAGCGACTGGAGAGTCGGCGATCCGCTCGATCCGGCGACGAGCATGGGCCCGTTGATATCACGTTCGCATCTGGAGAGCGTCGAGGAATACGTGGCTGGCGGCAGGAAGGACGGCGCCCGTCTTCTGACCGGCGGCGACCGGCCCGACGGCAAAGGTTACTTCTTCCGGCCGACCGTCTTCACCTCGGCGCATAACGGGATGCGAATCGCGCAGGAAGAGATCTTCGGACCGGTTCTCGCCGTGATCCCGTTCAAGGACATCGACGACGTCGCAACCCAGGCAAACGACACCACCTACGGCCTCGCGGCTGGCGTCTGGACGTCGGACATCGACAGGGCGCACCGGCTCGCCCGCCAGCTTCGGGCCGGCAGCGTCTGGGTCAATACTTACGGCCCGAGCAGCGTTTCGGCCCCCTTCGGAGGTTTCAAGCAGAGTGGAGTCGGCCGCGAGATGGGCGCCGAAGCACTGAACCTGTTCACAGAAGTGAAGTCGGTATGGGTAAGACTCGGTCCTGTTTCGCCACGGGCCGCAACGATCTCAGCCCCGATAGATACACCGCCATGACCGGTCATCCCCGCTTCAGTCATCGTGCCACCCGTTCAGGGAAAGATACGCGTCGAGGTCAATCCGGGGGTCAATCACCCTGGCTCTCCGGAAATGCGCCCGATGCTCCAGAGGCGCTGTCGCGTCGATGGCCAGCTTCGACCTGTATCGGTGGTACGGATCCCTGGAAAACCCGATGACATTGCGGATCACGTCAAGGTCTTCGTCCAGCTTGGCGCGCGTCGCAATTGCCCACAGCACATCCCTCGCGTCATGGAGATCGACGTCTTCGTCGACAGCGATACAGATCTTGATAAACGGAACCTCACCGAAAGCCGCGAGGATCGCGTTCATCGGCTCCCCCTCGAGGTTCTTCGTCAACTGGATGACGCAGACGGGGAGAAACGGATGAAGCGAGACATTCCTGACTCCCGGCACTGCCTTCTTCGCAGCTCTCAGGATGTCCACTTCGCGCGGAATGGCCAGGAGGAGATTCTCTTCGGCTGAGCCGGGAAGGATTGCCTGGAAGATGGGATTCCTGCGGCACGTCACCTGTTCGATCTTCAGAACGTGCCTCGCTTCGACGAGAGGATAATAGCCGAGCCAGTCGCCGATCGGACCCTCCGGTTCCATGTCGTCCGCCAGGATCGTTCCCTCCAGGACGATCTCGGACCAACCAGGAACGTTGATATCGATCTTCTCGCACCTGACGAGTTCGGTCGGCTCGCCCCTGATGCTCCCCGCCAGCGTGAACTCGTCGAGAAGCGTGTGAGCAGCCGTCGCGATCATCTCTACTGGATGGATACCGATGGCAACGGCCATCTCCGTTCGCAGCCCGAGCCGCAATCGCCGCTGGAAGATCTCGTATCCCTGGGTGCTCGGCAACATCCTCAGGCCGAGACGATCCGGGCCCTTGAGCTGAAGGCTGTAGTAGCCCGCATTTTGCCGGCCGGTTTCGGGATCCACCTGTATGCCGATTCCGCCGGTGATGTAGGGGCCCGCATCGCCTTCATGTACGGTGAGGATCGGCAGCGCATGCAGGTCGACGGGTTGCATGATGACCTCTTTCACCGGAGCGCTGCCGACCACCTTCGGCGCAAACGTGCGTGACTGGCGATCGCGCAGATGAGACACGATTTCCCCCGGGCTGCAGCCGAGAACCTGCTCCAGCCATCGCCTGGAGCCGAGCGTATTTGCGACGAGCCTCGTGGAACGGCCCGCGACGTTCCGGAACAGCACGATCTTCTCGCGTTCGATACTCTTCCTGATCAACGCAGGGGCTTCGGTTGCCGGATCGACATCACGATCCACGCACAGCAGCTCACCCGCTCGTGCCGCGTTCTGCAGATAGGTTCGAAGATCCTTCTCAATCATCTCGCTTCTCTCCCGGCAACATCATGGAAAGCACCCCTGCAGAATCGACAACGTCGTCTATTGCGCCGCTCACAATTATATGCATAATCATCTAGTGTCGTGAGTCAGAAATAACTTGCATTAATACATTTCATCCCCACCTGTCGTGTACGGTAGCGTCACGGCGAGGTGGAGATGAGAGGAAGGCCCAAGGCGGACCTGGTGTTGAGCCAAACCGAGCATGAGCAGTTGCGCGCGTGGACGCTGCGGCGCAAGACCGCGCAGGCGTTGGCGCTGCGCGCGCGCATCGTGCTGGGATGCGCGCAAGGCCAGACAAATCGGGACGTGGCTGCGCGTTTGCACACCGCGGCGCAGACGGTGTCGAAGTGGCGCCGACGCTTCGTCGAGCGCCGCCTGGACGGTCTGTTGGATGTCGCGCGTCCCGGCGCGCCGCGCACGATCGCCGATGCGCAGGTCGATGCGCTGATCGCCAGGACGCTCGAGACGGTGCCGGCCAACGCCACGCACTGGAGCACGCGCTCGATGGCGCGCGAGATGAAGATGTCGCAGACGGCGGTCGCGCGCATCTGGCGCGCATTCGGGCTGCAGCCGCACCGCCAGGAGACGTTCAAGCTCTCCACCGATCCGCTGTTCGTGGACAAGGTGCGCGACATCGTCGGGCTGTACCTGGATCCGCCCACCAGGGCGATGGTGCTGTGCGTGGACGAGAAGAGCCAGATTCAGGCGCTCGATCGCACCCAGCCGATCCTGCCGATGGCCCCCGGCATCCCCGAGCGGCTCACCCACGACTACATGCGCCACGGCACCACGACGCTGTTCGCGGCGCTCGACATCGCCACGGGCGCGGTCATCGGGCAGTTGCACCGGCGGCATCGCGCAAGCGAGTTCCTCGCGTTCCTGCGCACCATCGAGGCCAACGTGCCTGCCGGGCTCGACGTGCACCTCGTGATGGACAACTACGGCACGCACAAGACGCCAGCGGTGCGCGCCTGGTTCGCTCGCCACCCGCGCTTTCACGTTCACTTCACCCCCACCTCGGCCTCGTGGCTGAACCAGGTCGAGCGCTGGTTCGCCACGCTCACCGAGAAGTACATCCGGCGAGGCACGCATCGTTCGACGCGCCAGCTCGAACAGGCGATTCGCCAGTACCTGGATCTGAACAACAATGACCCCAGGCCGTTCGTGTGGACCAAGTCCGCGGATGACATCCTCGCGAGCATCCAGAGATTTTGTCTGCGAATTTCTGACTCGGGACACTAGGGCGTGTTAACACAAATTACGCAGACCGTCGGCCACGAGCACGAAGCTCAGGAAGCCCAGGAACATCGCGTCGAGCTTTTCGAAGCGCGAGAAGATGCGCCGGTAACCCTTCAGTCGCCGGAACAACCGTTCGACCTCATTGCGGCGCTTGTACATTTCGCGGTCGTATTCCCACGGATCGATTCGCGTCTTCATCGGCGGCACAACCGGGATGAAACCCAGTTCCAGCGCCAACTGCCGTGTCTCGTTGCCTTCGTAGGCGCGATCCATGATCAAGTGAACCGCTCGATTCGTTGGCCCCAACGCCTGGAGCAATCGCCGACCCTCGGGCGCATCGTGGGCCTGGCCGGGCGACAGGCAGAACGTCACGGCCGTTCGAGCATTCGCGGCAACCATATGAACCTTGGTGTTCCATCCGCCGCGTGACTTGCCGATGGCTTGTGCGCCGTTTTTTTTAGAGCGCCGGTGCCGTCGGGATGCACCTTGATGCTCGTGCTGTCGAGCGACACGGCCTCGATCTTGATGCGCACCACTTGCTCGCGCTGCAATTCCTCGAACATCTTGTCGAGCACGCCCGCCCTGGTCCAGCGGCGCATGCGTGTGTAGATCGTGTGCCAGTTGCCGAACCGCTTGGGCAGGCCTCGCCACTTGCAGCCGTGTTCGGCCACGTACAGCATGGCGTTGATCACCTGCAGGTTGCTCATGCTGACGTTGCCGCGCTGCCTCGGTAGACAATGCGCGATGCGTGCGAATTGCTCGGGTGTGATTTCCATGACGAGCAGTGTCGCTCATCGGCGTGACCCGGTCAATTAGTGTTAACACGCCCTAGTACATCAACACGCAAGTAACGGAACGTAATGCCGGCCGAGCTTCCGATCCGCATCCTGTCGAGTGAACTTCCACTCGATGGTCTGTCCGATGGCGTTGCGCGCGCGCTGCCAATGATCGACCTCGCGCTCGAGGGTTCGAGGATCAGGAAGGCGCCGGTCCAGACACTGGCGGTTCAGGATGCCGATCTCGATCTCGGCCATGTTCAACCAACTGGCGCGCTTGGGAGTGTAGTGAAAGCGTACGCGCCGCAGCAGCTTGTCGGCCGCATGCTGGCCCAGCACGTCCTCGAAGCTCTTGCGAAAGTGCGTGTTCAGGTTGTCCAGGACGATGTGGATTCGGCGTGCCGCAGCATAGGTGCCACCGAGCAACGAGCAGACGAAAGCGACGAAGTCGCGCTTGCCACGCTGCTCGGTCACGGTGACGGTACGTCGGCCGGCCTTGGGTTCGACGGCGACAAACAGGTTACTCGTGCCTTTGCGCACGTACTCGTAGTCTTCCTTGCACACAATCCCGGGGGCAATCGGCAGCGGCGCGCGGCTGTGGGCGAGCAACTGCAGGCTCTTCTCGTCGATGCACACGACCGGTTCGCGAGGATCGAGGGGCCGCGCGTACAGCGCGAGCAAAGCGTACATGCGCTGTCGATACTCCTCGGTGATCTGGCCGATGCACCACATCAGCCGGCGCCAGGGTTTGAGATCGTTTTTTTTAGCATGCGGCGAACCGTCTCGCGGCTCAGACTGCCCAAGCCGGGCTCGCGCCGGGCGGCACGTTCCAGTTTGAGCATCGTCCAGCGCTTTCGCCCTTCGGGGGGCGCCGAACATGCCAGCGCCGTCACGCGTGCCTGCACGTCCGTGTCGTACTTCAGCGGCCGGCCCGGGCGTGCCACATCGAACAACGCCAACTCCAGGCCACCTTGCAGGTATGCCGCGCGCGTGCGCCACAGCGCCGTGCGACCCACACCGAGCACGGCCAGGATCTGCGATTCGGGAACACCCCGATCCAGACAGGCCAGCACATGCGCCCGATTGACTTCCCGGCTGTGATGAAGCCCCTTGCTTCGAACCTCCTCGACGACGACTCGGTCTTCGTCGCTCAGGCGCAGCTGTGTCTGTCGCATGGGTACACCTCCGTCCGTCCGGTGGAGACAGCACAAGTGTACTCATGTTTAGATACTTACGTGTCGGCGCACTAGAACCTCTATCTTCCATCACTATTGCATTCCACGACGGTCCATGCATAATCATGCAAAGTGCCGCTATCGGACGCTCGCCCTTCTGACGGATCGGTCGTAAAGCGAGTTGCGGGTGCAATCGGTGACGCTCCGAGTAGCGAAGCACTCCCGGACGATAAGCAGAGGGCCCATGGGTAAACCACATCGAGTAGCGGCCGCGCATTTTGCCCCCGTTTTCAATGACGCTGCCGGTACCGTGGAAAAGGCGTGCGCATTGATAGGTGAGGCCGCCTCCCGGGGCATTCAACTGCTTGCATTCTCGGAGCTTTTTATCTCAGGTTTTCCTCATTGGTGCATGCTTGTGGCGCCGGGCGAGTCAGACGATCTCTACCGGTCCCTCTATTTGCAGGCTGTCGCTGTTGAGGGAGTGGAGATCAAACGCGTTCGTGAAGCAGCACGGCGCCACGGTGTAATCGTTTCGATCGGATTCAGTGAGATATCGCCCGTGAATCGCGGGTCGATATGGAACTCGAACGTGCTTATCGATACGGATGGGTCGGTGTTGAGTCACCACAGAAAGCTTGTCCCCACTCTCGCTGAGAAACTTATATTCGCTGCCGGTGACGGCTTCGGTCTGCGAGTTTGCGAGACCGGGGTCGGTCGTGTAGGTGTTTTGATCTGCGGGGAGAACACGAACCCACTGGCCCGTTACACCTTGATCGCTCAGGGCGAGCAAGTTCACATCTCGAGCTATTTATCAGTGGTGCCAGCCGCTCATCACGGAGGCGAGGTATACGACCTCGCCGAGGCGATTCGGATTCGCGCTGCGTGCCACTCCTTCGAAGGCAAGCTTTTCAATGTCGTTGCATCCGCGCCATTTGACGATAGCGCAAGGGACGGCCTCGCATCGCTGGGCCGAGAATCGGTTGCACTCCTTGATTCTGGCGCAAGGGCAGTTTCTCTGGTCGTTGATCCGAACGGAAGGGTGATCAGTAATGCATTGGGAAGAGATGAAGAGGGGTTTGTTGTTGCTGAGATCGATTCATCGGAAACGCTTCTGCCAAAACGTATGCACGACGTCGCGGGACACTACAACCGGTTCGATGTTTTCAACCTCACCGTGAATATGAGGCGTAATGATCCCATACACATCGTCCGCGACCAAGAGCCTATAAGGGGCCGGAGGTGTTCCAGCGAGACGTCCGAGGAACGGCAACTTGAGGATGGGGGCGAGTAGCGGATTGCCGAGTGCTGCACGGACATTGGACTTGTCATCAAATGAGTGGTGCGGACGAAAGGGAGTGCGTAGCGGCGCATTGAGCGCCCCCGGCATTTTTCTAATTTTGAATAGATCGGAGTAGGAATGCCAATCGCTCGATACCCCCTCCACAGATCCGTACGAGCGGGATTACCGCATACGGCTTCTGCCTCGGGTCGTGGCGATCAGACGCTGGTTCGAGTACTGGGGGCAGATGTGCGGGTGAGGAAGCCAATTCGCGATTCGGTGATACATGCGACACCAGCTCAGATGATCGCTCTGCCAATGCTTCGCCCAAACCCTCGCGGATGCGCACGCATGACTCGGGGTCGTCGTAGGTGGCTGACTCTTCAACGTAGGAAGCTTTCATTCACAACATTTCGCCGGCTCTGACCGGCGCACGGAGGCGGCAATGGATCTTCGGAATCTGTTGGTTCGGTTTCTCGGTTCAATTCCGTCGGGGCTCTTGGCATTGGGTCTGGCGGCAGGTGCGCCGAGCGTATCGATCGCTGCCGAGGTGGAGTTGACCTACGCTTTCTTTGCACCGGCCGGCACCTTTCCTGCCAAGCAGATGGCGCACTGGGTTGCGGAGGTCGAGAAGCGAACTAAGGGAAAGGTCAAAGTGAAAATGTTCCCCAGCGGCACGCTTCTCGGGGCGCGCGAGATGTACGACGGCGTCGCAAAGGGGGTGGCCGATATCGGCTTGGGGGCACCCTCGTACGATCCTGGACGCTTTCCGCTCTCGTCCGGCGTATCGCTGCCGGTTGGATTTTCGAGCGCTACGGTTAGCAGTCGTGTTCTGTGGGAACTGACACAAGAGTTCAAACCCAAGGAATTTGAGCAGTTCAAGGTCATCGCGATGTTCACGAGCGAGCCGAGCTACATCATGTCGCGGGTACCTGTGCGTAACGCGGAAAACCTGAAGGGGATGAAACTCCGCGCGGTGAGTACCGGCGTCCCGGTGTTGAAGGCCTTAGGTGCTGCACCGGTTGGGATGCCGATGCCAGACGTTCCTCAAGCAGTGCAGACTGCCGTTATTGATGGATTGATGACGGGACGCGATGTTCTGAAGGACTTCAAGCTTGCTGGTCTGCTCAAGTACGTTACGGATTATCCCAACGTGGTGGTCACTTTCGCTGCCGTCATGGATCGCAAGCGCTGGGATAGATTGCCTTCCGACGTACAAAAGACGATCGAGGACCTTGCGCCCGAAATGGCGATCTGGACCGGACATCTTCTGGACGATGAGGTGATCAAGGACACGCTCGAATGGTCGCGGAAGGAGGAAGGCCTCCAGATTGTTTCGCTCGATGCCGGCGAGCGAGCGCGGTGGGACGCGAAGCTCAAACCGCTCGAAGATGAGTGGATCGCCCAGATGACAGAGAAAGGTCTGCCGGCAAAACAGTACATGAACCGTCTGCACGAATTGCGCGATCAACTTGAGAAGAAGTGATGACGATCGGCGTCGATCCGTGGTCGGTCAGGCTGACGGTCCTCGACCGATCTGTGCTTGCATTAGAGCATCTCAGTGCGTTCGTGAATCGCGTGTTGGTCTCAGCCGCGAGTATCGCGTTGGCGGCCGTCATGTTCCTTGCCGTGGCCGACATGGTGCTGCGTCGTGTCGGCATTACCGTTGCCGGTTCGTACGAGATCATTGGATGGCTGTCAGCGGGCGCTCTTGCGCTCGCGCTCGGCTCCGTCCAGCAGCATCGCGGACACGTTGCCATCGATCTGTTGTTGACGCGGTTGGGGCGACGTCCGCGTGCCCTCGTCGACATGCTGATGAGTCTGCTGTCTTTGCTGCTCTTCGCTTCGGTTACGTGGTACCTCGGCGGCTATGGTCGTTTGTTGCAGCAAACGGGATCGATGTCGGAAACGCTGCAAGTAGCCGTTTATCCATGGGTCTATGTGGTCGCGTGCGGGTCCGCAGGTCTTGCATTAGCGCTCCTGCTCGATTTCCTTCGTGCCGGGCGGGATTTCGTAATGCTGCGCGGTGGCGGTTGAGGAGAAGTACTCATGGACCCGATGCTGACCGCTCTGCTGGGTATCGCCCTGATGTGTATTCTCATGTTGATGGGGATCCCAATCGCGTTCTCCATGCTTCTGACTGGCGTACTCGGCAACGCCTACGTGCTTTCCCCGAGTGCAGCGGCGCAACTTTTGTCGGGCAATGTGTGGGATCAATTCTCATCCTATGCGCTGGGTGTAATCGCACTATTCGTCCTCATGGGGCAGTTCGCTTACCGAGCGGGGATGACCGAACGACTCTATGATGCGGCGTACAAATGGGTAGGACAGTATCCGGGCGGTTTGGCGGGAACGACGATCGCCGCAAGCGCGGGCTTCTCGGCAATCTGCGGATCTAATTCGGCGACCGCTGCGACGATGGGAACAATCGCGCTGCCGGAGATGCGCCGTTATCACTATGACCCGGCGCTGAGCACCGGCGCGGTTGCGGTTGGTGGAACGCTCGGTGTCGTCATTCCCCCAAGCGTCGTGATGATTGTCATTGCAGTGCAAACGAAGCAATCGCTGCTCGAATTGTTCTTTGCCGGCATCATGCCCGGCCTTCTGCTGACTGCGCTCTTTCTCTCGACGATCGGGGTAATGTGTGCAAGAAACCCGGCGTTGGGTCCGGCCGGGCCGCGCACCACTGCCAAGCAGAAGTTGGCGTCGCTGTTCGGCGTGTTCGAGGCGCTGCTTCTTTTCGCTTTGGTCATTGGCGGGCTTTACCTGGGTTGGTTCACTCCGACGGAAGCTGGCGCCGCTGGCGCCTTCGGCGCTCTGGCGATCGGCGTGGCGCGACGACAACTGTCATTCAGGGGTTTTGTACTTTCGATCATCGAGAGTGTTCACATCTCCGCTATGGTCGTCTTGCTGATCACCGGCGCGGTGCTCTTCGGACGCTTTCTGACCGTCTCTGGGCTACCCACCGCCCTCGCGGAATGGGCCGCTGCGCTTCCCGTACCTCCCGACGGTGTTCTGCTCGTCGTACTGTTGATCTACCTGGTCGGAGGCGCATTAATGGATGCGCTCGGCTTTCTTGTCGTGACGATTCCGATCTTCTTCCCCCTTGCGGTAACGCTTGGTTTTGATCCGGTTTGGTTCACGATCGTCCTTACCGTCGTTACCACGATGGGCGCAATAACGCCTCCGGTTGGTGTCAATGTTTTTATTGTGCAAGGACTTACACCGGATGTACCCTTGCAGACGATCTTCCGTGGAGTTGCGTACTTCTTTCTCGCGTACATACTTTGCATCGCGGTAATGTGGCTATGGCCAGCCACAGTATTGACTTTACCTAGACTGTTGCTGCATTGAGGACTTCTCCTCCGGCGAGATTCGCTTCAGGTGCCCGGGTCGAAGGGCCGTTCCGTCGAATTCCAGAACGACATGGCGCATGGCCCCACATTCCGCACTCCAAAAGAGGCGTTAGTCATACTGTGTTAGTAAAATCAGTCTACTATACGCGCATCTTCAAGTGCAAGATGCGAAGCGATGGACGAGCTTGGCGAGCTCCAGCGATACATGGCGCATCTGAGTGAAGCGCTGGGTCACGCCGACCGGCATGCGGGGTTGCGCGGGTACTGTGCGGGGCTGATGTCGCCGCTGGCCCGAAAGAGCGTCGAGCCGATGGCCGCGGCGGTCGATCCGCAGCATGTTCGTTCTCGTCATCAGTCGCTGCACCATTTCGTGGCGGACTCGGACTGGTCCGACGAGGCGCTGCGGCTGCGGGTGGCGCAATGGGTGGTGCCGCGGATGGACTTCTCCGACGGCGGCTGGTGGATCATCGACGACACCGGCTTTCCGAAGGCGGGTCGTCATTCGGTGGGCGTGGCGCGCCAGTACTGCGGGATGCTGGGCAAGCAGGACAACTGCCAGGTAGCGGTGAGCGTGTCGCTGGCCTGTGAGGCAGCGAGCCTGCCGGTGGCCTGGCGGCTGTATCTGCCCAGGGAGTGGGCCGAGGACGAGGTCAGGCGCCGCAAGGCCGGCGTACCGGCCGAGATCGAGTTCGCGACCAAGCCGGACATCGCCCTGGGGCAGATCGAAGATCTGCTTGCGCAGGGCGCACCGCGCCATACGGTGCTGGCCGATGCGGGCTACGGGGTGGACACGGCGTTTCGCGAGCGGCTCACTGAGCTGGGACTTGCCTATGTGGTTGGCATCACCGGCAGTGTGACGGTCTGGGCGGCGCCGCGAGAGCCCTTGGCGCCCAGGACCGACGCCGCGCGCGGGCCGCAGGGCAGGCGCTTGCGCCGGGGCCAAGCCGGCGACGAGCAGCACCGGCCGCAATCGGTCAAGGAGGTGGCGCTCGCGCTCTCGCCGCTGGCCTGGTACCGGGTCAGCTGGCGTGAAGGCACGAACCAGACGCTGCGCTCGCGCTTTGCACGGCTCAGGGTACGAGCCGCGCATCGGGACCATCTGCGCAACGAACCACGCCCGCCCGAGTGGCTGCTCATCGAGTGGCCCGAGGACGAAGCCGAGCCGACCAAGTACTGGCTCTCGACGCTGCCCGAGGCCGTGCCGCTCGAGCGCATGGTGTACGAAGCGAAGATGCGCTGGCGCATCGAGCGCGACTATCAGGAACTCAAGCAGGACCTGGGGCTGGGCCACTACGAGGGCCGAGGCTGGCGAGGATTCCATCACCATGCGAGCCTGAGCATCGCTGCGTACGGATTCCTGCTTGGGCAGCGACTCAGCTACCCCGAGCAGGCCCGGGCAGAAAAAAAAACGCCACTTCGCCAGGAACCTGCCGTACCCACGCATTACGTCCCTCGAGGCGCCCCGCCGGGCGCAGCGCCACGTCCCCTGGTCGATCACGAGTTTGCGGCTGCGTATCGGCGCGCTGCTACTTCGTAGCTTCGCCCGATGTCCGTACTGCTTCCAGATCTCGAGGACTTTTATTAACACAGTATGACTAGTAGTCATCGCGAATCGCACCGCACCGAGGCGATCGCGTTCGTGGTTGAACCTGGCGCAGCAAGTCCGGCGGTGGTCATTGGGGTTCTTTTGGCCATGCGCTCTCCTTGTGTCCCCTCACAGCAGCGCCGCTTCCAGCCGCTGCTTGCGTTGTTCCCAGTCCGGCATCACCTGTCCGAGCAGCTTGAAGAATCGTGCATCGTGGTCGCAGTGTTTGGTGTGGCAAAGCTCGTGGACCACTACATACTCGATGCAGGGGCTGGGGGCACGCACCAGGTTGACGTTCAAGGTCATAGTGCCGGCGCGTGACAGACTGCCCCAGCGGGATTGCATGGCGCGCACGATGAGGCGCGGTTGCTCGACGCCTTTGAAGTGGAGCAGGCTGGCGTTCAGAACCTCAGTGAATACGGCTCGTGCCCGGTCGAGATACCAGCGGTGCAGCAATGTCTTGACGCGCTCTGGCTCCGGCTCGCCGGGCAGCGAGACCAGAAGCTGGCCGCGTGTGAGCTTGACGCTGGCCGAATCTCCCTCCGCCAGCTTCAGCCGGTACTGCCGGCCGAGATAGAGATGCGATTCCCCGTTGATGTACTGTCTTACCGGTGTGCGGGGACGGTAACGCTCGAACTCGGCCAGTTGCCGGCTGATCCATGCAGCACGTTTTTGCACCCGCTCCGCAATCAGTGCTTCGGGGCAATCGACGGGCGCGCGCACCAGCACGCGGCTGTCGGGGTGGACCTCGATGGCCAGCGTCCGCCGCGATGCCAGGAAGCGTACTTCGTAGCGGATGGTGTCGCGACCGTAGGTCAGGATACCGACCATGGCCTTCACTCGGCCATCCGATGGCGAGCGAGTTGCATCGTCTTCTCGATGATCTCGTCCATCTCATCGGTGGAGAGCGCGATGCCCCGCGCACCCTTCACCTCGTCGTAGAGGTAGTCGTCGATCTCGTTCATGGTGCGGCGCTGGGCGTCGAGGTCATCCCAGTAGCCCACCTTGCGGTTGCGCCGGAAGATGTCCCACACCGCCATGGCTGCCTCGGCGGCGGTTGTCCGGACCCGCGCGGTGTCGCTCAGGTGGTTCGCCACGAAGGGGCGCAGCAGGCCATAGACGGCGGCTGCGTCGGCGTCGTCGTTCAGTGCCGGTGGCAGGTCATCGCCCTTGCGCGACACCACGGCGTTCTTGATCTCGGTGACACGCTGCAGGTACTCCAGATCGGACAGACGTTTCGCGCGGTAGTCGTCGATGGCCTGCTGGATCAGCCTGGAGAACTTCTCGTAGAACGCTGGATCCTGTTCCAGCCGCTCATGGATGGCGCGCCGGGTGGCGTGAGCGATCATGTCGGCCTTGGCGCCCAGGTTCTTCTCACTGCCGGCGCCTTGCTCCTCGACCACCTTCCGGAACGCAGCCTCGTCGAAGATATTCACCGGCGCATTGAGCTGCACCACCTCGGAGGCCGAGATGTGCGTGTCCAGCAGCTTCTGGATGCGCGGCTCGAAATCCCGGTAGTCCACGGATTCGGCATAGCGCAGTTTCACGGCTGCCTTCAGGTTGACAAACCGCTTCAGGTCGTTCTTGTAGGCGCGCAGTTTCTGTTCGGGCGTGTCGGTGATGAAGCGTTCGCTGGACAGCGCAATCGCCATCGTCTTCGCGTAGGCCGACAGTCGTTCGTAGAAGCCGGCGCGCAGCCTTTCATCAGCCAGCAGCAGTTCGAAACCTTCCTCGTCCTGGCGGTTCTTCACTGTCTTGAAGACGTCCCACAGTTCGGCATGGCGCTGCGGCAGTGCCCGGGTCTCCTCGTGGATCGAGGCCAACGCACCCTTCAGGTCCGCCTCCTCGAAGCCCTCCAGCGCGCTGTAGGTGGTCAGCGCCTGGTCCAGTTCGCCGAGCACGCCTACATAATCGATGACGTAGCCGAAATCCTTGGTGCGGCTGCCGGTGTCATCCTCGTACAGTCGGTTGACCCGGGCGATAGCCTGCAGCAGCGCGTGATCCTTCAGGCGCCGGGCCAGATAGAGCACCGTGTTGCGCGGCGCGTCGAAGCCGGTAAGCAGCTTGTCGACCACGATCAGGATTTCGGGCTCGTCGCCGAACTTGAAGGCATTGACGATCTGCTTGACGTAGTCCTCCTCCGAACCGTAGCGCTTCATCATGCGCTGCCAGAAGGCCACCACCGCGTCGGCGGATTCCTCCGCGTCGATCTCGTCGAAGCCCTCGCGCTCGTCCGGCGGCGAGATGATCACCTCGCTGCTGACCGCGCCCAACTCGTCCAGAAACGCCTTGTAGCGCAGCGCCGCGGCCTTGTTGGGCGCCACCAACTGGGCCTTGAAACCGGTGCCCTGCCAATTCTGGCGGTAGTGCTCGCTGATGTCGAAGGCGCGCATGTAGATCACCTGCTCGGCTTTGTTCAGCATTTCGGCGCGGGCGTATTTCTTCTTCAGGTCCGCCTTCTGCTCGTCGCTCAGCCCCTGCGTGTGGCGTTCGAACCAGATGTCGATGGCCGTCTGGTTCTGTTCCAGCTCCACCATCCGCCCTTCGTAGAGCAACGGCACGATGGCGCCATCGGCTACCGCCTGGTCGATGGCGTAGGTGTGGATCACGCCGCCGAACTTGACCACGTCGCTCTTCTCGCGAGTGAGCAGCGGCGTGCCCGTAAAGCCGATGTAGCAGGCATTGGGAAACATCTGCCGCATGCGCGCCGAGTAGCCGCCCAGTTGTGTGCGCTGGGTTTCGTCCACCAGCACGAAGATGTCGGGCGAGGCATCGCTGAACTTCTTGTAGGCCAGCGCCTTGTCGAACTTGTGCACCAGGGTGGTGACGATGTGTGCCTTGCCGTCGGACATCAGCTCCACCAGGTGGCGGCCGCTCTCGGCCCGGTCGGGGGAAAGGCCACAGGCGGCGAAGGTGTTGCCGAGCTGCTTGTCCAGATCCACCCGGTCTGTGACCAGCACGATGCGCGGGTTGCGGATGCTCGGCTCCAGCGCCAGCGCGCGGGCCAGCATCACCATGGTCAGCGACTTGCCCGAACCCTGGGTGTGCCAGACGATGCCGCCCCGGCGGCGGCCAGCGTCGTCCGTCTGCCTGACCCGCCGTAACACCTCCTGGATGGCGAACACCTGTTGGTAGCGCGCGATCTTGCGCACGCCGCCGTCGAACACCGTGAAGGCCCAGGCCATCTCCAGCAGTCGCTCCGGGCGGCACAGCGCGTAGAGCACGCGATCCTGCTCGGTCACCTGCCGGCCCACCACATAGGGCGCGATCTCTTCGCGCACGCCGAGTTTGGCAAAGGCCAGATCGAACAGCGAGGCCTTCACCGATTCCGGCAGCGGGCGCTCCAGCAGCGGCTCGAGGTTGGCGTCGGCCACGTCCTCCTTCCACTTCGACCAGAATTTGGCCGGGGTGCCGGTGGTGGCGTAGCGGGCCTCGTTCTTGTTCACCGCCAGCACGGTCTGCACGTAGGTAAACAGGCGCGGGATGTACTCGTCGCGCTGGTTGCGGATGGTCTGCGAGATCGCCTGGGCCACCTCGACCTTGGGCGACTTGCACTCGATCACCGCGAAGGGGATCCCGTTGACGAACAACACGATGTCGGGCCGGCAGGTTTCGACGCTGCGTGTGCGCTCCACCGCAAACTCGGCGGCCACGTGCCAGACGTTGTTGGCCGGGTTGCGCCAGTCCACATAGTTGAGCGTGAAGCTCTTCAGGTCACCCTCGATGGATTGCTCCAGCGCTACGCCCAGCGTGAGCAGGTCGTACACCGCCTCGTTGGTCTTGAGCAGGCCGTCGTACTTGACGTTCTTCAGCCGCTGGATGGCGCTCTGGAGGTTCTCCTCGCTGAAGAGGTAGTTGCCGCCCTTGTGCTGAATGCGGTTCAGCTTCTTCAACTGCTCGCGCAGGATCTCTTCCAGCAGCACGTTGCCGGCCTTGCCGCCCCGGGCGACCAGGGCCTCGGCAGGGGTGAGGTAGCGGTAGCCGAGGTTGACCAGGACCTGCAGGGCGGGGAGCTGGGAGAGGTATTTTTCGTCGAAACGGAAGCTGGCCATCAGACGGTCTCCGGTTCAGGTAATGGCAGCCGCCATTGGCCGGTGAGCAGCTTCTGCATCAGGCCGCGCTTTTGGGTCTTCAGCGCCGTGCCGGACTGGCCCAGCAGGTCTATCTCTTCGCGCAGGGCGTTGAGGTATCGGGCGATGGCGGTTTGTTTCTCAGCGACCGGCAGGGGGATCATCAGGGCCGCAAACTCGGAGAAGGACACGGTCTCGCGGACGCTGCCCTGAGCGCTGTTCTTGATGCGCTGGCGTGCCTCGTGGGAGTTCAGCCAGTGCAGGAAATAGTCCGAATCGACCTTGGCGTCATCGAGCCTGAACACGACATACATCGGGCTGAGCACGCCATCATCCCAGTCATCGAGACGGGCGATGGAGCCGATGTTGATGCGCGACGGGTTGTAGGCGTACTGCCCACGGCGCACGATCTTGTAATTGGACAGGTCGGCGCTGGCGACGCGGCGCTCGAACTGGTCTTCCGGCAGCGCGAAGCCGCGTGAGTTGGTCACGCTCAGGACGCGGGCTTCATTGCCGCCACGATTGCGGGCGGAGACTTCCTCGGCGAAGGCGCCGACATGGGCGGGCGAGTGCTGCCTCCGGCTGATAACACTCGAGAGTTCGTGGCTGTAGTGCCGCTCCTTCGCCGCGATTAGTTGCTCGGTTGTCTGGATTGCGGCATCCCAAGCATCCAGGATTTCAGCGATCTTGGCTTGCTCGTCAAGCCTCGGGAGCGGTACTTGCAGCTCGCGTATCAATCCAGCATTGAGGTTCTGCTGGCCACTGCTATTGCTGGCGTTGCGAATTGCCTCATAACGAAACAACAGCTGTTGATAGACGTATCTGCAATGCGCCTCCTCATTCAAGATGATCGCGGCACAGTTCTGGTTGATCGCGGCGTCAGTTGTCAGGACTGCAACCTGACCGCGAGTCTTCCCTTGACCGACCATGGCCATAAGGATCGACCCGGCCGGTATCAGCTTCGCCGAAGATCTCTTGAGGCCGGCTTCGGTGATCTTCTCGTCTATGTCGTCGAGGCCAATTTCGCAGTTCTGAACGAGTGTCGTCTTTACCCACGGGACGGTGCCACCCCAGTAGGCCGGGTTCTCGCGATCTGGCGTTCCGCCGGATGTGATCTTGGCGATGGCTCCCAGGGTGACAGTGCGGGTTGTCATTTCTTCTTCCCCCGCCCCTTGCCTTCCAACTCCCGCCCGACCTGCTCAAGCTTCGCAACCTCCTTCACCACACGGTCGAAGTCCGATTCGAAGCGCCGATCCTGGACGACCCGATAGCGCTCGAACTCGCTCTCGGCATGCAGCCTGGCCGCCTCGGCGCTGATGCGCCCCGCGTGTTGCAGAATGCCGCGATCGGTCAGCTCCAGAAAGCGGTCGAGCTGCCTGGCCCAGTCTTCCATCGTCGTCGGTTTCCGGCGCTGGGCGCGATCCTCGGCCAGGTCCAGGTAAGCGTTGATGATGCGGCCGAGCGCCTGCAGTTCCTCTTCGCTCAGGTAGTTCTTGGCGATGCCGGCGTCGGTCTTCAGGATCTTGCCGTGCGGGGCAGCCTCCCACGTGCTCAGCCCCATGTTGGGCTGGTCGCTGCGGGCGCGCTCGACGATCAGCTCGGCGGCGGTGCGGCCGTGGATGGCGAAGTGCAGCTTGTTCTGCACCTTGGCGAAGAACTCGCGGGTGGTCGGGGCATCCTTGTTGTAGTCGACGGCGGTGGCATAGATGTCGGTGACCTTCTGGTAGAAGCGCCGCTCGGAGAGGCGGATCTCGCGGATTTCTTCCAGCAGCCGCTCGAAATAGTCCTCGCCGAGGAAGCTGCCGTTTTCCAGGCGCTTGCGATCCAGCACGTAGCCCTTGATCGCGAACTCGCGCAGCACCTGGGTAGCCCACTGGCGGAACTGGGTGGCGCGCACCGAGTTGACGCGGTAGCCGACCGAGATGATGGCGTCGAGGTTGTAGTGCCGCGCCAGGTAGGCCTTGCCGTCAGCGGCAGTTATCCGGATTTTCCGGACAACTGAATCCGCATCCAGCTCATTGGATTCGAAGATGTTTTTCAGGTGTTCGCTGACGGTGCGCACGTCCACGGCGAACAGTTCGGCCATCAGCTTCTGCGTCAGCCAGATGGTCTCGCCCTCGAAGCGAACCTGAAGGCTTTCCTCGCCCGCCTGCCGGGTGAAGATCAGGAACTCTGCAGTGCTGTTGCGGATGGCCAGGCCCCTGGATTTCCGGTCGCTCATACGCCCAGCTCCTTCAGGTACTGCTTCATGCGCAGGCGCACCTCGGCCAGTTCGCTCTCCAGGCGCTCGATCTCTTGCTCGACGGCGGCAACGTCGATCTCTTCCTCTTCCTCGAAGGTGTCCACGTAGCGCGGGATGTTGAGGTTGTAGTCGTTGTCGGCGATCTCCGGCAGGCTTGCCACGTGGGCGTACTTGTCGACGGGCTGCCGGGCGCGGAAGGTGGCGAGCACCTTGGCCATGTGCTCGTCGAGCAGGGCGTTCTGGTTCTTGCCGGACTGGTAATCACGGCTGGCGTCGATGAACAGCACGTCCTGACAGGTTTCGCGGGTGCCGCCTTTTTCGCGGGCGCGATCGAACACCAGGATGGCGACCGGAATCGAGGTGGTGGGAAACAGGTTGCCCGGCAGACCGATCACGGCGTCGAGCAGGTTCTCCTCGATCAGGGCGCGGCGGATGCGGCCTTCGGCGCCGCCGCGGAACAGCACCCCGTGGGGCACCACCACGGCCACGCGGCCTTCCTGCGGCAGCGCGGTTTCGATCATGTGGGTGATGAAGGCGTAGTCGCCCTTGGATTTGGGCGGCAGGCCGCGCCAGAAACGGCTGTAGCGATCGGCCTCGATCTCCGGGCTGCCCCATTTGTCGAGACTGAAGGGCGGGTTGGCGACCACCACGTTGAAGCGCATCAGGCGGTCGGCTTCCACCAGTGCCGGGCTGTTGAGGGTGTCGCCCCATTCGATGCGGGCGGCGTCCTTGCCGTGCAGGAACATGTTCATGCGCGCCAGCGCCCAGGTGCTGCCGTTGACCTCCTGGCCGAACAGGGCGAAGTCGCGGCTGCCTTGCTGTTCCACCAGTGCGGCGGCTTCGATCAGCAGGCCGCCCGAACCGCAGGTGGGGTCGCAGATGCGGTCGCCGGGCTGGGGCGCGGCCAGTTGTGCCAGCAGCTTCGACACCTGCTTGGGCGTGTAGAACTCGCCGGCCTTCTTGCCTGCATCGGAGGCAAAGCGCTCGATCAGATAGATGTAGGTGTTGCCGATCACGTCCTCGGAAACGCGCGACGGGCGCAGATCCAGCCTGGCGAAATCGCCCAGCAGGTTTTCCAGTCGGCGGTTGCGGTCCTTGGTCTTGCCGAGGTTGGCTTCGGAGTTGAAGTCGATATTGCGGAACACGCCTTCGAGCTTGGCCTTGTTGGCCTCCTCGATGTGGTCCAGGACGATGTTGATCAGCTCGCCCAGGTTGGCGGCCTTGCGCCGCTCGTACAGGGCATGAAAGTCGGCCAGGAATCGGTCGGCGACCGCGCCGGTCTTTTCGTCCTTGAACTCGACGTAGGGCAGGATGAAGCGCTCGCGTTCCAGCTTGCGGCGGATGCGCTCCTCGTTGTCGCCGTACTCCTTCCTGTACTCGGCGTAGTGGTCGGCCCACAGGTCGCTGATGTACTTGAGGAACAACATCACCAGAATGTAGTCCTTGTACTGTGCCGGATCGACGACGCCGCGAAAGGTGTCGCAGGCGGCCCAGGCGGTGTTGTTGACGTCCTGTTGGGTGAGCGGGTCGGTCATGGGGTGGCCTCGTGGGCGGACTTCATCAGCAGGTGCGTGGCCAGGCGTTGGCGCAGGCTGGCGATCCGGGCCAGCAGCGATTGCTCTTGTTCGGCGAGCGCCGCGGCCTGCACGATCCGTTGCTGCCTGGCCAGCGGGGGCAGCGGCACGTCCAGCGCCTTGAGGGCTTCGGCGCTGATCATCCGCACCGAGGTGCCTTCGGCCAGCGCCGCCAGCTGGGCCTGGGTCGCCGGCGCGTTGAGGTGCCAGCAGAGGTAGGCGGGCAGTACCACGTGGGGCCGGATCAGCAGCATCGGCGCCGCGAGTACCGCTTGCCCGACACCTTCCAGCACCTGAGCCGCGCCATTGCTGCGGCCGCGCGAGCGGAACAGAAGATCGCCCGCGCGCAGCAGGTGGTGGGTCTTGCCCTTGGGCAGTGTTACCCGGACGGCTTCTTCGGCGTGCAGCAAGTTGGCGTCGTCGATGTCCTTCATCTGAATCACGGCGACATCGCCCTGCGGATCGTGCTCGAGGCGCGACCTGAAGGGGTAGCCCATCTGGACTTCGGCTAGCTCACATATTTGCATGCAGGAACGTCGTTACGGCAAATGATCAATCAAATCATAAGTTGAGAGCTACAGCTATGTCAATCGTAGGAATGACGTTTCTACGAAATAATCTGCGTTGTGCTGAGTACGCCCCAAAAGGGCACCGGCAACAAGTGCAAAGAGGGCTGCCCCTCTCGGGGCAGCCCTCTTCGAAGGGCGGAGCCGGCGGGAATCGGCCTTGCAGGCCGCGCTCGCGCTTGCAAGCGCGAGCCGGCTCGCAGGCACGAGACAGCGCGCAGGCGCTGTCTCGTGTCCGGCTCGCCCCCGCGTCCGTGTCGGACGCGAATTCGATTTGCGCCGGCACTACAACGATCGAACGAAAACGGGCTGCCCCGAAAGGGGCAGCCCGTTTTCGTTCGATGGTGGAGCCGGCGGGAATCGAACCCGCGTCCGCAAGTCCTCTGCGACCAGTTCTACATGCGTAGTCGATCTATTTCAGTCTCGGTGCAGGCTTAGCCGGTCGACAGGCCGACCTGCACCCAGCCACCTTGGTTTTAGCTCCGCATCAAGT
>WBZO01001989.1_pt1 | contig 28716 bp, 35 predicted proteins | sample 5204261 | NCBI WGS metagenome assembly WBZO01 (sample SAMN12412400, study PRJNA552823) | activated sludge metagenome | isolation source: activated sludge from anammox sidestream of wastewater treatment plant... | place: USA: North Carolina | collected 2017-09
CCTCGGCGCGATTTTTCGCAACCCCCCACCCGCAGCAGGCGCCCACCCGGAAAATCGCTGCCCGGCGTTGCCCTGCGCAGGAGCGCACCGTGAGCACCCTCGTCGTCCTCGACATCGACGGCACCCTCTGCGCACCGCCGCCGGTGCCGGAGCGCCGCGGCGCGCTCGACTTCGCCGCCTGGACCCGCCGCGTCGCCGCCGCCGGCGCCGACCTGCCGCTCGTGCCCGGCGCCGCTGAGGGCGTGGCGCGCGTGGTCGAGGCGCGGCTGCCGGTCGCGCTCGTGACCGCGCGGCGCCGCAGCCTGGAGGCCGCGACCCGCGCCTGGCTCGCCGCGCACCTGCCGGCCCTGGCCGCGGCCCCGCTGCGCATGCGCATGAACGAGATGCCGGCGCGGGCGCTGCGCGCTGCGCAACTGCGCACGCTGCACCTGGAGCACGACGAGCCTGCGCTGCTCGTGCTGGACGACGGGCCGATCGACCTGGAGCTGCCGGGCCTGCGCGCCTTCCGCGCCCCGGAGGAGTGGCAGGCCTTCGCGCTTGCCGTCGCCGCGGCAGCGTGGTAGCGGTCGGGACATGGAGCCGACGAAGCGCCATGAGCCCGAGTCCGAAGATGGATCGCACTACGTCTGCGGGCGCTGCGGCGAGCACCTGACCGACGAGCAGATCGGCGAGTCCCAGGACGAGGCGCTGACGCCGTGCGAGCCGCGGCCGGTGGCGTGGCGCCGGCCAGGCGACGACCGCGCCGCCATCCTCGAGCGCTACCGCGGCGAGCTCCAGGAGCTGCTGCTGCGGCGCTTCGCGGGCCGCCACCTGGCGAGCGGCGCCGGGCCGCGGGCGGAGGGCACCTTCACCGCCGCCGAGGTGCGCGAGGCGGTCGAGCGCTGGATGCGGCACGGCGACAAGGGCATGCCGCCCGGCCACGTCCGCACCAGCTACACGGCGGCGCAGGCGCGCGCCGAGGGCCGCGCCGTCCCGGCCGAAGTGCCCGATCACGCGGTGCTGGAGTTCGAGGGCGTGCGCGCCGACATCGACCCGGCGGCGCCCGCGCGCGTCAACATCACCCCGCTGCAGCAGCGCTGGGTGTGGATCGAGGCGACGCCGCCGGGGGCCGCATGACCGTCGCCGAGTACCTACAGAGCGAGGAGGCCGTGCACGACGTGGCGGCGCTGCTGGAGGCGAAGCGCGCCCACGCCCGGCTGGAGGTCCACCCGGGGATCCGAGTCCTCCGCCGAGAGGGGCAGGCGCACGGCTGGGGCCACGGCTACGTGGGGCCCTGGCAGCGCGTCAGCTTCGGCGGGGCACGCTACCCGCAGGAGAAGCACGTCTACGCCTACTACCGCCCCGAGGGCGACCGCTACATCGTGACCGACCTCGGCGAGGCGGTGCGGGCGCTGCGCCTGCGGACCGGCGTGATGGACCCGGAGATCGTCCTTCCGACCTGGGCCAGCGAGGGCTACTGCGTCCCGTACGTCTGCGCGAACTACTGGCCCGTCCTCGCGATGGCCGACGCGCATGGCGTCGGGGTCTCCGCTGCCGACCTCCCCCGCGCCATCGTGCGCGTCATGCTCGCGGCGCACCGCGTCGCGGCGCTGGTGCCGACGTGAAGCCCGCCCTGTCGCAGGTGTCCGAGGCGGCGCGCGCCTACCTGGCGAAGCACATGACCGGCGGCGCGCTGCACATCGTGCTCGATGACGGCAACGTCGAGGACGACCACGTCGCGTGGTGCGAGGGCTACGCCGCGGGCCAGGGCGACGAGGAGGGCAAGCGCCTCGCCGCGGCGCTGCGGCTGCTGACGGAGGCGCAGCGCCGCGCTCTCTACCTCGCCGACTGGCACGTCCCGGACGCCGAGCAGCTCGACCTCGCGCGCGGCAACCCGGACGAGGAGCTGGCGCAGGATGACGGCGACCGCACCTGCGACTGCGATGCGCTCGAAGCTGAGGTCGCGCGCCGCGGCAGGCTCATCGAGGAACAGGAGCGCGACCTGGACCGCCTGCGCTCGCGCGTAGCCGAGCTGGAGGGTCGATGCTGACCGCGGACGAGCTGCGCCGCATCGCGGAGCGGGACCGCGCCGACCGCGAGCGCCTCGCGCGGCAGCTCTGCTTGCCGCGCAACCGGGTGGGCATGTGGCTCGTGACCCTGGACGCCAGCCGCGTGCGGCCGGAGGTCAGGCCGCGCCTCACGCTCCTGCAGAACGAGGCGGCGGACGTGCTCGACGCCTATTTCTCCGCGAAGGCCGACGGCGGGGGCGCGGCGACCGACCCCGAGATCATCGCGCGCCGGGCCGCGGAGCTGGTGCTGCGCGACATCGGCGCGCAGGGCGAGCACATCATGGGGCTCATCCGCGGGGCACGGCGCGCGGAGATCGCGCGACTCGACGCCGCCATCGTCGCGGCCCTCGCGGCGCTGCGGGAGGGGATCAAGGGCAGCGACTGGGCCTGCGTCCGCGTGGCCGCCGCCATCCTCAACGAGACCGGGGGCGCGTCGTGACGCCCTACTACGACGACGGCAAGATCGTGATCTACCACGGGGACTGCCGCGAGGTGCTGCCGGCGCTCGTCAACGTGGGCGCCTACGTGACGGACCCGCCCTATGGACTCGGAGAGCGCTGGACAGGGGGGACATGGTTCACGCGCGGCGTCTACGCCACGGACAAGGTCGAGTGGGACGCCGTGGCGCCGCAGGACGTGGCCGAGCGCCTCGCCAGAACGGGGGCGCCGACGATCCTATGGGGCGGCAACTATTTCGCCCTGCCGCCCGCGCGGTGTGTGCTCGCGTGGTTCAAGGTAAACGCGCCGCGGACCATGGCCGACTTCGAGTTGGCATGGACCAACCTTGACCGGCCCGCCGCTGCTTTCTGCTCGCCGTGCGGCGTGCGGGACCGGCAGCACCCGACGGAGAAGCCGCTTGACCTGATGAAGTGGTGCCTGTCCTTCGTGCTGCCCGAGGCGGTGATCTGCGACCCCTTCATGGGCAGCGGCACCACGCTACGCGCCGCGAAGGATCTAGGCCGCCGCGCCATCGGCATCGAGATCGAGGAGCGCTACTGCGAGATCGCCGCCCGTCGCCTCTCGCAAGAGGTGCTGGCGCTCGGGGGCGCCTCGTGACGCCGCGGGAGCGCCTGGGCCTGGGCCTCGTGCGGCGCATGCTGGCGCGCCTGTCCCTCGCCGCGCGCGTGCAGGAGCTGGAGGGGGATCTGACCAAGGTCCGCGCCGCCGAGCACGCCGCGCGGAACGCCGCGCAGACGGCTGAGCTCCAGCGCGCCCGCGCCGCGCACCGCGCCGAGCAGATGGAGCGCGAGGCGGTGGCGCTGCGGACGCGCATGGAGCAGGCGGAGCGCGACGCCGAAGACCTGCGCCGGCTGGAGGAGGAGGCCCAGGAGCGGGCGAAGCAGGCGGAGGGCGAGCGCGACGAGGCGCTGCGGCTCCTCGAGGCCGCGCGGGCGGAGCTGAGGGCCCGGGGCGCCGCGGACCACGAGCCGCCGCGGGGCGCCTCGCCGCTCGATGCGGTGGCCCGGGTGCCGAACCTGCGGCGGCACCGCCGGGCCCTGGGCATGGCCTGCATCGACTGCGGCGCCAGCGCCGAGGAGATCGCCACGGGCAAGCCCTGCCCCGGGCCGAAGAGGGCGACGTGAGCCGCCGTCGCGTCGGCCTGTTCCGCTGGCTGTGGCGGGCCCTCTTCGGCGAGCCCGCGCCGTGCTGCCCGCGCTGCACGAGCCGCCGCGCCGGAGATCTTCGAGGGTAGCGTGGGCCGCTGCCGTCCATCGCCGAGGTCCTGCGCCCGAGCCGCGCCGAGGAGGACCGCGGGGCCATGCTCGAACTGCTGCGCGCGGTGGCGAAGTACATCGACACCGACGAGATCGAGGGCGAGCACTACTGCTCGCTGTGCCGCGCGCAGGTCTTCGGCCCGCCCGAGGCGCGGCTGAGCTTGCGCCAGGACCACGCCGCCGACTGCCCGGCGCCGGCCCTCGAAGCGCTGAGGGAGAAATGAACGAGATCCGCATCAAGATGCACGTCGAGAACGGCCAGCTGCACGTCCTCCTCCTGGGCGCGAGCTCCTACAGCGAGTTCACCCTGGCGAGGCCGGAGGACGCGGACGCGCTGGCGGAGAACTTCCGGCAGGCCGCGGAGCAGTGGCGGGCCGCCATCGTCGAGCACGAGCGCCAGGCGCGGGTCACGCCGCCGCCAGCGTAGCGCCGGGCACGTACAGCGGCGGCTCGCCGCGGGCCGCGCGCCAGCTCTCCTCCCAGCGGTAGGTCAGGTAGCCGACGGCGTCGGTGAGGTGGGCGCCGCGGCCCCGGGGCTTCTTCGCCGCCGAGGCCTCGCAGATCCTGAAGCTCTCCGCGGTCATGCCGCCCGGCAGCTTCGGGTCCCTGCCGCACTCGCTGACGATGAACAGCCGCGGCGCGAGCTGGTCGAGCAGCGTCAGCGTCGTGTTGAGGCGGACCGGCACCGGCGGGTTCATGGCGTGGATCTGCTGCAGCGAGCCCTGCCGCGAGCGGTGCTGCCACTCCTCCCGCTCGAGCGGCGCGTGGATCTCGTAGCCGTAGCGCTCGACGATCGCGAAGCTGAAGGTGCTTGGGTCGGCGTCGCGGCCGCGCTGGCGCGCCGAGGCGCCCTGGCTGCGGCCGGTGCCGTCGCCGATGACGAGCAGATCCTTCGGGTCCCAGCCGCGCGCAAGCATCTCCTGGCACAGGCGGTCCTCGTGCCACCACTCGCCGATCGTGATGTCGTTGGTGCACTCCTCGAACATGACGTAGACGGGCGTGCCCGGCGCGAGCTTGAAGGGGTTGCCCTCGGGCGCGGCGAGGGCCTTGCCCTTGACGGCGCCGCACCAGGGCCGGCGCTGGAAGTCCATGCCGGCGCCCCAGGGCCGCAGGTCGCCCTTGGGCAGGTACTCGGTCAGGGCGTTCATCTCGGCCGTGATGTCGGGCCAGCCGGCGAAGGTCGAGGCCGGCACGACGTGGATCGCCTTGCTGAAGGTCGGGTAGCAGAGGTCGCCGATCGCGACCCAGAGGCCGAGGCCGTCGCGCTGCGCCTGCTTCGGGTCGATCACGTGCGCGACCTCCTGGAAGCGGCCGCGCGCGGACTGGTCGATGGCGTCGTTGCCCGACGGAGGGAACGGCGTCAGCCGCGCGTACTTCATCGCGCCGGACTTGATGGCCTCGTGGACGTTCATCGCCCACAGGCCGATGGCGCGCTCGGGGGGGTTGAGCGCCACGGCGGTGAGGCCGCCGCCGTCGATGTTGTTGCCGATGCAGTGGATCACGCCGACGCCGGAGATCTCCTGCGCCTCGTTGATCCCGATGCACGGCACGCCGCCCTCCTTGAGCAGCTCGGCGTCGTCGCCCGACTTGATGTACAGCTCCGCGCCGGAGGGCAACGTGAAGACGCGGTCGCTCTTGCGCCAGCGCCACAGGGGCCGGTCGCCGCCGAGCCAGCCGCGCGGCAGGATCTTGCGCAGCGTCTCGAGGATCTCGCGCTGCTTCGGGTAGCGGCTGACGACGAGCCAGGCGACCTGGGCGGCGCCGTCCTCCTTGCGCGGGTACCGCAGCAAGAAGAGCACGACGAGGAGGCAGACCCAGAACGTCTTCCCGCCGCGGCGGTTGTCGGCGTAGAACTCGAGGCTCACGCGGGACTCGTCCCCAGCGTCGCGCTGGCGGCACCACTCAGCGAAGCGCCGCGCCGCCTGCTCCTGGCTCCACTTCACCGCGAAGGTGTGCGGCGCCGCGGCGGGGCCGTCGAGGCGCCGGTAGAGCTTGTCCCAGCGGCCGCCCGCGCGCAGGAGCTCCTCCTGGCCGTGGTGCCCCGCGGCGCCGCAGACGCAGTGCCCCGGCTTCTTGGGGTCGCGGCTGTAGGCGTGGGAGAGCAGCACGATCTCCTGGTCGACGTGCCGGGTCTCGAAGGCGGCGCGGAGCCGGGCGAGCTCGCCGGCCAGCGTGACGGTGCTCAAGCGGGGTGCTCCAGGAGCAGCGGCCCGAGGAGCGCCTTGAAGCGCTGCAGCTCCTGGGCGAGCTCGGCGTCGCGGGCCAGCATGGCGTAGGAGCTGGCCAGGCGCGCGATGGCCTCGCGGCGCTGCGCGGGCGTGAGGCCGGGCGCCCCGGCGGCCAGGAAGGCCGCGGTCGTCTGCAGCTTCTGGAACCACAGGCGGCGCTCCGCCTCGTCGGCCGGCGGCGCCCCGACCGCAGCGAGCGCCGCGGCGCTGTCGGTCGCCTTCCCGGCGAGGTGCAGGGCCCGGCGGAGCCAGAAGCGCTGCTGCGCCGGCGAGAGCTTGGGCACCTCGACCGGGCCGGCCGGCGGCGTCCAGTCCACGGTGCGGGCGCGGAGCTCCTCGACCTGGGCCAGCAGGCTCAGCTCCTGCGCCTCCTCGGCGGCGAGGCGCGAGCCGTCCAGGTTGGCGACGCGGTCGGCGATGGCGGCGGCGTCCTTGTGCCGGCCCTTTGACAGCGCCCCGGCGAAGCAGGCCTCGAGGCGCCGGAGCGCCAGCGCCCGGTTGCGCCCGCGGGACCGGGCGGCGCGGCGCTCGAGGCGCTCGCGGACCCGGGCGACGTACCACTTCGCCGTGCGGTCGGGCAGCGGCCGCCCCTCTCCCGGGATGCCGCTCTCCCGCAGAATGCGCGTCAGCGGCACGAGGGGGTTGCCGAGGTACAGCGCCTCGCAGGCGTCAAGCCGGCGGTCGATCGTCAGGCGGTCCGCCGCCGGCGTCCTCTTCGGCTTCATCGTCCTGCCCTCCCCCGCCCACGCTCGGGTGCCAGTCGACGAGGTCGAGCCAGGTGAAGATCTGCGCGAGCTGGGCGGCCTCCTCGGGCAGGAGGTGCGAAAGGCGCAGGGACTCGGCGTCGGCCTCGGTATTCCTCTCTGCAGCCGCGGCGCGTGCGCGTCCGCGGTTCGTCGCTCCAGAGGACTTCGGCACGCATCACTACTCGTCAGAGCGGACGGGGTTGCGCTCAAGCGCGATGAGCCCGAGGCGCACGACGGCGGACTCGTCTTTCTGGTAGCGGGCGCACAGGCGCGTCATGCGCGACTGCTCCTCGCCGTTCAGTCGGACGGTGCTGTGGAAGCTGCGGCGCTTCTCCGGGGGGACTCGTGGGCGCCCGGTGTTGCGTTTGTCACCCATGAGACAAGTCTTACCAATTTAGAGCACACAGAAACATCCAAATCGCGGGTTTCTGTATTCGCAAAACGCTTTGTGTACGCGCAAAACCCCTCTCGGGGCCGTGGTTGCGCAGCCTTGAAGCGTGGCGCCGCCCTTCCGTCCGCTGTGGCTTGAGCTTGGCTCAGGCGCCGTGCGCACTGCGCAGGATGCGCAGCCGGCGGAAGCAGTGGCGATGGTGCGCAGCGCAGCGGGGCCAACGACGCAGCAGGTCGCGCCGCTCGTGCCGGCGCCGCAGATCACGTCGCGGCCGGTGCCGGGCCTGGGCCCGAACTACACGCCGCCGCCCCCGCCCCCGGGCTCCGCCGACCTCATCCGCACCTACGAGGCGCTCTTCGGCCGGACGGCCATCCGCCTCGGGCCGACGAACCCCAGGTGGTCGACCTTCTCCGGCGAGATGACGCCGGAGGGCATCACCAAGGCCATCGACACCGCGAACGCGGGGCAGCCGTTCCTCTTCATGGACATGTGCCGGCGCGCCGTCGAGAACGACGCCGCGATCGGCGCCGCGGTCGAGCTCGCCTTCAGCCGCATCGTCAGCGAAGACGACCGCACCGAGCCGCCGCGCAGCATGCGCCGGGACCCGCTCGCGATCTCGCTGGCCAACTGGCAGCGCGCGGTGCGCGAGCAGATCGAGGACTTCGACAGGGCCCGCTACGCGCTCTTGTGGGCCGAGGGCGTCGGCTACAGCGCCGCCGAGATCATCTGGGGCTACCGGCCCATCACGTGGTTCACCGCCGACAACCGGCGCATCACGCGGGTCTACCCGGTGCCGCAGAAGCTGGAGATCGTCGACGGCCGCGGCTTCCGATTCGACATCGAGGAGGACAAGCCCTACCTGTGGCTCGACGGCGAGTACCGCGAGCTGCCGCCGGCGAAGTTCATCTGGCACGAGAGCTACCGCGTCACGTCGGTGCGCGAGCGCGGCGGCTTCATGCGGTCCTGCCTGTTCCTGCACGCCATCAAGCAGTGGGCGTGGCGGGACATGGCCGAGTACCTGCACATGTACGGCCTCCCGCAGATGGTCGTCGAGTTCGACCGGAAGCTGTACAACTACGAGGAGGCGCGGCAGATCGCGCGCCAGCTCATGGAGTTCATGGGCCAGGGGGGCGTGCCGACGGTGCCGCTCGGGATCAACCTGCGCACCGACACGCCGCCGCCGCAGTGGGCCCTGGTCCACGGCGACGCCGCGAAGCTCATGAACCAGGAGATCTTCCGGCGCATCGTCCTCGGGCTCCTGACCATGACGGACTCGGGCGGGAGCTACGGCCTCGGGGACGTGCACGCCGAAGGCGCCTTCATGGGCACGCGGCTCCGGGCAAACAACCTCTGCAACTCGATGCGGCGGCACCTGTTCACGCCGGCGCTGGCGATGAACGTCCTGCACCTCGCGCAGGACCTCGGCGCCTCGCCGGCGGAGATCATGTGCGCGCTGCCCGACTACGCCTCGCGCCTGCTGCGCGAGGACACGCCGGAGAAGCGGCAGGCCATCTTCAGCCAGGCGATGCGCGACGGCTGCAAGGTCAGCGCGACGCAGTACCGCGCCGAGCTGCAGCTCGACGAGCCCAAGGACGCCGCCGACGCGCTCGAAGGCGAGGGCGTCAGCGTGCCGAGCGCTGGCGCGGTCGTCAGCTCCGTGCGGGCTAGCGAGGGCGCCAAGGCGCCGCCGCCGCCCGCGCCGCGCCAGCTCCCAGAGACCGGCACGGTCGAAGCGGAGCATCGCCGCGCCGCCATGGCGCGCTCCGGCGCCGCGCAGGCGGGCCAGGGCGTCATGGTGGCGCTGTACCCGCCCCGCGATGTGGCCGGCGAACTGGCGCGCCCCGGCGGCGAGCCGGCGGACGAGCTGCACGTCACGCTGGCCTACCTGGGTCAGTCGAGCGAGCTTGGCGACCTCGGGCCGTTGCGGACGGCGCTCGGCTCGCTCGCCGCGGGCCGCCCGGCGCTCGAGGGCGCCATCGGCGGGATCGGCCTGTTCCCGCCCAGCGAGACGTCCGAGGGCCGCGCGGTGGCGTGGGCCCCGGTGGACGTGCCGGGCCTGGCGGAGCTGCGCCAGGCCGTGGTGCAGGTGCTCGACCTGCTCGGCCTCGAGCCCGCTTCAAACCACGGCTGGACCCCGCACCTGACCCTGGCGTACCTCGCGCCGGACGCAGCGCCGCCGGCGCCGGCGCCCATGCGGCCGGTGCGCTTCACCGACCTCTACCTCGTCGTCGGCGAGGAGCGCCTGGCGCTCCCGCTCAAGGAGACCCCATGATCGGAAATGAGCGCCGCGGCAGGGGCGGTGTTGACTCCCTGCTCAAGTTCGCCGCCCAGACCGTCGCCCCGCCCTCGGACGGCGAGCCCGTCATCTACCGCATCGGCAACAAGCTGTTTCTGCGCGACGCTTCGGGCGTGGTGCTGCCGCTCGTGCCCACGGCGAGCGGCGCGGGCGTCAAGAGCCTGGCCGCCGCCGACACCGGCTACACGCTGACCTCCGACGAGGTGCTGGCGATGGTCGACACGACCGCCGGCGTCGTCACGGTCAAGCTGCCGGCGAGCTCAGGCATCCAGGTCGGGCACAGCGTGCGCGTCGTCGACAGCAAGCGGCAGTTTGGGACAAACGCCTGCACCGTCGACGGAAACACGAAGAACATCAACGGCGCCGCGACCCTCGTGCTGAACGTCCAGGACGGCGGCGGCACGTTCACCTGGAACGGCACGACGTGGACCTATCAGGTCGCCTCGTCGCTGTCGGTCGGCTCGCTGACCGTCGCCACGGGGACGGTCACCGGAACGATGAGCTTCGAGGACGGGTCGCTGCTGCAGATCAAGGGCCGCGGCACCGGCACCGGTGACGTGGTCGAGCGCATCGGCCCTACCGCCACCGAGGGCCTCGAGCTGCGGGTCATCGACGTGACGGTCACGCCGGCGGCCGTCGAGACCGCCGTCGCCACGCTGCCGGCGGGCTCGATCCCGATCGCGGTCCTGGGCAACGTGCAGAGCGCGCTGACCGGCGGCGGCACGACCGTCACCTGGTCGCTGGGCACCGCGGCCTCGCCGAACAAGTACGGCACCGCCGGCTACCCCTCGGCGGCGGACTCGCTGGCCAAGAACAGCAAGTCGCGGTTCCTCGGGCCCTTCACGCAGCTCACCTCGGCCGAGCCGATCGTGCTGACGGGCGCGGCGACGGGCGGCGCGGCGGACGGCAACACGGCGCTGACCGTCGGTTCGGTGCGCGTGGTCATCATCTACTGGACCTGCAACGACCTGGACGACGCGCCGTAGCCGCCCATGTCGCTGTCGAACCGCAACGACCTGCTCCCGGACGAGCCCGAGCCCCGGACGCCGAAGGTGGGCGTCTGGGACACGGTGCTGGAGCTCGGCACGTACCAGCACGTCACGCTCGACGGCGAGCCGACGATGCAGGTGTTCGATGCGGGCCGCGAGCAGGCGATGCTGGACGACTTCGCCGCGCACCCCGAGAGCGACATCTTCTACGACCGCTTCCACGAGGTGACGGACGAGGTCCCGGGCGAGGAGGGCGAGCCGCTGTCGTCCTACCGCGACCGGCTGCTGGCCTGGGCCAAGGGCGAGGTGCAGGGCGACGGCAAGGCGCTGGCTTGGGCGAACGCCCTGTGCCTGGTCGTCGGCGGGCGCGTGGCACGGTACGTGCCGCACCCGGGCGCGCCGCCGACCCCGCCGACCTACGAGAAGCTGTGCCAGGACCAGGGGCGCAAGGTCCCCGACGGCGTCTACTGCCTGCGGAGCGAGATCACGCCCCGCGGCGCGGACCCGCGGGAGGGCCTCGCCGTCACCCGGTACACGTCGCCCTACTACATCAGCCAGCGCGACGGCGAGCGCCTGCTCTGCCTCACCGCGACCAACGACCCGCGGATGCGCGGCGCGGCGCTCGCCCGCTTCGAGCGCGGCCGCGCCGTCGTGATGACCCGGATGACTGCCGCCCCGGCCCCGCCGGGCAAGGAGAGACGCATGGACGAGATCATGACCCGTGCGGGGTGCATGGAGAGCGACACCCCCGAGCAGAAGCTGGAGAAGATGAGCGCCTACGCGCGCAAGATGGAGGAGGAGGGCGCTGGCGCGAAGAAGGCGTTTGGCGACCTCGAGATCCTCCACAAGGACGCGATGGGCCGCATCGCCAAGATGGAGGAGGAGAAGAAGGGCGCCGCCGAGAAGAAGCCCGATGAGGACGGCGAGAAGGCCGCCATGCAGCGCGAGCTGCAGAGCGTCAAGGAGAAGCTCAACGTCGTCCTGGAGGCGCAGAAGCGCGCCGCGGAGCAGCGCGAGGCCGACCAGAAGGTCGCGATGCAGCGCGCGCAGCAGGAGCGCGAGCTGGCCGCCGACCGCTGGGCCGACCAGGCGCTGGCCGAGGGCCGCTGGGACGCGATGCACGCGGGCGGCGACAAGGCCGAGCAGGACCCGGTCAAGCGCATCGCCATGACGCGGGCGCACCTCGCGAAGAAGTACAAGGCCGACCCCGCGCAGGCGGAGGCCGACCTGTTCGACCGCGGCTTCTTCAAGCCCTCCGAGGCGGCCGTCATGCAGCGGCTGACCGCGGGCGGCGCGGCCCCCGGCGCCCCGCAGCCGCCGACCGGCGACAGCGGGCAGACCCTGGCGCAGAGCGTCGATGCGCTCATGGACCAGGCGATCAGCCAGGAGATGCAGGCCGCGCAGAAGGCCGGTCAGACCATCGACATCCGCGTCGCCATGCAGCGCGTGAAGGCCAAGAACCCGGCGCTGGTGTCCGAGTACAACCGCGCCGCCGGCGGCCGGAACTAGCCCCAGGACGAGCAAGGTAAAGGAGAACGGAAATGCTCGATACCCTCTACGCCAACAACACCGCCTGGGGCAGCGAGGCGATCCCGGTCGCCGATGGCCGCTTCGGCGGGTACGACCAGATGCGCCTGCAGGAGGCCGCCGTGCCCGGCATGGCGCTCAGCTACCGCAACAGCACCGACGGCGCCAAGTACCTCGACGTCTTCAAGTTCGGCAACGCCTCGGCGCGGCCGGAGTTCCTCGGCGTCCTGTGGACCAAGGGCGCCAGCCCGACCATGAGCACGGCCGCGACGGCCAACAACGCCGACGGCAAGTTCGTGCTGTTCTCGGGCTACTGCCCGATCCTGCTCGCGCCGGGCTACGCGGTGCGCGCGGGCCAGTACCTCGAGCCGATCCCCTCGGGCACCTACCAGGCGATGTTCCGCCCGGTGACGGCCGGCGGGCACGGCGTGGCCTGGGCCGTCCAGAGCTACGACAACAGCGGCGGCAGCCAGGGCAAGTGGATCGGCGCCGTCATCGAGAAGCAGCACGTCGGCGCGGGTCTGCTCGGCAGCAACGTCGAGGGCTCGGCGACCGTCACCAACGTCGCGGTCCGCACCGCCTACAACAAGACGGTCACGATCCCGGCGAACACGATCAAGGTGGGCGACCGCTACCGCATCACCTTCGGCGGCCGCTCGCTCAACAACGCCTCGAACGCCCACGTCCTCGAGCTGTTCTTCAACGGCCTGACGGTGCCGACCGGCGCGCTGCTCACCAGCGCCTCGTTCGCCTCCGGCAAGCTCGTGAGCGGCGCGTTCTTCCGCGGCGAGGCCGAGGTCGAGATCGTCAGCGCGACGACGATGGAGGCCAAGGGCTCCATCGCCTGCAACGACGTCTTCACGACCACCGGCACCGCGGGCGCGGTCGGCACGCTGGACATCACGGCGGACAACGTCGTGACCGTGGCGGTGACGCCGGCCGGCGCGAGCGCGAACGACCAGACCAAGCTCGACAGCATCGCCGTCGTGAAGCTGAACTAGCCCCACCCGGAAGGACTGAAGGAGTACACAAATGCCCAGACTGGATCTCAGCAGCCGGCACGTCCTCAAGGTGGACACCCGGCTCATCGTCAGCCGCCGGTGGGACTTCGAGAACCTCGCGTCGGTTCTCGCGTTCCCCGGCGACCCGTCCGAGTACACCGCCGACAGCGTGTGGGTCGAGGACGTGGCTGCCAAGCAGCGCCGCCAGCCGGCCGTCGCCGGCGCCGACGGGCTCTTCCCCTACGTCGACTACCGCATGAAGGGGACGCTCGACTGGCACATCGCGATCCGCGTGTGGCGCCTGCTCAACGGCAACCTGGAGGACCAGACCTCCGACAAGGTCATCAACCCGCGGCAGCGGCGTTTGGAGACCGCGCACTACAAGTCGCGCATCGAGCGCGAGCTGCTCGCGTGGCACATCCTCAACGACGCCTCGGTGCTGACGCAGGGCGTGACCCTGGGCGCCGGCGAGCGCTTCGACGACATCACCAGCTCGTCCTCGGACCCGCTGGCGGTGCTGATCTACGGGTGCCGCCAGATCAAGCGGAAGACCGGGAAGAAGGTGAACCTCGGCCTGATCCCGTCGCCCATCGTCGACAAGCTGCGCATCCACCAGACGCTGCAGAACTACGCCGTCAGCCTGCTGAACCTCAACAAGGACCGCATGATCGAGCTCGACCTGATCGAGGCGATGATCGGGCCTGACCTCATCGAGAAGGGCGCGCTGCGCAGCTACGACGCGACCTTCAACAACACCGAGGACAGCCCCTACTCGTCGGAGCAGGAGAGCCTCGTGTACATGAGCGGCCCCACGGTCGTCCTCATGGCCACGGCGACGCCGGGCGGCGAGAACGGCATGGACTACGGCTTCGGCCTGGGCAAGTACCTGTCGATCCTCGAGGGGACGATGGGCAACGACCCCACCGTGCAGATCGCCACCGGGAACCAGGGCTACGGCGTCTACAACTTCCCGAACTACGAGCTGGCCGGTGGTGGTGACACGACGCAGCTCGTGGACGCCTGGGCGCCGTTCGTCCAGAAGGCCGAGGCCGCCTACCGCATCAGCGGCGCGGCGCTGTCGAGCCGGACCGAGTACGACGGCTCGCTCTCGTTCACCCCGTAGCGCCCCGACCCGCAGCAGCAGCAAGAGGAGCTGACGAAGATGATGCAAGCCCAGAACCCCTTCAACCTCAAGGTCGACGCCGACGGCAACGTCACGCTGCGCGTCGTCGACTACTTCTACGACGCGGACGGGACGCCCATCGTGGACGAGGCCACGCGACAGCACAAGCGCGTGGTCTCCTCCTACCGGCGAGCCGGGCAGCAGTACCGCCCCGGTGAGACGGTGACGATGCCGCTCGCGGAAGCGACGGAGGAGCTGCGCACGCTCGGGCCGAGCCGGGACGCCGCAGGGCGCCCCGGCCGGCCCGGGCTGCTGGAGCCCCTGGAGCACTACGAGCGCCGCGAGGCGGAGCGCAAGGAGCGCGAGGCGAAGCGCCACCAGGCCGAGCAGGCCGACAACATCGCCGTCACGCGGCAGCAGCTGCAGGAGGCGGTCGCGCAGCGGCAGCAGCTGCAGCGCAAGATCGACGAGGTCGCGAAGCAGCGCCAGCAGGACCACGAGGCGGCCCGCCAGCGCGAGGAGGCGGCGCGGGCCGAGGTGCCCCTGGACGTTGCCCAGCGCCTGCAGCGCCTGGAGGAGGAAGCCGCTCGGACGCGCCAGGAGGCCGAGGCGAGAGCCGCCAAGGCCGAGCAGGAGGCGCTGCGGGCGGCCGCCGAGGTGGAGCGCCTGCGGGCCGAGCTCGCCGCGGCGAAGGGGGCGGCGACCGAGCCGACGCCCGCGCCGCACGGGCCCAAGAAGAAGGCCGAGCCGGAGAAGTAGCCCATGGCTGCGCCGGAGACCCTCGTCACGCAGGCCGAGCTCGAGCGCGCCATCACGCTCGAGAAGCTGCGGCAGATCCTGCCGGCGGCCGGGCGAAAGGAGCCCGACACCGAGCGGGTCGCGCTCGCCCTGCGCTCAGGGACCGGCGCGGTGCTGGGCCCGGTGGCGAAGGCCATCCTGCCCGGCGGCATCGACGAGTGGTGGGACGCGGCGACGACGACGGAGCGCGACAAGGCGGAGCTGAAGCGCCTCGCCCTGTCGGCGTCGATCTACTACGTCCACTTCTACGGCCTCAAGGCCGAGGAGATCCCGGACGCGCTGCTCACGGAGATGGAGCGCGCCGAGACGCGGGCCAAGGAGATCGGCGACCACTACGCGACGATCGGCGCGAAGGCCAACCCCGCGGCCTCGACGCAGAACGAGTGGCTCTACAACCCCGGCGCCGGGCACTACCCAAGCGGCAGCGGCCGGAAGAACTGGAGCAACTTCTGATGGCGCCGCTCGCGACCAGCTGGGAGGCCGGCGCCTCGCCCTGGGCGATGCCGCAGCCGGGCACCTGGCTCGACTTCCGCAACATGACGGAGCTCGTGGGCCGGGCCTGGCTGCAGGCCTTCGCGCTGGCCTACCGGACGACGATCGACTTCGACACGGTCGAGGCGCTGCGCGGGCAGGACGACGCCTCGCTCGACACGAACGACGACGCGGCGCCGGCGCTGGCGAAGGTCGGCACGACGGGCCGCGGCCAGATCTGGGCCTGGTACCGCTACAGCCTGGAGGCGGACGACGGCGAGCGCATCGTGCGGCCGCACAGCGTGGCCGCGGAGGACCCGGGCCGCTGGCACCGCCAGACCCTGTCGCACGCGGCGCGCTGCGGTACGACCCGCACGTTCCAGCACGTCGAGTTCTGCGACGTGCGGATGCCCGTCGTCGGCGCCGGCAAGAACGACGTGTCGCTGTGGACGCGCTGCCGCGGGCAGACGCCGGCGCTCTTCCTCAGCTTCACCGGCGACGAGCTCGAGGAGGCCAGCCAGACGCAGGCGTTCCACCGGGTGCGCCTCGGCTTCCGCGCCCGCGTGCTCAGCGCTAACTGGCGCGGCGGCACCGAGGCGCGGATGACGCCCGGGCGCCCCGAGGACCAAGAGGCCGACCCTGGCGTCTACCGCCTCGTCGGCGACCTGCGCGACCTGATCATCAAAGACAACCGGCTGTATCCGGCCCTGGGCACGGCGCTGCTGCGCACGGTCTTGGGCCCGCACCGGCCGCTGTTCGACCGCGACGTCGACCGCATCGTCTGCGACAGCCTCGACTTTACGGCCGTCGTGAGCGCCTGGACGCCGAACACGCCGTGCGAGGTCGCGAAGCCCTGGAAGCTGTGGGTGCAGCTGCAGGACGCGGCGGGGCAGAACGCGGGCCCTGAGAACCAGATGGAGGTCCCATGAAGCGAGGACAGTACCTCTCGCCGGACGTCGTCCACGTCGGCCAGCGGGTGATCGTCGTCCCGAGCGGCGAAGACGTGGCGCGCGGCGTCAACCTCGGCGCCTACGCCAAGGACGGCAGCGAGGTCGCGGTGACGGAGTCCCTGCACGCGGCGGCGCGCCGCGGCGCGGTGCAGCTGTACGAGACGACCGCCGCCGAGGCCGAGCGCCTCAAGGCCGAGGCGGAGGCTGCGGCCGAGGCGGCGCCCGCGCCCGCCGCGGCGCCCGCCCCCGCCCCCGCTGCCCCCCCTTCCACCGAGGAGCGATAGGCCATGGAGCCCATCCCGCAGAACCCGAACGTCAGCCCCCAGGTCTGGACGCCGGACACCTATATCTACATCTCGACGCAGCCCGTCTCGACGGGCAGCCAGCAGGACCGCAACCTGCTGCTGCTGGCGCCGTACCTGAACAGCGCGGGCGCGCTGACGGGCGCGCCCTACTCGCTCACGGCGGGCACGGCGCAGGTCAACAGCATCGAGCAGTACACCAGCGTCGACCGGGTCAACAGCGCCTTCGCGCGCCGCAGCCTCATGGCCAACGACTTCCGCGCCGCGCTGCAGGCGCAGCCCGTGGGCCTGAACATCTTCTGCGCCGCCGTGGCGGAGCCGACCGCCTCGAACTTCACCAACGTGGCGACGCAGCTCCTCGGCTGGGAGGGCACGGCGGTCGGCTCAGGCGAGATCAAGATCTGGGTCAAGGGCTTCCTGCACCGGATCTCGGTCGCGAGCGGCGACACGGCGGCGACGGCCGCGACGACGTGCTCGACGGCCATGGGCGGCACCGGCGGCGGCACGAATCCGCAGCAGCCCGACTGCCCCTTCGTCCCGGGCGCCGTGCTCACGGACGACCCGGTGACGGGCTGGAGCACGGTGCCGCTGGTCTGCCTGCACCGCGGCGAGGTCGGCAACAGCAAGCCCGTCGTCGTCGACATCCCGCCGGAGATCACGGGCCTGAAGATCGGCGTCGGCAGCATCGAGATCGCGACCAACGCCGCAGGCGCGAGCGGCAGTCCGTCGCTGTTCACGATCCGCTGTGGCGCCCTGTCGGTGTCGGTGAGCCTGGCGATCGGCACGACGCCGGCGAACGCGGCGACGGCCATCGCCGCCGCCATCAACGCCGCGACCTTCGGCCTGACGGCGACGGCGGCCTCGACGGCGGTGAAGCTGTACTACCGCAACGGCTGGGCGGTGCACCGGATCCAGATCAACAGCACCGAGGACGCGCTGGGGCAGACCTACACCCTCAAGGACCGGATGAACGCCACGCACGCCGCGGTGGCTTCGACGGCGACGACGGCGGGCAGCGCGACGTACACGGGCCTGCAGGGCTCGGGGACGCCGACGCTGACGACGGTGCTGGCGAACCGCCGCACCAAGGGCCAGATGCTGGAGTGGTACAGCGAGTACAACGACAGCACCAGCCTCGGCGCCATCGCGACGCACATCGAGCAGTACGCCAACGGCTACTACCAGGAGAACCAGCGCTGCACCTTCGGCAGCGATGAGGTGCTGGACGTGACTGCCACGGGCGTGAAGAACGCCAAGCAGCGGCTGACGGACCCGAGCCCCAACCTCACGACGAGCTGGCGCTACATCGAGCTCGTGGCGCAGGACTGCTTCAGCGGGATCAGCAACCTCGCGGTCGAGCTCGCCGCGGACCTGTGCGCGGCGCTGCTGCCCTTCAACTTCGACGGGCACGAGCTGGCGCAGGGCACCTTCGCGCCGGTCCTCGGCTGCCGCGGCGACACGGAGCTCGACGCGCTCACGCGCGACGTGGCGATGCGGACCTACCACCTGACGCCGATCCAGACCCTGAACGGCAAGGTGGTGATCCCGCGCGGCGTGACCAGCTGGGGCGCGGCGAACCGCGAGTGGTCGGACTTCAGCTACGGGCGGATCTTCGACGACAGCCGCTACCGGATCCGCAGCTACTTCAACCAGGAGTTCAACGGCAAGGTGCTGTTCACCGGCACGACGCCGCGGGTCGACAACGCCTTCACGCTCGACGACGTCGAGCAGGCGGGGCGCACCTGGCTCCTCAGCCGCGACGGCATCACGATCGATGGGGCGCGCGAGCTGGCGCGGTACGTGCGGGCCGAGGTCGACCCCGACGAGCCGACCTACATCCGCTTCGCCATGCGGCTGCGGCCGCCGCGCGAGGCCCACGTCAAGGGCGGCACGCTGTCGAGCGCGCCGCGCCTGCAGTAACGGGAGCACGCGATGATCGCAGGACCCTCGATCCTCAAGATGAAGAGCGGCACGCCCGTCGGGCTCACCGGCGAGTGGTCGGTCTCGGTCTCGGTGCCCGTCTACCGGAGCTACGGCCAGGGCGACGGCAGCCCGGGGAGCGGCTACAACGGCAGCGCCAAGGGCACGGCGCAGAACGTGAGCGGGTCGTTCCGCTTCGTCGTCGACCCGACCGGCGAGGTGACGGCGGCGCAGCTCTACGCGCTGCAGCGCTCGCGCGAGTTCTTCGCGATGGACTGGCCCATGGGCGACCCGCTCGCCTCGTCGGTCCGTGCCAAGGCCGTCGACTGCCACTGGGACACGCTGGCGCTGAACACGGACCCGACCTCCGGCAAGATGGAGATCTCGGGGACGATGAGCGCCGGCTACTTCGAGTGGACGACCGGCACCTGATGATGTGAGGCCCGGCGGCGGCGCTGCCTCGTCAGCTCCCGCCGCCGCCGGGTTCCTCACCCTTTGGAGCTGGCGATGGAGCTGACGATGACCGATCAATCCCCAACCCCGACCCTGGCCGGCGCGCAGCTTGGGCGCGTGCGGCCCGTCCGGCAGGTGCCGGGCGGCGTGTGGTTCGCCCGCGAGGACGGCACCCTGGAGAACCTGCCCGCCGCGCTGCGCGTGGTGCCGCAGAAGCGCCTCGTGCGGTGCGAGGACCTGGCGCGGCAGCTGCTCAAGGCGCGCGGCGACCGCGAGGTCGCGCCGCTCGCCTACGCCAGCACGGCGACGCTGTTCTGGATGCACGAGGCGCTCATCGCGCCGCCGAGCTCGGCCGCGGCGCCCTTCCAGCCGCTGTGCCCGCTGCCGCCCGGCCTCGCGGACCATGAGGGCCGGCTCGTCCTCAAGATGGCCGGCGAGCTGCCGCTGTGGGAACTGGCGGACGGCCAGCTGCAGCACCTGCGGGACCAGTACGAGCTGCTCCTCGCCACCGAGACGCCCCCGAGCATCACCCACGAGCAGTGGGAGAGGATCATCGCCGAGGCGGGAAAATCCTCGCTGAGGACCCTGGTTGCGCAGCACGGGCCCTCGGCGCTGATTCAAGTGCTGCATGGTACGCCCGAAGGAGCCTGGCGCACGTAGCGCCCTGGGAGCAGTGGCGGTTTGACGCGCTGGTCGAGGCCGCGCGGAGAAAGGTCTGGGGAATCGCGTATGAGAAGCACGACGGGTTCCGCGGCTACCTGCTCCTGCGCGCCTCTGGGGCGCCCTTCTACCTCTTCCCGGTGGGGTGGTGATGCTGCTCCGGTGGGGTGAGTTCCAGCGCGCGCTCGACACGACGCGCGAGATCATGAACGACCCGAAGACGCTGCAGCCCTTCGCGAAGCGGATGCGCACGCGGGCGCGGTCGTTCATCGACGGCCAGGGCGAGGGCGCCTGGGCGCCGCCGGCGGAGTCGACCCGGAAGAAGTGGGAGCAGACCGGCACCAGCGACGTGACCAAGCACGGCGAGCTCCGCGTGGCGGCGCTGCGGCGCCTCGACCGCCAGATCAAGCGGATCCAGGACGCCGCGGCGCGCGGCGGCATCGGCGAGCGGGAGCGGCGCAGCATCGCGCGGCTGCGGCGCCGCGCCGAGAAGCTGAAGCGGGCCACGGGCGCCGCGGCCGCCCAGCTCAGCGACAAGGAGTTCGCCCTGCACAAGATCCAGACCCGCATGGACGGCCTCGCCGAGCGGCTGCGGGCCGCGCACAAGGACCCGAACAAGCACAAGACCGCGGGCAAGCGGGCGCGCATGCTGCAGCAGCTCCTCAAGCTGCGCGAGCGGCGCGTCGAGGCGGCGAAGGCCGTCGTCGAGGCGGACAAGCGGACCACGTACAAGGGCCGCGACATCGGCAAGCGCGAGGCCGAGACGCGGCGCCTCATGCCCCGCATGGCGGGGACGATCCGCGCCAAGGCCGAGGCCCTGGGCCGCGAGGTGCTCCAGGTGCGCGTCTACAGCAAGGCCGGCGAGGTGGGCTACTACCACCACACCGGGCAGGCGCGCGGGGCCCCGCAGCGCACCATCGTGCCGCAGGCCAACGCCGAGGATTTGGAGTTCGCGGCGCAGCTGCTCGAGGGCAAGACCATCGAGCCCTGGGAGGAGAAGTAGATGGCGCAGGCAGAAAACAAAATCATCTTCTCCGAGCAGGGCCTGGACCAGATCGAGTCCCGGCTGCAGGAGGTCGAGCGCCGGTCGGGCTCGCTGCTGTCGAAGCTGCCCAAGGACCTGCAGAAAGAGTGGACGCGGGCGATCGACGCGACGCAGCTCGCGGCGCGCTACGCGGTGACGGGCGCGGCCAACAGCTTCATCAACGCGGTCTCGGGGCCTGCGAAGAGCACGTTCGACGGGGTGCTGGCGGACGCAAACCGGATCCGCAAGGACAGCTCGCTCATCGCCGTAGCGACCGGCAAGGAGTTCGAGCAGACGCGCGCGCAGATCCAGCTGACCGCGAAGGCGACGCGGGAGGGCACGGCGGTCGTGTCGGACTGGACCCGCGGCGTGCGGCGCCTCGGCGGCGACTTCGACGCGGCGACGACCTCGATGGAGGCCTACAAGGACCGTGCGCTGCAGATGGACAAGCCGATCGAGCTGTTCGAGGAGCAGGCGGCGCTCCTCGACCAGGCCTTCGGCGTGCGCGGCAAGCAGAAGGTCGGCGACTTCTTCGGCGTGCTGGACGCGCAGGCCAGCAAGGCGGGCGTCTCGGCGCAGCGCCTCGACCGCCAGTTCTTCGCCTTCGTCGACAACTTCAGCCGCCTCAGCAGCAAGGGCCCCGCCGCCTTCGGCGCGCTGTCGGCCGCGTTCGCCGCGAGCGACGCGAACCCCGAGCAGGCTCGGCGCAACCAGGGCTTCGGGATGGGCCTCCTCAACACCGGCGTGCGCCAGATCGAGCAGCGCATGCGCCTCGGCGGCGCGCTAGGCAAGGGCGAGATGCTCACCGACGTGAAGACCGGCGAGGTCGACGAGAACAAGTACCTGCGCGCGATGCAGTTCCTGCAGAAGGATCTTGTGAAGTACTACGGCTCTCGGCGCCGGGCGATCGAGGTGCAGGCGGGCGACGACCTCGAGGCGCGCCGCGACGTGGCCGGGTTCCTGAACACGGACCTGAGCAAGGTGCAGAGCATGTCGCAGCTGTCGCCGGAGCAGCGGAAGGCGCTCGCCCGCTACAGCGGCATGGACGCCGGGGGCCGCGACCTCGCCGACGTCAACAAGCAGATCAAGGACCAGAACGCCGGCGCCGGGATGCTGGGCGCCCAGGACAAGGCGGTGGAGCTCGGCGGCGGCGCCGCAGGCCTCACGCTGAACGCCGCGGCGGGGGTCTTTAGCACCGCCGTCGAGCGCTTCGGCGGCATCGTCGTGAGCATGGCGGGGCGCGGCGGCGGCGGGCTCCTGACCGGCGCGGCCGCGGGCCTGGGCAGCGCGGCGGGCGGGCTCCTGCGGGGCGGCGCCACGGCGCTCCGCGCCGGCGCGGGCCTCCTGACCGGCGCGGCCGGCGGCGCCCTCGCCCTGACCGGCTCGCTCTACGCGGGCTACCAGGCCGGCAGCTACGCCGACGAGAAGCTGGGCCTGTCGGACAAGATCAGCAGCGCCCTGGCCCGCTGGACGATCCCGGGCTACGAGGAGGGCCAGGAGATGCCCGCCGGGGGCTTCCCGCGCGGCGCCCCGCAGCCCATGTCGCAGCAGGACGCGCGCGCCCTGGCCCAGGCCAACGCCGACGCCCTCGCCAACCGCACCATCACCGTCCGCCTGGCGCCCGAGGCGCCGCCCGGACAGCCGGCGCCGCGATGATCCGGCGCAGCCCCGAGATCAAGACCCCCACCCTGCGCGTGCTCCTCGGCGGGAAGGAGTACTACGGCAAGACGGGGCCGAAGGCCTGGGAGGTCACGCAGACGCTGACCAACCTGTTCGACGGCTTCTTCGTCGAGCTCGACAACCAGGACGGCCGCAACAACGACCTGCTGGAGAAGCAGAACCCGCACCGCTGGCAGCCCATCACCATCCAGCACGTCGACCCCGAGGTCGACAACGGGCGGCCGCGGCCGTTCCTGATGGGCGTGGTGACGAAGCTGACGCAGGTGACGAGCGACCGCGAGACGAACCTGCGGCTCGAGGGCTACGACCTCGGCAAGCTGTTCGACAGCATGCTCCCGCTCGACAGCAAGGGGCGCTCGGCCTGGTACCGCATCCGCGGCCACACCTGGCAGCAACTCCTCGACCGCTGCATCGACGACAGCTGGAAAGCGCCGGCGGGCCCGACGATCTCGGGCGACGTGCAGTGGGGGCTCAAGGGCGTCCGCTCGGGCTACCTCAACCGCAGCGTGCGCGTCGGTCGCTACGGGGCCCTGCAGGACTACGGGAAGAAGTACCAGGAGTTCATGCCGCCGGTGCAGATCGAGCCGGGCGAGACCGTCTACGACACGCTCTCGCGCTTCGCGCGCCTCACCGCCTACCAGCCTGGCACGACGGGCACCGGCAGCTTCGTCCGCTGCAGCGCCGACGGCTGGGTCGAGATCTTCAACCCCGATGACAACAAGGACGACCCGCCGCTCTACACGTTCGAGTACCACAAGGACGAGCGGAACCAGCGGATCAAGAGCGGCACCATCCTCAAGGACGGCGAGCAGCTCTACACCGACTATCAGCTGTACAGCAGCGTCCTGCGCCTGCCCTACAAGCCCGACTCGCGCGACCCGAACGCCGGCAAGTTCTACGAGACGTCGTCGCAGCCCGGCTACCTGGGCGTGAACCGCGTGTGGACCGGCAGCGACGCCGAGGCCTACACGCGCGCCTACGGCGCTGCGCGGGTCGACTGGAAACGGCGGCAGGCGCTCTACAGCGAAGTGCAGCTGGTCTACGAGGTGCAGGGGAACAGCTGGCCCGGCGCCGGGGCCCTGTCGGGGCGCATGGTGCCGCTGTGCGAGGGTTACGTGGCGGACGTGCGCGACTCGAGAAATCGAGTGAACGACAAGATGCTGGTGGAGTCGGTGACGATGCGAGGGTATGACCAGCCGCAGGGCAGCTCGGCGCGGATCACGCTGCGCCGGCTGGGCCTGCTAGGAGCATGAGAGCATGATGACCAAAGACGACCAGCGCGCCCTCCTCGTCGAGGTGATGAAGCACGAGGTGCGGCGCTATCCTGCAGAGAGCGACCTGCTGCGCCTTAGGTCGGAGGTGGAGGGAACGCAGACCGAAGAGCACGCTGCCGAGTTCGAGGAGGCGGTGCGCGCGATGCCGCACCGTTTTGCGCTCCTGCACCTCAAGGCGCTCAAGGAGATGCTGCCACTGCTATCGGAGGAGGAGCGGAGCCACATCCGCGGTGCGCTCGAGCGCTTGGCGGTGCCGCCGCCCTCGCCCGCGGGGCAGGGGTAGCCCATGGCGACCGCGCAGCTCGCTTTCGGGAAGTTCAACCTGAGCCCCTACGCGCCGGGCTTCGACAGTGAGCTCGCGCGGCGCTGGGGCCGCCACGTGATCCCCGGACAGCAAGGCCAGCTTCTCGAGGACGTCGGCGACGGCTCGCTCGGCACGAACGTCACCTGCGTCTTCTTCGACCGCGACAAGTACGCCGAGCTCATGGACGCGCTGACGAAGAAGCCGCGCGACTACCTGACCCACCCGCGCCGCGGCACGCGCTACTCGGCGATCAGCCGGATCAAGGAGTCGGTTCGCTGGACGCAGCGCGGCGAGGTGACGGTGGTCGACCTCAGCTTTGAGGACGCCGCCCTGAGCACGCCGGACCAGTTCAAGGGCGGGCCCGCGGCGCAGGCGCAGCAGGTGCGGGCGCAGGCGGCGGCGGCGGCGGCGGCCTCCGCGGTGCAGACGGCGCGGCTCAACGCTCGGCGGGTCGAGGCGGCGGTGCTGCGGCTGCGGGCGCGCATGGAGCAGGCGACGCGCCTCGTCGAGGAGGTCACTGCCGCCGGCAACGACTACGCCGCGGCGGCGCTGGCTGCCTGGAGCTCGGGGATCTTCGACCCGGGCCTGTCGGTGAAGCTGCGCGGCATCCCGGCGGCGGTCGAGGCGGCGTGCGTGGCGCTGCGCCTCACGGGCCCGCCGCACGAGGTGCAGGGCGCGTGCGTGGCGCTCGAGCTGATGCTGGCCGCCTGCAACGGCGTCGATGCGGCGATCCGGGCGAGCTCGCCGATCCCCATCGAGACCACGATTTCGCACCCCGGCGGGCAGAGCCTCTACGGCTTCGTGCAGCAGAACTACGCGCGGAAGGGGAAGACGCCGTCGCAGATGCGGGAGATCTGCCGCACGATCATGGCCTGGAACCGCAACCTGCGCCGGCCGTCGCTCATCGCCTTCGGCGACGTCGTCGTGCGCCCCGCCGCGTAGGAGCTGACGATGGCCCTGACCCAGAACGACATGCGCCAGATCGCGCAGATGGTCCGCGAGATCGTGCGCGAGGAGCTGGGCGCCTTCATGTCCCAGACCCGGATCGAGAAGGTCGACGAGAGCGACGTGGTCGCCGATCTCGTCACGCTCGATCCGCAGGGCGAGGTGCACGAGCCGGTATCGCGCCTAGAGACCTGGGGCGAGGTGTCGGCGCCGCCCAAGGACACTGACACGCTGCTCCTGCACAACGGGTTCCAGGGGGTGCAGATCCCGCGGGGCATGCCGCGCTACCGGCCGAGCGGCGACGCGACGAAGGCCGGCGCGAAGGGCCTCTACAGCGACGCCGGCGCCCAGGTGCTGCTCCATGGCAAGGGCAGCACCACGGCGGGGCGAATCGAGGTCAAAAGCGGCAACAACGGCGGGGCGCCCGAGGACGTGGTCGTCAACGGCGGGACGAAGAAGGTCTCGCGCGTCGGCGACAAGACCAAGGGGCACCGGCACGTGGTCACCTTCACGCTGCAGGACTCCCTGCTGGCTCCCGTCACCGGCACCATCACCATCGCCACCGCCACGGACGAGATGGCCGAGGGCGCCGAGCACCTCAAGGCCTGACGGCCTATTTGCAGCCGAGGAGAACGTCGGTGCAGACGTGGCCCATGTCGCCCGCGGGGCAGCACAGGGCCGCCGGCGCCGAGCACCGGACGCCGCAGGCGCCGCAGCTCTGCGGGTCCGCGAGCGACACGCAGCTGCCGCCGCAGCAGGCCTGGCCGACCTTGCAGGTCGCCGAGCTGGTGCAAGCGGTCGTGAGGTCCGCCGGCGCCGGCCGGAGGTCGACGAGCTCGGGCGCGGCGAGGTCGGCCGCCGCGGGCCGCGTGAGGTCGGGCGGCGCCTCGCACTCGTGGGCCGGGACCTGGCAAATCCAGCCGTCGGGGCAGTCTGTGGCCGACTCACAGGGCGTCGGCGCCGGCACCGGGCGGCAGGCAGCGATGAGCAGAGCCAGGAGAAGGGACCGACGCATCTACCGCGCCTCCGTCTGGGCCGTGGCCTGCGGCGCTGGCTTCCGGTCCTCCGGCCAGTCGTTCAGCGCCTTGATGGTGCCCAGCAGTGACTCGTCCGGTGGGTTGCCGCAGTCCTGTACGCCGTAGCGGTCGCTCGACTTGTACTTCGTCGAGCCGGAGATCGTCTCGACCACGGCGCAGAGGTTGTACCGGATGAACGCCCCGAACTCGTTCTGTGCGTCGAGGACGACGTGGTACAGGAAGAAGGGCGGGCGCTGCTCCAGCAGGCGGACGCTGCGCAGCCGCGCGGTCGCAGGCGCGACCAGCTTCGACTCGACGAGGTGCAGAGCGTCCTTGCGGCTCTGGGACCCGACAGCGCCCTCGGCGATGGGCGCGACGGCGGGAGCCTTGGGGGTGCCCTTGGAGACAGCGGGGGGATCGGTGCAGCCGAGCAGCAGGAAGAGGAGCAGCGTGGAGCGGCGCATGCGCGGATGGTTGCGCTGGCCCGACCTGTGGTCAAGTGCGTGCGGTCACACCGCGCCCTGCCCTGTCGGTGTGCTACCTTCTCAGCATGGCGGATCTGGCGCTCGAGCCCTTCACCGGAACGGCGCGCACTGGTGTGACGCGCTGGGACTTCATGGTGCGCAACGGTGACGTGGTGCGCACCAATGACGTGCGCGCGCAGGCGCTGCCGCCGCCTGCGCTTCTGCGCATACTCATCCAGGGCGAGTGGATCGGGGACGACGGCGAGCGCGAGGGCGACAGCCTGCAGGACGTGCGTTTCATCGACGGCACCACGGAGCAGCGCGTGCAGGAGATCGTCGAGAGGCGCGGCGCGGTGCTGGTGCGCAAGGGGCTGCTGTCGTCGGTGCAGTTCGACCGCGTCGCGACGCAGGACGACCAGGTGTTCGCCTACCTGACCTACACCCTGCCGGGGCAGGATTCGCAGTCGGCGCAACTCCCCTTGCTCCGGTAGCGTATTCCCTAAAATCTGAGGCTGAGCGCCGGGCGCTAGCCTCAGAGCTGTGGCAGCCCTCGACGGACCGGACTTCGAGACGACCCGTCAGCAGCTCGCCGCCTTCGGCGCGAACCGCGACCCGGACCTGGGGACGTCGGCGGTGGAGTTCCTCGGCGAGCAGGCCGGGGCCCTGGCGCAGCACGCGCAGTCGGTGCAGGAGTCGATCGGCCGCGCCTCGGCGGACTGGCCGCCTTCCAGCGACAGCAGCGACCAGGGGCTGAACGACGCCGCGGAGGCGATCGGCCTGTCGAACGGCGCCGGCGGCTATGGGCGGCGCGGCGCGAGCGCGGCGGCTGGCGCCGAGGGGCAGCTGACCGGCGACAAGGGCACGACCTACACGGTCGGGCAGCTCGCCCAGGGGCCCGGCGGCGTCCGCCTCAAGCTCCGCGCGACGGTCTCGATCCCGGCGGGCACCGGCACCGGGCAGGTCCTCGGGATCTGGGACGTCGACGGCAGCGATGCGGGCAGCCTGGGCGCCAAGGGCAACCTGCTCACCGGCGTGACCTGCACGCTGCTGCCACCGCCGGCGGGCAGCGACAGCACCTTCATCCTGACCAGCGACTACAACGGCTACGCGATGGCGGTCCTCGGGCAGGACGCCGAGACGGGGCCCGCGCTGCTCATCCGCATCCAGAACAAGCAGCAGCGGCCGCCCAACGGCGGCAACGGCACCGACTACAAGTCCTGGGCCGAGGACGCGCGCGACGAGGACGACAACCCGGTCACGACGCTGCAGCTGACCGGGTGGGTCTTCCCCCACTACTACGGGGTGGGCTCGCCGATGGTCTGCCTGACGGCGCCGGGCTCGGGGCTGTTCCGCGACCCCGGCGAGGACCTGCGCACCGCCGTCGAGGACTACATTAACGGCAGCACGACGCGCGAGGGCCAGCGCCCCGCATCGCACGACTGCACGGTGCTGCGACCCTACATGCCCGACGCGCGGATGCTCATCATCCGCTGCCGCTGCGTCCCGAGCCTCGCAAAGTTCGCGTTCGACTGGACCCGGGGCACCGCAGCGCTGACGATCAACAACATCGCCAACGTGGGCCTGCCGGCCTTCGTCACCGCGGCGGGCGGCAACCTGTTCATCGAGCTCGACGGGCCCGCCGTCGGCACCGGCACGGCACCGCTGTCGCTCAAGGACGCCATCACCGCGGGCAGCAAGCCGCGGCTCTACGTGAACGCCCTCGCCGGCGGCACGATCCGCCAGCCCGTCGTGCCGGAGCAGGCGGAGTGCCTGGACTTCCTGGACGCCGCCGGCAAGACGGGGCTGGCGCTCAAGGTGGTGAACGCGGCGACGTTCCCCGGGGCCATCGGCGACGAAGTGTACAGCGGCGGGCCCATCGTGGCGAAGGTGGCGGCCGCGATCCTTGCCGCGGTGGACGAGCTCGGGCCCTCGCGGCTCTCGGGCCTCTACGACCCGGCGCAGATCTGGCGCGACGTGCTCGGCATCGCCAACATCACCGGCGCGGCGCTCCAGGCCCTCGACGACGATCTGCTCACGCCGCTGGTCGCTCGCTGCATCACGAGCGGCGCCGCGGCGGACGTCACGCACCTGCGCGTCGGCGTGAGCGGGACGCCGCAGACTGCGGACGTCCAGGCCATCGACACGACGGTCTTCGGGCCCGAGCTGCTGCGCGCGGGGCGCGTGCTGGTGACGGACTGATGGGGAAAAAGGCGGAGAAGCGCGCGCGGCGCGAGGCGGCAGCGAAGGCTCGGGACGCCGCGACGGCGCAGAAGCTGCGGGAGCTGGCGACGGAGGACCCGGGGGCGCTCGTGCGGGCCCTGGGGATGGCGCGCTACGACCTGGCGGTCTGCCCGCGGCACCCCGCGGCGCGCCGCCTCCTCGCCATCGCCC
>WBZO01001602.1_pt1 | contig 28704 bp, 27 predicted proteins | sample 5204261 | NCBI WGS metagenome assembly WBZO01 (sample SAMN12412400, study PRJNA552823) | activated sludge metagenome | isolation source: activated sludge from anammox sidestream of wastewater treatment plant... | place: USA: North Carolina | collected 2017-09
GGGACGCTGGTTCGGGCCGGATGATCTCGCGCACGGCGCGCTCTCGGTCGAGGAGGGCATCGCACGCTCGCTCGGCTGGCGGCTCGGGGACACGCTCACCTGGGAGGTGGCCGGGCAGCGCTTCAGCGCGCCGATCACCGGCTTGCGCAAGCTCGACTGGGACTCGATGCGGGTCAACTTCTTCGTGATCGCGACCCCGCAGCTGCTCGCCGGATTTCCGGCGAGCTACGTGACGAGCTTCCACCTGCCCGACGCGCGGGCGGGGTTCGTCAACCAGCTCGCGCAGCACTTCCCCACCATGACGGTGATCGACACGAGCGCGATCCTGCGCCAGGTCCAGGCGATGGCCGACAAGGTGATCCGCGCGGTGCAGTTCGTGTTCCTGTTCGCGCTCGGCGCCGGCGTGCTCGTGCTGTACGCCGCCCTGGTCGCCACGCAGGACGAGCGCGTGCAGGAGGCGGCGGTCATGCGCGCGCTCGGCGCGAGCCGCGCCCAGGTGCTCGCCGCGCAGCGCGCCGAGTTCGCCGCCCTCGGGCTCCTCGCCGGGCTGCTCGCCGCGGTCGGCGCGACCGCGATCGGCTACCTGATCGCGACGCGCGGCCTGCAGTTCGATTTCCGGGTCAACCCGTGGGTGTTCCTCGCCGGCCCGCTCGCCGGCCTCGCGTGCGTCGGGCTGAACGCGTGGGCCGGGGCGCGCGCGGCGCTCGCCCGGCCGCCGATCCTGGCGCTCAGGGAAGCCTAGCGAGTTCTGCTAAGGTCCCTTCGGCACCGCCCATGGAGCCGCAACCGCGCCGAATGAAGAACCCGCTGCGCTATCGCTTCCGGCTGCGCGACCTCGCGCTGCGCGACCTGCTGACCGTGGGCATCCCCGCGCTCGCGCTCATCGTCGCGGGGTTCTGGCTCGCCGCCCAGTTCATCCGCCCGGCGCCGCCGGACTTCCTCGTCATGTCGACCGGCGCGCCGGGCGGCGCGTACGAGGCGTTCGCGGCGCGCTACCGGCCCTACCTCGCGGCGCAGGGGATCGAGCTGCGCGAGCGCGCCTCGGCGGGCGCGGTCGAGAACCTGCAGCGGCTGCTCGATCCGAACGAGGAGGTCGACGTCGCGTTCGTCCAGGGCGGCGTCGGCATGGGCGTCGAGAGCGAGACGCTCGTGTCGCTCGGCAGCTTCTATCACGAGCCGCTGTGGGTCTTCTACCGCGGTCCCGAGACCGTCGACCGGCTGGTCGAGCTGCGCGGCAGGCGCATCGCGATCGGCGCGGAGGGCAGCGGCACGCGCCACCTCGCGCTCGAGCTGCTCGAGGCGAGCGGCGTGCTGCGCGCCGACAAGCGCAACCGGCTCGAGGCGCTCGGCGGGCTTGCCGCGGTCGGCGCGCTCGCGAAGGGCGAGGTGGACGCGGTCTTCCTGGTCGGGCCGGCGCAGTCGGGAGCGGTATGGACGGCCCTCTTCACGCCCGGCCTCCGCCTCATGAGCTTCGCGCACGCGGAAGCGTACGCGCGCCGGTTCCCCTACCTCGCGCGGCTCGTGCTGCCGCGCGGCGGGATCGACCTGCAGCGCGACCTCCCCTCCACCGACGTCGAGCTGGTGGCGCCGATGGCGACGATCGTCGCGCGCGACGGCACGCACCCGGCCCTGATCGATCTCCTGCTCCAGGCCGCGGTCCAGGTCCACGGCGGCGCAGGGCTCTTCCAGCGGCCGGGCGAGTTTCCGAATGCGCGCAGCGTCGACTTCCCGCTCTCGAGCGAGGCCGACCGGTTCTACAAGTCGGGCACGCGCTTCCTGCAGCGCTACCTGCCGTTCTGGCTGGCGACGCTGATCGAGCGCACGCTCGTGCTGCTCATTCCGTTGGTCGCGATCGTGCTGCCGGTGATGCGCTTCGCGCCGGCGCTGTACGGCTGGCGGGCGCGCTCGCGCGTCTACAAGTGGTACGGCAAGCTGAAGTTCCTGGAGGGCGAGCTCGACGAGAACCCCGGCGCGCGCAGCCGCGCGGAGTGGCTGGCCGAGCTCGACCGCATCGAGGACCAGGTGCACCGCCTCTCGACGCCGCTCGCGTTCGCCAACCTGCTGTACACGCTGCGCGAGCACATCGCGCTGGTGGAGGCGAAGGTGCTGAAGCGCACCCCGGAGGATCCGCCGGCGGCGGCCTGACCCGCGCCCGGGCGCAGCCCTAGCCCGCCCGGAGAAGCCGCTTGAGCAGCTTGCCGTTGGCGTTGCGCGGCAGCGGCTCGGCGCGCAGCGTGACGAAGTCGGGGACCTTGTAGTCGGCGAGGTGGCGCGCGCAGTGCGCGCGCAGCGCCTCGGCGGTGCAGGCCGGGTCGTGGGTGACGACGTGGGCGAGCGTCTTCTCGCCGAGCACCGGATCGGGCACCGCGACCAGCGCGGCTTCGACCACCCCCGGGTGCAGGCTGAGCACGCTCTCGACCTCGGCGCTCGCGACCTTGTAGCCGCCGCGGTTGACGAAGTCCTTCTTGCGGTCGAACACGCGCACGAAACCGTCCGCGTCGACCGATCCGATGTCGCCCGACTTCCAGTAGCCGTCCGCGAACTCGCGCGCGGTGGCCTCCGGGTCGTCCCAGTAGCCGGGGACCACCATCGGGCCCGCGATCCACAGCTCGCCCGGCTGCCCGGGCGCGACCTCGCGCCCGGCGTCGTCCATCACCCGCACGTGGCCGCAGGGGACCACGACGCCGACGCTGTCGAGGTGCGCGGGCTGCGCGCCCGGCGGCATGATCGTCGCCGGCGAGGTCGTCTCGGTCGCGCCGTAGGCGTTCATCAGGGTCAACCCCGGCAGCCTCGCGGCGAGCAGGCGCAGCGTGCCCTCGGGCATCGGCGCGCCGCCAAAGCCGCCGATCCGCCACGCCGCGAGATCGAACGTCCCGAAATCGGGCTCGCGCAGGCACAGGTTGTAGATCGACGGGACGGCCAGCGTGTAGGTCATGCGCTCGCGCGCGGCGAGCTCGAGGAACGCGCGCGTCTTGAACTCGCGCATCAGCACGACCGAGCCGCCGACCGCGAGCAGCGGCAGCACGATCGCGGCGAGGCCGGTGACGTGGCTCGCCGGCACCGCGAGGATCGACCGGTCGTCCGCGGTCAGGCGCAGGCACGTGCGGTAGTGCAGGATGGTGTGGACGAGGTTGAAGTGCGTGAGCAGCGCGCCCTTTGGCCGGCCGGTCGTGCCCGAGGTGTAGAGGATGACCGCGGTCTCCTCCTCGGCCGGTTCGGCGCGCGGCGCCGCCGGCGAGTGCTCGTCCAGCAGCGCGTCGAAGTCGATCGCGCCCGGCGCGGCGCCGCCGACCGCGAGCCGCACGCGCAGCGCGGGCGCCGCGGCCGGGGGCGGGAGCCGGTCGGCGAGCGGCGCGTCGAAGGCGATCGCCTTCGCGCCGCACTGGTGCGCGATGAACGCGAGCTCCGCCCGCTGCTCGCGCACGTTGACCGGAACGACGATCGCGCCGAGACGAAAACCGGCGAGCAGGAGGTGCACGAACTCGCGCTCGTTGGCGAGCAGCAGCACGAGGCGATCGCCGCGCCCGAGCCCGAGCCGGTGCAGGTGCCCGGCGACGCGGTCGGTCATGCGGTCGAGCTTGGCGTAGTCGATGCGCGCCGCGCCGTCGACGAGCGCGGTGCGCGCGCCGTGGCGGGCGACGCTCGCGCTGATGAGCGCGTCGAGATGGCGCGGGCGCTCGGCGAAGCAGCGCAGGGTGCGGCCGAAGTGCCGCTCCTCGCGCAGCGGCGGAACGTCCGTCCAGGGCATGGCGGAGGATTGTACTGAGGCTCGCCGGGTGAGCCACCGCATTGGCTAGAATCGGGCGCATGCCGGTCGAAACGCTCGTCGTCGTTCTCGCCGTCCTCGCGGTGCTGGTCCTGCTCGTCGCGGTGCTCGCGCTCCGCCAGGGGGGCGCGCTCGGCCGCGCGCGCGCCGAACTGCAGGCGCGGCTCGAGCACCTCGCGCGCGACGGCGAGCGGCTCGAGCGCGAACTGCGCGAAGGCCTCGCCGCGGGGCGCCACGAGGCCGCGGAGGCGGCGCGCGCGGCGCGCACCGAGCAGGCCGCGGCCGGCGCGCGCGCCGCGCAGACGCTCGCGACCCAGATGACCGGATTCGCGGCCGCGCTCGAGGGGGTGCGCGCCGCGGTCGACCAGAAGCTCTCCGGCATGCTCGCGGAGGGCCGCAGCGGCCGGGAGGAGGGCGCGGCGCAGCTGCAGCGCTTCGGCGACGCGCTCGCGCAGAGCCTCGCCGGGCTGCGCGGGTCGGTCGAGGGGCGGCTCGCCGAGATCGCCGCGGGCAACGAGAAGAAGCTCGAGGAGATGCGCCTCACCGTGGACGAGAAGCTGCAGAAGACGCTGGAGGGCCGGCTCGCCGAGTCCTTCCGGCTGGTGAGCGAGCGGCTCGAGCAGGTGCACCGCGGGCTGGGGGAGATGCAGAACCTCGCCGCGGGGGTCGGCGATCTCAAGCGCGTGCTCGCGAACGTGAAAGCGCGCGGCGTGCTCGGCGAGATGCAGCTCGCCGGCCTGCTCGAGCAGATTCTCGCCCCGGGCCAGTACGCCACCAACGTGGCGACGCGGCCGGGCAGCAACGAACGGGTCGAGTTCGCGATCCGCCTGCCCGGGCGCAACCAGCGCGACGGCATCGTCTGGCTGCCGCTCGACGCGAAGTTTCCGCTGGAGGACTACGAGCGCCTCGCCAAGGCGCAGGAGGCCGCCGACGCGGAGGGGATGGAGGCCGCGGGCAAGGCGCTGGAGGCGCGCATCCGCCTCGAGGCGCGCGCGATCGCCGACAAGTACCTCGAGCCGCCCGCCACCACCGACTTCGCGCTGCTCTACCTGCCGTTCGAGGGGCTTTACGCCGAGGTGCTGCGGCGCCCGGGCCTCTTCGACGCGCTGCAGCGCGAATGCCGCGTGATCGTGTGCGGCCCGACCACGCTCAACGCGATCCTCAACAGCCTGCAGATGGGCTTTCGCACGCTCGCGATCGAGCAGCGCTCGAGCGAGGTGTGGAAGATCCTCGGCGAGGTCAAGGGCGAGTTCGCCCGGTTCGGCGAGGTGCTGGCGCGCACCAAGAAGAAGCTCGAGGAAGCGACCAACACCATCGGCAACGCCGAGGTGCGCACGCGCGCGATCGAGCGCAAGCTGCGCGACGTCGAGGCGCTGCCGGCCCCGCAGGCGGCGGATGCGCGGGAAGACGAGCCGGAATCCGAACCCGCCGCGCTGCTCGGCAACGTGGTGCGCCTGCCGGAGGAGCGCTGAGCGCGGGGTGCGCGCACGCGCGCTGGTCCCGCGTCATGCGCGCGTCCGCGCGCGCCGCGACCCGCGCAGGTAGATTGCCCAGGCGAGGGTGGCCGCGAGCGCCCAGCCGAGCCCGCCGAACGCGAGGTGCAGCGGCGAGTGCGCGAGCGCGAGCGACAGGACGCCGATGTTGAGCGCGCCGATCAGGAGCTGCACGGTGACCTGGCACGACGCGGCGAGGCCGCGCGTCGCGGGGAACATGTCGAGCACCATCAGCTGCGAGACCGGCATGACGAGCGCGATCCCGACCGCGGCGAGCGCGATCGGCGCGATGCTCGGCACGACGCCGGGCGCGAACGCGAGATGCCACAGCACGTTCCAGGCGGTCGCGACGAGGAGGAGCGCGAGCGCGGTTGCCACCGTCCGCCCCCGCGACCAGCGCCCCGCGGTGCGCCCCGACATCGCCGCGCCGATCATGAAACCCGCGACCACCGGCACGAAGAGGTAGCCGAACTGCGACTCGTCCAGGCCGAGGGCGCCGATCAGGAACGGGCTCGCGGCGCCGACGTACTGGAAGAACGCCTGGAAGCTGAAGCCCGCGAGCGCGGTGAGCAGGTGGAAGCGCGGCGAGCGCAGCACGCGCGCGTAGCTGCGCGCGAGCGAGCGCGGCGCGAACGACTGGCGCTGCGCGCGCGGCAGCGTCTCGGGCAGCGCGAGCGCCGCCCACAGCACGAGCAGGACGCCGAGGGCGAACAGGAACCAGAAGATCGAGCGCCATCCGAACAGCTGATGCAGCCAGCCGCCGACGATCGGCGCCACCGCCGGCGCGGCCGAGAACGTGAGCATCACCGAGCTGAGCAGGCGCTGCGCCGCCGGGCCGTCGAACGTGTCGCGCACGATCGCGCGCCCGATGATCATGCCGGCGCCGCCCGCGAGCCCCTGCACGAGGCGCAGCGCGATCAGCGTGCGCACGTCGGCCGCGAGCGCGCAGCCGAGGCTCGCGGCCGTGTACACGACGAGCGACGCGATCACGACCGGCCGGCGGCCGGCCGCGTCCGAGATGGCGCCGTGCCACAGGCCCATGAGCGCGAGCCCGAGCACGTAGGCCGACAGGGTCTGCTGGGTCTCGAGCGGGCTCGCGCCGAGCGCGGCGCCCACCGCCGCGATCGCCGGGACGTACGTGTCCATGGCGAACGGCGACAGCGTGGCGAGCGCACCGAGCAGGGCCACGAAGCCGATGGTCGCGGCCTGCGGCCGCGCGGCGCTCATCGTGCGGGTCGTTCCGGGCGCCGCCGCGCCGTCCTCAGGCGAGTCCCTCGAACAGCTGCACGCTGACGAGATCCCCGGCCTGCACGTCGCCGCGGCCGTGCTCGAGCACGATGAAGCAATTCGCCTCCGACATCGAGCGCAGCACCCCGGAGCCCTGCTGGCCGGTGACCCGCACCGACCACTTGCCGTCCGCGCCGCGCGCGAGGACGCCGCGCTGGAACTCGGTGCGTCCGGGTCTCTTGCGCAGCGCGGTCGCGCACGGCACCTGCAGGACCGGCAGCTCGCAGTCGTCGGTGCGTCCGGCGAGCCGCAGCAGCGCGTCGCGGACGAAGCCGTAGAAGGTCACCATCACCGCGACCGGGTTGCCCGGCAGGCCGAAGAAGAACGCGTCGCGAATGCGGCCCACCGCCATCGGCCGCCCCGGGCGCATCGCGATCTTCCAGAACAGCACCTCGCCCAGCCGGCCGAGCAGCTCGCGCGTGAAGTCCGCCTCGCCGACCGACACGCCGCCCGAGGTGATGACCGCGTCGGCGCTCGCCGCGGCGTCGAGGAACGCGCGCTCGAGCCGCGCCGGGTCGTCGCGCACCACCCCCATGTCGATCAGGTCGACGCCGAGCCGGGTGAGCATGCCGTACAGCGTGTAGCGGTTGGAGTCGTAGACCTCGCCCGTCCTGAGCGGGGCGCCGACCGACGCGAGCTCGTCGCCGGTCGAGAAGAACGCGACCCGCGGCCGCCGCCGCACCGTCACCTCGGCGAGCCCGAGAGACGCGAGGAGGCCGAGGTCGGCGGGCCGCATCATCCGCCCGGCCGGGAGCGCGACCTGGCCGACCGCGAGGTCCTCGCCGGCGAAGCGGCGGTTCTGGCCGGCCTGCTGACCCGGCGGCACGACGACGCGATCGCCCTCGACGCGGACGTGCTCCTGGATCACCACGGTGTCGGTGCCGGCGGGCATCACCGCGCCGGTCATCACGCGCACGCACTCGCCGGGGCCGACGGCGCGGTCGAACGCCTGTCCCGCGAACGCCGCGCCGACCTCGCGCAGCACGGTCTCGCCGCCCGCGCTCAGGTCCGCCCCGCGCACGGCGTAGCCGTCCATGGCCGAGTTGTCGCTCGCCGGCACGTTGGTGGTCGAGACGACGTCGGCGCCGAGCACGCGCCCCAGGCTCGCGCGCACCGCGACGCGCTCGCAGGCGGCGACCGGCGCGACGAGCGAGCCGATCACCCGGCGCGCGATCTCGACCGGCAGGGCGTCCGGGTCGTAGCCGTCGATGCAGCTCGCGATCGCGCGCAGCGAGGTCACGGCCGCCGCTCGTGCTGCGCCAGCTCGGCGGGCGTGTTGATGTTGGAGAACGCGTCGGCCTCGTCGTCGAAGGGGACCTCGACGACCTGCAGCGACGCGTACCACGCGTCGATCTTGCGCCCGCCGCCGCCGAGGAACTGCGCGAGGTGTCCGGCGAGCGTTTCGCGCACCAGCGCGAAGACCGGGTGCGGCTGGTCGCCGGTCTTCGCCACCGCGAGGTCGGCGTGGTGCGCCACCAGCGCGGCGTGCAGCCGCGCGACGAGGTCGCGCGGCAGGAACGGCGAGTCGCACGGCACGGTGACGAGGAACGGGTGCACGTTCGCCTTCAGGCCGGCGTGCAGGCCCGCGAGCGGCCCCGCGAAGCCGCCGATCTCGTCGCCGACGACGCGGCAGCCGAGCCGCGCGTACTCGGCCTGGTGCTGGTTCGCGTTGATGATCACCTCGGTCACCTGCGGCGCGAGGCGCTCGAGCACCCAGGCCGCGAGCGGCCGGCCGCGCAGCGGCTGCAGGCCCTTGTCGACGCCGCCCATGCGCCGGCCCTGGCCGCCGGCGAGGATGAGCCCGGTGACGCGCGGGGAGTCGCGGAGGTCCATCGTCTCACGCCGTCATCGTCGGCAGCGAGGTCTTCACGAACCGGTGCCGGCCGGTGAACAGCAGGTAGTGCTTGCCCACCGCGCGCCCGAGCATGGTGATGCCGGTGCGCCGGGCGACCGTCCAGCCCATCTGCGTGAGCCCGGAGCGCGAGACGAGGAAGGGAACGCGCATCTGCGCGCACTTGATCACCATCTCCGAGGTGAGCCGCCCGGTGGTGTAGAAGATCTTGTCCGAGCCGTCGACGCCGTCGAGCCACATCCGCCCGGCGATCGCGTCCACCGCGTTGTGCCGGCCGACGTCCTCGACGAAGTAGAGGATCGGGCTCGCGCCGGGCGCGCCGGGCGGCTCGTTCGCGATGAGGGCGCACCCGTGCACGGCGCCGGCGGTCTTGTAGATCGTCTCGTGCCGGCGCACCGCGTCGAGCAGGGCGTACAGCGCGGCCTCCTCCAGCCGCACGTCGTCGCGGAGCCGGATCGACTCGATCTCCTCCATCAGGTCGCCGAACACCGTGCCCTGCCCGCAGCCGGTGGTCACGGTGCGCTTCTTCATCCTCGCGCCGAGCCCCTTCACCCCCTTGCGCGTGGTCACCGCGACCGAGTCGGTCTCCCAGTCGACCTGCACCGCCGCGATCTCCTCGATCCCGCGCACCAGCCGCTGGTTGCGCAGGTACCCGAGCGCGAGCGCCTCGGGCGCCTGGCCGAGCGTCATCAGCGTCACGAGCTCGCGCTTGTCGAGGTACAGCGTGAGCGGGTGCTCCCCGGCGATCGGGGTCGGCACCGCCTCGCCGCGCTCGTTCAGCGCCTCCACCTCGAAGGTCGCGGGGCGCGCGGCGTCGGTCAGCAGCGGCTTGTGGGGCGCGTTCACCGGCCGCACCTCATCCGCCGATGTACGACATCTCGATCTTGCGCAGCTGCGCCGTGTGCGCGGTGCGCAGCTCGGAATAGCGGTCGCCGCGCACCCGCCAGATGCGCCCGATCGCGGCGTGGATCTCCGCGTCGGAGGCGCCGCCGCGCAGCAGCGCGCGCAGGTCGTAGCCCCCGGTCGCGAACAGGCAGGTGTAGAGCGCGCCGTCGGTGGACAGGCGCGCGCGGGTGCAGCTGCGGCAGAACGCCCGCGTCACCGACGCGATCACGCCGATCTCGCCGCCGCCGTCGCGGTAGCGCCAGCGCTCGGCCACCTCGCCGTAGTAGTTCGGGTCCACCGGCTCGAGCGGCAGCTCGGCCCCGATGCGCCGCACCACCTCGGCCGCCGGCACCACGTCGTCCATGCGCCAGCCGTTCGAGCTGCCGACGTCCATGAACTCGATGAAGCGCACGATGTGGCCGGTGCCCTTGAAGCGGCGCGCCATGGCCACGATCGTGTGGTCGTTCACGCCGCGCTGCACGACCATGTTGATCTTGAGCGGTGCGAGGCCGGCGGCCGCGGCCGCGTCGATGCCCTCCAGCACCGCCGCGACCGGGAAGTCGACGTCGTTCATCGCGCGGAACACCGCGTCGTCGAGCGAGTCGAGGCTCACCGTGAGCCGGTTGAGACCGGCGTCGCGCAGGGCGCGCGCCTTGCGCGCGAGCGCCGAGCCGTTGGTGGTGAGCGTGAGGTCGAGCTCGCCGAGGCCGGCGAGCATCTCGATCAGCCGCTCGAGGTCGCGGCGCAGCAGCGGCTCGCCGCCGGTGAGGCGGATCTTCTCGATGCCGTGGTCCTTGAAGATGCGGGCGAGCCGCGTGATCTCCTCGAAGGTCAGGACCTCGCGCCGCGGCAGGAACGCGTAGTCCGGGCCGAACACGTCCTTCGGCATGCAGTAGGTGCAGCGGAAGTTGCAGCGGTCGGTCACCGAGATGCGCAGGTCGCGCAGCGGACGGCCGAGCGCGTCGGCCACGCGGCTGCCGGGCGCGAGTGGCCCCACGTCGGGCAGGGGCATGCGGCGCGCGTCGACGAGGGGAATGATCCGGTCGCTCATGTCAAGTCAACGCGCTGCTTGCTGAAAGGGTTCGGAACGACGCATCATAAGCCGGCATGGAGCTCTCCGATTCTAGATTCTTCCCCGCGTCGCCTCAAAGCGTCCGGCTCGCCGTGGTGATGGAGCGGCGGGCGCTCGCGAGCCGCTGGCAGTCGGAGACCTGGCAGCCGGTGGCGGTCGTGCCCGACCGCGCCGCGGGCGGGCCGCGGGTGATCGCGGCGGAGGCCGAGCGGACGCAGTGGCTGCATCCGGGCTTCGAGGTCGTCCTGCACCGGCGCGAGGCGGAGGGCTACTACCTGAATCTGACCGCCGACAGGCCCTACATGTTCGTCATGTGGCGCATGGACGGCGCGCGCGGCGTGCCGGAAATCGTGACGCCGAGCTACGACGAGGCGGCGCGCATGATGGACGGGGGCGCCCAGGTGGACGGCGTGCCGCTGCCCGCGGCGCTCGCATCGTGGCTGGCGGCTTACGTCGACGCGAACTACCGGCCCGAGCCGAAGAAGCGCGTGCGGCCGCCGTCGTTCAAGGGCGCGCGGAGGGACGAGTGAGGGACGAGGACGGGGCGGGCACGTTCCTCGGCCGCTGGTCGCGGCGCAAGGTCGCGGCCCGCCGCGGCGAGGCGCTGCCCGAGCCCGCCGCGCCCCCGCCGGCCGCGGTCCCGCCCGGGGCGCCCGCGTCCGTGCCGTCGTCCGAGGCGCGCGCTGCCGCGCCGGCGCCCGAGCTGCCCTCGCTCGACACCCTGAAGGGGCTGCAGTCCGAGTACGAGGCGTTCATGCGCCCGGAGGTCGACCCGGCGACGCGCACCGCCGCGCTGAAGCGGCTGTTCGCCGACCCGCACTTCAACGCCATGGACGGGCTCGACGTCTACATCGACGACTACACGGTCGCGGACCCGATCCCGACGGCGATGCTGAAGACCCTGACCGCCGCACGCACGCTCGGGCTCGTCGACGACGAGGAGGACAAGAAGCGCGCGGCGACCGCGCCCGGCGCGGAGAGCGCCCCCGCCGCGGCCGCGCTCGCCGCGCCCGCGGACGCGTCCGCCGCGCCGCCGCCGGAGCCCGAAGGGCCGGCGCCGGGGGACGTGCCCCGCGCGCCCGACGCGGCGTGAAGGACCCCGACCGATGCCGCTCGCGGACAAGCGCCTGAAGCTCTGCAACTGCAACCGGACCATGGCGCTCGACGCCAAAGCGCTGCGCGCAGCGCTCGGCGCGGACGAGCCGCCGACGATCCATACCGAGCTCTGCCGCAAGGAGATCGCCGCGTTCGAGGCCGCGGCGCGCGGCGGCGACTGCGTGGTGGCGTGCACCCAGGAGGCGGCGCTCTTCACCGAGGTGGCCGAGACGATCGGCGCGCAGGGCGAGCTGAAGTTCGTCAACATCCGCGAGGTCGCGGGCTGGTCCGCGGAGGGCCGGCAGGCGAGCCCGAAGATCGCCGCGCTGCTCGCGGCTGCCGACCTGCCCGAGCCGGAGCCGATGGCGAGCGTGTCGTACCAGTCGGGCGGCAGCCTCCTCGTGATCGGCCCGGCGGAGGTCGCGCTCCAGTGGGCGGCCCGGCTCGCCGCGGACCTCGAGCCGAGCGTGCTGGTGACGAACGCGCGCGGCGGCGACCTTCCGGACGTGCGGCGCTTCCCGGTCTGGTCGGGGCGCGTGACCGCGCTCAAGGGCTGGCTCGGCGCGTTCGAGGTCGAGTGGGAGCAGACCAACCCGATCGACCTCGAGGTCTGCACGCGCTGCAACGCGTGCATCCGGGCGTGCCCGGAGCAGGCGATCGACTTCACCTACCAGGTCGACCTCGACCGGTGCAAGGCGCACCGCGCGTGCGTGAAGGCGTGCGGGGCGGTCAACGCGATCGACTTCGCGCGCGCCGACCGCGCCCGCAGCGAGCGCTTCGATCTCGTGCTCGACCTCTCGGCCGAGCCGGTGCTCAAGGTCCCGCGCAAGCCGCAGGGCTACTTCGCGCCGGGCCGCGACCCGCTCGACCAGGCGCTGGCGGCGGCGGAGCTCGCGCGGCTGGTCGGGGAGTTCGAGAAGGGGCGGTTCGTCCTCTACGACGAGCGCATCTGCGCGCACGCCCGGTCGTCCAAGACCGGCTGCACCGCGTGCATCGACACCTGCTCCACCCAGGCGATCGCCGCCGACGGGGACAAGGTCCGGGTCGAGCCGCACCTCTGCCTCGGCTGCGGCGGCTGCTCGACCGTGTGCCCGACCGGCGCCTTGACGTACGCGAACCCGCGCGCCGCGGACCTGGGCGTGCGGCTCAAGCGCCTCCTCGCGACCTACGCCGGGGCCGGCGGCCGGGACCCCGCAATCGTGCTGCACGGGGCCGAGGTCGGGCGCGAGCTGATTCCGCGGATCGCGCGCCGGGGACGCGGGCTGCCGGCGCGCGCGATCCCGCTCGAGATCTTCCATTGCGCGTCGATCGGGATCGACACGATGCTGGCGGCGGTCGCCTACGGCGCGAGCCAGGTGGTGCTGGCCGCGACCGACGCGGAGCTCGACGAGTACGGGCCGGCGCTCGAGCGGCAGATGGGCTACGCGCAGACGATCCTGAGCGCGCTCGGGTACGCCGGGACGCACCTCGCGCTCGTGCGCGCGGCCGACGCCGCCGCGCTCGAGCAGGCGCTCTGGGCCCTCGCGCCCGCCGCGGCACCGGCGCGACCCGCGACGTTCGCGGTCTCGGGCGCGAAGCGCACGACGCTCGAGTTCGCGCTCGAGCATCTCGCGCGGCACGCGCCCGCGCCGCGCGACGAGATCGCGCTCGGCGCCGGCGCGCCCTTCGGCCGGGTGGACGTGAACCGGCAGACCTGCACGCTGTGCATGGCGTGCGTCGGCGCGTGCCCCGCCTCGGCGCTGGTGGACGGCCGCGAGACGCCGATGCTGAAGTTCATCGAGCGCAACTGCGTGCAGTGCGGGCTGTGCGTGGCCACCTGCCCCGAGAACGCGGTGACGCTCGCGCCGCGCCTGCTGCTCGCCGCCCAGGCGAAGCAGGAGGTGGTGCTCAACCGGGCCGAGCCGTTCGACTGCGTGCGCTGCGGCAAACCCTTCGGCACGAAGCAGATGATCGAGGCCATGGTGGGAAGACTGGGCGCCCACTCGATGTTCGCCGGCGGCGGGGCGCTGCGCCGCCTGCAGATGTGCGCCGACTGCCGCGTGGCCGACATGATGGAGAACAAGAACGAGGCGTCGATCTTCGACGTGCGGCCGTGACTGCGAGCGGTTCCGCGGAGACCCCGGCCGCGAAGGGGGAATCCGCGTTGGGCGAGGAAGATCGCGCGCGCGCCGACCTCTACGCGGTGCTCGCGCGCCTGTACTACGGCGCGCCCGACCGGGCGCTGCTCGCGTCGCTGGCGCGGCACGAGAACCTGTTCGGTGGCGGCGACGCGCCGCTCGGCACGGCGTGGCGCGCGCTCTCGCGGCGCGCGCGCGACGCCGCGCCCGAGCCGTTAACCCTCGAATACGACGCGCTTTTCGTCGGGACGGGAAAAGCGGAGATCACGCTCTATTGCAGCTATTACCTCGCCCAGACCGGGCGCGAGCGCATCGTTGTTGCATTGCGGGATGAACTGCGCGAACTCGGGCTCGGTCGAACGGGCGCATCGCACGAGCCGGAAGATCATCTCGCCGCGCTCTGCGAGGTGATGCGCCACCTCGTTTCCCGCGGCAGCGCGAGTTATGCACTCGAGTGCCAAAAGGGGTTCTTTCTGCGCTATATTGCGAATGCTTACATTCCGCTTACGGACGCGATGCTCGCGAGCGCCGCAGCAGGGTTCTACCAGGACGTCGCGCAGGTCACGCGGGCGTTCTTCGAAATCGAGTCCCGATCGTTCGAGATGGTCTGACTTCCCGGAAGGAGGCTAGAAAATGGACAAGACCAGGCACAGCCGGAGGAACTTCCTGATCGCCGTCGGCGCCAGCGGCGCCGCGGCCGCGGCCGCGATCGGCGCGAAGGCCGCGCCAGCACCGGCGAACGCAGCGAAGAAGACCGGGACCAAGCGGACCGGATACGAGCTGACCGAGCACGTCCGCCGCTACTACCGCACGACGCTGGTCTAGAGCGAGGAGGGCGCCATGCTGCTCACGAAGAAATCCACCGCCGCACCGGCCCCGCAGGCGCGCCTCGCGCGGAGCCTCTCCGGGACGCTCGCCCGCACCATCGACCGGCGCACGTTCCTCAAGCGCTCGGGCGTCGCGGCCGGCGCCGGGGCGTTCGCCTCGCAGCTGCCGTTCAACATGGTGGAGCGGGCCGAGGCGCAGGACAAGCCGGCCGCCGGCGGCAAGGTCGAGGTCAAGCGCACGGTGTGCACGCACTGCTCGGTCGGGTGCGCGATCGACGCGGTGGTCGAGAACGGCGTCTGGGTGCGCCAGGAGCCGGTGTTCGACTCGCCGCTCAACCTCGGCGCGCACTGCGCCAAGGGCGCCGCGATCCGCGAGCACGGCATGACCGAGCACTCGCACCGCCTCAAGTACCCGATGAAGCTCGAGGACGGCAAGTGGAAGCGCATCTCGTGGGACCAGGCGTACGACGAGATCTCGCAGAAGCTGCTGCAGATCAAGAAGGAGAGCGGCGCCGACGCGACCTTCTGGATCGGGTCCTCGAAGCACAACAACGAGCAGTCCTACCTGCTGTGCAAGTGGGTGCGCCTGTGGGGCACCAACAACACCGACCACCAGGCGCGCATCTGCCACTCCACCACCGTGGCCGGCATCGCCAATTCCTGGGGCTACGGGGCGATGACCAACTCGTACAACGACGAGCAGAACTCGAAGAGCCTGCTCTTCTTCGGCTCGAACGCGGCCGAGGCGCACCCGGTGTCGATGCTGCACACGCTGCACGCCAAGGAGAACGGCTGCAAGGTCATCGTCGCTGACCCGCGCTTCACCCGCACCGCGGCCAAGGCGGACAAGTACGTGCGCGTGCGCTCCGGCACCGACGTGGCGTTCCTGTTCGGCCTGCTGTACCACGTCTTCAAGAACGGCTGGGAGGACAAGGAGTACATCCGCGACCGCGTCTACGGCATGGACAAGGTCAAGGCGGAGGTGATGGCGAAGTACACCCCCGAGGCGGTCGAGGCGGTCACCGGCGTGCCCGAGAAGGAGATGTACGAGGTCGCCAAGATCCTGGCCGACAACCGGCCGGGCATGATCGTCTGGGCGATGGGGCAGACGCAGCACTCGAACGGCAACGCCACCGTGCGCGCGAACGCGGTGCTGATGCTCGCGCTCGGCAACGTCGGGCGCCCCGGCGGCGGCTGCAACATCTACCGCGGCCACGACAACGTGCAGGGCGCGACCGACATCGGGCCGAACCCGGACTCGCTGCCGGCCTACTACGGGCTGGCGCCGGGCGCGTTCGCGCACTGGGCGCGGGTGTGGAACGTCGACCCGAAGTGGATCGAGGCGCAGTACCCGCCGGGCACCATGAACAAGCCCGGCATCACCGTCTCGCGCTGGGCCGACGCGGTGCTGGAGAAGAACGAGCACATCGACCAGGGTCCGAACGTCCGCGCGGTGATCTACTGGGGCCACGCGCCCAACTCGCAGACGCGCGGTCTCGACATGGTCGAGGCGATGAAGAAGCTCGACCTGCTGGTGGTCATCGACCCGTACCCGTCGGCGACGGCGGCGATGTTCGCCATGGCGCGCAAGGACGGCGGCTACCTGCTGCCCGCCGCGACGCAGATGGAGTGCCCGGGGAGCGTCACGGCCTCGAACCGCTCGATCCAGTGGCGCGAGAAGGTGATCGACCCCCTGTTCGAGTCGCGCACCGACCACATGATCATGTACCAGCTCGCGCAGAAGCTCGGCTTCGCCGACCAGCTCCTCGGCAAGCGCGACGGCAAGCAGAACATCAAGCTCGTGAAGGCCAAGGGCGGCATGGAGGAGCCCGACATCGAGGACATCACGCGCGAGTTCAACGCCGGGTGCTGGACCATCGGCTACACCGGGCAGTCGCCGGAGCGGATGCAGGCCCACATGCGCAACATGCACGTGTTCGACGTGAAGACGCTGCGCGCCAAGGGCGGCAAGGACGCGAAAACCGGCTACGACCTGACCGGCGACTACTTCGGCATGCCCTGGCCCTGCTACGGCACGGCCGCGATCAAGCATCCGGGCTCGCCGGTGCTGTACAACACGACGCAGCACATGATGGACGGCGGCAACACCTTCCGGGCCAACTTCGGCATCGAGCGGGACGGCGTGAACCTGCTGGCCGAAGACGGCGTGTACTCGAAGGGATCGGACCTCACCACCGGGTATCCCGAGTTCGACCACGTGCTCCTGAAGAAGCTCGGCTGGTGGGACGAGCTGACCGAGGCCGAGAAGAAGGAAGCCGAGGGCAAGAACTGGAAGACCGACCTCTCCGGGGGCATCCAGCGCGTCTCGATGAAGCACGGCTGCTCGCCCTTCGGCAACGCCAAGGCGCGCGCGGTGGTGTGGAACTTCCCCGACGGCGTGCCGCTGCACCGCGAGCCGATCTATTCGCCGCGGCCGGATCTGGTGGCGAAGTGGCCGACCCACGACGACGTCAAGGTCCTGTGGCGCCTGCCGACGCTGTTCAAGTCGCTGCAGCAGAAGAACGTCGAGGACAAGGTGGCCGAGAAGTTCCCCCTCATCCTCACCTCGGGGCGGATGGTCGAGTACGAGGGCGGCGGCGACGAGACGCGCTCCAACCCGTGGCTCGCGGAACTGCAGCAGGACTGCTACGTCGAGATCAACCCGAAGGCGGCCGCCGACCGCGGCATCCGCAACGGCGAGTACGCGTGGGTGAAGAGCCCGACCGGAGCGCGCCTCAAGGTGAAGGCGAGGGTCACCGAGGGGGTCGGCCCGGACACCGTCTTCGTCCCGTTCCACTTCGCGGGCTGGTGGCAGGGCACGGACATGCTGCCCTACTACCCCGACGGGGCGGCGCCGATCGTGCGCGGGGAGGCGGTGAACACCGCGACGACCTATGGCTACGACCGGGTCACCTTGATGCAGGAAACCAAGACCACGCTTTGCCAGGTCGAGAAGGCGTAGAGGAGGCGAGCCATGGCGAGAATGAAATTCCTGTGCGACGCCGAGCGCTGCATCGAGTGCAACGGCTGCGTGACCGCCTGCAAGAGCGCGAACGAGGTGCCCTGGGGCGTCAACCGGCGCCGCGTCGTCACGATGAACGACGGCATGCCGGGTGAGCGCTCGATCTCGGTCGCGTGCATGCACTGCTCGGACGCCCCCTGCATGGCGGTGTGCCCGGTCGACTGCTTCTACAAGACCGAGGAAGGGCTGGTGCTGCACGACAAGGACCTGTGCATCGGCTGCGGCTACTGCTTCTACGCCTGCCCGTTCGGCGCGCCGCAGTTCCCGCAGGCGGGCGCCTTCGGCCTGCGCGGCAAGATGGACAAGTGCACCTTCTGCGCCGGCGGCCCGGAGAAGGACAACTCGCCCGAGGAATTCGCCAAGTACGGCGCGAACCGTCTCGCCCAGGGCAAGCTGCCGGCGTGCGCGGAGATGTGCTCGACCAAGGCGCTGCTCGGGGGCGACGGCGACGTCATCGCCGACATCTACCGCCAGCGCGTCCTGATCCGCGGCAAGGGCTCGGAGGTCTGGGGCTGGGGCACCGCGTACGGCCCGGGCCAGCAGAAGCCGGCCGCCGCACAACCGAAGAGCTGACGCCATGCCGATCCGCACGCTCGTCGCAGGTCTCGCCGCTGCCGTCGCACTCGGCCTCGCCGGGTGCGGCGAGAACCCGCAGGTCACCGTCTACAAGCAGGGCAAGTACCAGGGCAAGCCCGACACCAAGCCCTGGGACAGCCCGGAGTGGGGCGGGAAACAGGCCGACTGGGAGCGGGCCGTCAACAATCGCACCCTGTCCCAGAACGAGTACACCCGTACCGGCCAGTGACGGAGGACGCGTGATGAGGAGCCTCTCTTTCGGTGCGCCGATCGTCGCGGCGCTGCTCTTCTGCGCCGCGCCGGCGCTGGCGCAGCAGTCGCCCGCCCCGACGAAGGCCGAGGAATCGGCCGCCACGCAGCAGGTCCAGCGGCAGCAGTCGCAGCCGCTGAACAACGCGCCCGTGTGGCGGGAGGTGCGCTCGGGCGAGCCCGGGTACACGACCGCCATGACGCCGGAGGCGGGCGTGCTCATTCAGAGCCGCGGCCAGACCTGGCGCGAGGCCCGGGTGCCGATCGCGTTCTGGGGCGGCTTGCTGGTCGCCGTGGCCATCGCCGGGCTGGCGGTCTTCTTCCTGCTCCGGGGACCGCTGTCGGTCGACGAACCGCCGACGGGCCGGTCGATCCTGCGGTTCACGCTCGCCGACCGCGCCGCGCACTGGCTCCTGGCGATCGCGTGGGTGATCCTCGCGCTCACGGGGCTCGTCCTGTCCTTCGGCAAGGACCTCCTGCTGCCGGTCATCGGCTACACGCTGTTCTCGTGGCTGGCGACCTTCTCCAAGAACCTGCACAACTTCGTCGGCCCCATCCTGATCGTCGCGATCCCGTGGCTGTTCATCCGCTTCGTGCGGGACAACGGCATCGGGGCCGACGACTTCAGGTGGTTCGTCAACATCGTCGGCTATTTCAAGGGGCACGAGCATCCGTCGCGCCGGTTCAACGCCGGCGAGAAGCTCGTCTTCTGGATCCTCCTCACCCTGCTGTCCACGATTCTCGTGCTCACCGGCCTGGTGCTGAACTTCCCGAACTTCGGGCAGGGGCGCGCGACCATGCAGAGCGCGAACATGATCCACATGGTCGCGGCGTACCTCGCCATCGCGCTCTCGCTCGTGCACATCTATCTCGGCACGATCGGGATGAAGGGCGCCTACCAGGCGATGCGCACCGGCTACGTCGACGAGACGTGGGCGAAGCACCATCACCTGCGCTGGTACGAGGAGATCAAGGCAGGCAAGTCGCGGCAGCGCTTCGCGCAGCCCGGCGAGCAGCCGCCCGCGGCGGCGCGCGTCGATCCGTCCCGCACCGCGCGGGCATGAAGGGAGGAGCCATGAGGAAGATCGCATTGGTGTGCGCGGCGACGGCGCTCGCTTTCGCCGGGGCGGCGGCGGCCAAGCTGCCGGCGCCGACCGATGAGCAGAAGGCCGCCGCGGCCGCGGCCGCGGCGAAATCGGCGCACGCCGGCAAGGTCGCCGCGTACGAGCTGTGCGAATCGCAGAATCGCACCGCCGCGCGGTACATCGCCGCCGAGAAGGCGAAGGGCAAGACCGTCACGCCGCAGCTCACCCAGGCGTGCGTCAACCCCGGGCCGGCCCAGGCGGCGGCCGCGGCGCCCGCGCCGGCAGCGAAAAAGTAGTCCCGCTCGGGATTCACGCGGCGCCCGGTTGCGGGCGCCGTTTTTCTTTGCGGAGGATCGACCGATGAAGCGCAGCTTTCTGGCCGTCGCCGTCGCCGGCCTCGCTGCCGGATGCGCGATGGAACAAGGCAGCGGACTGAAGGCGGTCGCGCAGCTCGAGCCGACCAGAGGAAACAACACCACCGGCACCGTCGTGTTCGAGCAACGGGGCAGCAAGGTCCTGGTGAGCGCCGAGGTGCGCGGCCTCAAGCCGAACACGGAGCACGGCTTCCACGTGCACGAGAAGGGCGACTGCAGCTCGGGCGACGGGATGAGCACCGGCGGACACTTCAACCCGAAGGGCGTGCCGCACGGGCCGCCGAGTCGGGGACCGCACCACGCCGGCGACATGCCGGCGCTGAAGGCCGATGCGAACGGCCAGGCGAAGCTCGCGTGGGAGGGGACCGAGCTCACGCTGAGCGACGGCCCGGCGAGCGTCGTGGGCAGGGGCGTGATCGTGCATCGCGACCCCGACGACTACAGGACGCAGCCGACCGGCAATGCGGGCCCGCGGCTCGCGTGCGGGGTGGTCAGGCGCATATGATTGCTTGCGCGCCTGGACCGCGGAGCGCAGCAGCCTCCGCGCGCCGTCATTGACGCGCGTCAGATCGGGTCCCGAACGCCGCACTATACTCGGACCATCGCGCACCCTCTCATCCGAGGCTCCCCATGACCGTCATCAAGCAGGAAGACTTCATCCAGTCGGTCGCCGACGCGTTCCAGTACATCTCGTACTTCCACCCGGCCGATTTCCTGCGCGGTCTGCACGAGGCCTACCAGCGCGAGGCGTCGCCGGCGGCGCGGGACGCGATCGCGCAGCTGCTCGTGAACTCGCGCATGAGCGCCGAGGGCCACCGCCCGATGTGCCAGGACACCGGCATCGGGATCGCGTTCGTCCGCGTCGGCATGGACGTGCGCTGGCAGGCGACCCTGTCGCTCGAGGCGATGGTGAACGAGGGCGTGCGGCGCGCCTACACGCATCCGGACAACAAGCTGCGCGGCTCGGTGCTCGCGGATCCCGACGGCAGGCGCGTCAACACGAAGGACAACACGCCCGGCGTCACGCACGTGGAGCTGGTGCCGGGCGACAAGGTCGAGGTGATCGTCGCCGCGAAGGGCGGCGGCTCGGAGAACAAGTCGAAGTTCGCGATGCTGCTGCCGAACGACTCGGTGGTCGACTGGGTGCTCTCGGTGGTGCCGACGATGGGCGCGGACTGGTGCCCGCCCGGAATGCTCTCGCTCGGCATCGGGGGCACGCCAGAGAAGGCGATGCTGATGGCCAAGTGGGCGATGATGGAGCCGCTCGACATGCACGAGCTCAAGGCGCGCGGACCGAGAAACCGCGCCGAGGAGCTGCGCATCGAGCTCTACGACAAGGTGAACGCGCTCGGCATCGGGGCGCAGGGGCTGGGCGGGCTCACCACCGTGCTCGACGTGAAGGTGGTCGACTACCCCACGCACGCGGCCTCCAAGCCGGTGGCGCTGCTGCCGAACTGCGCGGCGACGCGCCACCTCCACTTCACGCTCGACGGCAGCGGGCCGGCGACGTTCGATCCGCCGAGCCTCGAGGACTGGCCGAGGATCGCGCTCGACGTCTCGACGGCGAAGCGCGTCGACGTGGACGCGCTGCGGAAAGCCGACCTCGCGCAGTTCGCGGCGGGCGACCGGCTGCTCCTGTCCGGGAAGATCCTCACCGGCCGCGACGCCGCGCACAAGCGGCTCACCGAGATGCTGGCGCGCGGCGAGAAGCTGCCGGTGGACTTCGCGCACCGCTTCATCTACTACGTCGGGCCGGTCGATCCGGTGCGCGACGAGGTGGTGGGCCCGGCCGGCCCGACGACCTCCTCGCGCATGGACAGGTTCGTCGAGCCGATGCTGGCGCAGGCGGGCCTCATCGGCATGATCGGCAAGTCCGAGCGCGGCCCGGCCGCCACCGAGTCGATCAGGAAGCACGGCGCCCTCTACTGCATCGCCGTCGGCGGCGCGGCCTACCTCGTGTCGAAGGCCATCCGCGCGTCGAAGGTGGTCGCCTTCCCGGAACTCGGCATGGAGGCGATCTACGAGTTCGAGGTCAAGGACATGCCGGTGATCGTCGCGGTCGATCCGGCGGGCAACGCGGTCCACAAGTCCGGCCCCGCCGAGTGGCGGGCGAAGATCGGCAAGATCCCGGTGGTCGCGGGCTGACGGCGCGCGGGGGCGCGCCGTCCGAACGTCAACCGCGCAGCGACGGGCCGGCGCCGAGCGCGGCGAAGGCCGGCGTCTGGCGGTCCTCGAATCCGCGCGCTTCCCGCAGGATGAAGTGAGCGGCGAGCCCCTGCGCCGCGGCGAGCGCGAACCCGCGCTCGGGGCCGAGCACGAACAGCGCGGTCGACCAGGCGTCGGCGAGCGCGCAGTCGGCGTGCACGACGCTGACCGACGCGAGCCGGTGCGCGACGGGCGCGCCGGTCGCGGGGTCCATCTCGTGGCAGAAGCGCCGGCCGTCGTGCTCGAAGAAGATCCGGTAGTCCCCCGACGTGGCGAGCGACCCGTCGCGCAGTGGGACGATGCGGTGCACCTGCTGCGGCAGGGCGTCGGGACGCTCGATGCCGACGCGCCACGGCTCGCCGGCGGCGTTGTGCCCGCGCGTGCGGACCTCCCCGCCGGCCTCGACCAGGAAGTCGCTGAAGCCGAGCGCCTCGATCGCGTGCGCCGCCGCGTCGACCGCGAAGCCTTTCGCGATGCCGGACAGGTCGGCGCGCACGTCCGGACGCGACTTGGTGACCGTTCCGGCCGGCGCGTCCAGCGCGAGCATCCGGTGGCCGACGCGCGCGCCGAGCGCGCGCCGCTCGCCGTCCGCGAGCACCCGGTGCCGCTTGCTCGGGCCGAAGCCCCAGGCGTCCACGACCGGCGCGACGGTGACGTCGAAAGCGCCGCCGGACGCCGCGCTCACCCGCTGCGCGGTCGCGAGCACCGCCAGGGTCTCCGCCGAGACGGCGAACGGCGTCGGCGCGGCGTGCCGGTTGAAGCGCGCCAGCTCCGAGTCCGCGCGGTAGGTGGACATGCGCGCCTCGATGCGCTCGAGCGCAGCGTACGCCGCTTCGCGCACCGCGCTCCGCCCGGCCGCGCTGAGGCCGGGCGCCACCACCTTCACCGTGTAGGTGCTGCCCATCGCGAGGCCGTGGAAGGCGAACGTGCGTTCGGCGCCGGCTGCGGCGCGCCGCCCGTCGCAGCCGGCGGCGAGCGCGGCCAGCGCGCCGCACCCCGCCTTGAGCAGGGCGCGGCGCGTCGTGCAGAGCGTGTCAGCCATGGTCAGTCTCCCGCGCGCACGGCGGGCGCTGCGGACGCCCCACGCGCAGGCCGTACACCCGCGGTGGGGTGGATCGGATCCTTCGGTCCGGACATCGTTCGCTCCCGCGCCAACGGCGATTTTCGCGCATGTTCGCCGCTCCGGAAGGGCAGAACCTTGTCCGAGATCAGAAGCGGCGCAAGTCGCGCCGGGATGGGGCGCTCCGGTCTCGTCCGTACTGCGCCTCGCGCCGGCGGAGCGCGGGAACGGCGATGCTAGAATCGATCGCGTCTTGCGGCTGGCCCGCCGAGGATGACCCGATGACCACCCGGTTCGGTACTCCGTGATCGATCCCACGCCGGCCTCCGCGAACGTCGCGGCGGACCCGCCGACGCCGTTGCGCGCCTGGTGGCTGGCGGCGCGCCCCGCGACGCTCTCGATCGCGATCGTCCCGGTCGTGGTCGGCACCGCGCTCGCCTGGCGCGAGGCCGGCGGCATCGACTGGGGGGTCGCGCTCGTCGCGCTCGTCGCGGCGATGCTGATCCAGATCGGCACCAATCTCTTCAACGACGTCGGGGACTACGAGCGCGGGACGGATCGGCCCGACCGCCTGGGCCCGCCGCGTGCCACCGCGATGGGCTGGCTCGCGGCCGCCGAGGTGCGGCGGGCGGCGGCGACCAGCTTCGGTCTCGCGCTGGTCCTCGGGGCGTATCTCGTCTCGGTCGGCGGCTGGCCGATCTTCGCGATCGGGCTTGCCTCGGTCGCCGCCGGCGTCGCGTACACCGGCGGCCCGCGTCCGATCGCGTACACCGCGTCGGGCGAGTTCTTCGTGTTCGTGTTCTTCGGGCTCGTCGCAACCGCCGGTACGCACTTCCTGCTCACCGGGCGGCTCGCGGCGGCGGCGCTGGTGGCCGGCACGATCCTCGGCGCGCTCGCCGCGGCCGTGCTGGTGGTCAACAACTACCGCGATCTCGACGGCGATGCGCAGGCCGGCAAAATCACGCTCGCGGTGCGCGTCGGCCGCGCGGCGACGCGGCTGGAATTCGCGGCGCTCGTCGGCGCGGCCTTCGCGCTCCTGCCGCTGCTGGGCGTGGTCGCGCGCGCCGGCGCGTGGCTCGCCCTCCCGCTCGCGGCGGCGCCGTTCGCGGTCGCGCTGGTGCTCGGGTTCTGGCGCGCCCCGGTCACGACGGCTCTCAACCTCTTCCTGAAGCGCACCGCGCAGCTGCAGCTCGCGTTCGGCCTGCTGCTCGCCGTCGCGCTGGTCGCGCGCTAGCGCCGCGCGCGGTCGTGCGATGAGCGACCTCTCGCGCAGCTTCGGCTACCAGGCGGTCGATCCCGCGGAGCGCGAGCGGCGCATCCGCAGGGTGTTCGACACCGTCGCGCCGCGCTACGACCTCATGAACGACCTGATGAGCATGGGCACGCACCGGCTCTGGAAGCGCGCGTTCGCGCGCATGGCCGCCGCGCGCGCCGGCCAGGTGATCGTCGACCTCGCCGGCGGCACCGGCGACATCGCGGCGCTCATGGCCGGCCCGGACCGGCTGGTGGCGGTATGCGATCCGAGCGTGGCGATGATGGCGGCGGGGCGGCGGCGGGGGCGCGGCGCGCTCGCCTGGCTCGCGGGCGCCGGCGAGCGGCTGCCGTTCGCGGACGACTCCGTCGATACGCTGACGATCTCGTTCGGCATCCGCAACGTCACCGACATACCGGCGGCGCTCGTCGAGATCCGGCGCGTGCTCAAGCCCGGCGGGCGGTTCCTGTGCCTGGAATTCTCGCGCGCCTGGGCGCCGATCCGGCCCTTCTACAACGCGTTCTCGTTCACCGTCATCCCGCGCCTCGGCGCGTGGGTCGCGCGCGCGCCCGAGGCGTACAACTACCTGATCGAGTCGATCCGCCGCTTTCCCGACCAGGAGGAGATGAAGGCGATCATGGAGCGCGCCGGCTTCGCCGACGTGCGCTACCGCAACCTCACCTTCGGCATCGCCTGCATCCACGTCGGCGCGAAAGCGCGGGCCTAGACGCCGTCGACGATGATCAGGTTGAGGTCGGCCACCGCCAGCCGCTTCTCGCGCGCCGCTTGATACTCGGACGAGTGGAAGAACTCCCGCGCGCGGTCGAGGCTCGGGAACTCCACGACCACGACGCGCGGCCCGGGAAAGCGGCCTTCGAGCACCTCGCTCGCGCCGCCGCGGGCGAGGAAGCGCCCGCCGTACCGGGCGATCGCCGCCGCGGCGAGCGTGCGGTACTCCTGGTACGCCTCCGGGTTCTTCACCGTTCCGGTCGCGACGAGATACGCGGGCATGGGGCGGGCTCCTCTCAGATGATCGTGCGGACGAGATGCTGCACGAGTCCGGCCGCGCCGCACGCGGCGATGACCGGGATGATGCCGGCCTTGAACCGCCACAGCGCGGCGAGCGTCGCGACCGCCAGGGCGATCGAGAACCACTCGGTCGGGCCGGCGAACCCCCGCGGCCAGAACACGTGCCAGGCGAAGAAGACGGCGAGGTTCACGATCACCCCCACGACCGCGGCGGTGATTCCGGTCAGCGGCGCAGTGAAGCGGATGTCGCCGTGCGTGGACTCGACCAGCGGCGCGCCCACCAGGATGAAGACGAACGACGGCAGGAAGGTGAAGAACGTCGCCACGGCGGCGCCCGCGGCGCCGGCGAGGAAGAGCGCCTCGGGCCCGCACAGCGCCTTCGCCCATGCGCCGACGAACCCGACGAAGGCGACGATCATGATCAACGGGCCGGGCGTCGTTTCGCCGAGGGCGAGACCGTCGATCATCTGGGCGGTCGTGAGCCAGCCGTAGTGCTCGACGGCGCCCTGGAAGACGTACGGCAGGACCGCGTACGCGCCGCCGAAGGTGAGGAGCGCCGCCTTGGTGAAGAACCACCCCATCTGCGTGAGGGTGCCCTCCCACCCGGCGGCGGCGGCGAGCGCGCCAAGTGCCGCAGCCCAGAGCGCGAGGCCCGTCGCGGCGAGCGCGATCAGGCGCGGCAGGCTGAAGCGCGTGTGGGGCAGCGCGGCGCCGTCGTCGATCAGCGCCGGACCGTACGACGCCTTGGCGGCACCGTGCCCGCCGCCGCCGAAGTGCCGCGGCGCGAACCGCCCCCAGACGTAGCCGATCACGCCCGCGGCGAGCACGATCGCGGGGAAGGGCACGTCGAACGCGAAGATCGCGACGAACGCCGCGACGCTGATCAGCCACAGCGGTTTGTACTGCAGCGCGCGCGACGCGATCCGGTACGCCGCGAACAGCACGATCGCGGTGACTGCCGGCTTTATGCCGTGGAGCACGGCCGCGACCCAGGGCACGTCGTCGAAGCGCAGGTAGATCCACGACAGCCCGATCAGGATGAAGAGCGACGGCAGGACGAACAGCGCTCCTGCCACGATTCCGCCCCAGGTGCGGTGCATCAGCCAGCCGATGTAGGTCGCGAGCTGCTGCGCCTCCGGGCCGGGCAGCAGCATGCAGTAGTTGAGCGCGTGCAGGAACCGGCCCTCGGAGATCCAGCGGCGCCGCTCCACCAGCTCGTGGTGCATGATCGCGATCTGCCCGGTCGGCCCGCCGAAGCTGACGAAGCCGAGCTTCAGCCAGTACGCGAACGCCTGCCAGAAGCCGACGGCGGCGGGCGGCTGCGTCGCAATCGGCGCGGTCGCGCTCACGAGCCGCTCCCGCGCTGCGCCTCAACGCACCAGGCGTAGAGCGCGTCGTAGACCGGCATCGCAGCCTCGAGCATCACCGCGTCGTCGGCGAAGTTGCGTGCGAGGCCGAGCGAGACCGCGAGGAGCCCGGGGGCCTGCGGCGCGAGGTCGAGGTGCGCGGTATCGGCGCCGCGCACGATGCGCGCGAGCGCGTCGAGCGCGCTGTCGCGGAGCTCGAAGTCCTCCAGTAGCGCGTCGAAGCTGCAGCGCTCGCCGCGATGCGTGAACCGCACGCCGGGAACGTCGTAGGGCACCGCGCCCGTGGCGCGCGCCGCGTCGAGCACCTGCTCGGGCGGAACGTACTCGAAGACGGCAAGCGGATCGACGAAGCGCCGCACGAGCCAGGGGCAGGCGATCCGGTCGATCTTCGGCCGCTCGCGCGTCACCCAGCGCGTGACGCGCGCGGTTCCGTGGCCGATGTCGGCCAGCCTGCGCACGGTCGGCGCGCCGGCCGCTTTCCAGTCCTCGATCCCACCCGCGAGGTAGCGCGCCGGCACGCCGCGCTCGGCCAAGGTGTGCGCGACGCCCTGGCTCACCTCGTGGCCGTGGACGCAATACGCGACGATTTCCCGGCCGGCGGACAGACCCGCGGCCCAGTCGCCCACGGCGTCGTGGGGCCGCCGCAGCGCGGAAGCGATCATCACCGGGTCGGCGTCGAATGCAGGGAGCTTGCGCACGTCCACGACGAGCGGCGCGCGCGGTGAACCGACGAGCGAGCGAAGCCGGGGAACGGAAATCGAGGCGACGGTGTCCATGGCGATCCTCCGTGGGACGGGCGAGGTCGCAGCGCTTGGACGGGACACCGTCTTGAACCGGGGAGACTGCGCATCCCCGCAGGGGCAAACTATAGCGCCGGCAGGCGCGGGCGCGCAACGCGCCGGGGAACGCCCCGGCCCGTGCTCAGGGACTGGAGCCTGCGACCTCGCGCTGCGGCTCGCGCAAGTGGCGCCACGGGAGCGCCGCGGGAATCGCGAGCACCTCGCCCGCGAGGTCGGCGCCGTAGCCCGGCAGGGAGGCGACCAGGCGCCTGAATTCGCCGCCGCGCAGAAACCCGAGCATCTCGCGCACGGTGGCGTGCTCCAGCATCTCCGTCCTGAGGATCAGGAAGTAGCGCTCGGTCGCGACCGGCACGAAGTCGAGCCCGAACTGGTCGGCCGCCGCCTGGACGCCGAAGCCCACGTCGGCGAGCCGCCCCGCGACGAGCGCGGCGACCGCCGCGTGGGTGTACTCCTCGGTCTCGAACCCGGCGATGGCCGCGCCGCTCAGCCCGGCGTGCGCGAGGAGCTGCTCGAGCAGGGTGCGCGTGCCCGAGCCGCGCTGGCGATTGATGAGGCGCACGCCCGGCCGCGCCAGGTCGGCCACCGTGCGGATCGCCTTGGGGTTGCCCGGCGGGACGACGAACCCTTGCGTCCGGGTCGCGAACCGGATCAGCCGCTGGCTGCGCGGCTTCATCCACTTCGCGTAGCGGCCGAGGATCTCGGCCTGCAGCGGCCCGTCGGCGATGTGGAAGCCGGCCACGTCGCACGCGCCGTGGCACAGCGCCGCGAGCGCGTCGATGCTGCCGCGATACTGGAGGTCGATCCGGGTCGCGCCGTCCTGGTTCAGGCGCTCGCGCAGCTGCGCCACCGCGAAGTCGTGGCTCGCATGCAGCCGGAGCGGCGGCGCGGCGCCGGTGATCCCGTCGTTGAGCGCGCGCGCGAGCTCGGAGGAGAGGCTCTCGAGCTGCGGGGTGAGCCGTGCGTCGACCCGCTGCGCGGCCCAGAGGAGCTTCTCCCCGAGCGGGGTCAGCCGCGTGCCGCGCCCGCGGGTCATGAGGACGAGCGGGCTGCGGAAGAACGCGCCCCACCGCTCGATGACGTTCCACGCGTGGCGGTAGGAGATGCCGGCGCGCCGCGCCGCCTGGGTCAGGCGGCCGGTCTCCCCGATCGCCTGCAGGAGCGCCACCAGCACGAAGTCGAACTGCCGCGCGCTTCCCCGGTACCGGATCGTCCAGACCGGCGCAATCGCGATCTCGATCGCGCCAGGCCGCCCTTCGTGGCTCGCGTGTCTCGGCATCGGCTGGACCCGGGC
>WBZO01001992.1_pt1 | contig 28704 bp, 26 predicted proteins | sample 5204261 | NCBI WGS metagenome assembly WBZO01 (sample SAMN12412400, study PRJNA552823) | activated sludge metagenome | isolation source: activated sludge from anammox sidestream of wastewater treatment plant... | place: USA: North Carolina | collected 2017-09
CACCGTCTCTCCCGCGCGCAGCCGCCCGCGGGTCACGAGGCAGTGGTACGCGGTCTCGTAGTTGCCGAGGAGGTTGCAGGCCTGATCGAACGAGAGATCGCCCGGGATCGGCAGGACGGCCTCGATCGGCGCCACGGCATGGGAGGCGAAGCCGCCCCAGCGCTGGTAGGCGCCGAGCGAGCGCGGGCCCGCGAGGAAGCCGTCGACGAGCACGCGGTCGCCGGGCTTCACGTGCGTGACCGCCGAGCCGACCGCCGCGACCTCGCCGGCGTACTCGAGGCCCGGGCAGTACGGGGGCTGCGCGACGTGCTGGTACTGGCCGGTGGTCATGAGCAGGTCGACCCAGCCGACCGAAGCGCTCTTCACCGCGACGACGACGTCGCGATCGCCCGGCTCGGGCGCGGGCATCTCCTCGAGCGTCATCCGCTCGATCGCCTCGAGCGGGGTCTCGGCGAAGGACGGCACGACGACGCGGCGGCCGGCGGGTAGGGATGTGCTCATCGGGATCACGCTGCGGACGAGGCGCGCGGGCTGAGCGCCGGCGAGCGGACGAGGGACTCGATGCTCTTCTTCGCGTCGCCGAAGAGCATGCGCGTGTTCTCGAGGTGAAAGAGCGGGTTCTCGACGCCGGCGTAGCCCGCCGCCATGCCGCGCTTGAGGACGATGACCGTCTTCGACTTCCACACCTCGAGGACCGGCATGCCGTAGATGGGGCTCTGCGGATCGTCGAGCGCGCCCGGGTTCACGATGTCGTTCGCGCCGATGACGAGGACCACGTCCGTCTTCGGGAAGTCGTGGTTGATCTCTTCCATCTCGAGCACGATGTCGTACGGGATGCCGGCCTCCGCCAGGAGGACGTTCATGTGCCCAGGCAGACGGCCGGCGACCGGATGGATGGCGAAGCGGACGGTGGCGCCCCGGTCGCGGAGGACGCGCGTGAGATCGTGCACGGCGCTCTGCGCACGAGCGACGGCCATGCCGTAGCCGGGGACGATGACCACGCTCTTCGCGCCGCCGAGGAGGCTCGCGACCTCGTCGTGCTTCATCTCGCGGACCTCGCCCGCCGGCGCCGCGGCGGCGGTGGGCTTGACGTCGGCGGTGCCGAAGCCGCCGAAGATGACGTTGGCGATCGAGCGGTTCATCGCGCGGCACATGATGATCGAGAGGATGGTCCCGCTCGAGCCGACGAGCGCGCCGGTGACGATGAGGAGGTCGTTCGCGAGCACGAAGCCCGCGGCGGCGGCGGCCCAGCCGGAGTAGCTGTTGAGGAGCGAGACGACGACGGGCATGTCGGCGCCGCCGATCGCCATGACGAGGTGGACGCCGAGCAGACCCGACAGGACGGCGATGCCGACGAGGTACGGGAGGCCCGTGGTCTCCGTGGCCATGACGACGGGGACGCAGAGGGCGAGGATGGTGGCGGCCACGACCGCGTTGAACGCGTGCCGACCGGGGAGGAGGAGGGGCTTGCCGCTGATGCTGCCGCGCAGCTTGCCCCAGGCGATGACCGAGCCGGTGAACGTGAGCGCGCCCACGGCGATGCCGACGCCGATCTCGACGAGATGCACCGTGGCCTCCACCGACCCGTGCGCGGGCGCAGGCGCCGCGCTCGTGGCCGTGTCGGGTGAGAGGTACGAGGCGAAGCCGACCAGCACCGCGGCGAGGCCGACGAAGCTGTGGAGGATGGCGACGAGCTCGGGCATGCCCGTCATCTCGACGCGCTTCGCGAGCACGGCGCCGATCGCGCCGCCGACGACGAGCGCGCCGCCGAGGAGCCCGACGGCGACGACGTTCGAGCCGGTCCCGGAGACGGCGCCGCTCGCCCAGGCCGCGGCGGTCATCGCGACGGCGATCACCATGCCGACGATGCCGGAGAGGTTGCCCTGGCGCGCGGTGTCCTGCTTCGAGAGGCCGCCGAGGCTGCGGATGAAGAGGACGCCGGCGACGAGATACGCGACGGTGATGACTCCACTGGCGCCGGTCACGAGTCCCTCCGGAACATGCGCAGCATGCGATCGGTCACGAGGAAGCCTCCGGCGATGTTGATCGCGGCGAAGAGCGCGGCGAGCGCGCCGAGGACCGACGCGGCGTCGAAGGACGACGAGATCTGGAGCATGCCGCCGAGGATGATGATGCCGCTGATGGCGTTGGTGACGCTCATCAGCGGCGTGTGCAGCGCGGGCGTGACGCTCCAGATGACCTGCCAGCCGACGAAGCACGCGAGGATGAAGACCGTCGAGTGCTGGAGGAAGTCGGACGGCGCGAAGCGGCCGAGCCCGAAGAGCACGGCGATCATCACGAGGCCGCCGAACGTGGTGCCCCACGCGCGCCGCGTGGGCGACTGGATCTTCTTCTGCGCCGGCTGCGCCTCGGCCTTCGGGGCCGATCGCGGACGGAGCGAGGGGGGCGCCTCCGGGACGACGACGACGGGCTGCGAGGGGGACGGCGCCTTGGGCGCGGGGCGGGGGAGCACCTCACCCGCGTGGATGAGGAGGGCGGGGCGGACGACGTCGCTCTCGCGGTCGATCTTCCACTTCTCCCCGCCGCCCATCTCCGCGAGGAGGTGGACGACGTTGTTCGCGAACAGGCGAGAGGCCGATGCGCCCATGCGAGAGGCGAGATCGGTGAGGCCGACGATGGTGACGCCCTCGGCGCGGATGATCTGACCGGGCACGCAGAGCGAGCAGTTTCCGCCCTGCTCGGCCGCGAGATCCACGAGGACCGAGCCGCGCTTCATCTTGCGGACGACGTCGTCGGGGACGAGGAGCGGCGCCTTCTTGCCCGGCACGAGGGCGGTGGTGATGATGACGTCGACCTCCGCCGCCTGCGCGCGGAAGAGCGCCATCTCCGCCTCGATGAACGCGGGGCTCATCTCCTTCGCGTAGCCGCCGCCGCCTTCGCCCTCCTCCTGGATCGAGACGGTGAGGAAGGTGGCGCCGAGGCTCTCGACCTGCTCCTTCGTCGCGGCGCGCGTGTCGAACGCCCGCACCTCGGCGCCGAGCGCACGGGCCGCGGCGATGGCCGCGAGGCCGGCGACGCCGGCGCCGATGACGAGCACGCGCGCGGGGGGCATCGTGCCCGCGGCGGTGACCTGCGGGCCGAAGAAGCCCTGGTAGTGCTGCGCCGCCTCGACCACCGCGCGGTAGCCGGCGAGGTTCGCCATCGACGAGAGCACATCCATCTTCTGCGCGCGCGTGATGCGCGGGATGCGCTCGAGGGCGATGACCGACGCCTTGCGCGCAGCGAGCCGAGCCGTGATCGCGTCGTCGCGCTCGGGCTGCACGAGCGAGACCAGCGTCGCGCCCTCCCTGAGCGAGCCGATCTCGCCTTCGGTGGGGGGCCGGACCTTGACGAGCAGATCGCTCTCGCCCCACACGGTCTTGCCGTCCGCCAGGGATGCGCCGGCCGCCTCGTACGCGTCGTCGGTGTAGCCCGAGCCCGCGCCGGCGCCCCGCTCCACGGATACGGCGAAGCCCATGCCGAGCAGCTTCTTCACCGATTCGGGCGTGGCAGCCACGCGCCGTTCGCCTTCGAGGGTCTCCTTCGGTACACCGAGACGCATTTCGAAAAGGGACTCTACTACTTACGGTCGTCCTGGGGGACCCGGTGTCGATGGAAAGGTCGCGCTCGGCGTCCGAGGGCCGTCGGCCCGCCTCGGGCGAATCCGGATCAGTCGTCGGCGGACAGCTCGTTGCGTCGTCGTCGCAGGCGGATCCACCGCGCGGTCGGCGGCCAGCCCAGGAGGGCGGCGGCGATCGCGAGAGCCCACCAGTACGGCGTCGTCGTGCGCGCGAAGTATGCGCTCGCGGCGCCGCCGGCGAAGAACGCCGACGCGGTCCAGAAATCGATGTCCATCACGCGGAGGCGTGACATCGCCGGGTCGCGGCCGAGGTAGTAGCGTGCGGCGCGAGCCGGCAGCGAGACCGTCTCGGCCGTCGGGGTCCTGCCGTCGAGCACGGCCTCGATGTCCTCGGCGAGAGCGCTCACGCTCTCGTACCGCTCGTCGGGGGCGAGCGACATCGCCTTCGCGACGATCGCCTCGAGGGCGCTCGAGCACGCGGGCATGGCGGACGCGATCGGCGCGATCTCTCCGCGCCTCACCTTGGCGAGGACCTCCTCCACCGACGAGCCGCGGACCGCACCGCGGAGCGACACGAGCTCGTAGAGAATGATGCCCAGCGTATAGACGTCCGATCGTTCGTCGAGGGCGGCACCCTCGACCTGCTCCGGAGACATGTACGCGGGGGTCCCCGCGCTCTGCGCCGCGATCCACGACGGCGCGATCGCCGCGAGCTCTCGGCCGCGGTCCCCGAACGGAATGGCGAGTCCCCAGTCGCCGACGAGCACCTCGCCGTACTCGCCGAGGAGCACGTTGGCCGGCTTGAGATCGCGGTGCAGGACGCCGCGCGCGTGTGCGAACGCGATCGCGTTGCAGATCGGCAGGAAGAGCCGGAGCCGCCGGTGCACCTTCGCCCGATCGTGCGGCGCCTCGTCCTCGCGCCAGCGCGCGATCGCGGACTCGAGGCTCGCGCCGCGCACGAGCTTCATCGTGAAGTAGAGCTGCTGGTCCGGCGCGGTGGCGAGGTCGTGGACCGGGACGATGTTCGGATGATCGAGATGGGCGGTGACGCGCGCCTCCCACAGGAACTGCTCGAGGAGACGGCGGCTCTCGCGCAGCTCCGGGAGCAGCTGCTTGATCGCCACGTCCCGGAGCAGGTCGCGATCGCGCACTCGCGCCACGCGTCCCATGCCACCCTCGCCGAGCGAGGCGATCCATTCGTAGCGCATGCCGGACGAGGTCCCTGCGGCCATCGCGCCGCGGTCGGGCGCGCCGGCATCGGACGCCGCCATCTCCTGCGTGTCGGCCGCGGCGAGATCGATCGTGCTCGGCACCGTCTCGAGGAACTCGTATGCCGCGCGCCCGCCCACGCAGAGATCCTATCAGTCGTAGCGGTGCTTGAAGCGGATCTCCTGCCCGTACGCGAAGAAGTCCTCCTGGATCCCGGCGCGAAGCCGGTCCTGCATCGCGATCCACCACGCGGGATCGGCGAGCTCCGGATGCAGGCGCACGAATGTCTCGCGCTGGACGCCGGGCGGGAAGAGGAAGGCCGGGAACTGCTCGGGGAAGACGTCGTTCGGCCCGACGTTGAAGAACGGCTCGGCGCTCATCTCCTCCTCCTCGTTGCGCGGCTTCGGGAGCCGGCGGAAGCGGCAGTCGGTGAGCTCGCAGATCTCGTCGTAGTCGTAGAAGAGGACGCGGCCGAAGCGCGTGAGGCCGAAGTTCTTGAGCAGCAGATCGCCGGGGAAGATGTTCGCCGCGGCGAGGTCCTTGATCGTCTGTCCGTACTCGTTGATCGCCTCCGCGGCGCGCATCGCATCGACGTCGCGAAGGTAGACGTCGAGCGGCACCAGGCGGCGCTCGATGTAGAAGTGGCGCAAGACGATGTTGTCGTCCTCGTGCTCGATCATCGAGGGCGCGAGGCGCTCGAGCTCCGCCAGCAGCGTGTCCTCGAGGCGCCCGCGCGGCAGCGCGACGTAGCCGAACGCGAGCGTGTCCGTCATGCGTCCGACGCGATCGTGCAGCTTCACGAATCGGTACTTCGCCTCGACCTGATCGCGATCGGTGTCCTTCGGCGGCACGAACCAGTCGCGGATCACCTTGAAGACGTAGGGGTACGACGGGAGGGTGAAGACGACCATCACCATCCCCTTCGTCCCGGGCGCGATCGCGAAGTGGTCGGTCGAGTGCTTCAGGTGGTGCTCGAGGTCGCGGAAGAACAGGGTCTTGCCCTGCCGCTGCAGGCCGACCATCGTGTAGATCTCCGCGCGCGGCTTGTGCGGCACGAGCGACGAGATGAACTGCACGTACGCGCTCGGCACCTCCATGTCGACGAAGAAGTAGGCGCGCTCGAGGCTGAAGAGGCGGCCGATGGACTTCTCGTCGAGGAGGATCGTGTCGATGCAGATGTGATGGTCGTCGTCGTCGTGGATCAGCGGGATGACGAACGGCCACATCACTGCGCCGTTGACCACGCGCCCGACCACGTAGGCCGCCTTGTTCCGGAAGAAGAGCGACCTGAGGACGTGGATCTGGAAGTTCGGCCGGCGCTCCCACCCGCCGGGGAAGTGCTCGTCGACCGCGCGCATCACGTACTCGAGATCACGCTCGAGATCGCGGAACGGGAGATGGATGCCGAACTCCCCGAGCGCGGCGCGGAGGGTGGGGCGGAGGTCGTTGCTCTCGGGGTAGTAGCAGCGGTAGGTGGGCTCGTCCCCCTCGAGGTGCTCGGTGGAGATCGCCGGACGGTTGAAGATGTACTGGTTGCCGTAGTAGCGGCGGTCGAGCACGCGCCGCGCGACCGAGTTGTAGAAGGTCTCGGCGCACTCGGGCTGCTTGTGCTCGAGGAGGAGCGCGATGTAGGAGCGCTTGATCGCCGGCCAGAGCGCTTCCTCCCGGGTACGTCCGGCGAAGCGCTCGCGAACGAGCGCCGCCGCCTCGAGGACGCGGTTGTCGTACCAGTCGTTGCGGGCCTGGCCCTCGGAGCGGATCGCGGCCCAGTCCTGCCGCTCCCAGCGATCGAGGGCGGTCACCCCGGACTCGCGGAACGCACGGTAGTGCGCGTCGAATCCGTCGAGGATTGCCCGCGCGATCTCGTCGGCGACGGACATGGGAGGCGAATCTAGCACGCACCGGGGGCCGCGCTGCCGGAACCATTTCCAAGCTGCGCTGTCTTCGAAGGTCAGAGGGAAGGTCAGAGGCTCGATGATCCCGGTCCTGCGCCTGCGTTCGTACCTGGGGTATGCGGCGCTTGCGCTCGCGTTCCTGGGCGCGTTCGCGCTCGGATGGGCGGCGCGTACGCCCGCGATGCCGCAGCCACCGGCCATCTCTGCGCTGGCCGGTGCCCTGCCCGGGGCCTCGCCCGGGGCCGGCGCGACGACGGGCTGCGTCGACACGGCCGCGATGGAGGCGAACGAGAACCTCGTCGCGCAGCTCCACGAGCAGCGGCGCGCGAGGACCGCGGCCGAGCACGCAGCGTCGGAGGCCGAGGCGAAGGTCGCCGCCGCAGCCAGGGCGAGGGTGGTGCCCGCATCCGTGGCGCCCGCTCGCGAGGAGTGGGCGCGGATGGCGCGTGATCGGACGGTGCGCATCCGGACCCCGTGCGCCTCGTGGAAGGCGGGACGACGATTCGGCAACGGCCGCATGGGGGTGGTGAGCAGCAGCGCCGAGGTACGCAGGCGCGCGGCTGCCGCCGGGCTCGAGGAGGGCGAGCTCGAGGCGCTGGACGCCGCCTACGCGGCGGCCCACACGCGGACCTGGGAGGCGATGCGCGCCGCGTGCGAGGAGGGCCCGTACTTCGCGGCCGCGATCGCGGAGAGCGAGGTGTCGACCGACGCCGACCGCGTCGCGATCTGCCAGGCCAGCCTGCTGCCCTCGAACGACGAGGGCGCACGCGGCGCGATCCAACGCGTCGCCGAGTCGCGCGCGGCCGGAAAGGGCGTCCCCGGGCACTCGCGGGAGGAGCGGGTCGCGTTCGCGCTGAGCGAGAGCACCGACGTGCTCTTCGAGGAGATGAGGCACGCGCTCGGCGAGGAGAAGGCCGTGCGCGCGATCGACTTCGGGGTGCTCTGCACCAACGAGACGATGTTCGTCACCGCGGCCGCGGACTGAGCCGGGTCAGTCCATCATCTCGCCCATCGCCGTGGAGAGCACGTGCCGTGCGCGCATCGCGACCGCTTCCTCGCGGACGTCGAGGACGAGCTTCGCGAGGCGAACCACGTCGGCCCGGTCCGCTGGCCGTAGCGAGATCATCGCCGCGGCCTGCGCGAGGAGCTCGACGCGGATGCGAAGGTCCATGGCGCGGGGCACGCCGCGCAGGTCCTCGAGCTGCGCGCGGGTCTCGGCAATCGCTTCGACGAGCAGGGAGTCCATGGCGCGTGATCATGGCGGGCGATGGAGTCCGTTCGGGGGAGCCCGAGGAACGAATGGGTGACAATCAGCGGCCGGTGCGGCCGACGGATGCAGGTGGGTGCTCCTCGAACGCGGTGACGTGGCGGTCGCGACCGCCGGTCTTCGCCTCGTACAGCGCGCGGTCGGCGAGGGCGATGACCTCGGCCGTCGTCCACCCGCCGACGACGGTCGCGACGCCCGCGCTCATGGTGACGACGCCTCGACCGTCGTTGGCCTCGTGCACGATCGCGAGCGCCCGCACCGAGGCGCAGAGGCGATCGACGACGCGCCGTGCGCCCTCTTCGTTCGTGCTCGGGAGGACGAGCGCGAACTCCTCGCCGCCGTAGCGGGCGGCGAGGTCGGCGGGCCGGCGCACCAGGCTCGAGAGTGCGCGCGCCACCGCGACGAGGCATGCATCGCCCTCCGGATGGCCGTAGCGGTCGTTGTACTTCTTGAAGTTGTCGACGTCGCAGAGCACGAGGGAGAGCGGCTCGCCGCTGCGCGCCGCACGGGCGATCTCGGCGGCGAAGTGCTCGTCGAAGCGCCTTCGGTTGGCGAGCCCGGTGAGCGCGTCGGTGATCGCGAGCCGCTCGAGCTCCTTCGCCATCTCGATGCGCTCGGTGACGTCGATGGCGAAGCCGCACACGCCGATCGGCTTGCCGTCGGGGCCGTCGACGACGAAGCGCACGCCGGCGAAGTGCCGCGGGCCGGTGGGCACCGGCACGGCATACGAGACGTCCTCGATCGTCCTCGCCTCGAGCACGCGGCGGTCGCTCGCGGCAAAGCGCTTCGCCACGTCCGGGGGGAACAGCTCGGCGTCGGTCTTCCCGATCGTGTCCTCGGGATGGATGCCGAACATCTTGAACCCGTAAGGGCTGCCGTAGACGTACCGGCCCTCGAGGTCCTTCACGTAGAAGTTCGCCGGGATGTTCGCGAAGATCGACTCGACGTGCGCGCGTGCCCGGGCGAGCTCGATCTCCAGCTCGGCGACGCGCGCGCGCAGGCGCTCGAGCTCGTCGTCGTGGTCGCCGGCCATGCTCCTTAGATTACCCGTGCTAGCGTGGTCACGCGTGAGAGTCGTTCGCGCTTCCGCCACGTCGATCCTGCTCGGCCTGGTGGCCTGCGGCGGCACGAGCGCCCCGCCGCGCACCGAGCCCCTGGTCGAGGCCGGGACGAGCCCGCCCCTCGTGAGCCCGAGGGCGGGGGCGTCCGCCGGCGCCGACGCGGCCGCGCCGACCGCGCCTGCGACGACCTCCGCGCCGGAGATCTTCGCGCGCGTCCGGGGCGATCTCGCGAGCTGCTACGACGAGGGGCGCAAGGCCGTCCCGACGATGACGTCCGGACGGGTCACCTTCCACGCCGCCGTCGACGCGGCCGGCAAGACCACGTGCGTCGTGCCGAGCGACGACACGGGCCTCACGCAGGACGTCGAGACGTGCATGCGGGAGCGGCTCGAGCGCGAGACGTACACGAGCAGCGCGGCGCACTGGTCGGCGGCGATCCCGATCGCGGTCAGGGACGGCCGGCTCGAGCTCGGCGAGGTGCGCGCGACCCCGCCGGCGATCGAGACGATCGAATCGCAGGGCCTCTCGGAGGACGTCTACGACGTCGTCGAGTCGCTGCTCCCGGAGCTCTACGCGTGCATGCAGGGCCTCGAGAAGAGCTCGGCCCTGCGCGTGGTGTACGTCGGAGGGCGCGTGGAGAAGAGCGGTCACGTCGCGTGTGCGCTCGCGTCGTCGGCGAGCGCGCTCCCGCTCGAGAGGCGCGAGTGCCTCGCCCGCGTCCTGACGCGCGCGCGCTTTCGCCCGCCGAAGAAGGGCTGGGGGCTCGTGTCGGTGCCGCTGAACGTCTGGTCGCGCCGCTGAACGGAGCCGATTGAGCCACGTGGCGCAGCACGAGTGACACGCGGATCATCGTCCCTCGCGGGGCGCCATGGAAATACGCCGGATCGCGGGTGGCGCGGGCCTTGCGAGGTGTCCGCGCATCATGGCGATGAACCAGCGCGACGTCCGGATCAAGAGCCCCTGCACCCTCGACTGGACGAAGATGACCCCCGCGCAGGGCGGCCGGTTCTGCGGCGACTGCAAGAAGGTGGTGCGCGATCTCTCGAAGATGACCGAGCGTCAGGCGCGTGAGCTCCTCGCCCGGGAGCGCAACCAGGACCTCTGTGTGCGCATGCTGGTCGATCGTGACGGCAACGTCTTCTTCGGGGGCGATGTGCTGGTGTCCCCCTCGCTCCTCCACAAAGCGAAGCGGGCTGCGGCCACGGCGGCCGCGATCGCCATCCCGCTGGCGACGCAGGCGTGCAGCGCGGTCACGCAGCCGCTCGGCTTGTCGTCTTCCGAGCAGACGTCGGACGATCCGCCCGATCACGAGCCGCTCATGGGAGGCGTCGCCGCGGACGACACGAAGCATGTCGCCGAGGACCCCGACGCTGGCGACGCGGCGGCCGAGGGGTCCGCGGACGCTTTCGCCGATGCACTTCCCGACGCCGCGCCGGACGCATCGCCGGACGGAGGTACGCCGTCGATCGACTGATCAGTCGACGGCGCGGCAGACGATGTTGTCGGCGGTCGTCGTCGCCGAGGCACCCGCGGCCCCGCGCGCACCGACCGCGAAGCCGATGGGCATCTCCTTCGCCGTCTGTGTCGTCGTCGTGGATGCATCCGCGAACGACAGCGTGAGCGTGTTCGTGGAGCCGGCGTCCATGGGCAGGCGTCTCATCGCGAGGCGCGCGTGGAACCACTGGCCGTCGAGGGGGGCGGTCTGCGCCCCGGGAGGATCGTCGCCCGTGTGGACCCACCCGGCGTCGGTGAGCTCGAGGCGCGTGGGCGTCGTCGTGAAGTCCGGCATTCCATAGAGGACGGTCAGTCCTGCGCCCGGGTCGGCCGCCTCGACCTTCAGGTCGACGTCGCACACGACGTTGCAGCCCCTCGCGCCGCCGTCGAAGTCCACGCTGAACCCGGCGATGTACGCAGCCTGTCCGCCGTTCTCCACGTGGGCGCGGAACGCGTGCGAGCCGTCGAGCCCGGCATCGCTGGGAAACGACGGCTGCGACGTACCGGAGCCGCCGCCGAGGATCGCGTCGAGCGGATTGCACGAGCCGATCGAGAAGTCGCAGACGTACGCCGGCAGATCGGCACACGTCTTCGGCGTGCTCGCGTCGGAGGCGGCGGCCTCGACGATCGCGCCGGCGTCGAGGCCCGCGGGCTCGGGGCTGCTCGCGTCGCTCGTCGCCGGGCGTTCGGCCGCCGGATCGTCGTCGACGGCGGTCCGCGTGCACGCGGCGGCCACGAGCAGCAGCGCGGCGATGGCTCGGAGGCGCATGCGTGAAAGCTAGCGCATCCAGGAAAAGGGACGAGGCCGGTGAATCACGGCGCCGGGTAGCTCGCGAGCTTCGCGCCCATCACGGCGCGCGCGTTCGCGCCCTCCGAGAGGCTCCAGAGGAGCGCGTTCTTCTCGTCGACCATCAGGTCCTCGGGCGTGTCGATCCACTTCGAGGTCGCGCTCTTCGTGCCTTGCACCCGGTAGAGCGCGCCGCCCGCCGCCGCCGGTGCGCTCGACGAGAAGAAGTAGAGGCCGCTCCGCGACGCGGCGCCCTGCACCTGCTTCTGGCCCATGAGGAAGACCTCGGAGGGCCAGGAGGTGCCGGCGCGGAGCCTCGATCCGCTCGCGAGCGGCCAGCGGAAGACGCGACCCGCGAGCGGCCCCGAGCACGCGCCGGTGCTGCAGTACTCGCCCGAGAGGAGCGACGGCGGCGAGGTCGAGCGGTCGAGCGAGACGAAGCTGAAGATCGGATTGCACGCGGACGCATCGGCGTACGCGCCGATCTGCGGGACGACGTACTTGTAGAGGCCGCCGCGGCACGTGCCGCCGGTGCAGCCGATCTCGTCGACGTCGGTCGCGACCTGCATCACGTGGGAGAGATCGAAGACGCGGAAGCCGCGCCCCGTGTCGGCGACGTAGAGCAGATCCTCGAACCACACGATGCCGCCCGCGTGGATCACGACGGGCGCGAACGTCGGAGCCGCGGTCGTGCCCTTCGGCTCGACGAGGAGGGCGAGGCGGTACTTCGGCGCGGCAGGGCTCGTGACGTCGACGAACGCGAGGCGGACGCCCTTCGTGTCGTGGTACCAGCTGACCAGGACGACGCGCCTTCCGTTCACGAGCCCGGTGGCGTTCGCATCGGCGGAGCCGGTGATGCCCTGCGGCGTCCACGTCGTCGAGGCGTCGTCCTCTGCGTCCCAGCCGAACGCGACGTCGACGCCGGCGGGCCCTCCGGGCACCGACCCCGCCGCGACGGGAGTGCCGGTGCGGTTCGAATCTCCGAGCACCGTCGCGACCGACGACTTGGTCGCGATCGTCTCGAGCGCCGTGACGAGGGCGGGGTAGGTCGCGAAGGACGCGGCCTCCTTCATCGGGAACGCGCACCGATCGAGCGGCGTGAGGCCGGAGCCCTCGGGGCTCGTCGTGGTGCCCGGACAGACCACCGTCTTCGAGGCGCAGGGATCCGGCGGCAGCGCCCCGTCGACGGCGTCGACGCCCGCGTCCGCCGGAGCGGGATCGGTGATGCCGCCCGCATCCGTTGCGCTCCGCCCTCCCGCGTCGACGGCGCCGGAAGTGGGCTCGGTCGTGGCCTCGTCGGATCCGGAGCAGGCGACCGCGAGGACCAGCGGCACGGCGAAGCGGAGGCGCACGAGACCGAGCGTAGCAGTCCCGCGGCGCCCCCGATCCCCCGCACGTGGGTCTCTCAGAACGTTCCGACCGCGCCGATGCCGGCACCGGCCCGGCCGAACGAGAGCGGCGTGACCTGCACCTTCGGCGGAGTCGCCTTCGCGACGCCGGGGACGGAGCCCCTCTCCGGCGGGGGTATGAACACCGAGAGGGCGATCCCGGCGGCGGCGACGCCCTGGAGCACGCCGCTCGTGATCATGAGCACCGTGTCGAGAGCCTCGGCGTCGCACGGCTCGAGGTTGCAGTTCCTCGCTCCGAGGGAGATCCACGGCCCGACGACCGGCACGAGGAGCGTGCGCGTGTCGTCGCGACCCGTGAGGCCGACCACCGCCGTCGGGATGTACGTGGCCGCGAGCAGCCCGGCGCTGGCGATCATGATCGGCCAGTTGACCTCGATACCCTTCTTCTCGGCGCCGGGCGGCGGGGTCATCGGCGGCGGCGCCTCCGCGGAGGTGACCGTCGTCTGACTGGCGCGTGCCCGACCCATCTCCTCCTGGCGCTCCTTCGCCTTCTTCGCAGCCTTGGTGTCCATCTCGGTCTGCTGGTGGACGGTCTGCGTCTTCGCCTTCTCCGGCGCCTTGTCGTTCGGCTTCGTCTGCGCGAACGCGCTCGCGCTCGACGACACTGCGACGATTGCGGCCGTTGCGACCAACCAATTGCGTGCTCTGTACATGGAGCCCTCCGCTTCCGATGCGTGCATCGAGCAACCCGCGTGCCTCCTTTCGCCGCGCGGCTCGCGCGGACGGTCCAAAGTCACGAAGCGGCGGCCGACGTCGGCTCCTCGTCTCGCGATGTCGCTCCGCCGCGCGACATCGGCGACGCCTCGATCGTGCCGAGCATGACCGAGCACCGCGCATGTCCGCCCGCGACACATCCGCCGCTCGTCGAGCTCGCGCCGACGTCGAGCGTCCACCGTGACATCGGAGGAACGCCGATTGCTTCGGTGCAGGAGCATGGGCCACATCCACAAGATCCTCGTGCCGATGGACGGCTCGCCTTCCTCGATCGCCGCGCTCACGCAAGCGCTCACCCTCGCGGAAGACGTCGGGGCCTCGATCGACGTGCTCCACGTCAATGCGCCTACGCCCGCGGTGGCGAGCGCCGAGCACCAGGCCGAGCGCGACATGGAGAGCGCGATCGCCGAGGCTAAGAAGTGGCTCGGCGAGCGCTTGAGCCGGCATACGGACGACGGCGAGCCGATCCGCAAGATCCTCGAGACCGCCGCGGCGGAGCACGCGGACCTCATCGTGATGGGGACGCACGGCCGCGTCGGACGCCTGCACGCGCTGCTCGGCAGCGTGGCGGAGGCGGTCGTGCGCAGCGCGCCTTGCCCCGTGCTGACGGTGCGGCAGCCGGACGGCGAAGAGGAGTCGTTCTCCGAGCGCATCCACCATCGCGAGCCCATCGCCAAGCAAGCGCCGCCCTCGCGCTGAGGCGGAGCGATGGCGTGGCTCGGCTTCGTGATCGCGGCGAGCGCGGCGTCTCTCGTCGTCGCCGCGCTGTTCGCGCGCAGGGTCCTCGCGGCCGAGGCCGGAGGGCCTCCGATGCAGGAGGTCGCCGCCGCCATCCGCGAGGGTGCGCACGCGTTCCTCCTGCGGCAGTACCGGACAGTCACGGTCCTCGCGGCGGGGCTCGCGGCGCTCGTGTTCGTGCTCTACCTGCAGAAGGGCGCCGAGCTCGCCTGGAAGAGCACGGTCGCGTTCGTGCTCGGAGCGGCGTGCTCCGGCGCGGCCGGCTACTGGGGGATGTACGTCTCGATCCGCGCGAACGTGCGCGTCGCGAGCGCGGCCCGCACCAGCGTCGGTGCTGCGCTCCGGCTCGCGCTCCGCGGAGGCGCGGCCGCAGCGTTCGCCGTCGTGTCGAGCTCGCTCGGCGGGGTCGCCGTCCTCTTCTTGCTCTTCGGGGGGCTCGATTCACCTCGTGCCGTGCCGTACGAGCTCGTGGGCTTCGCGTTCGGCGCGAGCTTCGTCGCGCTCTTCTCGCAGCTCGGCGGCGGCATCTACACGAAGGCCGCCGACGTCGGAGCGGACCTCGTGGGCAAGGTCGAGCGTGGCATCCCGGAGGACGACCCGCGCAACCCGGCCGTCATCGCCGACCTCGTCGGCGACAACGTCGGCGACTGCGCGGGGCGCGGCGCCGACCTCTTCGAGTCGGCCGCCGCCGAGAACATCGGCGCGATGATCCTCGGTGTGGCGCTCTACCCGCGGTTCGGCGCCTCCGGGATCTCGTTCCCGCTCGTGGTCGGAGCGTTCGGGCTGGTCGCCTCGATCGCAGGCGTCCTGTCCGTACGGATGAGGCACGAGGACGAGGACCCGATGAGCGCCATGACGCGCGGCTACGTCGTGACCACGGCGCTCGCGGCGGCCGGCCTCTGGATCGCGGTGCGCTTCCTGCTCGGCGGCAGCGCCTGGCTCTTCGCCGCCGGCGCGATCGGGCTCGCGGCGAGCTTCGCGTTCGCCTCCATCGCCCGCTACTACACCTCGCATCGCTTTCGTCCCGTGCGCTCGATCGCCGAGAGCTCCGTCACCGGCGCGGCGACGAACGTGATCACCGGCCTGTCCGTCGCGCTCGAGTGCACGGCCGTCCCGGTGCTCGCGATCTCGGCCGCGCTCCTCGGCGCGTACGCGTGCGGGACGCGAGGTCTGCCCGGCGTCGCCGGCGCGGGCCTCTACGGGACGGCCATCGCCACCGTCGGCATGCTCGCTCCGGTCGCGTACGTCCTCTCGATGGACATCTTCGGGCCGATCACCGACAACGCAGGCGGCATCGCGGAGATGTCGGGACAGACCGCTGGCGTGCGCGAGCGGACCGATCGGCTCGACGCGGTCGGCAACACGACGAAGGCGCTCACCAAGGGCTATGCCATCGGCTCCGCTGCGCTCGCCGCGTTCCTCCTCTTCTCCGCGTACCTCGACACGGTGACCCTCCTCGCACGCGAGAAGCTGCGGGCCCTCGGCGACCCGGCCTGGGCCTCTTTCCGCTTCGACCACGTCGACATCGGCAAGATCGGCGTCTTCATCGGCGCGCTCGTGGGCGCGGCCGTGGTCTTCCTCTTCAGCGCGCTCGCCATCCGCGCGGTGTCGCGCGATGCAGGGGCGGTCGTGAAGGAGGTCCGGCGCCAGCTCCGCGCGAACCCGGGGATCATGGAACGCGGCGAGAGGCCGGACTACGGGCGCTGCGTCGACGTCGTCACGATCGGCGCGCTCGAAGGGATGATCGCGCCCGGCCTCCTCGCGGTCGCGGCGCCGGTCGTGGTGGGCGTCGTGCTCGGTCGGATCGCGATGCGCGAGGACGCAACGCTCGGCGCCGAGGCCGTCGCCGCCGCGCTCATGGTGGGCACCATCACCGGCGTGCTCCTCGCGCTCGCGATGAACACGGGCGGCGGCGCCTGGGACAATGCGAAGAAGCACATCGAGAGCGGCGCCTTCGGCGGCAAGGGCTCCGAGGCCCATCGCGCCGCGGTGGTGGGCGACGCCGTGGGCGATCCGCTGAAGGACACCGCGGGCCCCTCGCTCCACGTGCTCGTCAAGCTGCTCGGGACCGTGTCGCTCGTGACGGCGCCGCTGTTCGTGTGAGCGACGCTGGATCCGACGCTCCTCGCGGCTCGCCGGCGATCCGCTGCTTCTTTGCAGCATGGCCGTGTAGGGCGCGGTGGGCTCGCGGAACGGCGGTTGCCTGTGGGCGCGCCATGCGCCTTCGCCACGTGGGGATCCTCGCCCTCGCGCTCACCGCGTGTGGATCGGAGACCGGCGACGAGGACACGTCCGGCGATCAGGCACTCGCCTCCGGGCAGTCGCTCGGCGCGACGTTCCGCGATCCGATCCTCCTGACGGTGACCGCCGCGCAAGCGCGGAGCCACTACTTCGTCGACGAGGGTTACACGTTTCGCGGCGGGGATGGCGACGCGCTCCGGTTCGCGACGGACGACGCCGGCGATCTCGTGATCGCGCTCGAGGTCGACGGGCGACTCGTCGCGAGGGCCGAGGACCTCGCGCGCCCGGTCGAGATCGTGCACACCGCGAGCGACGCGATCGTGGCGCGCTGGGGCGTCACCGCGGACGTGAAGGTCGAGGCCACGTTCGTGACGACCACCTCGCGCGTCGCGACGCTCGAGCTCCGCGCCGAGAACACGGGCGCCTCCGCGCATCGCGTCCGCGCAGTGGTCGCGATGCGGAAGTGCGATGCCGTGGGCTACGCCGCGCCCTTGCTCCAGCCAGGGAGGGTGCTCGGCACGCACGTCGTGCCGCCGCCGTTCGGGAGCACCGCCGAGAGCGTCGTTGCCACGATCGCCACGCCGAGGCCCTACGTGCTCACGCGACGCGACGCGATCGTCTCCGAGGATCCGTCCTCGGCCAAGGCGACCGCCGCGATCTTCCGCTGCGGAGAGGACGCCGCGAGCGACGTGCACCGCATCGCTCAGGCCGGCGAGCCGCTGTCGGCCCATTCGCCGATCGTCGCCGCGGTCGGCATGGCCGAGGTCCGCGACGTCGCCCCGCGCGGGGCGTCGACGTTCCGCTTCCGGCGCGCCGTCGTCGACGACGCGGCCGAGTGGGGCGATCGCGAGGCGAAGACCGGGAACCTCGAGGCCGAGCTCCGCGCGGCGCGGGCCGTCCCCACGTCGCGCGTGCTCGCGGAGGGCCGGGCGCGGCTAGCGCGGATCCCGGCGCTGCCCGGCGCCTCGAGGGACGAGCAGCTCGTGCATCGCTCGGCGTTCGTGCTGCTCGACGGGCTGATGTTCCGCGCGCCGCAGGCCGAGGGGGGCTGGATCGCGGACAAGGCGCGCATCCATCGGCCGTACTATCTGTTCGGGCGCGAGCCCTCGTGGTGGTTCTCGAGCTTCGGCCAGAACCTGCACGAGAGCCTGTCGATGCTGCTCTACGCGCAGATGGATCCGAAGGGAGCGATCGAGTCGCAACGGGTGTTCCTCGACGCCGAGGGAGAGAAGAAGGACGGCTTCCTCGCGTACACCGTCGGCCCGATCGTCGACATGTCACGCAGCGGCACGATCGCCGCGGCGCCGCTCTTCTCGTTCGAGGCCGCAGAGCTCGCGGACGCGGCCGGCGCGGCCGGCGACGCGAGCTTCGTGCGCGACGCGTACGAGGCGGGCGTGCGCATCCACCGGTTCTGGGAGACGCGCCGCGATCGCGACGAAAGCGGTCTCGTCGAGTGGGGCGAGCCGGGCCCGGGCATCGGCGCGTTCTCGGGGGCGCAGACCGAGAGCCTGCGCGACGTGCACAACGTGATCTGGGAGGAGGTCATCGGCGGCGGCGGGATCTTCGGCAAGCTCCGCACGCTCTCGGCTCCGATGGAGGTCGACGCGCTCGACGCGAACGTGATGCTCGTGATGGAGGAGAAGTCCCTCGCGTCGCTCGCCGATCGGCTGGGCAAGACCTCAGAGGCCGCCGCGTGGCGCGCACGCGCGAGCGAGCGCGCGGCGCGGATCAACCGCGCCATGTGGGACGAGGAGACGGGCTTCTACTATCACGTCGCGAAGAAGTCCCTCGTCGAGGACGGCGCCCCGCCGCCTGCCGATCGCTTCACGTGGAGGAAGCCCGGTGATCTGCGGCGCAAGGAGATCCAGGGGTTCTTGCCGCTCTGGGCGGGCATCGTCCCGGAGGAGCGCAAGGCGAGGCTCTTCGCGACGCTCGAGCAGGAGTTCCTGCGCGCCGGCGGGCTCACCGGCATCTCGACGAAGGACTCGTTCTACGAGGCGCACGCGGGCGAGTGCTGCAGCTGGAACGGGCCGGTATGGGTCCCGTGGAACTGGCTCGTCGCGCGCGGCCTGCGTCGCGAGGGTCGTCCGGACCTCGCCCGCCAGGTGACCGCGCGGGTCACCGCGGCGGTGGCGGCGCAGCTCCGGCGGACGCACCAGTTCCGCGAGCTCTATCACCCCGACGATCTCGAGGCGGAGAACCGCTCGATGGGCAACTACGACTGGAGCGCGCTCGTGGCCCTCATGATGATGGAGGACCGCGCACGCTGGGGCCAGCCGTAGCTCAGGGGCAGCGATGGACCACGACGCGGATCGACGTCGACGGCGAGCACGCGGCCTCAGCGGCTCTTGCCGTCGAACTCGGTGATCTTCAGGGAGCCGAGATCGACGTCGTCGAGGCACCGGACGTTCACCGCCACCATGTCCTTGCCGTCCGGGCCCTTGCCGTCGGCGAAGGAGAGGATGCCGCACGTCTTGCAGAACTTGTGGTGGATGACGTGCTTGTTGAACTGGTAGTCGGCGAGATCGCCTTCGCCGCTCTTCAGCGTGAACTGGTCCGCGGGGACGAACGTGAGCAGCGCGCCGCGCTTCGAGCAGATCGAGCAGTTGCAGGAGACCACCATTTTCAGGTCGGTGGTGACCTCGTAACGGACCTTGCCGCAGTGGCATCCGCCGGCGTGCGCCTTCTTCTCGCTCATGCGGCTACCCGACCACGCCGCCGCGCGGAGCGTCAAGCGGAGAGCGGCATTCAGCGCGCGAGCGCGTCCTTCGCGAGCACCGTCCAGTCTTCCTTGCCGTGACCCCGCGCGATGAGCTCGTCCATGCGCGCGGCGATCGCCGGGAGGACCGAGAGCGCGCGCGCCTGCGCCGACGCCTCGTCGAGCATGATCCGCGCGTCCTTGCGCGCCATGGCGAGCTCCCACGAGGGCTTCGCCCAATCCGCCGACAGCATGCGCTCGATGCGCACGTCGAGCGTCTTGCCCGGGTTGAAGTGCTGAAAGAGCGTGGCGACGACGCGCGGGTCGACGTCGAGCGCGCGGCCCAGGGTGAACACCTCCGCGAGACCGGTCGTCAGGAACATGAGGAACATGTTCCCGAGGAGCTTGAACGCGGCCGCCTGATCGACGCGCTCGCCGAGGTCGAGGAGCTTGCCCGTCATCTTCTCGAGGTGAGGGCGGACCGCCTCGACGCGTTCCCGGGCGCCGCTCACCAGCATGAGCCCGGTCGACTCGAGCGCGTTCTGCGGCCCCATGAACACCGGTGCGTGGACGAAGCGGATGCCGCGCGCGTCCCAGCGCTCGACGCGGGCGCGCGTGCCGGTCGCCGAGGTCGTGGTGTGATCGACGACCAGGGCGCCCGGCGCGATCCCGGGCAGGGCACGCTCGAGCACGTCGTCCACCGCCGCGTCGTCGGAGAGGGTGAGGTGGATGCGCTCGGCGCCCTTCGTCGCCTCGGCCGGATCGGCGAACGCCCTCGCGCCGTCGGCCTCGAGCGCTGCGGCCTTCTCCGGAGAGCGGTTCCAGACGTGCACCGCCTCGCCGCGTCGGCGCAGCGCGCGGACGAAGCCCGAGCCGAGCAGACCCATGCCGAAGAACGCGATCATGCGCCCCTCTTAGCACTCCCTACTTCGCGGCGAGGTTCTTGTAGCTCTTCGGGATGACGAAGGAGGACGCGTCGACGGGATGCGCGTCGAGCCTGGTGACGGTCATGCGGCTCTTCTCGGTCCCTCTCGCGTCGCGCTCGACCATCCGCAGCGGGAACGCCGACCGCACGGCGAGCTCGCGCAGCCACGTCGGCGCGGTGCGTCCCGAGGGATCGACGAACGCGCCGCCGCTGATCACGCAGACCTCGTGGACGACCTTCGGCTCCTCCACGCGCCAGACGTCGCACGAGCGGCCCGCGATCTGCTCCTTCGCCTCGGTCTTCGTCACCTTCACGCCGTCGACGGCAGCCGATCCCTCGAGCGCGGCCGCCCCGAACGTCTTCTTGTCGTCGTCGACGTGGTAGACGCGCATCGCCGCCGCGTCGGCGATCACGCGCTTCTTGCCCGAGCCCGCCGCCCGGACGAGCGTGCCCTTCACGAGGAAGCTCGCGTTCTGCGGCGCGCCGCTGCCGCGCTCCCACCGCATGTCGACGTCGCCCTCGATCTGGCCGGCGACGTCGGGCACGTCGACGAACGAGTCCCTCGGTGCGCCGGCCGGCTCGGGGTTCTTCTTCTTCTTCCGCGCGTCGACCAGCGCCTGGGGGAAGCAGTAGCCGCCCTCGAGCGGGTTGCCGCGGTCGTCGCGCTCCTCGAGCTCCACCTTCACGCACGCGATGCCCGGGGCGCACTCGCCGCCGGGATCGCACGGCCGGCTGCACACGCCGTCCTGGTCGACGCTCTGCTTCAGGCACGTCGGCGCATCCGGCCCGCAGTTGACCTTGTACGCGCAGGGCTCGCCGAGCCCGGACTTCTTCATGCCCCAGCGCACCCAGGCGAAGCCGCCCGCGCAGGCGAGGGCGACGGTCACCGCGATCACCGTGCGGATGATCTTCGCGCGGGTCGGCTTCTTCGGTGCGTCGTCATCGAGGTCGACCGTCACGGGCGATCACTCTACCGCGTCACGTCGTCAGTACACCCGTTCGTCGACCGCATCGAGGTCCTCGAGCGAGAGCACGCTCGGGCGGCGTGCGCTCCGCGGATCGTCGATCTCGGGCGCCTTGCATGCGGCGAACAGGACCTGCCGCGTGATCATCTTGTGCGCGCGGGCGTGGAGATTCACTCCGCACTCGGGGCGCTCGGGCCGGTAGGTGCTCGCGCCCAGCCACGGGAACGACGGATCCATCCGCGCGACGGACACCACGGACACGCCGTCCCTCCGGTAGGCGAATGCCCAGCGCCACGTCATCGTACGCAGGTACATGTCGTGATCGGTCACCACGATCACGAGCTCGTGCTCGCGCGGGGCGAACGCCGCGCGCGCCGCGTCGGCGACGTCCTCGGCGACGATCTGGTCGCGTGCCGGATCGACGAAGCGGTCCTCGAGCACGAGCGCACGCGGCTCGGCGACGTCGGCGATGCCCGCGCGGCGGTAGTGATCGGCGATGGCGTCGATCGACACGGCGCGGAGCGGCTCGAGCGCGACGAAGCGCAGCATCGGTCGGTCCGTCGCGCACGCGGCGGGCAGGGGGCGGAGACCGATGCGAGGCTCGTCGGCGTGCGTTCGCGCGGGCAGCGGTCCGCCGGCGACGAAGAGCGCGCTCGCCCCGATCGCCGCGGCCGCGCCGGCCGTGCGGAGCGCGCGCGTCTGGCTCGCGAGGAGCGGGCCGGCGCTGCTCGGCACGCGGGCGACGATCGCTCGGTCGCCGGGCGCGCGGTACGGACCGAGCTCGTCCGGCGCGGCGACGATCGCCGCATCGCACGCCGCGGCAACCGCAGAGAGCGGGCGGACGGCGGCGGCGGCCTCCGGCAGGGCGGCGACGCGGAGCGGCCGCGCGTCACCCGCGTAGACGCGCCCGGTCCACGCGCGCTGGCGCACGAAGATCGCGATGCCGGCGATGGCGAGGAGCGTGGCGAGCGCCGACACGACCGTGGCGCCGGCCGGGAGCACCCGATGGAGGTGCACGGCCTCTGCGCCGAAGCGCGTGACGGCCGCGGCGATCGCGATCCAGGCCGCGACCGGCGCGATGGCGCGCGCGTCGGCGTCGAGCGGCGCGTCCTCCCGCGTGCGCGTGGCGGAGAGGGCGGCTCCGAACGCGACGGCCGCGAAGGCGCCGACGAGCACGACGAGAGGCGACGCCCAGCCGAGCGCGCGTGCGAGGGCGTAGCTCGGGATTGCGACGGCGGCCGCGGCCGTGCCGAGGCCGGCGCGCGAGACGCCGGTGCTCTGCGACGAGGCGACCGTCGACGCCATGAGCGAGGCGAGCGCGAGCGCCGCGGCGACGAACCTCGGGTCGCCCGGCGCGATCGCGTACGCGCCCGCGTACACGAGCGGCCACGCGCAGAGCCGAGCGGCGACGCCGAGCGCCGCTCGGGGCGGGACGAGGCGTGCGACGACGGGCGGCTGCACGCCCCTATTGAATCACAGACGGTCGCTCACTTCTGGGCGACGGGGCCGTCCTTCAGGAGCAGGACGTCCACGCGACGATCGCGGCGCCAGCCGTCCTCGTCCTTGCCCTCGGCGTCGAGCTCGCCGCGCGAGGTCTTCATCATGTTCTCGGGCAAGACGCCGAGGTTCGACAGGTACGTGTGCACGCTGTCGGCACGGTACTCGCCGAGCACCATGTTGTACTCGGTGTCGCCGCGCGGATCGGCACGACCGACGAGCGCGAGCTTCCGGCCCTTGAGCGGCCCCGTCGTCACGCACTTCGCGACCTGCTCGAGCATGTCGCGATCCTCGGGGAGGAGCTCGGCGTCGTCGAAGTCGAACTTCGGCGCCCGATCCACGTTGTCGATGTGGATCGAGCAGAGACGCATGATGTCGTCGTCGAGGTGGACGTTCGCGCGCTTCGCCTTCCCCGCCGTGAGCGGGATGGTGGAGACGTCCTGCGCGGGTTTCTTGGCGCAGCCGATCGCAAGGGAGGCGACGGCGAGGAGAAGGAGGGACGTACGCATGCCCCGGGGGTATCCCCATGCGCTCCATCGGGCCAAATTTCCGAGCTGAGGCAACGAGGCCGCAGCCCCGCGTCGCCGGGGATCGCCCGCTCGGATCACCGCTTGGGCAGGGCGCGCCAGCTGACCTCGTAGTTCTGGCCAGGGTTCCAGAGCAGCCAGCCGGTGCCGCCCGATGCGTCGCCCGAGCGGATCTCCTTCTGGATGTACTCGGGGCCGTACGTCGACGACTTGTGGTTCATCGCCTGCAGCCACGGGCGGATCTTCGCGTGGCCGCCGCCGCTCGCGGCGACCTCGACGACGCCCTTCGTCCCCATGCCCACGATCTCCGGGTGGTCGCCGGGGTTCTCCCAGCCATTGAAGCCCTCGTCGTAGTGCGAGGGGTAGACCATCGGCGAGAGCACCTCGGCGTGCTTCGCGAGCTCGGCCGGATCCTGGCCCAGGTTCTCGATGTCCTCCCGGCGGCCGAGGGCCACGACGCCGAAGATGTCGAGCGACAGGGGGATGCCGTGGGCGCGCGTGATCGCGTGGGCTCGCTCCACGAAGCGGGTGATGACGCCGACCTTGGCGCGCGGATCGGCCTTCATGTCGAGGCCGAAGTCCATCAGCTTGATGTTCGTGACGGGGTAGCGGACGTAGTCGAGCTGGATCTCGTCGGCGCCGCTGGCGATCGCCTCGCGCACGAGATCGAGCGTGTAGCCCTGGGCGTTCTCGTTCTTCGGATCGAGCCAGCCGTTCCGGTAGACGTGACCGGAGATGCCGCGCACCGCCATGCCGGGATGGGCCTTGGCCATCGCCTCGTCGTGGAAGCAGGAGATGCGGGCGATCACCTTGAGGCCCTTCTCGTGAGCCGTGCGGACCGCCGCGGCGTAGGAGGCGATGGGCGGGCTCTTGAGGATGCCCTCCGACTGGGCGAGCGGGACGCGCGAGGGGTAGGTGAGGAGGCCGTCGTAGTCCTTCACGTCGAGGACGATCGCGTTCATCCCGTGGGCGGCGACGCGGTCGAGGAACGCGGGGAAGGTGGCGCGCCCGGCGGTCTCGCCCCGCACGTACAGGCCGCGGAGGGCGTGGTCGCGCGCCGGGGCAGGGGCGGGGGCCGGCTCGGCGGTCGACACGCGCCGGAGGAGCGGGTGGTGCCGCTGCGGGTGCTGCTTCGGCGCCGCATCGGAGGCGGCGGTGGCGGCAAGCGAAGCGAAGAGGATCCCGGCGAACGCGGCCTTCTGCATCCGCACAATTGGACGATGGTCGGATGCACGGCCGCAAATTCCTGACGAGCGCGACCTTGACAGTGAGCGCTGTCACAGTCATAAGTGACTCATCAAGAGGTGAGTCATGGACTACCACGCCTTCGGCGCGGAGCTCGACGCGGTCAGAGCGCGAGCCGCCGCCAGGGTCGGGGCCGACGACCTCGCGTACGTGAAGCGGCTCGATCGCTTCTCGCGCGCGATGGAGATCGTCGGTCGCGTCCTCATCCACGTCAGCCCGGAGCCTTTGACCTTCACGTGCGGGGTCTTCGCGCTCTTCGTCCACAAACAGCTGCAGGCCGCCGAGATCGGCCACACCGCGCTGCACGGCGCCTACGACAAGATCGAAGGAAAGGGGGCGGAGCGCTATCGATCGAAGAAGTTCCGCTGGGACACGCCGATCGACGAGGAGTCGTGGCTCTACGGGCACAACGTCCGTCACCACGGCAACACGAACGTCGCCGGGCGCGACCCCGACATCCATTTCGGACCGGTGCGCCTGACCGAGCAGACGCCGCACGGGCCGCGCCACCGCTGGCAGTTGCCGTTCACGCTCGGCGTCCTGTTCCCGAGCTTCGCGTTCCTCATGAACCTCCACTTCACCGGGCTGAACGACGTGTACTTCGACAACGGCCTGTCGTCGCAGCTCGACGTGCTGCCGGATCGGTCGCCCGAGAACGTGAAGAAGGCGTGGAGGAAGACGCTCCGCAAGTACGTGCCCTACTACCTGAAGAACTATGTCTTCTTCCCCGCGCTCGCGGGGCCGATGTTCTGGAAGGTGCTGCTCGGCAACTGGCTCGCCGAGACGATGCGCGACCTCTACTCCGCGGCGACCATCTTCTGCGGCCACGTCGGTCCGGAGGTGAAGAGCTGGCCGGAGGGCACGCGGCCGAGGAGCCGCGGGGAGTGGTACGCGATGCAGATCGAGGCAACCAACGACTTCGACGTCCCGCGCCCGATCTCGATCCTCTGCGGAGGGCTCGACCTGCAGATCGAGCACCACCTCTTCCCCCAGCTCGCGCCGGAGCGCCTGCGCGAGGTCGCGCCGGAGGTGAGGGCGATCTGCGAGCGGTACGGCGTGCCGTACCGGAAGGCCTCGTGGGGGCAGACGCTCCGCGCGGCGCTCGGGCACGTGGCGCGGCTCTCGCGTGAAGGCGTAGAGTACGGCGCGACGGGATGAGCGAGACGGAGCAGGAGCACACCATCGACGAGCTCGCGACGATCGCGCGGGTGCCGAGCCGCACCATTCGCTTCTACCAGTCGCGCGGCGCGCTCATGCCGCCGTCGATCCGAGGGCGCGTGGCGTACTACGGACCGAGGCACCTCGAGCGCCTCGAGCTCATCGCGAAGCTCCAGGACCGCGGGCTGACGATCGAGGCGATCCGCGATCTGTTCGTCAGCATCGACAAGGGCGAGACCGATCTCGCCGAATGGCTCGGCGTCGAGCAGCAGCTGCAGGCGTCGTGGGCGAACGATCATCCGCGTACGGTGACCGAGGAGGAGCTCTACGAGCTCGCCGGCATGAAGCGCCCGGGCCTCATCGCCGATCTCGTGCGCGCGAAGCTGGTCGAGCGCAGGGGCGAGGTGCTCCTCCTGAACAGCCCCGCGCTGCTCGGCGTGGCGATGAAGCTCGAGGCCGCGGGGATCGACCTCGAGACCGCCCTCGGCGCCTCGGAGATCGTGCGCAAGCACGCGAGCCGGATGGCGGGCGATCTCGTCGACTACTTCGTCAAGCGTGCGAGCAGCGGGGCGATCGAGTCCGCGGGCGCAGCCGATCTGTTCCGCGAGCTCCGACCGACCGGGCAGGAGGCGGTGCGCGTCATCTTCGGTCGCGAGATGGAGCGCGCGCTCCGCAAGCTGCTCGAGTCGGGGAAGGTCACGAGCCTTCCCGGTCGCGTGAAGAAGAAGCCGAAGAAGAGGTAGCGGCCGGGGAGCGGCGGACGACGCCGAGCGACCTCTCCCGGGGCGCGGCCTCGGGGAAGGCGGCCTCCGCGATCATCGCGGCGAGCAGCGTGCGGTGGCACCGCGCCGGATCGGTGCATGCCGACGAACAGAGCAGCGTGATGGTCTCGCCGCTCTTCACGCGCCGGGCGAAGCCGTCGATCCAGAAGCGCTGCCGTGCCATCTCCTCGCGGTAGCGCTCGGTGTACGCATCCCAGGTGATCGCCTCGCCGGCCTTTCCGTACGCGTCGGCGTGGAGCTCTGCGCTGGGGGCGAGCGCGCCGCACCAGGCGTCCCAGGGCTCGCCGTCCTTCCTCACGCCGCGCGGGCGATAGCGGCAGACGAGGAGGCGATAGCCGTCCTCGGCCTCCGCGGGATCGTTCCAGCGCTTCGTCCGGATGGGCACGCCGCAAGGATAGTGCTCGAATCGGGTCGGTCGAATGAAGGTCCCGAGGGAGCACCGAGCCGCGGTGCGCACCATCGACGAGCTCGGCATTGCGCTCGTCTATCCGATCGCGAACCGCCCCGAGCCGCCGTCGCTCTGGAGCGCGATGCACCCGAAGACGCCGATGAGCTGGAGCTGGGACGGCGACGCGGACGATCGCGTGGTCGAGCTCTGGCACCTGCGCGCGCGCCTCGCCGAGTCGCACGACGTGGCGTACGGCAAGTGGTTCAAGGGGCGGGCGACCTTCTTCTCCTTGCCGGTGTTCCACGCGCTGCTGGGGCGCATCGCGCAGACCGGCGATCCGCTCGTCGATCTGCCGCGCGAGGCGCTGGACATCCTCGCGCTCCTCCGCGAGCGGTCGCCTCTCTCGACGAAGGAGATCCGCTACGAGGCCGGCCTCCGCGGCAAGCCGCATGAGCGCGCCTTCGGCCAGGCGATGAAGGCGCTCTGGCAGCGGCTGCTCGTCGTGGGCGTGGGCGAGGTCGAGGACGGGGCGTTCCCCTCGCTCGCGGTCGGTGCGACAGAGCTGCTCTTCGAGGACCTCTGGACCTCGCGGCACGACGTCCCCGTCGCTTCCCGGCGGCGCCTCGACGCGGCGCTCGAAAAGTCCAAGGCATTCGAGAGGGAGCACGATCGGATGCTCGGTGAGCTCCGGGCGGCGAGTCGGAAAAAGCCACTCCGTCAGAAGCGCGTCTACGCCTACGAAGACCTCTGATCCCGCTTCGCGCGGGCCGTTCCGTCCATCGCGTTCGCGTCTCAGCATCCGTTCGGGGCTAGGCGGCGCGGGGTTCTCGTCTAGTGTCCGCAGTCATGGCGGCACGAGCCGAGGACGAGATCACCCCGAGCGAGGAGGAGCTGCGCCTTCGCACCGGGGCGGCGGCGTCCTCCGTTCCGCCGGTGCAGTCGGGGTGGGTCCGCCGCGGCGGACGCAGCTCCGAGGTCCCGACGCGCCACATGGAAGGCGGGGTCGCCGGCTACGTGTCGCGCATCGACGAGATCCGTCGCCTGTACGCGGAGGGCGCGACCGAGGACGCCCTGCTCCTCGCCGGCACCATCTCGCCGCCGCAGCAGCTCGGCTGGTCGCTGTCGTCCGTGCCGGTGCTCGCATGCACGCTGCAGGAGATCCTGAAGCTGCCGCTCGATCACCGCGCGGGTTTCTTCCTCGCGCACGTCGACGGCACATCGACGCTCGAGACGCTCCTCGACGTCGTCCCGATGTCCGAGGGCGAGGTCCTCGCGCTCGTCGAGTCGCTCGTCGCGCTCGGGGTCATCCGGCTCGAGCAGCGCGCCGCCGCCGCGTCGCCATGACCGACGGCGCCACGCCGTAATACCGGCGATAGGCGACGGTGAACGAAGACGGCCAGCGATAGCCGACCGCCGCTGCCACCTGCTCCACCGACGAGTCTCCGGTGGACACGAGCGTCGCCGCTCGCTCCATGCGTGCGCGGAGGAGGTACTCGCCGGGCGCGACGCCCGTGGCGCGCACGAAGCGATCGAAGAATGCCGACCGTGAGAGGCCGACGCGGCGCGCGAGCGAGGCGATGGACGGCGGCTGCGACAGATCGCTCCGCAGGATGGCGACGGCGCGCGCGATCGTCCGGTCTCGCACGGTCGTGACGTCACGCGATGCACCTTCCCGCAGCGCCTCGAGGAGGACGACCTCGCCGAGGGCGCCGCCCGGCGCGTCCTTCGTCTCGAGCGCGTCGGCTACGGCACGGACGACGTGCGAGAGCCACGACTCCCGCTCGCCGCGCGGGAGCACGACCAGCGGCGGAGCGAAGAGCGCGACGTCCTTCGCCGCGGCGCTCTCGATCTCGAAGCACATCGTCCGGAGCTCGGTCGCCGTTCCACCGCCCCCGCCGACGACGTTGCCGTCGACATCGACCGATGCGGTCGCGCACACCTCGGCGACCGGCCGCACGCGTGCATCGGGCGCGCTCGCGAGGACATGATCGCTGCCGTGGGGCAACACGGCGACGTCGCCTTCCTCGAGGAGCGCGGGCGCCTGCCCGTCGACGGAGATCCACGCCGTACCGGAGACGACGATGTACATGCCGGGATGCGACGAGCCCGGGATGTCCGCGCCCC
>WBZO01001993.1_pt1 | contig 28701 bp, 15 predicted proteins | sample 5204261 | NCBI WGS metagenome assembly WBZO01 (sample SAMN12412400, study PRJNA552823) | activated sludge metagenome | isolation source: activated sludge from anammox sidestream of wastewater treatment plant... | place: USA: North Carolina | collected 2017-09
ATCCGCGAGGTTCGTACCGATGACACTCCGAGAAGAGGCTGTACGTCTGGACGTATCCGATCGCCCCATCGAAGCACTGAAGGCCTACGAACGGGCGCGTGTGGCCGGTGAGCTCACCCTCGAAGACTGCTTGAACGTCGCAGGCCTCTGCCTTGAACTAGCGGACCCTGGGTACGCGGCATCGGTTGGAATCGCCAATATGCAGGACCTACCGGAACTTCGCCCCATCGTCGCACAAGTCCTCCGTGAGGCCGACGCGCGCTTCGGTCCGACACCGGACGTGACATTCATGCGCGCGTACGCCGAGCTCGTTCTGAACGGCATCGACTTCCCGGAAGAGCAGTTCAAGAAGATCGGCCCCTTCCAGACCTTCGATTGGGGAGCGTACTGGCGGGTCGTTTCAGGTGAGTGCTGCAATCGGACGAGTGTGGAGTCGCTTCTGTCGTCATTGAAAGGTGAGTCGACCGTTGCAAGGCGCCGCATCGAGTCGATTCTGCGGGGGGTCTTGGCTCGGTCGTGGCGCCTGACATGAAGGCGCCTTTCGTCAACGATGCATCTCCGCGATCCTACGAGGTCGTTCGTTTTGTCAATGCCGATCTCCCTCCCTACGATGCTGTTCGACGGGACAGAGGCACGGTGGACCACCGGCAGGGCGAGCGGTCCCGTCAACGCGACGCTCGTCGGCAGCGGCGAGGCGCGGCTCACCATCAGCGCGAACGACGGGACGCGGGTGGCGATCGACCCGAACCGGCCGAGCCTGTACCTGGCGGATCTGGATGCGGGCCCGGGGGTGGACGACTACGTGCTGATCGCCAACCCGACGGCGACGGCGACCACCGCACGACTCACGTACGTGCGGCCGAACGGGTCGGGGGCGACGCGCGACGTGGCGGTGGCGGCCTGGGGGCCGGTTGTCGGTTCACTTGGCCTTTGACCCGGTGATCGGCGGCCAGGGGCCGGTGTCGGTGGCGGTGCAGTCGCTGTCGCCCAGCGTGCCGCTGGACGTGGATCACGCGCAGTATCGCGACGGCTGGACGGTGGGCCGGGCGACGGAGGGCGTGGCACCGGCGAGCACGTGGTGGTTGGCCGAGGGCTCGGTGGGGGCGTTCGAGGAATACCTGACGGTCTTCAGCCTCGAGCCGGTGGCGGTGACGGTGACCTGGACGGGCTACCGGCCGGATGGCACGACGGTCGACCGCAGCGAGGTGATCGGGGCAGGGCCGGGGCGCACGCGGCTGCGGGTGCGGGACTGGGCGGCGCTGGGGCTGGGCGACCACGGGACGCGGATCACGGCGACGCGGCTCGACACGGGCGCGCCGGCGGCGATCGTCGTCGAGCGGACGGCGGAGTGGTGGGCGACGGGGCGGATCGGTGCGGCGAGCACGCCGGGGGTGAGCACGCTCGCGACGACGTGGCATTTCGCCGAAGGGCACCAGGGCGCCTTCGACGGCTACTACGCCGTGCTCAACCCGCAGTCCAGCGCCCTCCCGGTGACCGTGACGTACCGGCACGAGAACGGGATGGTCTACCCGGGGAGCCTGACGGTGGGGGCCCGGAGCCGGGCGACCGTCACGATCCCGAGCTGGGTGCCGGCCGGGGCGGTGGCGCTGACGCTGACGGCGCCGCAGGGGTTCGTGGCCGAGCGGGCGCTCTACGGCGGGACGGGCTGGACGCTGGGCCATGCGGGCGTGCCGAGCCCGGTGGGCGCGACGACGTGGCGGTTCGCGGAGGGCGCGACGGGGTTCTTCGATACCGACGTCCTGCTGGCGAACGTGACCGGGACGCCGACGACGGCGACGCTCACATTCACCACGACGACGGGCGCGACGGTGACGACCAGCGTCTACGTGCCGGCCAACAGCCGGGCGACGGTGTGGGCCAGGGGAACGCCCGACCGGCTGGCGGCTGACGACAGGTAACCCGAACGCGCAGAACCGAACGCGTGTCGCGCGCGGGTTGCTCCCCGAAACCGTCAACGCGCAGGTTGCTCATGTTGATCCGAGCAACCCGCGTCAACGCGCAGGTTGCTCCTGTTGATCCGAACAACCCGCGCTCTACGAGCAGGGGAGGGCGCAACCCGCGCGAACGCGCAGGTTGCTCATGATGATCCGCGCAACCCGCGCGCTCTACGGGTGTCCGGGCAATGGGCACGTGCCGGGTGGGGTTCTCCTGCCACGCGCCCGGCCGGCCCGACGCACCGTACGCGACGGCGAGCCGTCAACGCGCAGGTTGCTCCTGTTGATCCGAGCAACCCGCGCTCTACGAGAAGGGGAGGGCGCAACCTGCGCGTTTCGACACCTTCACCGTCGGCCAGGACGGGGTAGCCATTCGCCGGCCCGGCTACGGCGACTGGCGGTTCCTACCTCGTCTCGAGTCCCGGGGCGACGCCGACGGTCACCTTCTGCGTCTCGGTCGCACCGCCGACCGTCAACGTCATCGTGTACTCGCCCGGACACACGAACAGCCTGCCCTCGCCGCCGACGTCGAGCAACAGCTCCTTCGACGGCTTCAGGTCCCACACCAGCCGCACGAGGCCGGGGATGGCCGGCGCCGTCAGCTTCGCCACGGGCTGCCCCTGCGCGTTGGCAATCGAGATGGTCACCGGGTCGGCGCCCGGCTCCTTCACCCACGCCGTGATGATCGCGCCGTTGGGCGGATTGGCGCCGTGGAATTGCCCCGTCCCGCCCCAGTCGCCCCAGCCGGGCAGCAGCTCGAACGCCTCCACCGGACGGATGGGGAACAGGTGCGCCGCCTTGTCCAGCACCGCCGGCGTCAGCTCCTGCAGCGGCCGGATGTCGTCGCTGATGTAGAGGCTGCGGCCATGGGTGGCGATCACCAGGTCGCGCTCGCGCGGGTGTACCACCAGGTCGTCGACCGGGACGGTGGGCAGGCCGCCGAACGGCGTCCAGCTCCGGCCCGCGTCCAGGCTCACGAACAGCCCTTCCTGAGTACCGGCGTAGAGCAGCGACGCGTTGAACGGGTCTTCCCGGATCACGCGCACCGGCACGCCGGCCGGCAGGTTCGCCGCGACCGCCTGCCAGCTCCGGCCGAGATCGGTGGTGCGGTAAACGAGCGGCGCGTAGTTGCCAGACCGGAACGCGCTCACCGCCAGGTAGGCCGTGCGCGCGTCGTGGTGGCTGGCCTCCAGCCGCGCGATCCACTGCCCCCGGGCCGCCGCCGGCAGGTTCGTCGTGAGGTCGGTCCACTCGGCGCCCTGGTTCTCGGTCACCCACACCTTGCCGTCGTTGGTGCCGGCCCAGAGCGCGCCGGCCTTCACCGGCGACTCCGACAACGCGAACACCACGCCGTAGGTCTCGGCGCCGCTGCCGACGGTGAGGATCTTCCGCACGTCCTGCGTGGAGAGGTCGGGGCTGATCGCCTTCCACAGCTCACCCCGCGCGGTCATCTCGAACACCCGGTTGCCGGCGAGGTAGAACAGGCCGCGCTGGTGGACGCTCGGCACCAGCGGCGAGTTCCAGTGGAAGCGGAACGCCTGCTGGCCCTCCGACGGCTCGGGGCGCAGCGGCTTCATGGCGCCGCTCTTCAGGTGGATGCGGTACGCCGACCCGCTCTGCGCCTCCGCATAGACGATGTCCGGATCGTCGGGGTCGAACGCGCAGGAGAAGCCGTCGCCGCCATAGATGTGGACCCAGTCGGCGTTGACGATGCCGTCCTTGGTGCGGGTGCGGCTGGGCCCTACCCAGTTCACGTTGTCCTGCAGCCCGCCGCAGATGCGGTAGGGCACCGACTGATCGACCGCAATCCGGTAGAACTCGCCCATCGGGACGGTGGACAGGTGCGTCCACGACTCGCCGCCGTTCCAGCTCTGGTAGACGCCACCATCGGTGCCGAGCACCAGGCGGCGGCCGTTGGCCGGATCGATCACCAGCTCGTGCAGATCGGGGTGGACCGACTTGAAGCGATCCTCACGGAACGTCTCGCCGCCGTCCTCCGAGACGTGCAGCGAGAAGCCCAGCACGTAGACCTTCCGGTCGTCGTTGGGATCGACGCGGATCTTGCTGAAGTAGAACGGCCGCGGGTTGAGCGGGCTCCGGCGGACCCACGTCTGACCGCCATCGTCACTGCGGAACACGCCGCCGCGGCGGCTGCGGACCGTGTCGATGTCGCTCACGCCGCCCTCGGCGCTCTGCACGATGGCGTAGACCACCTTCGGGTTCTTCGCGTGGACCGACAGGCCGATGCGGCCGGTCAGGCCGGGCAGGCCGTTGGCGAGCTTCGTCCACGTCTTCCCGCCATCCGTGGTGCGGAAGATGCCGCCGACGTCCTGGCCGTCGGTCACCTCGGCGCCGAAGGCGAACGACCACGGGGTGCGGCGGCGTGCGTACAGCGCCGCGTAGACCGTGTCGGGGTTCTGCGGATCCAGCGCGACATCGCCGGCGCCGACGCGGCCGGCAAACGGCGCGGGCGCCTGCAATACGGCGGCCCACGTCCGGCCGCCGTCGGTGGTCTTGTAGAGCCCGCGCTGGCCGCCGTCGGTCCAGAGGTCGCCCACGGCCGCCACGTAGGCCGTCTCCGGATCGCGCGGGTGCACGGCGATCTTCGCGATCGCGCGCGAGGTCTCCAGACCCGCGTGGGTCCACGTCTGGCCGCCGTCGACCGACCGGTAGACGCCCGAGCCCCAGCCCGAGCTGTTGCGATCGTTGGCCTCGCCGGTGCCGATCCAGATCACCGACGGATCGGAGGCTGCCACCGCCACCGCGCCAACCGACCCGATCGGTTCCTTGTCGGTGACGCCGCTGAAGCTGCCGCCGCTGTCGGTGGTCTTGAACAGGCCGCCGTGGGCGTGAGCCACGTAGAACACGCCGGGATTCGTCGGATCGAGGGCGATCGAGGGCGTGCGTCCGCCCATCACCGCCGGACCGATGCTGCGTGCGTCGAGCGCCTTGAGCTGGCGTGCGGTGACGGGTGGAGCGACAGGCGCGGGCGGCGCCTCGGCGGCGGGCCGCGCCGCCTCGCGGGACCGGGTCGGGCGCGGCTGCGCCATGGCGGTCGTGGATGGGAGCGGGAGCAGCAGGAGCGCGAAGAGGACGGAGGTGCGCATACGCGTGAGTATAGACACGCCAGGCTCAGGCTCGCGCCCGCGTCGTGGCCGTCGTCCGGGATCGACGCTCCCGGCACGCCTGCTCTTCAGGGGCGACGACCGGGTCACGGTTGCCGTGCCGGCCACGTCCGTCTCGCATAAGATGCCCCGGTGGACTTTTCATTCGACACCGACGGCAACGGGTACCTGCTCTGCCGGCTGTCGGCCGGCGGGAGCGAGACGCTGATCTCGGCGGCGACCGTGGCCGATGCGGCGGCCGACCTGTTGTCGGCGGCCGAGGCCGCGGTCGATCCGGTGGGCTACGGCGAATGCGACTGGTGGGGCCCCAATGGCAGCTACCGCTGGATGCTCAGGCGGCGCGGCCACACGCTCACGGTGGTCGTGATGTGGAACGCAGGCGCGATTACCGGCTTCCAGCACGTGTTCCGCGAGGAATGCGACGCCACCTGGTTCGCCGAGCGCGTGTCGGCCGAGGCCGGCCGGGTGGCCGTGAGAGACGAACGCCCCGGGGGCTGAGGCGCCCGGCCGCCTCCACTCCGGGGTCCGCGCCGGCTGTCGCGTCGCCAGGCAGGCGGCGCCGCGCAAGGAGTATCCCGATGCCAGACCCAGGCCCGCGACCGCCCCGGATCTCGCGCGAGATGCGGTTGCTGCTGCTGACCATTGTCGTCTCCGGCGCCGTCCTGCTCCTGCTCGCCCGCATCCGGTTTCCGGCACCGCCGCCGGCCGTGGATGCGCTCTCGCAACCGCTGCAGCGGCTGGCGGCCCGCGCGCCGTTCGAGGAACTGGCCCAGCAGGTGTCGAGGGTGGAAGCCGAGGTGCTCTCCAGTCTCGTGGTCCTTCGCCTCGATCCGGCGTCGGATGCCGGCCCCGTGAGGTTCGCCGATCTCGGCCCGGGACGCCTGGCCGTCCGGTCCAACGGCAGCCATGTGGCCGCGCTGCGCACCAGCCCGACGATGGCGGTCGCGGTGATCCCGCCCGATCTCGCCGTGGCCGGTGTCGTCGGACAGGCCGGCCCGTCGGCGGCCTCCCTGGTGGCCACCGATCAGGTGCGGCGCGTGTCCCGGATTCGCGTGCCGGAAGGGCCCGCGCGTCCGTTGCCGCAGATCGCGTTGTCGGCGCTGCGGACGCCGGCCTATGTCATCGCCGTTGAGGGCACGCGTGCCGGGCTCACCCTGCGGCCGGTGTTCCTCGGGCGATCCGAGCGGTTCCGCTCCTCGCGCTGGCAGCAGCCGCTGCTGCCGCTGGGGGCGGCGTCGGTGGCGGCCGGGGCGCTCATGTTCACGCTCGACGGCGAGTTCCTCGGATGCGCGGTCCTCGACGAAGGCACCTCGGCGATCGCCGATGCGGCCGACTTCCTGCGCGCCGGGGCGGCCGTGGAAGCTGGCGGCCGCGTGGAGGATCCCGGACTGGCGCTCCAGGCGCTGACGCCCGCGCTCGCGCTGGCGCTCGGCGTCGATCGGGGTGTGGTCGTCGCCGAGGTGGACGACGGGGGCCCGGCCGCATCGCGGCTCCGGCCGGGCGACGTGATCGAGCGCGTCGGGGCCCGGGAAGCCGACGCACCCGACGCGGTCCTGCTGGATCTTGCCGAGCGCCTGACGGCGGGCCCGGTTCGGGTGGAACTCGTGCGTTCGGGCCGCCCCCAGACTGTGACGCTCGAACGGGTGGTTCGGCCGCCAGCGGCAGGCGTGACGCCACGCGCCGCCCTCCCTGTGCTCCGGGCGGTGCCGGGGACGGGCACGCGGATCGTCTCCCTGGCCGACATCTCGCCGCTGGCGCGCGCGGGCCTGCGCGCCGGCGACATCGTCGTGGCCGTCGACGCGATCGACGCGCCGTCGCCGGCGCAGGTGCGCGCCATCGCCGGCGAACTCCAGGACGCCGCGCACGTGCTCGTGGTGCGGCGCGGCACGCGTCAATACCTGGCAGCCCTCGGGATCCCCGGCCTCCATGGCGACGCCAGACCGTAACGAGGCGCCCGAGTTCGGGCGCGATCCGCTCGATCCCGTTTCCGCGCCGGGCCTGTGGGCGCAGTGGTTTCCCACGCGTCACGTGATGCTGGGCATCGCGCCGACGGCCGCTCCGGCCGTGTCCTTCATCCTCATCGGGGTGCTCGTCGGGCCCGAGGGGCTCGGGCTGCTCAGCGGCGAAGTGGTGGCGCGGCTCTCGCCGGCGGTCTCGGTCGGGCTGGCGGCCCTTGGCGTCTTCGTCGGCCTCGCGCTCGGCACCTCCCTCAGGCGCGGCCACGGCGGGCTGCTCGGCGCCGCGCTGATCGAAGTGCTGACGACGCTGATCGTGGTGGCGCCGATCCTCTTCCTGCTGCTCACGCTCTGGGCGGTGCCCATCGCGGAGTCGACCGCACTGTTCGCGCTGGCGGCCGGCGTGTGCTCGAGCGCGTCGGCAGCCACCGGCGAGCGGCCGGGGCCGCTGACCCGCCTGGCCCGCATCGTCGACCTCGACGATGGGCCCGTCGTGCTCGTGGGCGCCATCGTCGTCGCCGTCGCCGCGGGCCGCGACCCGGTGGAGGGCTTGGGCCTCACGGCCGCCGCCGGAGTCTCCATCGGTCTCGCCGGCTGGCTGCTGTTCGAACGCGCCCGCGGCATCGCCGAGCGCGGCGTGTTCGTCGTCGGCGTCGTGGCGCTGCTCGGCGGGGCGGCCGCCTACCTGTCGATGTCGCCCCTGCTCAGCGGCGCCATCGCCGCGCTGGTGTGGGTCTGGAGCCCGGGCGGCGCCGACCGGCTCATCGCCGACGACCTGCGCAAGCTGCAGCACCCGCTCATCGCGCTCCTGCTGATCGTCGCCGGGGCGTCGATCCAGTGGACGCTCGGCCTGCTCTGGATCGTCGGTCCGCTCGTGCTCCTGCGCCTGATGAGCAAGCTGACGGCGAGCCTGGTGGTGTCTCGGATCGTGGGCGTGCCGCCCGGCCGGCTCGCCACGATCCTGCTGCCGCCCGGCGTGATCGGCATCGCGCTGGCGCTCAACGTGCACCAGGTCGGGCCGGGAACCGACACGCTGCTGCTGTCGGCGGTGACCGTGTCCACCGGTCTCGCGGAGGTGCTGGCCGTGCTGCTCGCCTCGGGGCCGCCGGGAGGACATGCGTGATCGCGCGCGTCGCATCGCTGCTGATCGTGCTCGCCACCGTGGCCCTGCTGCGCGAGTCGTCGGCCGGCGGCGATGCGGCATCGCCGTCGGTGGCCCTTGCGCTGGGCTTCGCCCTGGTGGCGGCCTCGCTGCTTGGCGACGTCGCCGACCGGCTGCGCCTGCCGCGGCTGAGCGGCTACCTCGTCTTCGGGCTGCTGTGCGGCCCCTACCTCTTCAACCTGATCACGGCAACCATGGCGCGGGAACTCCAGCTGATCAACGGCCTGGCGATCGCGCTCATCGCGCTGATAGCGGGCACCGAGGTCAACGTGAGCCGCCTGCGCGCGCGCCTGCGGGCGATTGCCACCATAGGCGCGGTGACCCTGGGAACGATGTACGCGGGGCTCGCGACCCTGTTCTTCCTGGCGTGGCCGTGGCTGCCGATCGCGCCGGAGGCCACCGGACTGGAACGCATCGCCATGGTGCTGGTGCTGACCGCCGTGGTGGTCAGCTTCTCCCCGACGGTCACCATCGCTGTCGTCACCGAGACCCGGTCGCGCGGCCCGCTCAGCGAGCTCGTGATTGCGGTGGTGGTGCTCGCCGATCTCGCCCTGATCCTCGCCTTCACGCTGGTGATGCAGTTCGCCCGCTCGGTGATGGGTGGCGCGGGCGAGGGCGTCGGGCTGATGGCGCACCTGCTCTGGGAGGTGGTGGGATCGGCCGCGTTCGGCGCGCTGGTGGGCGCGCTGTTTGCCGTCTACCTGCGCCTGATCGGCCGCGAACTCACGCTGGCCGTGCTCGTGGTGTGCGTCGTGCTCAGCGGCGCCGGCGGCGCCTGGAACCTCGAGCCGCTCGTGGCGGCGATGACGGCCGGGCTGGTGATCGAGAACATCGCAACCGCCCGCGCCGATGCCCTGCGCGACGCCATCGAGCGCAGCGCGACGCCCGTGCTCGTGATCTTCTTCGCCGCGGTCGGCGCCAGCATCCACCTCGATGCGCTCGCCACGATTGGCGCGGCGGCGGCCGCCGTGGCGATCGCACGGCTGGTCGCGATCCGCCTGGCGACCCACATGGCCCTCGGGGCGGCCGGCCTTGGCGGCGACGAGGCCAGCCAGGGGCTCTGGATGGGGCTGGTGTCCCAGGCGGGCGTCACGCTCGGGCTCACGATCCTCGTCGGGGCCGAGTTCCAGGGGTGGGGACCGTCCGTGCAGACGCTCATGGTGGCGATGATCGCGCTGCACGAGCTGATCGGACCCATCCTGTTCAAGGCGGCGCTGGTCAGGGCCGGGGAGGTGGGCGGGCAGGACCTGGCTTCGTCAGAGCTCGCCCCGGGCGAGGCCTGAGGATCGGCGGCCGGCGTCGCGTGGCCGGCCTGCCGCGGATCTACCGTGAGGCCGTCGCCACCCAGCGTGGCGGCGTGGCGCCGGGCGGCGTCTGCGGCGCCGCGCCGTCGCCGAAGTAGACCGCGTCGGTGGCGCGGTCGATGCGAATCGTGGCCGACCGATCCTTCACCGACACCACGATCGCCTCGCCGATCGTGCGCGTGGCGCGGCCGTCCCGGGCGCCGCGGCGGAACAGCGTGAGGCGCTGCCCGGCCCGCACGCCGTGATCCCGGCCGCGGTCGATCACCATCAGTCGGCGCGGTGCGCCCATCAGCTGGCCTTCGTCGGCAAAGAGCACGCGCGCCGCCTGGCGGTAGTCGGGCAGGCCCAGCGGATCGGCCTCGCGCAGCGGTTCGGGTTCGAATCCCGCCACGTAGTCGCCCTTCACGAACTCGTCGCAGGCGTAGACGACCACGGCGAAGGCGGCCGATGGATCGACGGCCACCACCTGGATGACGCCCGAGGTGTGCTCGCCCAGCAGGGGCACGCCGCGATCGCCGGCGCCCTGCGCCACCCGGAACTGCCGCCGGACCGTGAGGTTCTGACCCACCCGCAGGCCGGCGGCCGTTCCCGCGTCGAGCAGGAACTCGTCACCCTCCACGTAGAGCGACCGCTGCGCGTCGTGGCGGTGTGCGACGATGCGGGCCAGTGGCGCGTGAGGCAGGTCGAGCCGGGCCGGACCGCACACCGAGGCGACGTCGTGCTCGCCGATCGGCAGCGGGTCTGGCGCGCGGGGGCGCTGCGGTGGGGGCGGCGGCTCCAGCGGGGCGAGCCCGTAAACGGTGACAGCCTCCTCGAGGCTGGCGACGGCCAGTCGACAGTTCACCTGCATGCCCTGGCCTGCGACGATCGCCAGCGATGACGATCCGGACTGGAATCCTTCGAGCTCGAAGCTCACGGTCACCGGGCCGGCCGGCACGCCCTCGATGCGGTAGCGGCCTTCGCCGTCGCTCACCGCGGTGAGCGGCGCGGCCAGGCCATCGGCCGCGATGGTGACGGTGACGCCCGGCAGCGCGGCCCCCGAGGTGTCGACCACCGAGCCGGAGACGCGGCCGTGGCTCGCGGGGCCTGGTGTGGTGAGGGCGGCGGCCCGGGAGGACACCGCGAGTGTCAGCAGGACGATCAGGCTGGCGGCGCGTGTTCGCATCGGGCGATACCTCTCCTGCCGTGCGCCGACACGAGGGCGCGTGCGAGGCCGGTCGCGGCAGGCAGCGATGCCTGTGCCGTTGATCGCGGGCTGCGCGCCCGTGCCTGTCCATGCACGGTCCGGCACGTGCGCGCGCCGCGGAGGCCTGTTACGGAATTCGGCCTGGCGGTGGTCCGGCTTTAGCCGGGCTCGGCCGGGGCTGCGGTCTCAGGTTCCAATCGCCTCGACCGCGGGCCGATCCCGGTGTGCCGCGAGCACCACCAGCCGATCGCCCGCCTGGATCACCGTGCCGCCCGAGGGCACGATCGACAGCCCTTCACGTTCCACCACGACGACGAGCGATCCGGCGGGCAGCCGCAGATCCATGAGCCGGCGGCCTGCCGCGGGCGCCCCGGCCGCCACGCGCACGTCCACGAGGTCGCGTCCCGAGGTGGCCACCAGGTCGAGCAGGTCGATCTCGCCGCCCGGCAGGCCCGTCGCCAGCCCCAGCCGGCGTGCCACCCACGCGATCGACGTGCCCTGTACCAGCGCCGACATCAGCACGATGAAGAACACGAGTTCAAAGATGAGCGTGGCGTCGGAGACGTTGGCCACGAGCGGGAAGGTGCCGAGGATGATGGGCGCGGCGCCGCGCAGCCCGACCCAGGCCACCAGGACCTGTTCGCGCCAGGGCGCGCGCGTGGGCAGCAGCGTGAGCACCACGGCCAGCGGCCGTGCGACGAGCATGAGGAACAGCGCGACGCCCAGGCCCACGCCCGCCACCGCCGGCAGCTTCGACGGGAAGACCTGCAGCCCCAGCGTGAGGAACATCAGCACCTGCATCAGCCACGCGACGCCGTCGTGGAAGCGCAGCAGGCTGCCCTTGTGGAGGAACTCACGGCGCCGCATCGAGATGCCGGCCACGTAGACGGCGAGAAACGGGTTGCCGGCCACGCTCTCGGCCGCCGCGTAGGTCAGCAGCACGAGGCCGATCGTCAGAACCGGGTAGAGCCCGTCGTAGTCGAGCCAGGCGTGGTTGACCGCCAGGCTCATCAGCACGCCCATGCCGATGCCCACCGCGGCGCCCATTGCCATCTGCCACGGGAACTGCACCAGGAACCACCAGAGCGTCGCCTGGGGATCGGTGATCCATGTGATGAGGCTGAGCGTGAGGAACACCGCCATCGGGTCGTTGCTGCCCGACTCGAACTCGAGCAGCGAGCGCAGGCGCGGCGCGAGGCCGAGGTGACGCGAGCGCAGCACGCTGAAGACCGCCGCGGCGTCGGTCGACGACACGATGGCGCCCAGCAGCAGGCCCTGGGGGAGCGGCAGGCCCGCCACCTGCCAGGCGAACACGCCGGTCAGGCCGGCCGTGGCGAGCACGCCCACCGTGGCCAGCGCGGCCCCGCGCACCGCCACGGGCCGCACGTCCTCCCATCGCGTGGTGAGGCCGCCGCCGAAGAGGATGAAGGCGAGCGCCACCACGCCCATGCCCTGGGCCACCGTGGGGTTGTCGAAGTGGATGCCGCCGGGGCCATCCGAGCCGGCGAGCATGCCGACGCCGAGAAACAGCAGCAGGGCCGGCACGCCCAGCCGTGCCGCCTTGCTCGACAGCACGCTGGCGAGCAGCAGGACGGCGGCGACGAGGACGGCCGGAAGGATCAGCGGGCTCACGATGGTCGGGAAACGGAGATGACGGGCCTGACGATTGTCCCCGATCGCGGCCGCGCTTGACACCCCCGTGCCCCGTCGCTACGCTCCGGACCACATGGCGGCAAATCCGCTGGCGGCCATCAACTCGGTGGCCCTGGCCGTCGGGCGCTTCGCCAGCCTCGACGAGATGCTCGACTACGCCCTGCGCAAGGTGCTGGAGGTGGTCGAGACCGAGGCGGGCGGGCTCTACCTGCTCGACGAGTCGAAGGGCGAGCTCGTCCTCGCGGTCCAGCACGGGCTGTCGGAGATGGCCTGGCGCGACTTCGATCGCCTGCCGCTCGGCGAGGGCCTCTCCGGGCGCGTGGCCGCCAGTGGCGATCCGATCGTCGTCGAATCGCTCAGGAACGACCCGCGCCTGACGCGCATGGCGGCGCGCCGCGAGGGTTTCAACGGTTTCGCCTCCGTGCCGCTGCGATCGAACTTCAAGACCTGCGGCACGCTGAACGTCTACACCCACGAGGCCCGCCGTTTCAGCGAGGAGGACGTGCAGCTGCTCACGTCGATGGCCGCGCAGATCGGGCTGTCGGTGGCCAACGCGCGGCTCTACCTCGACCTGAAGGCTTCCGAACGCCGGTTCCGCGGCCTGGTGGAGAACGCCGAGGACGCCATCTACCTCACCGACACCGCGGGTGGCCTCGCCTACGTGAACCCGGTGTTCGAGCGCCTGCTCGGCTACGACCGCCACCGGCTGTGCGCGGAGGCCACGCCGCTGCTCTCGCTCGTGCACGCCGAGGATCGCGAGATGCTCGCGGGGCTGCTGCCGGGCATGCTCGGCGGCACGGTACGCCGTGCCCTGGAGTTCAGGCTGCAGCACGCCGACGGCTCGCACGCCATGTGGATCTCGCAGAGCAACGTGCCGCTGCGTGACGAGGCGGGTCGCGTGACCGGCATGCAGTGCATCGCGCAGGACATCACCGCGCGGCGCGAGTTGCAGATGCAGATGTCGCGCGCCGAGCGCCTGGCCGACCTCGGCCGCATGGCCGCCACCATTGCGCACGAGGTGCGGAATCCGCTCGGGGCGATCGTCAACGCCACACGGGTCCTGCGCCGGCAGGCCACGCTGGCCGACACGGCGCTGCTCGACATCGTCAGCGAGGAGGCCGAGCGGTTGGAGGCCATGGTGCGACACGTGCTGCTGTTTGCGCGTCCCCCCGCGTGCGCGCTCGCAGCCGGCGACGTCGGCGAGCTGCTCGACCATGCCACCAGGCTGTTTCCCGGGCAGCGGCCGGAGATCGCCATCCGGGTGCGCGTGGCGCCCGACCTGCCCAGCGTGTCGCTGGACCTCAGCCAGATGCGCCAGGTGCTCTGGAACCTGCTGACCAACGCGGCCGAGGCGATGCGCGACCGTGGCGTGATTGACGTCGAGGCGGGCCTCGCCGCCAGCGGCCGTCACGTCGAGATCACCGTCATCGACGATGGGCCGGGGCTGTCGGAGCCTGGCGCCGTGCTCGAGCCGTTCTATACGACCAAGGCGCAGGGCACCGGGCTGGGCCTGGCCATCGTCCACCGGATCGTGCGCGATCATGGCGGCTACGTGCGCGCCGGCAACGCGCCGGGGCGCGGCGCGCGCCTGGTCGTCGGCCTGCCGCTGGCCGGCGAGCCGCCCGCGCCGCCGGGCGCCGGCACGGTCGCCGGCATCGGGAGCGTGCGCGTTCCCGGAGCGGTCAGCTCATGGTGACCGTGCTGCTGGTGGAGGACCAGCTCAACGTCAGGCGTTCGCTGGCGGCGCTGCTCGCCCAGGAAGGGCTCGCGGTCCGCGAAGCCGCCAGCGCCGACGAGGCGCTCGCCATCCTGCACGACACGGAGATCGACGTGGTCGTGAGCGACGTGCGCATGCCGGGCGATTCCGACGGCGCCGGCCTGCTGCGCCGGATCAAGGCCGGGGTCCCCGACGTGGAGGTGATTCTCGCCACCGCCTTCGGCACCATCGATCAGGCGGTCGACGTCATCAAGAGCGGCGCCTACGACTACCTCACCAAGCCCGTCGATCCCGAGCGGCTCACCATCACCGTGAAGAGGGCGGCCGAGCGCCGCGCCCTGGCGCGCGAGGTGCGCACGTTGCGCGAGCAGGTGCGTGACGTCGATCAGGTCATCGCGGTGAGCCGGCAGATGCAGGCGACCGTGCGGCAGGCGGGGCAGCTCGCGCAGTCCGACAGCACCGTGCTGATCACGGGCGAGAGCGGCACGGGCAAGGAGTTGGTCGCGCGCATGCTTTACCAGCAGGGCCCGCGCCGCGGCGGCAAGTTCGTGCCGGTGAACTGCGGCGCGCTGCCGGAGAGCATCCTCGAGAGCGAGCTGTTCGGTCATCGCAAGGGCGCCTTCACCGGCGCGCTCGCCGACAAGAAGGGCCTGCTCGAGGAGGCGCACGGCGGGGTGCTGTTCCTCGACGAGATCGGCGAGATGCCCGTGTCGATGCAGGTGCGGCTGCTGCGCTTCCTGCAGGGCGGGGAGGTGCGCCGCGTGGGCGATACCGTCACGCGGAAGGTGGACGTGCGGCTGGTCGCCGCCACGCACCGCTCGCTCGAGGAAGAAGTCGAGCGCGGCGTCGTCCGCCAGGACTTCTACTACCGCATCAAGGTGATCACGCTGCCGGTGGCGCCGCTGCGCGAACGGCTGGCCGACGTGCAGCCGCTGGCCGAGTACTTCCTGCGTCGCTTCGCGCTGCGCCTGCGGCGCACCGTCACCGGCTTCACGCCCGGCGCGATGGAGCTGCTCACGCGCTACAGCTGGCCTGGCAACGTCCGCGAGCTCGAGAACGTCGTCGAGTGCGCCGCCAACCTCGCCTCGGGCGATCGCATCACCGAGGCCGACCTGCCCGCCACCGTGACGGTCGGATCACCCCCCGAGCGTGCGCTGCCAGCCAGCGCGGACGAGCGCAGGCGTTTGATCGATGCGCTCGATCGGGCACGCTGGAACCAGAGCCGTGCCGCCACGCAGCTCGGCATGAGCCGCACCACGCTCTGGCGCAAGATGCGCGAGTTCCAGATCGACACCTAGCAGCCCGTGGCGAAAGTGGCGCTGCATTCGACGGACGGGGCATCCCGGCTGGCGGCGTTGCTCCTCCTTCAAATACTGGCCGTATTCTCAGTCGTCGCGCCTGGCCATCCGGGCGCCGCGCCCGTCTCGGTGCGACGCGGCACTTCCACCACGGACTGCTAGCCTCCGCGCGCCGCCCGATCTGTTGCAACAGAGTGTTGCGCCGTCGCGCGCGACCGCTCCCCGCGCGCGCCACCTTCTCGGGTCTGCCGCGCCCGCCGCGCAGGCCGCGGCGGGAACGCCCTTTGCTGCGTCGTCACCCGACATCCCATCAGATGGAGGAGCAGGTGCGCCGAAGCATCGCGTGCGCGGTCGGGCTGGCGATGGTGTTGATGGCGGGGCAGCGCGCCCCGCGGGCGGCAGCCGGATCAAGGGCCGGGCTCGCGTCGCTCTTCGACCTGACGACGGGCGTCGTTCGCGACACCAACGGCGATGGGATCGCCGATCGCGTGGCGGCGCGCGTGATCCTCCCGGCCGCGCCGACCGACGCCGAGATCGAGGCGGCCACGAACCTCGCGGCCCGGCTCGGCTACGAGACGACCGCCCTCACGCTGCCGCTCGTCCTGACGGAAGGCGAGGTCACGGCGGGCCGCGACATCGCGCTGCCGATCCTCGTGGGCGCCGGCAACCGGTTCGTGAAGGAACTGGTGGCGCGCGGGGCGCTCGACATCACGGGGCTGCAGCCGGGCCAGGGGCTGGTCGCCGCGGTCACAGCCCCGCTGGGCGGTCCCGACGGCGTCGCCATCGTCGGCGGAGACGATGAGGGAACGCTGGCGGCGGCGGTGCAGATGGCGGCCCGGCTGCCGCGGGCGTGGACCATGACCGGCCTGCAGGTGCCGGCCATCGCGGGACACCTGGCGGACCTGCTGCAGGCCCGCGGCATCACCGCCTCGGCCACCGTCGCCGCGATCGTCGTCGATCGCGACAGGCGGGGCCTTGCGTCGGTGCGGGTGCGCGCCGACGTCGCGCCCGGAGACGTCGTGCGGGCCGCCGACGTGCTCCAGGAGGTGGACCGCGCGCACGCCCGCGGCGGCGAACCGGCCACGCTCAACTACGCCAACATCGCCGAAACGCAGGTCGATCTGATCGCCGGCGGCGCCGCGCCGCGCCGCGTCGCCATCCGCCGGTCGGGGCTGAACCTGCCGACGCTCACCCCGCCGATCGACCCCGACGAGCTGGCACCGGATTCGCCGGGCGAGCGCGGCCGTCCGGCCGAGGCCGTCGCCAGCAGCGGCAAGACCTTCGACCTCAGGGCGCTCTACACGCTGTCGGGCTGGTACGGCGACGCCTACGTCGACCTCATCCCCGATCGCACCGATACGACGCTGGTGCTCGGCGACGGCCGCGACGTGCTGCCGGCGACGCTCGTCGCCGCGCGACTGGGCCTCGAGACGACCGGTATCACCCTGCCCCTCACGCGCCGCGCGGCGAAGGTGAAGGATCCCGCGCGCGAGGCCAACCCGATCCTCGTGGGCCTCGACAACGTGCTCACGAAGCAGTTGATCAAGATCGGCCGCGTGCCGATGGACGGCCTCGCTGCCGGCGATGGCGTGGTGCAGGTGGTGCCCCGCGCCTTCGGCGCGCAGACCGCCACGGTGATCGCGGGAGCCGATGCCGCCGGCCTCGAGGCAGCCGCCCGCTTCACGGCCGCGAGGTTGCCCTACGTGTGGGAGGCGTCGCGTGGCGCGTTGCGGGTCGATCACGTCGCCGAGGAGGTGTCGCGCTTCCTGGCCGCCCGCACGGGCGCGGGCCAGGCGAGCCTGGCGCTTGCCGAGATCGACGCGATGGTCGCCGAACTGAAGGAGAAGGAACTGGAGTCGGTCGACGCCACTGTCTTCCTCGAGGCGCCGGAGCCGGCCTTCGATGCGTTGGTCACGAAGCGGCTGCAGGCCGCGCTGCCCGGCGTGAAGGTGGCCGCCCGATCGCGTGGCATCACCGACCCGGTGCCCGTGTTCGACGAGACCACGACCGTGCCCTGGGAAGTGGATGAGGTGCGCGCGAGGATCCGCGACGAGGTGCTGCCGAAGGTCGTCGCGGGCAGGCCGGCGGAGATCGAGGTGCGCGTCAGCGAGTCGCCTGCCGTGCGCCAGGCGCTGGCCGCCGAGATCCGGGAGCAGCTGATGAAGGCCGGCGCCGCGGCGCCGGCGGTGACCGTGCGATCGGCCTACAAGCAGGGCTTCTCCTGGCTGACCGAGGACGTGATTCCCGCGCTGAAGGGCAAGCCGGTGACGCGCGTGGCCGTGACGGCCGCGCGGCTGCCCGTCGATCTCACCAAGAAATCCAAGTTCTACGAGGTGCCCAGCCGCTGGATCCACGAGCTGTATCCCGTCGACGAAATCTTCCACCGCGAGCTTGGTCTCGGCGAGGACGGCTTCGTGCTGGAGCTGGCGGAAGGCACGCCGGCCGACACCTATGTCGTGGAGGCCCGCGACGCCGGTGGACAGGTGGTGCTCCGCGCCGCATTCAGCCCGAAGGTCGTCGAGCGGGAGTACCTGGACAAGTTCCCCGGCTGGGCCCGCGTGCACGTCACCACCGGGTGGCTCACGGCCAGGGTGGGCGGCGCCACGGTGGTCGATGCCCGCATCGCGACCGATCCCGAACGGTTCTGGGATCACTACCAGGCCAAGGTGCTGCCGCGCGTCTACGACCACGTGATGAAGGTCACCGACGGCCGGCCGCTGCCAGACAAGCAGCCGTTCTTCCGTGACTTCGACATCGAGCTGCGGATGAGCGAGCCCGACTTCCGGATCGGCGTGGACGAGGAGCTGGTGTCCTCGCTGGAGGCGCTGCACGAGGACCTGTACTTCGTGACGCTCGACTTCTTCGACGCGCTGGGCCGCACCACCGTCCGCCGGCGCCTGGCCGCGCCCGGCAAGGTGTTCCCCATCATCCATCCGGAACGGCCGGGTCAGGCCGGTACCGCGCGCGTGCTGTTTGCCGGCAACGCGGCGACGAAGCCGCGCGTGGAGATCGCCTACGAAGAGAAGGGCGCCGGGAAGCCGGCGCGGATGGCCCGTGACGTGACCAGGGCGGATGTCGGCCCGGCCAGCGTCCCGCGCGCGGTGGTGCGCGCCGATCAGCTGCGCGAGCTCGAGGTGCAGGCCGAGGCGAAGGACGACAGGGAGGCGGGCCGCGCCGTCGACGCGCTGGACGCGCTGGAGGCGCTGCACGCCGCCGGCGCGTTCCGGCAGTCGCTGTCCTACGCCCGGGTCGCGCGGCTGCTGGTGACCATCACCCTGAAGGACGTGCGCACCGCGCGGGCGATCCCCTTCAGCGGAGACTCGGCGCCGTCGCGGGCCTGGCCGGCGCCAGCCGCCGCGCCGCCGCGCGGACTCGTCACCTGGGACCGTTCGATCAGCCCGGAGCGCAGTGAGGAGATTGTCGGCCAGCTCGCGCACTACCCCGAGGTGCGGGCGTACCGGGCCGGGCGCTCGTACCGCGGCCGCGACATCTCCGTGATGGAGATCACGCTGCCGCCCGGCGACGAGCTGGTCTCGGTGCCGAAGCTCACCGCCTACAAGCCCACCCTCTTCATCACCGGGCGCCAGCACGCCAACGAGGTGTCTTCCACCAGCCACATCCTGCGGCTCGCCGAACTGCTGGTCACCGATCCGGCCTACAAGCGGCTGCTGACGCGGATGAACGTGGTGGTGCACCCCGTGGAGAACCCCGATGGTGCGGCCCTGCACGATCAGTTGCAGCGGCTCACGCCGACTCACATGCTGCACGCCGGGCGCTACAGCGCGCTCGGCATGGACGTCGCCTCGCAGGTAGGCGAGATCGACCCGCTGCTGCCCGAGGCGAGGGTGCGTGGCGATGTCTGGCAGCAGTGGCTGCCCGACATCTACCTGAATCCGCACGGCTACCCGTCGCACGAGTGGGTGCAGCCGTTTGCCGGCTACGTGCCGCCGGGCTTCCGGACCTACTGGTCGACGCGCGGGTGGTACACGGGCATCTCGCCGCTGCGCGACCCGCGATATCCCGCGCACGCCGAGGTGGCCGCCGCCATTCGCGAACTCGTCGTGCGCGAGGTCAACAGCCAGCCCGACGTGCGCGACATGAACCTCCGGCACCAGGCGCGCTATCGCCGGTGGGCGTACGGGTTCGCCCCCTACGTCTTCGACCAGGAGATCTACCGCGACACGGCCATCTACTACACCGACCGCGAGAGCGGAGAGGTGCGCGGGTCGTGGCGCGCCGGCGCGAGCCGGTTCGGCGGCGGCGGCGGGCGCCCGGCCATGAGCGCGTGGCCGCAGGTCACCTACTTCAACGGCAGCACCGAGACGCCGGACGAGACGGCCCAGGGCGCATGGCTCGACCTCGTGACCAAGCCGGGCTTCTCTTACCTGATGGCCAGCGTCCGGTTCCTCGAGACCGGGCAGTGGCAGGTCGAGAACATCGAGGAGGACGGACCGCGCCAGAGCGTCTCGCGCACCCGGTTGCGCGTGCGGCCGGTGCGGCCCGCGGAGGCGACAACCGCGCCACCGCCGTCGCCGGCGGAACGGTGACGTGGCAGCAGGGTCATCGGGCTGGCCGCGCTCGCGCGGCCGGCGCGCGCCAGGCGCCTTCGGTGGCACCGGGATCGCCCGCGACCAACTGTTACAACACTCCGTTGCAGGAACGTCGCAGGGGTGCCGTCACAGGCGGGTTTCCGCCCGAATACGTGACGTGGAGCGAACGTCGGGGCTGGCGCGCGGTTTGCTGCGCTGGTCGGCACAGGTTCTCAACACGCTGGTCGTGACCCGCGCCGGCGGGTCGGCCGGCGGCCGTCAGCCCGTACCCGGAGCGCCGGGCGGCTTCAGGAGGCAGGCAATGCCAAGGTGGTGTGTCGGTTTCGCAGTGCTGGTGGCCGTGCTGGTCCTCGGCGCCACGGGCGCCAGGGCGCAGACCGCCCAGGTCGTCGGGACCATCAAGGACCAGAGCGGCGCCGTGATTCCCGGCGCCACCGTCACGGCGCGCAACGCCGAGACCGGCCTGGCGCGCACGGTCGTGAGCGAAGGCAACGGCGGCTTCCGCCTGCAGGCGCTGCCGCCCGGACGCTACGCGGTGACCGTCGAACTCGTGGGGTTCACCAGCGAGACGCAGCAGAACCTCGCCCTGGTCATCGACCAGACCGCCACGCTGAACTTCACGCTGCGGCCGGCGACGCTCGAGGAAACGGTCACCGTGGCGGCGGAGGTGCCCATCGTCGACACCACCGCCACGACCGTGTCCACGTCGGTGACCAACGAGCAGATCCAGGACCTGCCGGTGGCCTCGCGCAGGTGGGTGGACCTGGCCATGCTCACGCCGGGCGTGTCGCAGGACAACATCCGCGGCTTCTTCTACCGGGGCAACGTGAACATCGGCGCCGGCACCCGCGAGTACTCCAACGGGTTCGTGGTCGACGGCGTCAACAACACCTGGGCGCAGATGGGCGAGCCGCGCCAGAACTTCGGGATGGACGCCATCCGCGAGTTCCGCGTGTCGCAGGCCACCTACAAGGCGGAGTTCGGGCTGGCCACCGGCGGGGTGTTGAGCGTGGTCACCAAGTCGGGGACCAACGAGTACCACGGATCGGGGTTCACCTTCTTCCGTGACAAGTCGATCACCTCGCGCACCTACTTCGAACGGACCAAGCCCGACTTCCGGCGATACCAGTACGGCGGGACCTTCGGCGGCCCGATCGCGCTGAACCGCACGCACTTCTTCTTCGCCTACGAGCGGTCGGACGAGAATCAGTTCTTCACCGTGAACACCGGCGGCCGGTTCCCCGAGTACGATCGCACGCACCGGAGCGACCAGTACCGCTGGACCTACTCCGGACGGCTCGACCACCAGGTGACGGCCGATCAGAGCGCGTTCTTCCGGGCGTCGCAGGAGGTGGAATACCGGCCGATCATCACGGCCGGCGGCCGCGTGGATCCCAGCAACAGCTTCGACTTCGCGGTGCCGCGCAGCTCGTTCGTCGGCGGTCATACCTGGATCATCAACCAGCGGATGATCAACGACGTGCGGGTGCAGTACGCCTACGCGAAGTACGAGGTCGCGCCGCCCTACAGCCACGGGTCGTGGGAGCCCGGCGACTTCGGTCAGGACCGCTTGAGCTATTGCAAGCCGGTGACCAATTTCCCGTCGCTCGGCCTCGGCGGTTGTGGCAACAGCCAGATGGGCCCCGAGAAGCGCCTGCAGTTCAAGAACGACTTCTCCTGGACCGGGGAGATGCGCGGCTTCCACGAGATGAAGGCCGGCGTCGACTTCAGCAACATCAGCTTCCGGTCCGACAGCCTGGGATCGCCGCTGGGCACCTACACGTTCCCGCGCGACGTGTTCTACAACGCCGCCGACCCGACCACCTATCCGACGAACTGGACGAACTCCCTGCCCACCTTCGCCGAGATCCCGGTGAAGCACTTCGCCGTCTACCTGCAGGACGACTGGCGGCTGGCGCCGGGTGTCACGCTGAACGTCGGCTTGCGCTACGACCGGCAGGTCGGCAACTTCAACGAGGATCTCGACGATCTGCTCGGCCGCATCGGAAAGAAGCTCGGCTCGCAGTTCGCCCAGTACCCGATGCCCATCCCGTTCCACGACGGCCTCGATCGCCGCGGCGACAACAACAACTTCGGGCCCCGCCTGGGCTTTGCCTGGGATCCCGGCAACACGGGCCGCACCAACATCAACGGCGGCTACGGGCTGTTCTACGACAACCGGCGCACGCTCCAGAACTTCGGCGAGCTCACCTGGCCGCAGAGCCGCACCATCACCATCCCGAACCCGGCGTTCCCGGACGCGCTGCTGGGCCAGTCGCGCGACCAGTACCTGTCGAAGAACCCGCCGAACATCACGGTGATGGACAACGACGAGGTGAACGCCTACGCGCACCAGTTCAACCTGGGCGTCTCGCGCATGGTCGGCCGCACGTTCGGCGTCACGGCGAACTGGATCGTCGTCAGGCGCTACTCGGACCGCGACACGATCGACGTGAACCTGCCGGATCGGACCACGCGCCTGCGGCCCTACCCGCAGTTCGGCCGCGTGAACTACTGGCAGTCGACGGCCGACAACCGCTACCAGGCCCTGCTGCTGCGCGTCGAGCGCCGGATGAGCGACAACTACCAGTTCATGCTGTCCTACACGCTCAGCAAGGCCGACGATCGCAACCACAAGACCAGCGGCGGCGGCAGCGTCTACGGCGATCGCTATGGCTACTACAAGGAGGATTCGCCGGGCCTCGCCGACCGCCGCCATCGCCTGGTGGCCAGCGGTATCGTGCAGTTGCCGTGGAACACGCAGGTGTCGACGATTGCCGACTTCCGGTCGAGCCTGCCGATGAACCCGGTGAGCAGCTTCGATCTCAACGGCGACGGCTACGCGGTCGACCTGCCGGCCGGCGTGCTCCCGTTCAGCGGCTGCCGCGGCCTGGACCTCAATGCCGTGAACGCCTTCCGGGCCACGCGCGGCCTCGGCCCGGTGGGTGCGGTGGCCTGCCCCGGCTTCGCCAACATCGATGTGCGCGTCTCGAAGGTGTTCGCGCTCGGCGGCGAGCGCCGGCTCGAGCTGATCGGACAGCTGTTCAACATCGCCAACCGCGCGAACTTCAACGTGCCGAGCAACAACATCACGGCGGCGACCTTCGGCCAGTCGACGTCGCTGCTGCCGAACATCAACGCCCCGTCGCGCCAGATCGAATTCGCGGTCCGGTTCCAGTTCTGACGCGATGCATGGCGGTCCCGGGCCCCGGCCCGGGACCGCGCCTCCGAGCGCCGCCCCACGCAGCCTCGGGAACGGAGGACGTGTGCAGATCGAGTTGACCACGGCTCGCAGGCGCGCGGCGGCACTCTTCGCGGTGTGCGCGCTGGCCTCCGCCGGGCGTCCCGCCGGCCAGGCACCCGCCCCGCGCGCGGATGTCGCCACGCCGGCCGATCTCGCGGCGGTGTTCGCCAGCAACGGGCTGGTGGAAGACACCAATGGCGACGGCGTCGCCGACCGCGTGCGCGCCCACCTCGTGCTCCCCGACTACCCCTCGGCCGCCGTCGTGGCCGCCGGCGCCGACATCGCCGCACGCCTCGGCTTCGAGACCATGGCGATGGACCTTCCGATGACGGGCGCCCCCTCCTCCCCGTTGACGGTTCGGGTTCATCCCGTGGACGCGGCGTGGCCCGGCATCTTCTGGATGCCGGGCCCGCCGCGCGCGGCCGAGGGCGTGATCGCCGCCCGCCAGCTCGGCCGGCAGGTCGAGGTGCTGGTCGGCGGCGGCGACGCGGACGGTACGATCGCGGCGGCACGCACATTCGCCGCCAGGCTGCCGTTCCTCTGGGATCCGAAGGGCGCCGACCTCGGCACCCTCGGAAAGGACCTCTCGCAGTGGCTCGCCGCGCAGGGCGTCGAAGGCGCGACGGTTGTCGTCGAGGGTCTCTCGGTGCGCGCCGGCGCCACCGCGCTCGACGCCGTGGGCGTCGGCCTGCGGGTCGCCGACCCGGTCGCGCATCGCCGGGTGGTGGCCGCCCTCCGCGCGCTGGCACGGTCGAGAACCGCACCCGCGACCCGCCAGGGCGCGGCCACCGCGGCACCAGCCCCCACCGCGCCGCCGGCGCTCTCTTACCCGGGCGTCGGCAGGCTCGCGCTCCGCGTCGAGGCGGGCAGCCTCTCCACGGTCGTCGAGATCCCGCGCGTCGCCGCGCCCGAGACGCCCGCTGATCCGCCCGCCCGCCGGCCCGGCGCCGGCGCCAAGGATCAGTTCGACCTCTCGACGCTCTACTCGATCGACGGCGGCCTGGGCGACTCCGATGGCAACCTGATTCCCGATCGCGTGGACGTGCTGCTGAGCCCGCATGGCGACGGCACGGCGGCGACCATCGATCTGGCCGCACGGCTCGGGCTCGAGTCCACCGGCGTGTCGCTGCCGCTCGTGAAGCCGGCGGCCGAGATCTCGAAGCCGGAATCCGAACCCTCCCTGATCCTGATCGGGGCGTCGCATCCGCTGATCGGGAAGCTGGTGGACGCGAAGAAAGTGGTCCTGCCGGCGCTCGCCGCCGGCGAAGGCCTGCTCGAGGTGGTGCCGAAGGCCTTCGGCGGGAAGAGCGCGCTGCTGGCGCTCGGCGGCGATGCCGCGGGCCTCTCGCGTGCGCTGGACCAGGCGGCCGTTCGCTTCCCCCATCTCTGGCAGCGCGGCAAGGATCGTCCCACGCTCGACGATGTCGAGGACGATGTGCGGCGGTTCCTGGCGATACGGACGCCGGCCGGGCAGGCGGCCGCCGCCCTCTACAAACTGGAGCGCATTGGCGGGGAGCTGACAGGCCGCGACCTCGCGTCGGCGCAGGTGCGCGTGTCGGTCGAGGCGCCCGCCCGCGGGCTCGATCAGGTGGTGCGCGAGGTGGCCGCCCGGGCGCTGCGCACCAGCGACCTGCAGGTGTCGATCGAGTCGCGGTCGGTGCTCGAGGCCGCGCCCGTCATCATCGGCGGACGCCCGGTGAGCGAGACCATCGACATTCCGTCGGAGGTGGACGAGTTCTGGCAGCTGTTCCGCACGCGCGTGCTGCCGGCCGTGAAGAAGGGGCAGCCGGTGGCGATCGAGGCGCGGCTGAGCGAGTCGCCGGAGATCCGCCGGCGCATCGAGCAGGATGCGCATGACGCGCTGCTCGGGGCTGGCGCGCGCGCCGAGGGCACGACCGTCCTCGTCCTGTCGGCCTACAAACAGGGCCTGAGCTGGCTCCAGGAGGTGATCGGGCCGGCGCTGAAGGGCCAGCCGGTCGAGCGCGTCACGCTGCGCTATGCCGAGGTGGGACCGCCGCCGGAGTGGAAGCAGCAGGCCATGTACGCGCCGACGCGCTGGCTGCTCGAGGCGTTCCCCTTCGACGAGGTCCTGGCCCGCGATCTCGGGCTCGGCCTCGATCGGTTCGCCATCGAGAAGCGGCCCATTGGTTCGCCCGCCTACGAGGTGGTGGCCACCGGCGCCGGCGGGCAGGAGCTCCTGCGCCGCACCTTCGAGCCGAAGTTCGTGGTGCGGCCCTACTTCGATCGCTTCCCCGACTACGAGAAGGTGCGTGTCACCACCGGCTGGATCACCGCGGAGCAGTCCGGCCGCCGCCTCCTCGACCAGCGCATCGTCACCGACATGGAGCGCTTCTGGGATCACTTCCAGTCGAGGACGCTGCCGGCCATCTACGACTACGTGATGGCCAACGGCGAGGGGAAGCCGCGGGCCAGCCGTGCGCCGCACTTCGGCCAGCTGGAGGTGGATCTCACGCTGAGCGAGCCCGATTACCGGCTCGGCGTCGACAACGAGCACATCGCGCCGATGGAGGCGATGCACGAGGACATCTACTTCGGCGTGCTGCACTTCTTCGACGTGCTCGGACGCAACGCGCGGGGCGAGGCCCTGAACTATCCGGGGCACGTCGTCCCGATCATGCGGCCGAAGAACGACGGCAAGCCCGGGCGTGCGGTGATCAGGTTCACCGGATTCGGCGCTGGCGAGCCGTCGGTGACAGTGGAGTATCGCGAGAGGAACGGGGCGACCGGCCGGCGCGCGCTGCCGCTGCCTCCGGTGACCGTGGAACGGCCCGCGGCGCGCGCCGCGCTGGTGCGGCAGGGGCTGGACGGCGTGGCCCGCCTCGACCTGCGCGTGAAGGTGGACACCGAGGCCGACGAACGCGACGCGTTCGTCAGGCGCACCCGCGCCGAGCGCGTGGACGAGACGATCATGTCGATCGCGCAGGTGAAGGCGGTCGTGGGCCACCTGGGCCGCCTGCGCGCGGCCGGGCTCTACCGCGATGCGCTGGCCTATCCGGACCTTGGCGCGATCCGGCTCCTCGTGGGCGTCGAGTTCGACGCCAGGCCCGGCGCCGACACCGTGGTGGCGCTCGAGGCGAACGGCGTGGCCGCGCCGCTGCCAGACGTGCGCACGCTGCTGCCCGCCGGCTGGACCCGTGGCGCGGGGCCCCTCGTGCAATGGGACACGCCGATTCCGCCCGGAGAGGCCTACGAACTGCTGGCGAAGATGTCGACGTTCCCCGAGGCGCGGGCCTACAAGGTGGGCCGCACCTATCTCGGCAAGGACGCCTGGGCCATGGACCTGATGCCGCCGATCGCGGCCTCGCACTGGTCGCAGATGAAGGCCTCGGTGCACAAGCCGACGGTAATCTACTCGGCGCGCCAGCACGCCAATGAAGTGTCGTCCACGAGCCACGTGCTGAAGGTGGCCGAGATGCTGCTCACCGACGCGGCCTGGCGCCGGAAGCTCGATCGGGTGAACGTGGTGATCCACCCGATCACCAACCCCGACGGCGCCCAGCTGGCCTACGACCTCTACAAGATCACGCCCGACCACATGCTGCACGCCGGCTACCTGGGATCGCTCGGTGTGGACGTGGCCAGCGGGATGTGGGACGCCGATCCGATCTATCCCGAGTCGGGCATCCGTGCGAAGCTGTGGCGCACGTGGCTGCCCGATGCGTTCCTCAACCCCCACGGCTACCCGTCGCACGAGTGGGTGCAGCTCTTCTCCGAGTACGCCGGCTGGGTGCGCAGCCGCGCCACCGAGTCACGCGACTGGTGGGGCATGCGCGGATGGTTCATCCCCGGGTTCGGCTACCTCGACGATCCGAAGTACCCCAGGCACAAGGCGATGGCCTTCGAGCTGCGCGCGAAGATCGCCAGCTACATCAACGCGGCGCCCGAGGTGCGCGCGCTCAACCAGCGCGCCTACGCGCGCTACCAGCGTTACGGCGTCGACCAGGACGGCGAGAACTTCAAGTTCGATCTGGTGGATGGCGTGCTGATCTACACGCCCGTCAAGGGCGCACGCGCCAGCGCGTCGAGCCAGGACTTCGCCTCGCGCCATCCGCAGGTGACCGTCTTCAGCGGGGGCACCGAGGCCCCCGACGAGACGGCGTATGGTGACTGGATGAAGCTCGTCGCGCGGGCGGGCGTGCAGTTCGACACGGCGGTGCTCGACTTCCTGGCCGGGATGCCGTACGAAGTGGAGCGACGCCGCGAACCGTTCGGGGGCGGGGTGACGCTCAGCCTCCACCGAGCGCGGCCGCCCGAGCCCAGGGGCGAGTCCCAGGGTGAGACGGCGCCCGTGGCGGGCGCGTCCCGGTGACCGTCTCCCACCCGCCCCCGCGGATCGCAGGACGGCAGGTCATGCAACGAATCGGCGTAGATACCGGCGGCACCTTCACCGACCTCGTCCTGCTGGACGAGGCGGGGCTCCACGTTCACAAGGTCCGATCGACGCCCGACGATCCGTCGCGGGCGATCCTGCAGGGCGTCCGCGAGCTGCTCGAGATGCGGGGCCTCGCGGCCGGCGCCGCGTGGCCGCCCGGCCTCGACGTGGTGCACGGGTCCACGGTGGCCACCAACGCCGTGCTCGAGCGGCGCGGGGCGCGCGTGGCGCTGGTCGCCACCGAGGGATTCGGCGACGTGCTGCGCATCGGCCGGCAGACGCGTCGCGAGCTCTACAACTTCTTCGTCGAGGATCGGAGGCCGCTGGTCGATCCCGCCTGCACCTTCACGGCGGTCGAGCGCGTCGCGGCCTCCGGCGAGATCCTCGAACCGCTGCGCGAGGACGACCTGCCGGTGCTCGTCGCGCGGCTGCGCGAGGCGGGCGCCGAATCGGTCGCGGTCTGCTTCCTGCACTCCTACGTGAACGATTCGCACGAGCGGCGCGTCGCGGAGTTCCTCCGCGCCGCCGGCTTCGCCGTCTCCGCCTCCTCGACGGTGCTGCCCGAATACCGGGAGTTCGAGCGGTGGAGCACCACGGTGGTCAACGCCTACGTGACGCCGATCATGGATCGCTATCTCGGCCTGCTGGTCCGCAGCCTGAACGGCACCCGGCTGAGCATCATGCAGTCCAACGGCGGATCGATCTCGGCGGCGCGGGCGCGGACGGCGGCGGTGCAGACGATCCTGTCGGGCCCGGCGGCCGGCGCCGTCGGCGCGCACGCCGTCGCGACGGCCGCCGGGTTTCCGCGCGCCATCGGGTTCGACATGGGCGGCACGTCCACCGACGTGACGCTCATCGACGGCGCCATCGGCGTCACCACCGAGTCGACGGTGGGCGACTTCCCGGTGCGGCTGCCGATCATCGACATCCACACCGTCGGCGCCGGCGGCGGGTCGGTGGCGTGGCTCGACTCGGGCGGGGCGCTGCGCGTGGGGCCGCGGTCGGCCGGCGCCGAGCCGGGGCCGGCCTGCTACGGCAAGGGCCTCGAGTTGACGGTGACCGACGCGAACCTGCTGCTCGGCCGGCTCGATCCCGACTACTTCCTCGGCGGCCGCATGCGCCTGGACTTCGATCGCGCGCGGGGGGTGGCAGCCGAACT
>WBZO01001994.1_pt1 | contig 28695 bp, 21 predicted proteins | sample 5204261 | NCBI WGS metagenome assembly WBZO01 (sample SAMN12412400, study PRJNA552823) | activated sludge metagenome | isolation source: activated sludge from anammox sidestream of wastewater treatment plant... | place: USA: North Carolina | collected 2017-09
GCACAAACTCGTGACGCGGCGTGGTCCGCATGGCGTCGATGACGCGGGGGTTGGTCACGCCGGCGTCGATGACCGCAGACAGATCGGGTGCGTAGTCGATGATTCCCAGGCGACGCAGCACCTGTGGCACCTTGTAATCGGCGAATGCGGTCAGGAGATGAAGATCACGGAAGCCGGGGTAGCCCGTGGCGACCAGCGCCGCACTGAGATCGGCGGCCAGAATCTGGGCGCGTTTCAGAAAACGGATCTCTCGGCTGTCGAACATGGTCATGTCCCGAAATGACGGAAAGTGGACCAGAATCGACTGGACGAAGCGGATGGCCGACCCTCCGGCTGACTCAACAAGTGCCTGGATGGGCCACATGTCCTGACCCTCAGAACCCTGGTGCGGCAGTGCCAGCAGGCCGGCGCCCAGCTCGACGAGATGCCGATGGCGAGACTCGAGCATGGGAATCTGGGGGTCGCGGTGATCGGTCGGTCGTAACAGTTGAGCAACGGTGGACAGGTCGATTTGACGGAGGAATGACGCATCCCAAAGCGTGAACCCCTCGTCGACAGCGCGCCGCAGTGCAGCAACCAACGCCCAATATCCATCGTAAACCTGGTTCTCCCACACAACCCGCCAGCGAGCGGATGGGTCGTCGGACCAGAACGAGAAATTGAGCGCGTCCAGGACAAGCACCCAGCCCGCCGTCTGCCAGGTGTCACCGACAAAGTGCAAATCGGCGCCCCAGGTCGGCACGGGAGGGGTCAGGTCACGGATCGAGCGGGCCGTTTGCTCGACGGCCGCCAGATCGAGCCGGACGTGGCGCGCGTTCGCCATCACGTGACTCGTCGAAGCGAGCACGGCGAGGGGGTCGGCTGTGGACAACGCGAATTCCATGGACGCGATAGTACGTGATCACGTGTTGGCAGATCGGCTGCAGTCCGGTCGGAACATCGTGGCCCGAGTTCCCGGATGGTCTTCGGGTCAACGTTTATGGATAAGCATTGTGCGGATCTCTGTTGACATCGTTTTTCTCTCTCTGTTAGCCTCTGCTCATCCCAGTTTGCCGGACCGGCGGCACAGCGAACGTTCCGGTGTGCTTGTAATTGGTCCCGCTGCAGAGGCGGTGCCGAAGAAAAGAAGGAGTCAACGATGACCCAGCAGATTGCACCGAACCAGAAGTTCAGGCTTTCCCGGCGAGAGATTGTGAAGGGGTCTGTGGCAGCGTCCGCCGCGATGCTGGCCAGTCCGGCGACTCGCTGGATGGCACTCGCGCAGGATGCGTCGTCCATTGTCATCGGCACGCTGGGGGAGGCCGATTCGATGCATCCGTTCCACGGCGCGGACAACTCAGAAACCGAGTGGCGGTTGATGATGCTGTTCGACGAGTTCGTGCGCCTCGATCCCGAGAGTTATGCGCCGATGCCCGGACTGGCGGAGTCGTGGGATATCGAAGACATGTCATTCGTATTCCACATTCGACCGGGTGTGAAGTTCTCCGATGGCAGTGAACTGACGGCCGATGATGTGAAGTTCACCCTGGAGGGCTTTCTGAACCCGCAGACGGCGTCGACCCTATCGGTCAAGTTCCAACCGATCGCTGGTGCGGATGCGTATGCCGCAGGCGAAGCAGACAGCGTGTCGGGTATCGAAGTCATCGATCCGCTGACCCTGAAGATCACCCTGGCCGTGCCGAATGCGCCATTCCTCTACAACATGCACTACGTCCATCCTGTGCCGAAAGCGTTGCTGGAAGGCAAAGACCTGAGCAAAGCGTCAACCGAGGCCTTTTTCCAGAACTCCCCGGTTGGGGCGGGTCCGTACATATTCGAAAGCTGGAGTGTGGGCGCCGACTTCGTGGCGACCGCCAACCCGAACTTCTGGGAAACCGGCAAACCAACCATTCAGCGGTTCGTCCACCGGGTGATCGCTGACTCGTCGGCGCTAGTCAATGCGCTGCAGGCAGGCGATATCGACGGATCGCTCTATCCTGCGCCCACACTGGCCGGTGATCTGGAGCAGAACGAGGGGCTGACGCTGCTGGTGCCGCCGTTCACGCAGCCGAATGGATCGTTCTTCAATGTGCGGGAAGCGCCGCTGAACGATGCGCGGGTGCGCCGGGCGCTGGCGATGGCTGTGAATGTCGACGAGTACGTGGCCAGTTCCCTGATGGGGATGGGCGAAGCGGGCAAGGGGCCGATTGCGCCGGGAAGCTGGGCCTTCGATCCGGAGCTGGAACAGATCCCCTTCGATCCCGAGGGTGCCAAAGCCCTTCTCGAAGAGGCAGGAGCCACGGATATCGAGGTAACGATGCTCTGCAATGCCGGGAATGTGCTGCGGGAGGACTGGCTGATTCGATGCCAGGCCGACTGGCAGCAGATCGGTGTGAAGCTCAATGTGGAGTTTATCGAGTGGGCCACACTGGTCGAGCGAATCACGGTTTCCCGGGACTTCCAGATCATTGGCGCCGATTTCGCCGGTGTGACTGCCGAGCCAAGCGAGCTTTACGAACAATTCCACTCGAGTTCCTCGCAGAACCACTCCGGGTTCAGCACACCCGAACTGGACGAACTTCTGACGACGGCCAAGCAGACACTCGATCCCGAGGCCGCCAAGCCGATCTATGCGCAGATTCAGGCGATCCTCATGCAGGAAGTGCCGATGCATTGGGCGTGGTATCGCCCGTTCCTGTATGTCATCAGCGCTGACTACAGCGGGTACACCAACAGCAATCTGGATGGCGGTATCTTCCGCTCACTCGCAGAGATGACTGGGCCCGCAGCGTAACGGTGTTGGTTGTGTGATCTGGTCTCACACCGCTCGCGGTGTGGGACCAGGATCCGGGCTGAGACGGTGGTAGCCGGCCGTTCTCCTCGGGAAACCGTTTCGTACTGGCGGCCCAACTGAGAGGCGAGCTATGGGCGCATATATGGCCCGGCGAGTGTTATTGCTCTTCCCACTCATGCTGGGATTGAGCATCCTCATGTTCGTGCTGATTCACGCTGCTCCGGGCGATCCGCTGCTGGCGCTGGTAGGTCCTCAGGCGGCCACGAATCCGAAGATCATGGAGCAGGCCAGGGAAAACTATGGTCTCAATGACTCTCTCCCTGTCCAGTACATCAACTGGCTGGGCAATGTTCTGCGTGGGGATCTGGGTCGCTCCTATTCCTTCAACAACACCCCCGTTCTGCAGCTTGTGCTCGACCGCATGTGGGCGACAGTTCAATTGCAGGGTATTGCGCTGGCCCTGGCGCTGACGATCGCTGTGCCGGTGGGTATCATCTCGGCCACGCGGCAATACTCGAAACTGGACAATATCGTTACGGTCAGTTCGTTCGTCGGTCTGGCACTGCCCAGTTTCTGGCTGGCGCTGATGCTGCAGATGTGGGTGGGGGTCAAACTCGGCTGGCTGCCGGTTCTGAGTGCGGGGCAGCACGATTACGACTGGCCCGAACGAATCAAGTTCTTCGTGCTGCCGGTGATGGTGGCGTCGCTGCCCAGTATCGCGTACTTCGCCCGTTTCATGCGTTCGGCCATGCTGGAGGTTATTGGCCAGGACTACATTCGCGTCGCCCATGCCAAGGGTCTTTCCTCGCGGCCGGTTCTCTTTCGGCATGCCCTGCGGAACGCGCTGATTCCGATGGTGACGGTCATAGGGTTGCAACTGCCGCAAATCCTGAGCGGCACGGTGATCATCGAGCAGATCTTCGCCTGGCCCGGTCTCGGCGATCTGGCATTCAACGCGATCACCCGCCGGGATTATCCGGTCATTCTGGGAGTAACGCTGCTGGCCGGATTTGCCGTCATGGTAGCGAGCGTATTGACCGATTTTGCCTATGTCCTGGTCGATCCGCGGGTCAAACTGACGGATTAGGGCTGGTGTGCGATGACCGCCGAGATTGGTCTGGAACAATCCACCGCCAGCGTCGCTGAACTGGCAGACGCCCAGGTCGTTCTGAGTGGGATGCCGGCTCAGCGCAAACACCAGACGGTGAAGCGCTTCATGCGGAACAGGCTGGCGGTGGTCGGACTGGTGGTCATCATCATTCTGTACGCCGCGGCGATCGCGGCGCCCCTGATTCAGCGATATGACGAAACCGCGCTCGAACCCGGGATGCGCACCAAGCCGCCATCGGCCGAGCACTGGCTGGGCACGGATCGCAATACGCGCGATGTCTGGGCGAGGCTGGTGGTCGGCGGGCGCGTCTCGCTGGCGGCTGGGTTCGCGGCGGTGAGTATTGTGATGACGATCGGGGTGACACTGGGTTCGATGGCCGGCTTTTTCGGCGGAATTGTCGATCACATCGTGATGAGAGCGACCGATATTCTGCTGGCGGTGCCGCTCATATTGCTCCTGATCACCGCGGCATCGCTTTTTCAACCGAGTCTGGCCACCACGATCGCCGTGATTGGTTTGACGGCGTGGCCGGGAACCGCCCGACTGGTGCGTGGCCAGTTTCTGATGCTGAAAAGCCAGGAGTACATTGTCGCCGCTCGTTCGATCGGGGCGCGTCCGCATCGGATCATGATGCGCCATCTCTTTCCGAACACGTTGGCCGTGATCATCGTACAGGCCACAATCTGGCTGTCGTACGCGATCCTGCTGGAAGCGAGTCTCAGTTATCTGGGGCTCGGTGTGCAGATTCCCACTCCATCCTGGGGAAACATGCTGCAGGACGGTCAGCGTGAACTGCAAAGCGGCGCATGGTGGCTGACCTTTTTCCCCGGTCTGGCCATTTTTGTCACCGTGTTGTCGTTCAACCTCGTCGGCGATGGCTTGCGCGATGCGCTCGATCCCCGACATCGCAGCCGGTAGGCAATCGGCGAAGGTACCCCCTTCCTGGCCCAGCTCATGACGTGACTTCGCTGCGCGATGGCACGGAATGTGCTGCCGTTTTCTCCGGCGGCGTGGCAAACCGAGGGTTCGATTGATAGAGCCGCCCAAGGAGAAAGCGAACATGAACAAGCGAAGTATCGGTCGGTGGTTGGGCATGACGTTGATCACGATTGCCTTTGCCGGCGGACTGGCGGCGGCACCGCTCCTGGTGAGTGCTCAGGACGTGGCGACGCCAGTGGCCGGAGCGCACGATCACCCCGTGCACATCCATCTGGGCACCTGCGATGAGGTGGGAGAGGTGGCTTTTCCGCTGAACAACATTGTTTCGGCGACGGAAACGGCGGCAACACCTGCTGCCAATGAGATGTCCTCGCCTGCAGCAGAGGTCGGAGACATGTATGTGGCCGAGAGCACGACGACAATTACCGGCAGTCTCGAAGATCTGCTGACCGCCGGACATGTGATCAACGTCCACGAGAGTGAAGAAAACATCGGCAACTACATCGCCTGTGGGGTTGTGGCAGGGACACCAGAGAACGGCGAATTGACCATCATGCTGACCCAGACCAACGAGTCCGGCTGGGATGGCGAGGCTGTACTGACCGACAACGGCGAGGGGACGATCGATGTTACGGTGCATCTGAAGGCGGCGGAAGTCGATGCGCTGGCGAGTCCGCAAGCGTCGCCGACCAGCTAACGCCCGAGACGCCCCAGTCAGAACGACACAATGGCCGCAGGGATTTCCTGCGGCCGTTGTTTGCTGTTGACGTTATTCGTTGAACCCGTAACCGGGGGTCAGATTGAACGGATCGCCGATAAAGGCATCGACCAGATAGCTGCCACCCTGATTGACCATGATGATCAAATCGAGCACCTGAGTGCCGCCGGCGACGCGTGGATCGGTATTGACGACCAGCGCAGCCACGCGACCATCTTCCAGCATAACGATCGAGATGATGCCATCGATACCGGAGAGTTCCTCGACCGGCCGGGGTTCGCTCGATGTGAGAACTCCGGCGACCGTGGAGCGCAGATCGGCTTCATCCTGATCGAGATCGATCCCGTAGAGATCGGAGATACCCTGGGCAGTAAAGACCGCGACCATCGCCTGGCGGTTGCCGGCGTTGTTGCAGGCCCAGAACTGGGTCAGCGTTTCGAGCACGCCGTCGATCACACCCTGAGCTGGTGGTCCGGTCGCGGCGATTTCGACGAGCAGGTTATCGGTCAGTTCGAGTTCACCGCGCGGTTCGGCGGCGATCAGCTCTTCCGCGACGTCGTCAGTGGAAGCGGGCTTGACGGTGCACTGTTCGGCGGTCGGACTCATCTGATCGGAGACGACCCAGGGCACCAGATCAATAGGAACCGTCAACTCTTCCGCGACGGCGACCGGGGAGGCCTCCGGGGTCGCCTGTTGCGCGAGGGCGCCAGTTGCCACGCTGAGGATGGCGCCAGATGCGAGCACGAGACCCGCGACAGCATTCCTGATCATCACATTCTTTCCCCTTCTCATAGCCGGCATGGCCTATGCCACGCTTCGCGCGGGGAACGCTGCGTCCAGGATGTCGAGCGGGGTCGGGTCCCTGTCTACGGTTATTGCCACATATCATAACGGAAAACGACGCGAACTGGTAGCGTCTGGGACGATTTTACCCACGAACATACGCGGGATTCTGTCAGAAGACGACGATTCTGCCGACGGTGAGTCGGTAGATCAGGAGGCCGATGACGTTACCCAGCAGCCCGACGGCGCCCCATGCCCACGCGTTGCGGCCATCGCGGCGGGCAGCGGCGAAGAGCACAAACCCGCACAGAGCAGCGCAGGTCAGTGCGATGACCAAAAATCCTACCTCCCACATGGGTGGCTTCTTCCTATGGCGCGGTGGTCAGCCAGCGACCGAACCAGCCGACCAGGCGCTGCAGATAGTCGGCACGGTGCGCGGGGAACCCGGTGCGGGTGACGGAGGCATGACTGCCGCCCGGATAGCGGACGAACTCGACTTCCTTGTCCATCGCGGCCAGTGTGGCGAAAAGCTGCTCCCCCTGACCGATCGGGACCCGGTCGTCCTGCTCCCCATGAAGAATCAGCACCGGCGTTTCGACCGCTTCCAGATAGGTCAGCGGCGAACGGAACCGGTATTCGGCTTCGTTGGTCCACGGCATACCGCCAATATGGGCAGGACCAAGAGCGTGCCCGATATCGGCCTGACCGAAAAACGAAACAAGGTCGATAACCGGAGCGCCGATTACCGCGGCATCGAAACGATTGGTATGCCCGACGATCCACGCCGACATGTAACCGCCGTAGGAGTATCCGTAGACGCCGGTTCTCGTGGAGTCAGCGAAAGGAAGTTCGAGCACACGGTCGATGACGGCCATCAGATCGAGATAGTCTTCGCCACCCCAGTCCCGGATCACAGCCTGCGCGAACTCCCGGCCGCAACTCCCGGAACCGCGTGGATTGCTGTAGGCCACCAGATACCCGGCTCCGGAGAGGGCACGATCCATGTTGGTCGGGGCAAACCCGTACCACGAGTTGGGGCCGCCGTGAATGTCGAGCACCACCGGGTGAACCTGGCTGGGGTCGAAATCGGCGGGGTAGACGAGCCAGACATCGATGTCGAAGCCGTTGCGCTCCACCGTGAACTGTTCACCCTGCAGCGCAACGGGGATCTCCTGGTTAGGATCGAAGATCACCTGAGTCTCGCCTGTCTGCAGGTCATAACGCTGAATCACCCCGGTCCGCTGCAAGCTGCTCGACGTCTGCAGGAAGTAGCGACCGCCGGGATCAGCCGCCAGTCCGCTGTTCTGAGCGTCCCAGTGCACCAGCTGTCTGAGCGAACCAGTATCGACATCGATTTCCCACAGTTCGCTGGCGCCTCGCCGCTGACCGTGGACGACTACCCGGGCGTGATCGATCCAGACTGGTTGAGCGGGAGGCGTGACCGTTGGGAATCCGGCATCTGGCTGGAACGACAGGTCGTCCGTCAACCGCTCAAGGTTGCCGGACTGGACATCGTACAGGAAGAGATCGAACTGCCAGCTTTGCACATCGTCGGCGGCCAGCAGCATGCGAGAGCCGTCCGGAGACCAGCTCCAGCAGCCGACATAGCCGTCGACTGGTCCCACCAGGTGTTCCGCGCCGCTGACGACATCGATGATGGCCAACTGGCTGTGCATGCCATTGCGGTTGGGGACAAGGGCCGCAATCAGCGAACCATCGGGCGACCAGAGCGGATCGAGATAGTCGACTGGTCGCTCGGTCAGCCGGCGGCGACTGTTTCCTTCGGCGTCGACGATCCAGATATGCTGGCGGACATTGTTCAAGAAGCCGCGATTGTTCTGTTTGTAGTCGAGTCGGCGCACCACGCGCACGTCGGGAGCGTCTTCGTTGCCGGGTGTCGCCGCCTGCGGATTGTCCGGGTCGAATGCGGTGTTGTAGGCGATCGCGGCTCCGTCGGGCGACCATGCTGGCGCGGAAATCGGCGTCACGTGGTAGGTCAGCTCACGGACCGGACCGCCGTCGAAGGAGCGGCTGATCAACGCGCTGCCGTCGACGGAGTTGGAGATGTAGACGAACCCCGAGCCGTCGGGGGACCAGCGAGCCGAACTGAGGCGGCGGCCGTCCAGATCGACGGGGAGAGGATCGGAGCCATCGATACCGCACATCCAGATCTGACTCTGGGTGAGGCGGCGACTGCGGAGAGCCTGGGAGCGGGTGAACAGCACCTGAGACCCGTCCGGCGAAACGCGCGGATCACTGGCGGTGGCGATATCGTAGATGATCTGCTCAGGAGTCAGTCCACCAGCCATAGAACGAAGCCCCCTCCCCGCGCGCCAAAACCGCGCATACCGTAGCCGGAGCGTGATCGGCGTGCAAGCGGAGCGGCGTGGGACGGCCGCCGGTCGGTCCTCCGTTCCTGACCTGATCTCCGCAACCCAGTTCGGGACGCGGGGGCTCATGTGCTCTCGCCGACATTTCGGAGCGCAGACTACACTGACGCAATGATTCCTGCCGAGTTTATCCACAAGTGGACCCATCTGCAGTTGACCGAAAGAGCGGGAGCGCACCCTGACCATTCTCCATAACCAGCGTCTGACCTGGCTCCAGCATCTGCACGCCACCCTCGACAGGACGGTGTGGGATGCGTATGGGTGGCCAGCGGATGAGGTGCCCGGGGAGGTGGGGGAAGAGGCTATTCTGGAGCGGTTGCTGGCGTTGAATGGGGAGTGGGCGAAGATTCCCTGAAGCGCAGTTACTACTGGGACCGTGCTGATCGTATCAGTCGGGCAGTGCCCGCCATTTATTCACAGCCGTTTGCCCATTGCCCCTCTCCCCTGAACCTTTGCCCACTTGCCCTTTGCCTTTTGCCCTCTTGCCCCTTCTCTCCCATATCCGCAAAGATGCGTATTGTGTCCGCCGGATGTGGTCCCTATACTCTCAATCAGTTCTCCGGAAATGTGCCGCTCGTCGTTGCCCGAACCTTCGCTCATCGATGCAAGTGTTCAGAGATCGTTCTCCCCGGCTCCCACCTTCCGTGAGGTCATGCCATGTCAGTAGATCCGAATTTCCGGCCACTCCACTTTCGCCCTGGAGCCGGAGTTTGCGTGGGCAACGGGGAGTGTGGAGGGTGTCATTCCGACCGGCGTGGGAAGCGTCATTCCGACCAGCGTGGAGGAATCTCTTGTTTTCTGTGCAGATGCTGGCGGGAGGGAAGGGTCGTGACCCGAAACGAGAGATTCCTCGACAAGCTCGGAATGACAGGTGGGTGGTGCGGAATGACTGGTGGGTGTTGGACTCGGAATGACGGGTGGGGGACTCGGAATGGCGGATGGGTGACGCGGAAAGACGGGTGGTGATTGCTGTTTGCTGACGACTTTTGCTGATCGTGACGGGAGCGTTCCATGTCTGATCCGATTTTCCAGCCGCTGCACTTTCGCAATCTGACGGTCAAGAACCGTCTCTTCCGCTCCAGTCTGTCCGGACGATTCGACCACTACGATGGCACCGGCACGCCCCTGCGTATCGCCTGGGATGTCAAATTCGCCAAAAATGGTATCGGCACGATCATCTCCTCGAACTCACCGGTCGATCCCCGCGGTCTGATCATCCCCAATTACGCATCGATCGACCGGGACGATCGCATCCCCTTCTGGCGGGAACTGGCCAGGCGGGTGCACGAACACGACTGCGCGTATCTGGTGCAGATCGCGCACTCCGGGCGGCAACGCGACAACCCGGGAATTGAGTTCAAAAAGGGCGTCAGTTCCACGGACAAACCGGAGCCGATCCATGGTCTGCCCTGTGAGAGGCTGACGATCGCCGACATCCAGGTGATCGTCCGGAAATTCGCCGATGCGGCCCGCCGGGCCCGGGAAGCGGGAATGGACGGCGTCGAGGTCCATGGCTGCAATGGCTATCTGATTACGCAGTTTCTCAGTTCGGCGATCAACGACCGCGACGATGACTATGGCGGTTCGCTGGAGAATCGGGCCCGCTTTGCCCTGGACATCGTGCGGGCCATTCGTCGGGAAGTTGGCGACGACTTCCACCTGCAGTTCAAGATCAGCCCGGTCGAGGATTACGACGCCGTTTTCCCATGGCTGGGCAAGGGCAACACCCTGGAGGAGTCGATCACAGTCATCAAGTGGCTGGAGGAAGCCGGTGTCGATGCGTTTCATATTTCCAGCGGCGCCTCGTTTCCGCATCCGCGCAATCCGGCCGGCACGATGTCGCTCGCCGATATCACCGAGACTTACGACAGCATCATCTCCAGTGGCAAACACACGTTTCGAAACTATCTGGCCTTCCGCACGTTTCCCTTCGGGCGTATCTTCAAGTGGCAATGGGAGCGACCCGCCAAGCGGATGAAGGTGGAGGGGATCAACCTGCAGGATGCCAGAGCCGTGAAGCAGGCTATATCGGTACCGGTGATCGTCACCGGAGGGTTCCAGACTGCCTCGGTGATTCGCGATGCCATCAGCAATGGCTGGGTGGATGGAGTCAGTATGGCTCGCACACTTCTGGCCAATCCGGATCTGCCTCGGATGTTCGCCGAAGGACTCGACCGGCCACCACGTCCCTGCACCTATTGCAACAAGTGCCTGGTTAACTTTCTGGAGAACCCGATCGGCTGCTATGAGGAGAGTCGTTTTGCTTCCCGCGAGGCGATGATCGAGGAGATTTTCGCCGTTTTCCATCTGGAGCCGGAGTTTGCGTAGGCAACGGGGAGTGTGGCGGGCGTCATTTCGACCAGAGTGGAGGAATCTCTTGTTTTTCGTGTGGAATCTGGGGGCGGGAAGCGCCGTGATCCGAAACGAGAGATTCCTCGACAAGCTCGGAATGACTGGTGACAAGCTCGGAATGACTGGTGGGGGAATGACTGTTGACAACTCGGAATGACGGGTGGTGATTGCTGTTTGCTGACTACTCTTGCTGATTGTGACGGGAGCGTTCCATGTCCGACCCGATTTTCCAGCCGCTGCACTTCCGCAATCTGACGATTCCCAACCGGATTCTGCGATCGAATATCGCCGGGCGGTTCGACGGCTATGATGGTTCCGGGAGCAAAACGCGCATCAACTGGGAACTGAAGTTCGCCCGCCATGGGGTGGGGGCCATCGTGTCGTCGTGGGTCGGCGTCGATCTGCGTGGTCGCATTGTGCCGGGCTACGCCTCGATCTATCGCGATGACCAGATTCCCTTCTGGCGGGAGCTGGGCAAAGCGGTGCACGAGTACGACTGCAGATACATCCTGCAGCTGGCCCACGCGGGACGGCAGCGCGATGTGCCCGGTTTCGAGATCGCCACGGCGTTGACGTCGACGAAAAAAACCGATCCGCTGCATGGGTTTCCCAGCGAGCAGATGACGGTCGACGACATCAGACAGGTAACCCGGGCGTTTGCTCAGGGGGCCAGACGGGCCAGAGAGGCCGGTCTGGATGGGGTGGAGATCCATGGCGCCAACGGGTATCTCTTCACCCAGTTCCTCAGTTCGGCGATCAACGATCGCACCGACGACTATGGGGGTCCGCTGGAGAATCGGGCTCGGTTCCTGCTGGAGGTGGTGCGGGCCATCAGAGCGGAGGTAGGCAACGATTTCCACCTGCAAGTGAAAATCAGCGCGGTCGAACATAACAATGCCTCGCTGCCGTGGGATAACAAAGGGAACACCATCGAGGATTCGAAACAGGTCTGCCAGTGGCTGGAAGATGCGGGCGTCGATGCCATTCACGTGTCGACCGGCAGCACCTTTCCGCACCCGCATAACCCGGCGGGGCAGTTTCACCTGCGGGAAGCTGCCGATTCGTACACATTCCTGCTGACGAGTGGCAGCCACACCCTGCGTAACTACCTGGGGATGCGCGCTTTCCCGATCAATCAGTTCTTCAAATGGCGGTGGAACAGACCGGGGAAAAAGCAGACCGAAGGTGCGCTGTTGCCCGATGCAGCAGCGATCAAGGCGGTGGTGTCGATCCCGGTGCTTTGCACGGGAGGATTTCAGTCGGCCAGTTTGATCCGCAACGCCATTACCTCGGGACAGTGCGACGCGGTGACCATCGGGCGGCCGCTGGTGGCGAACAACGACCTGGTCGAGCAATTCCGGGCGGGACGTGATCGCCCCGCTGTGCCGTGCACCTTCTGCAATCGGTGCCTGAACAATGTGCTGCAGCATCCGCTCGGGTGTTATGAGGTGAGCAGATTCCCGTCCAGACAGGCGATGATCGACGAAATCATGTCGGTCTATGGGATTGGCTCGACGAGCGGCGCGGAACACAGTCAGTGACGGGCCAGGGGGACGACGAGGCCAGGATGCCGGTGACAGGTTCACAGGACGACTCGAGGGACGACCGGAACGCACTGAACGCCCGGGCAGAAGCTCATGTTCGCAGCCACTATGAACCAAAACCGCGGACCGAGCGCGACGGTATTGCGCTGTGCATGTCGGGAGGCGGGTATCGGGCCACGCTCTTCGATCTGGGTGCGATGCGGCGACTGGACGAGCTGGGCATTCTTTCCCGGGTGCGGACCTTCGCTTCGGTATCGGGGGGATCGATTGCCGCGGCGTTTCTGGCCGCCCATCTGGTTGAGGGTTTGGGCGGCATCTGGCCAGCGGCGGGCGATCGGATTGCCGATTTCGAAACGGGGATCGCCGTGCCGCTGCGGAAAATGGCCGGGACCAATGTGCGCACACGAGCGGCCCTGGCTCGGCTGAATCCGCTCAACATTCGTCGGCAGAATGCCTCGGTGGACACGCTGGAACAAACATACGAGAAAACCATAACAAGGTCCCGCATCGATCAGCTGCCGACCGAACCGGGATTTGTCTTTTGTGCCACGGACCTGACCTTCCGCTGCGAATGGTGGGTCGATTCGCGATTGCGGCGAGCGGGCAATACGCGATCGGGGTGGATCACCACCGATGGCGACTATTGGACAATCGCGCGAGCGGTGGCGGCGTCTTCCTGTTTTCCCGGAGTCTTTCCGCCGATGGAGGTCGATGTCACCGGCGCGACCGGGGCGGATTCGGCTCCGTTCATGCCCCCAAACAGCGAACCGGTGCGATCGATCGATGTGACCGATGGCGGCGTGTTCGACAACCTGGGAGTCGAACCGGTGTGGGCGGATCATGCGCTGGTGCTCGTTTCCGACGCGTCGCCCTCGTTCGGACCGAGTCCTGATCTGGGACCGGTGTGGCCGACCGTTCGCCCAATCGTGACCCTGCTGGAACAGGCCACGCTGGTGCGCAAGCGGTGGCTGATCAGTAATTTCAGCAGGGGGTTTCTCGAGGGAGCCTACTGGGGTGTGGCCAGTTTGCCATCGCACTATGGCCATGTCCCGGACGCGCAACCCTATTCCGATGAACTCGTGGACCGCTATCTCTCGCAGGTCCGCATCGAGCTCGATGCGTTCAGCCCGGCTGAAATTGGCATCCTGGAGAACCACGGTTACCTAATGTGCGATCTGGCCGTTCGCAGACATTTGCCCGGGTTGCCCGCCATCGACGCTCCGGTGATGCCGCCCCACCCGGAGTTGATGGACGGAGCGATCGTGGAGCGGGAACTGCGCTCGAGCCACACCTACCAGGTGCTCGGACGGGGCTGGCGGTAGGGCGCAGTGTCGCCAAAGGGTCAGGATGGTGGCTGCCGACGGGCCGATGCGATCAGGTGATCGGCGAAGCGGTCGGCGCAGGCGGCGATCGTCAATGACGGATTCGGACCGATGGGACCGGGGATGACCGAACCGTCAGCGATGTAGAAACCCTTGTGTCCAAAAACCTCGCCGTAAGTATCGACGACGCCTTCGTCGGCCGTCTTGCCCATGGGGCAGCCGCCGAGCGGGTGGACAGTGATCACCCGACTCAGATGGGTCAGGGGGTTGTCTACCAGCTTCGCGCCGAGGACCCGGGCGATGTCACGGGCAGACTCCCGCACATGAGCGAAGAAAGGCGCCGAACTCTGCAGGGACCAGTCGAGCGCCAGCCGTCCTTTGGCGTTGAGTGACATGACGCCGTCGGGGGTGTCACGACCCATGGAGAGAAGAGGCATGGAGGTGCTGGAGAGGGTGCAGTCCCCAAGCAGCGCGCTGATCTCCTGGCTGAGGTCGGTGTCGTCACCGGCTCGCCGGTTCAGCCAGCGGGGCACCAGCCGTTTGCCCAGATGCACGACCCGTTTGAGAAGGGAAAAGAGATCTGCGGCTTCAATCAACCAGTTGGCGAACTCCGGGTATCCGGCGTCCTCGACATAGAGGTAGCCGCGCGGCTGGCCGGCGGCGTCTTTTTCGGGAAATCGAATGGCGCTGGTGATGACCGGGCCGTAGCCGGGATCGAGCACCCGGGGGTGTTTTCCATCTGGCGCATCATCGTGAGAACGATAGAGGACGGTAAGCAGATCGCCATTCCCGCAAAAACGCGTTCCCAGCGCTTTCCTGCTCAGCCGGGGGAAGTTTTCGGCGTTTTTGAGCAGGAGATAGGTGGAACCGAAACTGCCTGCCGACAGCACGAGGTAGCGGGCAGTGATATCGGTCAGAGGCATATCGGCCGCTTTGATCGCTCGCTTGCGCCCTTCGCTTCCTTCCTGGTGGTGCACGTAGCGAACCCGGTAGCCTTCGCCCTCCGGCATGAACGTCCGCGCTTCGCACCGAGTCCGGATGTCCGGCGGCGTGGGGAGTTCCAATGCTGCCGAGAGGTAAGTCAGGTCGAGGGTGTTTTTGCTGCCGTAGTTGCAGCCAAGATCGCATTCGCCGCAAAGTTGACAGGTGAGACGTGTGCGGCCATGCATGCTTTTGGGTGCGCCGATGATCGGTTTGGCCAGTTCCGGCGGTTCGCCGGGATTGGCGAAGGTTACGGCCAGGTTCGGCAACTCGAAGCGCACTTCCGGATCGGTCTGTTGCAGGGTCCGGGCGACGTGCTCCATAGCGGCAGTTTTTGCCGAACGGTTGTAGGGCAGGTGGGCCGGCGATGGCTCTTCGCCTCGTGTCTGGTAGGGGAATGGCTGGCCATTGAGCATCGCTTCGGCAGCGGCGTAGTGGTCTTCGAGATCATCGTAGGTGATGGGCCAGCCTTCCCGGGCAAAGGTCTCGGCCGGTTTGCGAAACAGGACATTCGCGTAGATCAGAGACCCACCGCCGAGACCGCTCGACACGACACCGCCGATGTTGTCGAACGACCAGACATTGAACATACCCTGGAGTCCCTCACTGGGATCCCAGAAGTTGGTTCTCATCCGCCAGGGACTACGGGGAAATGTGCCGGGTGGATAGGCTTTGCCCCGCTCCAGCAGGCAAACTCTGAGTCCGGCCGCCGCGAGACGATAGGTCATCACTGAACCACCAAAGCCGGACCCGATGACGATTGCGTCGAAGTCGTACGTGGCCATTCGGGGCTCCTTTGTTGCGCAGGCTGCGTCGCAGAGACATGTTGGGGCGCGTGGATCTATCGTAGCGTATCGATGAACGAATCAGGCGGTTTCAAACGCGAAAAAGCGCCCCGGGGTTGATGCTGACCAGTTACCATTGCCGCCATGAATCTGCTGCATCGCCACCCTGACGGCGACGATTCCCATCATCATCACGACCACGATCACGGCAATGTGAAACGCCGCAACCTGGCGCTGGCCCTGGCGATCACGATCACGTTCATGGTGATCGAGGCTGTCGGGGGTGTGCTCACGGACTCGCTGGCTCTGCTCGCCGACGCGGGTCACATGCTGACCGACGCGGCCGCGCTGGTGCTGGCGCTGGGAGCAGGCTGGCTGGCGGCCAGACCGGCCACCGACCGACGGTCGTTTGGGTTCGCCCGGGCGGAGGTGCTGGCCGCGGCGATCAATGCCGGTTTGCTGATTGCGATCAGTATCTACATCTTCTGGGAAGCGACCAGAAGAGCTCTCGATCCGCCCGAAGTGGAGAGCGGGCTGATGCTGGTGGTTGCGGTCGGCGGATTGGTGGCGAACGCGGCATCGGCGTTCGTACTCTCCCGGGGTGGTGGTCATACGCACGATCTCAACACCCGCGGCGCTTTCTTGCATGTGGTCAGCGATATGCTCGGGTCGGTGGGCGCGATTCTGGCGGCGCTGGTGATGATGACCACGGGGTGGTGGTATGCCGACCCGCTTCTTTCGGCCGGTATCGGTCTCCTGATTCTGCATGGGGCGTGGCGACTGATGCGCGAGTCCGTCGACGTGTTGATGGAGGCGACGCCTTCGACAGTCGATGCCGCCGCGGTGCGCGAGGCGATTCGGGCGACCGATGGAGTCACCGGTGTCCACGACCTGCATATCTGGACGGTCACATCCGGATTGATCGCCCTCAGCGCGCATGTCGGTGTCGAAGACCCGGGTAACTGGGATGAAGTGCTGCTGGCCCTGCATACCCGCCTGCAGGACGACTTCGGCATTGGCCATCTGACGTTCCAGCCAGAATCGAGCGACGGTGTTGCGGCGAACTGGCATGGTTGCTCGATCGACTCTCCCGAGGGCCGGCAGGCGTGTGTAACGATCAGGCGCGCTGCCGAGGTCGCCAGTGGCAGTGTCGCGTCATGACGATGCCGGTGCGCTTTCACGTTCTCTTGCTGCCCAACACCGATTGGACCGAACTGAGACGGCGGGCACTCTGGCTGGAAGAACTCGGTGTCGACACACTGGCGCTGGCCGACCACTTCGTCGACTGGACGCATCCTGCCGTGCCGTGGTTCGAGAGCTGGACCACTCTGGCGGCACTCGCCGAAGCGACCACGACGATTCGGTTGACGACCCTGGTCAGTCAGATTCCTCTGCGCAATCCGGCGATGCTGGCCAGGCAGGCGCTGACGCTCGACCACGTTTCCGGGGGCCGTCTGGAGGTGGGACTGGGGACCGGTCTGACCATCGATCCGGCGTATCCGATGGTGGGTGTGCCGAACTGGGGACCGGGCGAACGGGTGGACCGTTTCGAGGAGTATGTACAGATCGTTGGACAGTTGCTCAGTCAGGAGACGACCACGTATCGGGGTCGCTTCTATCAGATCGACGGTGCGATCATGAATCCGCGACCTGTGCAGTCGCCGCGGCCGCCGCTGATCGTGGCCGGGCTCGGAAATCGCATGCTGCGGATCGCTGCTCGCGATGCCGATGTCTGGAACAGTCTGTCGTTCAAACCGGTCTACGACGAGCAGCTGGCCGAAACGAAGGCACGGATCGACATGATTTGCCGTGCCTGTGAGGAGCATGGCCGCGACCCCGCCTCTTTACGTTGGTCGTACACCATGTTCGACGCCACCGCTCGCCAGCGGGGAGGGCGTATTCGCTATCTGGAATCGCTTGCCGCGTTCGAAGAAGAGGCAGGACCGCTCATCGAACTGGGTATTTCGGAGATCGGGGTCTATTACCCGCTGGAACACGGGCAGTTGGAGATGTTCGAACGGATCGCCTCCGAGGTCATGCCTGGTCTGCGTGGGACGTTTCCCCTTGCAGATTCATCCAGCGGGTCCTCCTGATCCAAGAAGACGGGCGATCTCTTCGGCTACGGCCTCAGGCAGAGCGTCCACAGCCAGCCGCCGCGCACCGGCGGGGTAACGGGTGCGATTGTTCCCGTTTGAATCAACCACGAACCACCCCGATCCCGGTTCGGGGTGCGCGCCGAGAGGAATCTTCGCTTCGTCGAGCGCGGAATCGGTTGCGACTCCAACGTCACAATAGGGGAGTCGGTGCTGCGATTTGTCATTCAGGTGAATGACGGCGGCTTCGACGAGCGAATTGGCAAGCAGCATCGACAGTCCCTCTGATTCGTCGACTGGCGAGAGTTCGACGCCGCGCACTAACACTCGATCGCCGACGAGCAGTCCAGACTCGATCCCTCGCTGCTGTAGGGATCGGGCAATTGACCGAGCGAGCGGCGCGTCGGCGCATGCGTCGATGACCGCCACGATCGGGGCCCGAGTGCGAGAGCCGGGCGGGTAGAGCATGTCCATGATCAGGCTACCGACGTCGCACGGCGTGCCCGATCCCGGTTGAAGGTGGTCGATCAGCCCGGGTCCGGAGTTGATTTCGATGATGCCGCCGCCCGTCTCCAGCACCGGTCTGGAGATATCCGGGGCGATGAAGTCGATCCCGGCGATGTCGAGTCCCACGGCTCGCGCGGCCAGTTCGCAGAGCAGAATGTTGTCTGGATGCACGCTGGCAGTTACCTCAGCGGTGGCGCCGCCGCCACTGGCATTCGTGGTGCGCCGAATAGACTGCCGTTCTCCGGCCGGGAGGACGCTGTTCAGCGTGCGGTTCGCGCGGGCCAGGAGTTCGTGTGTCTCTTTGTCGACTTTGATATGGATGAGGGGGAATCCCTTGTGCGGAGGCCCACGGTGAGGTCGTGCATTCTCCAGGTCGACCAACTGCTGGATGGTCGATGCACCGTCCCCGATCACGAACGGAGCGGTGCGGTGATTGACCGCCACGACCTTGCCGTTGATGACGAGTACCCGGTATTCCTCACCGGGCAGATACTCTTCAATGAGGACGCCGCCGCGTGGATTCGACGCAGTGATGATCTTCCACGCTCCTGCCAGCGATGTCTCATCGGCGAGTTCGACAAAGACCAGATCCCCTTTGCTTCCCTTACGCGGTTTGAGGACCACCGGGTAGCCGAGCATGCTGGCGATGGTCAGCGCGTCGTCGAGTGTGAGCACGGGGTATCCGATCGATACCGGGACCCCCACCTGGGCCAGCACCCGTTTGGTCATGGCTTTGTCGGCGGCGATCCTGGCGGCGTGATGTGACATGTCCGACGTCGTGTTCAGCCACATGCGGCGTTGCCAGGCGCCGGTGCCGACGACGATCGCGTCGTTCTCGGGGTCGATGGACAGCACGGGAATACCGCGCCGAACCGCCGAATCACGAATCGTGCGGACTGACGTGCGCAGGGGTACGCTCATGCGATCTCACTGGGTCCCTGGAGCGGGGTTTGCGTTGGTTTCGAATCCACGCTCAACCAGATCGAACGGATGGGCAATCCCGCATTCACGGGCGTGCTGTGACGGGTGCGACGCACTTCAGTTCTTCGAGTTTCAGCTGTTCGGTGCGACACTCGATACTCGACGCGGCGAGTACAGTGCTCGATCGATGGGCCGCCCATCCGTATCCTCGAAGTGTTGTGTCAGGACAGTCGCCACATCATCGTAGCATCCGCCGATCGAAAGTCAATTCGCTCCACGCTGACTCGCTACCGAGGCGCCGTCACTGAAATTGACAGAAGCGATCATTACAGGTTCCCGTGCCCTGACATTGGGCGCCATTGTTTACCGCGACACAGGCGCCGGCAACGCAGTCAACGCATGGTATGACGCCCATTTCCTGACTTTGACAGTCACTCGCGGTGCAGCACAGATTCCCGCAGGTGCCATCCGAGCAAATGTTTCCACTCGAGCAACTGCACTGGTTCGTGTTCACGAGGCAATCCCACCCAAACGGGCAACAGACGATCCCTGGGGAGGGGTTGCAGGTATCGGTTCGCAACCGGGTCTCACAACCGACTCCCTCGGTGCAGAAATTCTCTGTGCAGATGTCGCTGTCCTGGCAGACTGTTCGCGTCTCGGTGCAAGAATCACCAATGCAGGTATGGGACAGCCAGGCGGCGCCATCGCAGCGATCCTGCGCTGCACATGAGGTGGGATTGCACCCCGGCTGTTGAGTGGTCGTTGTCGTTGTTGTTGACGTTGTTGGCACCTGAGATGTCGTCGTCGGACAAGTGGTGCCCCCGGTGCAGAAATTGCCGGCCGGATCGAAGCAACAGGTTGAACCGGCCCCACAGCGACCATCGTCGGCGATGCCAGTGCAACACTCACCAGGCTGGCAGAAGCCGCCGCAACAGGCATGCCCGGCTGGACAGTCCTCGTCTTCCGTCTGGGCGTTGCAACAGATTTTGTCGAATGGGATGCAGTATCCGGCGGGGCAGCATCGCTGTCCGATTCCGCACTGCGGATTGCAACAGTTCGGGTCGCCGGTTTCACCGCACTGGAATTCGAGGCATGTCGCAACGAGGCATTCGCCATCTGGTGGCGGGCATTGGTCGGCCCGGCAACAGCTTCCCTCAATGGTCAGGTCAAGGCAGATCGACAAGTCACCCAGAATGCAACAAGTCTCCGGGCTATCGCAGTCATCATCCTCGCAGCAGGGACCCGACAGACAGTCGCCTCGGCAGCATCGAGTTCCTTCGCCGGGACACTCCGAGTCTTCACAGCAACCGCCATCTGGGATACAGAACCACTCGGCCGGGTCGGTGGAGGTCATGCAGCAGGCGTTTTCCTCGCAAAGCGCTGTACACACGGTCGCTTCACAAACATCGCAACCGTTTTCACAATGCTGCGTTGTGCAGCAGACGCCTTCAACACGCAAATCGAGGCACACTGGCTCCGGCGCATTGACACAACAATCCTGCCCCTCGGGACAACTGGGGTACTCGCAGATGTGTGCTTCGCTGCAAACGGCCACGGTGCAGGGGTCGGAATCTGCCGGTAGTGGCAGACAATCCTCGGCATCGCAGCACCCTTCGATCGGAGCGCAGAATGCAATCCCGGACTGCTGGCAGCACTGCTCGGTGCGATCATCACAGCACGAAGCGTTGGCGTCGCCCTGACAGACGGTGCCTCCTGGTGGGCAGCACTCCCGGTCGAAAAAGTCATCCGCAATGGGGAATCCGTTGATGGTGAGCGGTGCTCCCAGGGGCACGTAGCACTCACCGTCACAACAACCGCCATCGCAGGTGAGCGCGGCCGGACAGCAGTACTCTTCCGGCACTCCCGGGAACACGCGATTCAGACAAACCGCCATCTCGCCGCAGCATTCTCCATCGCAACACTGTTGCGGGTCCTGGCAGCACTCCAGTCCGCAGACCGTATCGCCGTGACCAAGGGTGCCGTCGCAACAAATTGCTGCTGCTCCTGAACGAGCGCAGGTGCCGATTGGGCAACATAGGGAACTGTTCGCACATTGTTCCTGTCCCGGGCAGGGAGCGGCCGTGGTGGAGGTGGTGGTTGTCGGTCCGGGGGGAGGCGGAGGAGGAATGGTTGGACGGGTCCGAGCCGTACGGGCACCGGCCGCTTCATCGAATTGCGAACCAGTTACGGCAATGCCGCCAAGTCCGAGAAGACCCTTGACAATTGAGCGCCGCGACGTCCCGTTGCTGAGGAGCCGGGTGAATTGATCGAAACGTCTGCCGTCCATTCTTGTCCTCCGATGCTGCTGCCGACAGCCTTAGCTGCCGACTTCGCCTCCATCACATTGCAGGGTGGTCGTCAATCTGGATTCATCAGCACGCCGAACTGTAGTTGCAGGCATTGACGCAGGTGTTGTCCGTGGCGCAGAAGAAACCGGCGCAGCAAGGACATGCTCCGCCCACGGTCGAAGAGCAGGTTCCTGACTGGCATGTGCCTCCGAGTGGATTGTCAATCTCCTGGGTTGTAATGCACGCATATTCGTCACAACACTCGTCACCATCGCGCGTGCAGAGATTGAGGAGTGTGGGCGTACCACAGCGGCACGACCCGGATCCACTGCAGAACTTGCTACCATCGTCGCAGCAATCTGAGAATGTGGAACAGCCGAATTGATTCAGGGACACACACGTCGCGCAGGTGGAGTTCGAGCACAACAGATCGCCGCAGCACGGGACAAACGGGGTCGTGGAGCACTGCCCGCCCTGCTGGCTGCACGCCAGGCATTCGCCGCTGGATTCGTTGCAATACTGGTCGGCGGTGCAGCAATCGACCACAGTGCAGTCGTACACGCAATATTCGCCGTTGCAGAAACCGCAAGCGGACTGCTCTCCCTGTCTGCATTCCGAATCGAAGCAACAAACCTCTTCCGGATCGTAGCAGTACGGTTCTTCGCTGTTCGTGCAGCAGCGCGAACCGCCAGCGCAACCGGTACCCGAGGGACAGCACTCGCCTGATGAGCAATACCACGACGACGGGTCGAGATCTTCCTGGCAGCAGGGGGCATCCCCACAATCGCTGACGCATACTCGCTGGTCGTTGCAGACCTCGCAACCAGTGCAGTCGCCATCGTCGCAACACTGGCGTTCCGGAATGCAGACGCCGGAAGAGCCAGTCGCAGACTCGCAGCATTTCTCCCCCGCGCTGCAGCTGCTTTCCGCTGCGCACAGTTGCGAACCAGGTTGACAGACACCTTCGAGACAACGGGCCGCATTGGTGAAGGTGGCACAGTCGTCGTCGTCGCAACACTGGGTGAGCGGGTCGATGCAAACGGAGACCGGGGCTCCATCGACGACGCGTTCGCAGCACTCCTGTCCGACCGGGCAACAGGTGGCGCCGCAGCACTCGCGGTTGTCGGCGCAGCAGACATTCTGGCCACCAGGGCAACAGGTTTCGGTTTCACCGCATACCGATGCTGTCGTACAGGCAAAATCGGGCTCACGGCTGCAAACGCCGGCGAGACACCGGGCCGGATCAGCCGATCCGGAGCACTCGGCGTCGCTGCAGCATTGACCGGTGCTCAGGCAGACCGGCATACCGTCAGCAGTGCGGCAGCAATCGGGTGCATCGCCGCTGCAGCAAGCACCCACCCCGGCAAATGCTTCAGTTCCCCGGCAGAAATTGCCGCCGGCGCTCGACGAACAGCAGGAGCGATCGTAACCCGTCGCCCCGGATCCGACCGGCGCAAAGCAGGTGCCTGCGCAGCACTGCCCGTCGCAGGTCTGCTCGATCGGGCAGCAATACTCCTCCAAACCGAATATGGCCGCGAGGCAAACAGCGCCGCTGTCGCAGCACTCGCCATCGCAGCACTGCCCGGGTTCGCTGCAGCATTCCAGTCCGCATGGGTAACTGGTCGTCGGGTCGCAGCAGGAGTCCTGGTTGCCGCTGACTGAGCACTCGGAAGAGGCCGGACAGCAGATCGAGCCGCAGACTCTGTCGCCGATGTCACAGCATGACCCGGAGGCGGAGCACAAGCCACTCTGACAGCAGAGTCCGCTGCAGAGGATATCGGTGGGGTTGGGGCAACATACCCCCTCCTTGCACAGCCCTTCGCCGCAACACTGATCACCACACATCTGCATCGGCAACGGGCAGGAGGGATTGGCCGGTGGTGGAACGGTGGGGCGCGATCGGCTGGTCCGGGCATCGGTGGCGGCGGGAACAGTGACGGCTCCCGCAGCAACGCTGCCGACACCGAGCAGAGACTTCAGTATCGAACGGCGCGAGTGGCCCTTGCCGACTCGGCGTGTCAGATCATCGAACCGTTTGCCGTCCATCTGCTGGTCTCCTCGAGTGTGAGCGCTCCTGATTCTGATCCGGACCGCAGGCGGGAGCGGCGGATTTCTTCATGAGCGGAGAGAGCAATGTCCAATGGAGACTGGATCAGCGTAGAATCGAACCACGCTCGCCTGCTCTCGCTGGTGCTGGCTGCGACGGTTCCAGCAGCGCGCTGGTTTTCGTTGACAAGCGCTCGAATTGAACTTGCATTGGCAAGGAACGAAAAAAGAGAGTTTGAAACGTCTGTCGTCCACCACTCGACCCGAGTTTCCAAACCGTGGGGCACTTATGTCACCATCTTAGCAGTCGACGAGCGAATGTCAACCGCAGACAATCGGAACGACAATGCGAAAACCACGTATTGCTGTCCCTGAACACCGCAATGCGAACGCCATCCCGACAACCATGACGACATGCTGCAGACCACCCGGAGAGTGAGCGTGACCACACCACTGATCAGTTGCATCTGCCCGACGTACAACCGTCCCCCGAGCCACCAGCACCTGATTGAGGAAGCCATCGAGTCTTTCCTGCGCCAGGACTACCCGAACAAGGAGATGCTGATTCTGAACGATACACCCGGTCAGGAGTTGTATTGCGATGCACCTGGCGTGGTGGTGGTCGATGTCGAACAACGCTTCCCAACCCTGGGTGAGAAGTGCAACGCCGCAGTGCGAATGTCGAGAGGTGATCTGATTGCGCCGTGGGACGATGACGATATCAGTCTGCCGTGGAGATTGTCGCTGTCGCTGGAAAAACTCGGAGACGGCGGCGTGTTCAATCCTCGTGCGTACTGGTTTATGGCTGGGAATACGATCAAAAGCGATCACACCGTGGGGTATGCCCACAATGCCAGTCTCTTTACGCGGGCCGCGTTCGAAAAAGCCGGGGGCTATCGGGCGATCAGTTCGGGATACGATCGGGACATTGACACAGCGTTTTCCCGCGAAATCAAGCACATGTATGATCCAGTCCGCCGCCGATCGCCGAAGCTGGAGAAGACCGAGTGGTCCTATATCTATCGATGGGGGGTATCTCGGCGACATGTGTCTGCCGGTGGAGGAGACGAAGGGAGTTACCCGCAGATCGGCGCGCAGCAGATCGTTGAAGGGCGCTTCAGACTCCAACCTGGGTGGCAGCAGGACTACGTGCAGTTGACGCAGAGCGCATTGGAATCGCCGCCTGACTGACCGGAACGATGGTATTCACGCCAGCCGGCAAGTTGGCGCATGCGGCTGTCAGGGCTGTTCGCCAGTGAATGCCGCCATATCGTCCAGCGAATCGAGCGACATGGCCATGCAATAGTCGCGGACGATGCTGAGGTCGAGATCGACGCCATCGACTTCGCGGGAATAGCGGCCACTCATAAACCAGTGTTTCGAAAACTTGTCTTCGGTGTGCCAGCAATGGACATGGGGTCGGTCATGCACGGGGAGCGTGGAGGTGCTGCCTGCGTCGAGCAGGTCGGATTGGTATCCGTCCTCGGCGCAGTGATTCACGGCGATTTCACCAGCGTAAAGGAGCGTTACGCCGGCATACCATCCTGGCCATGCCCCTTTGTCAGTGGCGAAATAGCGTGTCAGGATGTATTTGGTGAGAAGCTCGGTCAATGCCGCAACTCTGCGCACCTGGGCGGTGGGTCCGTACCAGGTCGAACCGACATTGATATGTCCGCGGTGGGTCAGACCGAACTCAGCGGCGATAGCGACCAATTTCTGCCGAATGTCTGGGTCATTGGAATACGCACCGCGCCCCCACACGAATGAGCGGGGTCGGAAGTCGTTCCAGCCGGGGAGGAGAAACGTGTCCACGTCGGTACGGAGGAGGTGGGTGTAGGCGTCGAGTTGTTCGGCTCCGGCGCCGTTCATGCAGGCAATCGAGTTCACGTAGCCATAGCCTCCCCAGACCGGATCGTCGGTTGCCGGTCGCTGGGGAATCCTGACGAGATCAGAAGGGAGTTTGTCCAGGATCTCGGCGGGTCCCATCACGACCATGTCGGTATCCGGTGCGTCGCTGTACAGCCAGGAACGTCGCAATGCCAGTGTTTGCTGGATAAGGTGGTTGTTGTTATCCACAAAGCAGGTTATGGCGCGCCGAGGCGGGGGCGTGATATCGGGCTTCTCAGTTGACTCGTCGAGTACAGCCTGGCCGGGGATGATGACCGGCGTGATCGTGTCTGAATATGGTGGACTGCAGGTCGTCATGGTTAACGACTCGCCGGTTGGCCGGATCGCCTGTCATCTCGTTGGGCTGAGGAGATGATCATGTAGAGATGCCCGGGATGATCGAGCGAAGCGCCCGAGACAGATCATGTTCGACGCTGAAGCCGAGCGCCGAACGGGCGGCGGAAATGTCCGCCACTGAGGCTCGAATATCACCAGGGCGGGCGGGTTGATAGTCGGCGATAACCCCAGCCCCGACGATGTCGGAGAGTACCGCCAGCAGGGTGTTCAGACTGGTAGCCCTGCCGCTGCCGATATTGAAAGCCCGGCCATTCGCGTGCGGTGCGGTCGCGGCCAGCAGATTCGCCCGAACGACATCGCCAACGTAAACGAAATCGCGCGTTTGTTCGCCGTCGCCGAAGATGGTCACCGCTGCGCCGCGCTGAATCGCGTCGGTGAATCTGCTGATAACCCCACTGTACGGTGACGAGGGGTCCTGGCGGGGACCAAAAACGTTGAAATAGCGCAGTGAGACGGTTTGCAGACCGTGCAGGTGGGCGTAGACCTGGCAGAGGTGCTCGCCGGTCAGCTTGGACACGGCATAGGGAGAGAGCGGCCGGGGCGGCAGCGTTTCCGTTTTCGGGGACTCCGGACCATCCCCATAAACGGCCGCCGACGAAGCGAAGACAACCCGTCGCACGCTCTGCTGGCGCGCGGCTTCAAGGACATTCAGCGTACCCCCGATATTGACCTCGACAGTTTCCCGGGGGTGCTCGATGGAACGCTGCACAGACGCGACGGCCGCCTGATGAAAGATGACATCGGCGCTGATGGCCGCCGTGGCCACCGCGCTTGCGTCGCGGATGTCACACTCGACGACCTCGACGGTGCCGGTGGCGATCGATGCGGGTTGCCAATTGGCGGCGGGGCGGTTGTCGGCAATGCGCACGTGCCAACCGTCAGCAACCAGTCGTTCGGCCAGATGCGAGCCGATGAAGCCCAGACCGCCGGTCACGACGGCCAGTCGTCGCTGGTCACTCATGTGTGCAGACTCGCCATGCTTTCGCCGGTCGAGTGAGGGATGATGCGCCGGTCACGCCGGTCGCTTCTTGCCGCCCCCTCAGCCACGGCGGGGAGCGACCGGTTGCGGTGGCGGTGCCGGGACCGGTTCCGGCACATATGGTGTGTAGTCGGGAACCTGGCTAATCCCGAGGACCATAGCCTCGTCGACGATAGCCTGAATCGACTCCATCGAGGCGTGCTCAGAGAAGTGATCGATGATCGGCTGGATATCGAGACCGAGTTCGATGTGGCCGATGATGTAGTTGCGCAACTTGTCGCGTAAGAAGAGGGGATACGGGACACCGGCCGGGCGACCGAAACGGTGATTCCAGCGCAGCCAGGGCAGGCAGAGAGTGCGCGCTCCAGCCTGCCGGAACTTCTCGTGAATGTAGCCTTCTTCCCCGCCGAATCCCCGGAAGGCGGGATTGAACCCCTGCCAGGCGTCTTTGCGGGAGCTGAAGAGACCCAGACCCTGCATGGGAATGTCAAACGGTTCGCTCTCGATATCGAGCCCCCGCTTGTCAAGTCCCCAGGTTCCCCACATCTGGGCTCGCCAGACCGGATCGAAGTGGGTGGAGATGTTTTTGAGGTCGTCGTAGAGGAGAGGACCCTGGAGGAGATCGGGCGTGCCGGGATGATCGGCGTAGTACTGCTTGAGTCGGGCCACAGCCCCATCCGCGATAAGCACATGCGAGTCCATGCAAAGCACCGCTTCGCCTTTCGCTTCGCGAAAGAGGAGATCGCGAGGAGCGGAGGTGCCGACGACATCGGTATTTCGGATGTAGCGGGCGCCGGCGTCGCGGGAGATTTTCTCCGTGTGTTCATCGCCGAAATTGTCAATGACCAGAAGCTCGCAATCGGAGAGATCCTGGTACATGCGCAGGGACTGCAACGTGAAAAAGACCCCGTCGAAGTCCTTGAAGGTGGCCATGCCGATGGTCAGTTTGGTCATCGAAATCCGATCGATCGTGCGGATGAGAACGAATCAGTGGAGCAGATTGTACCCAAGCCGGGCGGCGTCGGGCGAGCAATGGATCTTCGCCGACGAAAATGACAGCGGTCCGGGAGATCCCGGACCGCTGTGTGAGGTAAAAGACTGTGTATTCCGCCCGAAATGCTTTATACGCATACGCCACTTGCTGCGCAAATGTTGGAACAGCAATCTGCATTGGAAGTACAGGGAGAGGTCGGCGGGCCGCACAGCGCCGTCGTTGTGGTCGTCGGGAGGCATGTGCCATCGGGCTGGCACATGCCGTTGCCGCCATCACACTGACCGGTGTTGTAAACACAGGTATTGTTTGCTGGATTGCAGAGGAAGCAATCGACGTGGCCTGAGCAACACGTGTTGCCACAAACGTTGGCAGGCGGACAGGGCACCGCTGTGGTCGTGGTCGTCGGCTGGCAGGTGCCGTCAGGCTGGCACATGCCGCCGCTGCACGGACCGGTATGGTACTGACACACGCCGCCAACACACTTGAAGCACTGAGGATCACCTGGGCAACAGGTTGTCCCGCAGATATTTGGTGCCGGACAGGGCGGCGCGACGCAATAGCCGCCGGCATCGCAGACACCGAGACCGCCATTACAAATGGTTCCTGGCAGGTAAACGCAGGTGCCGCCGGTGCAGACGAAGCACTCGGTGTCGCCGGAACAACAGGTGGTTCCGCACATATTGCCGGTACCGCAGCAGTAGTCGTTGACGCAGACGCCCAGGCCGCCGTTGCACGGGCACCCGTTGGGCACCGCACCACCGCCTCCCACACAGGCACCTGGTGGCGGACATGTGGTGGTCGTGGTGGTTGTGGTGGTCGTGGTGGTCGTGGTGGTCGTGGTGGTTGTGGACGTGGTGGTGGTCGCAGTCACCGCAACGCACGAATAGGTGGTGCCGAGTAACTGGCAGGTCTGACCCGCGGGGCA
>WBZO01001995.1_pt1 | contig 28667 bp, 26 predicted proteins | sample 5204261 | NCBI WGS metagenome assembly WBZO01 (sample SAMN12412400, study PRJNA552823) | activated sludge metagenome | isolation source: activated sludge from anammox sidestream of wastewater treatment plant... | place: USA: North Carolina | collected 2017-09
ATCGGCGACGGCGGCGATGCGCGCGCCGAGGGGGATGGCCTCGCCGGTGAGGCGGTCCGGGTAGCCGCTGCCATCCCACTTCTCGTGATGGTGGCGGATCACCAGGGACTCCTCCTGCTGGCTGTAGATGAAGCGCAGGATCTCGTGGCCGCGGCCGGGGTGCTCCTGGATGACCCCGAACTCCTCGTCCGTCAGGCGACCGTTCTTGTGCAGGATCGCGTCCGGGATGCCGATCTTGCCGACATCGTGCAGCAGCGCGCCCGCCGCGAGCGCACGCAGCGAGGGCGCCGGGAGGCGCAACTCCTGCCCGATGAGCACGGACATCGCGGCGACGCGCTCACCGTGGCCGATCGTGTAGCCATCGCGCGTCTCGAGCGCCTTCGCGAGCGCCACCACCGGCTCGGCGTAGCCCGCCTGCAGCTGGTCGAGCGCGTCCGACACGGTGAGTGCCGCGAACGACTGCACCGTGCGCCCTCGGGAGTACTCGACGACGACGCCCCAGAGGATCGCGCTGAACCCGGCGAGCAACTGGAGGTGGTAGAGCCAGAAGGTCCCCTGCCAGATCGCGCCGTACTGCATCGAGAGTTGCGCCTGCACCAGCAGCACCGCGCCGAGGGCGACGGCGCCGTACATCGCGAGGCCGCTGCGGACATACCCGGTGGCGTACCGCCACGCCGCCCACAGCCCGAGCGCGACGACGACCGCCATCGTGCTCCACGCGACCCACTCGGTGCCCGCGAGCCACTGCGGCACGACCTCCGGCCGCCGCAGGCCCACGACCCCGTACAGCGCGATCAGCGCCACGAGGCCGCCGAGGATGGCGTGACGCCATCGGACGATGGCGCGCTCCACGGGCGGCGCCCACTGCACCGCGCTGGCGGCGAGGAACAGCGCCGCCGCGGACACGGCCAGGCGGCCGGAGAGGCCGGTGAAGTTGAACAGCCACGCGGCGGGTACCGGGATGCCGCCGGAGGTCGCTGCGCCGGCGCTGTAGGCGTTCGAAGGGGTCACGGTGTACGCGCCCCGCCCGGCCTCCATGAGCACGCCCGGCGTGGAGAGCCCGTGCACGGTGAAGAACCCGGCCATGCTGAGGAACGCGAGGGCGAGCATGAGGATGCGCGCGTTCTTCGCCTGCTGCGCGGCGACGCCGGCGGCCACCGCGAGGACCGCGCACGCGATCGCCGCGGCGCTCACCACCCAGAAGTGGCCGATGCCGGACGCCCACGTGAAGCGAGACTCCAGCCCGCCGTTGGCGCGGAGGATCACGAACGCCGCGCTGGAGGCGGCGAGCATCGCGATCCAGGGGCCGACCGTGGGCAGCGAACGTCGGAGCATCAAGCAGGCCCTCTCCCGTGGTGCTCAGGACGCGCCGGATCGTGTCACATCAGCCCGGCACGTGGGGAGGTCAGGCGGCGTAGGCGCGCCGTTCGACATAATCGACGCGGGAGGCGGCGTACTGCGCCTCCCAGCGTTCGACCACGGCGGCGAATGCCTCCACGCAGCGCGGGTCGAAGTGCGTCCCGGCGCCGGCCTCGATCACTGCGACCGACTCGTGCCGATCCCACGCCGGCCGATAGGCGCGGTTGGAGCGGAGTGCGTCGTACACGTCGGCCACCGCGGCGATGCGGGCCTCGAGGGGGATCGCATCGCCCGCGAGCCGGTCCGGGTAGCCGGTGCCATCGAACCGTTCGTGGTGGTGGCGGATCACCTGCGCCTCGATCTGTCGCCCGAACGCGCCGCGTAGCATCTCCGCGCCGCGGCCCGGGTGCTCCTTGATGACGTCGTACTCGACCGGGTCGAGCGAGGCGCGCTTGTGCAACACCGCGTCCGGCACGCCGATCTTGCCGACGTCGTGCAGCAGGGCGCCGGCCGCGAGAGCGCGGAGGCGGGTGTCCGGGAGCCGCATCTGCTGGCCGATGAGCACGGAGAGCGCCGCGACCCGCTCGCCGTGGCCGAGGGTGTAGCCGTCCCGCGCCTCGAGCGCCGCGGCGAGCGTGACGATCGACTCGGTGTAGCCGGAGCGCAGCTGCTCCAGCACGTCCGTCACGGTCAGAGCCTCGAAGGAGCGGACGGTCGAGCCCTGCGAGTAGGCGACGAGGACGCCCCACAGGATCGCGCTGAAGCCTGCGAGCAACTGGAAGTGGTACAGCCAGAACACGGCCGACCATGTTGCGCCGAAGTGCAGGGAGAAGTGGGCCTGCACCAGCATCACAGCCCCCACGGCCGAGGCGCCGTACATCGGGAGCCCGCTGCGACGGTAGCCGACGACGAAGTGGAAGGCGGCATAGCCGCCGGCGATGGTGACGGCTGCGAGGACGCCCCACGCGAACAGCGGGCGCTGCACCAGCCAGGTGGGGACCAGGTGCGGCATCGTCAGCGCCACACCGGCGTAGACCGCGACGAGCGCGACCGCGCCCGCGAGGATCGCGTGCCGCCGGCGCTCCATCCAGCGCTCGGCCGCCGCGGGCCAGTTGAACGCGCTCGCCGCCAGGAAGAAGGCGGCGAGCAGCGTGGCGAGGCGTGACGAGAGGCCGGTGACGTTGTGGAACGGCGTGGGGCGCTCCTGCGGTGGCGGGGCGACCTCGGTCGTGGCCGGGGCAGACGGCACCAGGGCAGCGAGCGCGGAGCCGGAGCCGCCGGAGCCATCGTCACCGCCGTTGGCGTAGCCAGCCTCGGTGAACGCGGCCGCGTGGAGCACCACCGCCTGCGGGGTCGCGGCGACCGGGGCCGGTGCGTTTCCGAGGAGGAAGCCGGGAGTGGCGAGGCCGTGGACGGTGAAGATGCCCGCCATATACAGGAACGAGAGCGCCAACAGCAGCACGCGCGCGTTCCGGGTCCGCAGCGCGGCGACGCTTGCCGCGAGCGCAATCACCAGGCACACGACCGAGGCGACGCTGACGATCCAGAAGTGCCCGGCGGGCTGCTTCCACGCGAGCGCCTGGTTCCAGGTGGCGTTGCCCTCGAGCGCGACGAAGAGGGCGGTCGACCCGCCCAGGAGCAGCGCCCACGGCAGCACATTGGGAAGCGCACGTCGCATGGAGGGGCCGTTCGACTCCGTTCAGGGGTAGCCAGACACGGTGACTATCGGCGGCCCGGCCGGCGATCCGTAGGGCAACACGCAACGAGGCCGCCCCGAAGGGCGGCCTCGCGTGTGTCAGGCCGGAGCCGTGACTACTGGGTGATGTCGAACACCACGTACACGGTCAGCATCAGTTCCTGCTCGCCGGCGTTCACCGGGCTCGGCGCGCCGCCCATCGCGGCGTCACGGAGCGTCGGGTAGAGCTCGGGGCCGCCGGAGGCGGACTCGCTGATCGAGCGGGCCTTGCCCAGGGTCACGCCGGCCGCCTCGGCCAGCACTTCGGCGCGCTCGCGGGCGTTGTCGATCGCCTCCTTGCGGGCGTCCGCCAGGTGCTGCTCCGGGTCCTCCACCGTGAAGGAGATGCCGTTCACGCGGACGGCGTCACCGCCGGCGACGATCGCGGCGTCCAGCACCTGGGACGCGGAGTCGATGTTGCGGACCTTCAGCTCGACCTGGTTGTTCACCGTGAACGCGGCGATGCGGGGCGCCTCGTTCTCGGAGTAGACGTACTGCGGGTAGATGTTGAAGTACTGGGTGCGGATGTCCGCCTCCGCCACGCCCAGGCCCTTCACCGCGTCCTGCAGCGCCTGCATGGCGTCCGCCGCCTGGTCACGCGCCTCCGCGACCGTCGGCGCGGTGACCTCCACGCCCACGTTCACGAGGGCGATGTCCGGCTTCACAGAGACCTTGCCCTGGCCGGTGACGGTGATGCCGGTGGCGCTTTCGCCGGACGGCATGTTCACCGTGGTTTCCGGCGTGCAGGCGACGCCGAGGACGACCAGTGCGGTCGCGCCCAGGGCCACCATGCCCCGCTTGATGTGCTTGATGTTCATGGATGTTGCCTTTCTTCCGGGTCGCTGAGGGCGTCCCCGCCGGCAACGTGACGGAACGAGTGTCCGCCTTATTGCGCCGAGCGGTCTCCGCGTCGCGACCAGGTCATCAGCGCGGAGAGGGCTCCGAGCAGGACCGCCAGTGCTGCGAGCGCGGGGGCAACGCCTCCCACACCCTGAGACGTGTCGATGGCGATGTTGGTTCCCGACATCCCGCCGTCATCGGTCGCGGTGGTGGCGAACAGGAGGTCGCCCGACTCTGGGACGGGCATTGCACCGTTCGCCGGGCCGCCGGCGTCCTCGCCACCGCCCATGCCGCCGTCAACGCCGGCCGCGCCCATCACGCCGCCCTCGCCCGCGCCGCCGCCAGAGGTGGGCGGGAGCATGGAGGCGTCCGGGGCGGGGGCCGGGGCGAACGCCGGCTGCACGGCTTCTGGGGTGCCCTCGGAGGGTGCGATGCCGGCAGCGGCGCCCTTCGCCGCGGCGTCACCGGCGCGGAGTTCAGCGCCGGCCGGGGCCGCCTCCATCGCCGTCATCGCGACGGAGGTGTCGGCGACCGCGCCGCCCGTGCTGAGCGAGGAGGGTTCGTGCACCACGGCAACGACAAAGAGGAGCGCTGCACCGGCGGCGCCGGCGCGGACGAACATCTCCAGCCGGCGCATGAGCGCCAGCGGGCGTGCGGGGGCCGGGGCCGCCGTGAGCGCGAACGAACGAGGCGCACGCACCCCCTCGTCGAGGGTGGCGAGCGCCGAGCGCACGAGTCGCAGGTCGTCCAGCGTCTCGCGGGCCTCGGCGCTCGCCGCCAGTTCCGCCTCCACGGCGGAACGCTCGGCGTCGGTGAGTTCCCCGTCCAGGTACGCGGACAGGCGCTCCTCAAGCCGCTCCAGCGGGGTCAGGGGAGCCTCAAGGTCACGCTGTCGCCCTCTGTTCATGGGATCACCGCCTGTCACCTAGACGCTCGGCGGCCTCGTGGAGTTCCCGGGAGGATCGGATCACCTCGCGCAGCCGTCCGCGGGCGCGGCTGAGGCGCGACTTCACCGTGCCGAGGGCGAGCCCGGTCACCTCCGAGATTTCGCGGTAATCCATCCCGTGGATGTCGGAGAGCACCACCACCTCGCGCCAGTCGTCCGGCAGCGTGCGGAGGGCGTCCTCCAGCGCCACGCGCAGTTCGCCCTGCTCCACCTGCTCCAGCGGCAAGGGGTCGGGGTCGGCGGGGTCGAGGTCGGGGCGGTCGTCCTCGTCGCCGTCGTCGGCGGTGAGGCTGGTGGTGGGGCGGCGGCCCCGGCGGCGGAGTTCGTCGCGCGCCTGGTTGGCGGCGATCGTGAAGAGCCACGACTTGAAGGAGCCGCCCCGGAACGTGTCGATGCGTTGCCAGGCTCGGATGAACGCCTCCTGCGTGGCGTCCTCCGCCGCCTGCGGGGAGCCGAGCATGCGCAGGGTGAGGCCGTACAGCGGGTCCTGGAAGCGCAGCACGAGCTGGTTGAACGCGGTGAGGTCGCCGCCGCGCGCACGCGTTACCCACGCCTCGATGGCGGCGTCCGCTTCCGTCTGCGCGGGGCTGGGTGTGGTCATGCGCGCGCTCGTGCAGATGGGCGGGCCGGCGGGGACGGTTGCACCCCGTCCGCGGGCCGAGGTTAGCATGGGCCTCGCTTACGGCACGGGCGTGCGAGACGGCCCGAGCGCACCCTGAGGCGGAGGCCCATGCCCCTCGTCCCCGGCTTCGACCTGCTCGCCGGCGCTGAGCGCGGCACCTATGCGGTGCCCGGCTTCAACGTCTCCAACGTGGAGATGGCGTTGGGCGTCCTCGACGCCGCCGAGGCGCGCGGCGCGCCGATCTTCCTGCAGTTCAACCCGTCCAACCTGAAGCACATCGGCGGCGTGGAGGTGGCGGCAGCGCTCGCTCGCACGCTCGCCCAGCGCGCGACGGTGCCCGTCGCCGTCCACCTGGATCACGGCCCGGAGGTGGCACTGTTGCGCCGCGCGGTCGCGGCCGGGTTCACCTCGCTGATGTTCGACGGCTCCACCTTCCCCATCGAGCGAAACCGCCGCGAGACGATGTCCGCGTACGTGGTGGCGCAGGAGGCGCGCGTGCCGCTGGAGGCGGAACTGGGCCACGTGGGTGGGCGCGAGCCGGGCGTGGTGACCTCCGAGGCGGTGCTGACCGACCCGGAGGCGGCGGCGCGGTTCGTGGAGGAGACCCGGGTCGACTCGCTCGCCGTCTCCGTCGGCACGGCGCACGGTCTGGCGGGGCAGGTGGACCTGCCGCTGGTGCGTGAGATACGCGCCGCCGTCCGAGGCCTCCCGCTGGTGCTGCACGGCGGCTCGGGCGTGACGCCGCAGGACCTGCGCGCCTCGGTGCTGGCGGGTATCCGCAAGGTGAACATCAGCAGCGAGATCCACGCCGCCTTCGCCCGCGCGCTGGCAGAGGCGTCCGGGAGCGATCCGCGCCCGGCGCTGGTACGGGGGCGTGAGGCGGTGGCGCAGGTGGCGATGGAGCGGATCGACCTCCTCGGGGCCGCGCGGCGCGCCTGAGGCCTCAGGTCGGCGTGACGCGCCTCACGGCGCAGGGGCGCGGGTGCGCCCACCGAGCCCCCGCCTATACTCGATGGGATGCCCGACGAACTGCCCCCCGACGCCCCCGAGGCCACGTCTGGCTTCGATCCCGACTGGGACCCCGCCACCGACGACGCGCCGGGCGACCCGGTGATCGTGGACGAGCCCGCCTTCTCGCACCTCGGCCTGGCGCAGGTCGACCCCTTCGCCGTCCCGCGTCCGTGGCACGCGATCGTCTGGCCGTGGGGCCTCTCCGGCCTCGCTGAGACGCTCGAGGTGGTGGCGCTGGCGCTGATCATGTTCGTCGGCGTGCGCTTCGTCGCCCACAACTACGTGGTGGACGGCGCCTCCATGCTGCCGACGTTCGAGAACGGCGAGTTCGTGATCGTGAACCGCCTCGCCTACCGCGACTTTGACCTCACGTGGGTGCCCGTGGTGGGTGGGACGTTCTCGTTCGGCGACCCGAAGCCGGGTGACATCGTGGTCTTTGCCTACCAGACGGAGCCGCGCGAACGCGACTTCATCAAGCGCGTGATCGCGGTGCCGGGCCAGGTGGTGGAGGTGCGCGACGGCGTCCTGTTCGTCGACCACGAGCCGCTGGACGAGCCGTACATCCAGGCCTCGCCGAACTACGTCTACCCGCTCACGGCGGTGCCGCCCGGAAAGCTGTTCGTGCTGGGCGACAACCGCAACAACTCCTTCGACTCGCACCTCTTCGGTCTGATCGATGCAGAGGTGGTGGTGGGCCGGGCGGACATCCGCTACTGGCCGTTCGGTCGGTTCTGGATGGTGGAGCACGGGCTCGGCGCGGTCGCCTCATCGGTGGCGCGTGCCCTGCCGGAGACGGGGACGGTGGCGGTATGGCGGTAGACCCCGAGGTCATGCAGGCGCTCGAGGCGGGCGGCGCGGTGCTGTCCGGCCACTTCCAGTTGAACTCCGGCCGCCACTCGGACCGCTACCTAGAGAAGTTCAACATCCTCCAGTGGCCCCAGTACACCGAGCTCGTCTGCCGCAAGATGGCGGACGCCGGACGCGCGCATGGCCCTCGCACCGTGGCGGGGCCGACGACCGGCGGCGTGATCCTGGCGTACGAGGTCGGGCGACAGCTGGGCCTGCGCGGCATCTTCTGCGAGCGCGACCCGCAGGGCGGCCGCTCCTTCCAGCGCGACTTCCACCTGCAGCCGGACGAGCCGGTGATGGTGGTGGACGACGTGATGACCTCCGGCGAATCCGTATTCGACACGATCGAGGCGGTGCGGAAGGCCGGCGGTCGCGTGAGCAGCGTGGCCGTGATGGTGGACCGCTCCGGCGGCAAGGTGAGTTTTGGGGAGATCCCGTTCTTCGCCGCGACCGAGGTCGTGATGCAGACGTGGACGCCGGAGGAATGCCCACTCTGCAAGCAGGGCGTCCCGCTGAAGGTCACCTAGCCCCGACGCCGACCGCGTCCGGGAGGCCTCAGAGCGCCGGCACCACCAGCGGCGCGCCGCCGTCCGGATTCGGGATCACGCGCACATGGCGGCCGTACACCGCGCCGATGTGCTCCGGCGTCACAACGACGCCCGGGACGCCATCGGCGACCACGCGCCCATCCGCCAGCAGCACCAGGCGGTCGCAGTACGCCGCCGCGTACGACAGGTCGTGCAGCACCACCAGGACGCCCACGCCCTCCGTCGCGAGGCGGCGCAGCAGCCCGAGAATCTCCGCCTGCGCCTCGGCGTCGAGGTTCGCCGTGGGCTCGTCCAGCAGCAGCAGACGCGGCTCCTGCGCGAGCGCACGCGCGATGAAGGCGCGCCGCCGCTCGCCGCCGGAGAGCGTGCCGAGCGCGCGGTCCGCGTACGCCTCGCACCCCGTGCGGGCGATCGCCGACTCCGCGATTGCGAAGTCGCGCTCGGTCTCGCGTCCCAGCAGCCCGAGGTGCGGGAACCGCCCGAGGAGGACGAGTTCGCGCACGGTCATCGTGGCCGGCGCCTCCGGCAGTTGCTGGACGACCGCGACGGTGCGGAACAGGTCGCGCCTCGGCACGCTCCGCAGCGGCCGGCCGTCCACCAGCACGTCGCCCTCGGCGGTGCGGGCGCCGGTGGCGGCGCGCATCAGCGTGCTCTTGCCGGCGCCGTTCGGCCCGACGAGGCCGACGACCTCGCCCGCCTCGACGCGGAGCGAGACGCCGTCCACGAGCGCGCGTGCGCCGATGCGGACGCGCAGGTCGCGCACCTCCAGCAACGGCGTCTCAGCGAGCCTCGGCGCGGCCATCAGAGCGCGCCTCCGCGTCGTCGTCGCATGAGGTAGATGAAGAACGGGCCGCCGAGCATCGACGTGACGATGCCGACGGGGATCTCCTGCGGCGCGATCACGGTGCGTGAGAACAGGTCGACGAGGATGAGGAAGGACGCGCCGACCAGCGCGGCAGCGACCAGCGTGCGGCGATAGTCCATGCCGAACATCATCCGGATCGCGTGTGGCACGACGAGCCCGACGAAGCCGATGGTGCCGGCCATCGCCACCGCCGTTGCCGCCATCAGCGACGCGCCGACCAGCACCATCACCTTCACGCGGGCCACGTTCACGCCGAGGTGCGCCGCCTGCTCCTCGTCCAACTGGAGGACGTTCAGCGCGCGTGCGTGCAGCGCGACCAGCGCCGCGCCGGCGGCGAGGTACGGCATCGCGTACACGATGCGCACCCACGAGGAGGTGTTGAAGCCGCCGAAGATGAACTCGAAGATCGGCTGCGCCTTCTGCCCGCCCGTGAGCAGCATGAACGAGGTCAGCCCACCGAAGATCGCGGAGAACGCGATCCCCGCGAGGATCAGCGATCCGTTGTCGATCGTCCCTCCACTCCTCGCGACCATGTAGACGGAGGCGACGGCGACGGCAGAGCCGATGAAGGCGAACGCCGGTACCCAGCCGAAGCCCCACGAGTCGATCGGCAGCGGCGACATGATCGCGACGGACGCGCCGAACGCGGCGCCGGCGGCCACGCCGAGCAGGAATGGGTCGGCGAGGGGGTTACGGAACACCCCCTGGTAGGCGGAGCCAGCCACGGAGAGCGACGCGCCGACGACGCCCGCGGCGATGACGCGCGGGAGCCGGATGTCGAAGAGGATGCGATGCCACGCCTCGGACGCCCCGGCGTCGACACCGAGGGCGGGCACGCGCTCGAGGATCATCAGCACGGCGGTCCACGGTGGGATCGCGGCGGCGCCCTGGGTGGCGGAGAGCACCGCGATCACGAGGAGGGCGACCGCGGCGAGCGGGACGCCGGCGAGCCGCAGCCGCGCGCGGAAGCCGCTGCGGGGGGTGGCCCAGCCTGCGGTGATCCGGAGGTCCCTGATCGACATCGCCGCGCTACTCCTCGCGAGGGAGGGGCGATGGCCAGCGCATGCGCGAAGGGGCGCGTGTGCCTGCCGCCGCCTGTCCTCGCAGGCCGACAAGGATGCGCGGGCCGGTATCCTGGCTCCCCGCCGCAGGGCGGGTCACAGTTGCGGGACAGCGTCGGTTTCGCACCGAACTTCCCCGGTCACCGCGCGGTAACTGGCCGGAGTGTAGCATCGGCTCTGTAGCCGGTCGAAGCGCCGTCGAGAGGGCCCGCCGCGTGACGAGTCATCGCTGGGGACTGCTCGCCGCCGCCCTCCTGCTGACCGGCACCGCCTGTTCCGGTGGTGTTCCCGCGCTCACCATTGCCGCCGCCTCCGACCTCGCCCCCGCGTCGGTCGACCTCGCGCCGCTGATCGAGACGGAGTGCGACGTGGACGTCTCGTTCGTCCTCGGCTCGTCCGGGCAGCTGCGCGACCAGGTGCGGGGCGGCGCGCCGTACGACCTCTTCCTCTCCGCTGACCGAGGGTTCGTGGAGGGTCTGGCGGCGAGCGGGGAGATCGCACCGTCCTCCGTCCGTGACTACGCCCTTGGCGGCCTGGTCCTCGCGTGGCGGGACGGCCTGCCGCCGCTCGCCGGGCTCGACGACCTCCGGCGCGCGGACATCGAACGCATCGCGATCGCGAGTCCGGAGCACGCGCCGTACGGGCGTGCGGCGCGGCAGGCGCTGGAGGCGGCCGGTCTGTGGGATGACGTGCAGCCGAAGATCGTGGTCGCGGAGAACATCCGCCAGGCGTCCGAGTACGTCCGCTCCGGCAACGTGGATGCGGCGCTGCTCTCCCACTCGCTCGTCGTGCAGCCGGAGCGTGCGCACGTGCAGGTCGATGCTGCACTCCATGCGCCGCTGGTGCAGGCCGGAGGCGTGGTCGCGCGCTCCCAGGCGTCTGAGGCGGCGGCCTGCGCGCTGCGCGTGGTCGCCGAGGGCGCCGGGCAGGAGGTGCTCGCCCGCTACGGGTTCGAGTCTCCGGTCGCCGTGCCGTGAGCGGCGTGGACTGGTCCGTCTTCCGCATCTCGCTGCAGGTCGCGCTGCTGGCAACCACGCTGTGCGTCCTCGTAGGGACGCCGCTCGCGTGGCGAATCGCCCGGTCGAGGCCGGCGGTGAGCGGCCTGCTTTCGTCGCTCGCGCTGCTGCCGCTCGTGCTGCCGCCGGTGTCGGTGGGCTACTACCTGCTCTACCTGCTCGGGCGGCAGAGCGCGGTGGGGACGTTCCTCATCGAGGACATCGGGCTGCGGCTGGTGTTCACGTGGCCCGGCGCCGGGATCGCGGCTGCTGTCGTATCGCTCCCGCTCTACGTGCGCACCGCGCAGGCCGGGTTCGAGCAGATCCCCACGGGCCTGCTCGATGTCGCCTCGACGATGGTGACGCCGAGGGTGCGCTGGTTCCGCGTGGTGCTGCCGCTCGCGTGGCCGAGCCTGGCGGCGGCGACGCTGCTCGCGCTGGCGCGCGCGCTCGGCGAGTTTGGCGCGACCGTGGTGGTGGCGGGGAGCATCCCCGGCGTCACGCGCACGGTGCCGGCCGCCATCTACGATGCGGTGCAGGGCGGCGACCATGCCGCCGCGAACGCGCTCGCGCTGGCCTCGGCCGGCGTGGGGCTGGCGCTGCTCGCCGGCCTCACGTTCCTGCTCGGACGGGCGAGGCGACGATGACGCCACCTCGGCCGCTCCTGGACGCCGCGTTCCGGCTCTCGTTGCCCCCGTTCGACCTCGACTTCGCGGTGACGATGGCGCACGAGACGGTCGTGATCTTCGGGCCGTCCGGCTCCGGCAAGAGCCTCGCGTTGCGCGCCGTCGCCGGCCTCGTGCGCCCGCACGCTGGCCGCATCGAGGTGGACGGGGCGACGGTGTTCGACGCCGCGCAGGGCCTCGATGTACCCCCGCACCGCCGGGCGACGGCGTGGGTGCCGCAGGACCTCGGGCTGTTCCCCCACCTCAGCGTCATCGACAACGTCCGGTTCGCGATGACGCCCGCCCCCGAGCAAGAGCGCCGCGCGCGCGACCTCCTGGCCCTCACGGGGATCGAGGCGCTCGCGGAGCGCCGGCCCGGCACCATCTCCGGCGGCCAGGCGCAGCGGGTCGCCCTCGCGCGGGCGCTGGCGCGGGAAGCGCCGCTGCTGCTGTTGGATGAGCCGTTCTCCGCGCTGGACGACACGATCCGCGAGTCGCTCCGTACCGAACTGCGCCGCCTCCGCCGTGACCTCGGGCGTGGCGCGCTGTTCGTCACGCACGACCTGCGCGAGGCGTACCTGCTGGCCGACCGCCTCGTCGTCCTCGTGGACGGGCGGGTGCTGCAGTCCGGCCCCCGCGACGAGGCGTTCCTGCGCCCGGTCAGTCGTCCAGTCGCGGAGCTGATGGGCTTTCGCAACCTATTCCGCGGGCAAGTGACCGCCCTGGGCCCCGACTCGGTCGAGGTGGATGTGCTCGGGCGGCAGTGGCGGTGCGCCTCGTGGGTGACACGCCCGGCCGTGGGTGACGAGGTAGACGTGGGCATCCGCGCCGAGCGGGTAGCGCTACGCCGCGCCTCGGAGACCGCGCTCGTGGCGACGAACGTGGTGTCGGGCCGCCTCGTGCAGGATGACGCCTACGGGCTGAACTACCTGCTGCGCTTCGCGGCGGAGGGCGATCCGCTGCTGGAGGTGCAGGTCGACCTGCCGGCGCGGCCGTACCGGGTGCTCGGCGTCCCGGAGCGCGACTGGTGGACGCTGGAACTCGCGCCCCACGACCTGCACGTCATGCCCGTGGCGCGCGGCGACTAGCCGCGCGTGCCGCCGGCCTGTTCGAGGAGGTACGCGACGGCCGCCTGGTAGAACGCGTTGCCCGGCTGCAGTTCCAGCGCGGCGTCCATCTCGATGAGCGCGTCCGCCCACGCGTCCGGCCTCACGAGGAGGTGACCCAGGGCGCGCACGGCGTGCGCCTCGTGCAGCGACCCGTCCATGGCGAGGGCACGCGTGGCGTAGTCGATGAGGTAGAGGCCCATCGCCTCCTCCCACCCGACCGCCTGGGTGCCCTCGATCAGTGGCCCGGCCCGGTCGAACACCTGCTCCGGGGGCAGCGCCGCCATCAGCGCGGCAGCCTGCGCGTACTCGCCGGCGAGGACGAACGTGAGCAGCGGTTGCTGCGGCGACCCGGCCTGAGCGAGGCGTTCCGAGGCGATACGCCGGACGAGGCGGTAGTCCCACGCAACCACCTCGTTCGTGGGGGCGACCGCCAGCGCCGACTCGATGGTCGTCTGCGCGCGGCTCCACAGGTCGGCTTCGACCAACCGCGCGACGTGGGCGGTGAGCGCCGCGATCTCCGTCTCGCCCTCGATCGCGCCGATGTCGATGAGTGTCGGCTCGCCGTCCACCCAGCGGTAGACGACCTCCGAGTAGTCGACGACGCCGCAGGCGTAGCAGAAGACGTACGGGTCGCTGGCGTTCAGGACGATCTCGGGCGTCCCGTCGCCATCGAGGTCCGATATCTGCGCGGCGCCCGGGCTCGGGCTGAACCACCAGAGGTCGGAAGTCAGGTGGGTGCCGTCCCAGCGAAGGAGGTCGAACGTGCCGCTGTGCGCGCCCGTGGTGCCGCTGACGGCAATCCAGATCGGCAGGCCGCCCTGCACCGGGATCGGGACGACCTCGGCGCTCGCAACCGTGGGGGCGGACTCCAGCACAAGGCGTGCGATCTCCACCCAGGAGCCGTCCGCGCGGTGCTCGTACACCCCGGCGACGTGGCCGGCCTCCGGCAACTCCCAGACGCCGCTCCCCGTGGAGAGCGCGAACCAGACCTCGCGGTCGGCCACATCGAGGCGGAACGCCTCCACGTCCAGCGCCTCCAGCGCGCGGTCCATCTGCGCGGAGGTCGCCGTGGCGGTGAGGGAGGAGAGCATCAGGTCGCGGAGTTCACCGGTGCTGTCGCTCCCGTTCGGGGCGGCGGGTGCGCCGGGCTCGGCGCCTCCGGGCGCCGGGGCGGCCGGTGCGCCGGGCGTGGGGGTCTCCTCCGGCGGAGGGACGTCAGCGCCGCCGCGGCAGCCAGCCAGCCCGAGGGCAGCGGCGCACAGCAGGCCCAGCAGGGCGGGCGCGGGGCGGGAAGTACTCATACGCAGGATCAATGATGGCCGTGCCCGTCAGCACGCGCCAGCGCGCCCCCTAGTGGGCCTCGAGGTGGGCACGCTCCGCCGGGCCCAGCGGGCCGGCGCCGCGCAACTGGCGGAGCCGGTTGATCCGGTCGGGGAGCGGCGGGTGGGTCGCCATCAGGCTGCTGGAGCGCGCCTCGAACTTGCGGATCGGGTTGGCGAAGTACATGTGCTGGGTGGCGCGGTTCGCGACCTCCAGCACCTCGCGGTCGGTGCCGATCTTCCACAGGGCGCCCTCCAGCCCTGCGGGGTTGCGCGTGAACTCCACCGCCGTGGCATCCGCCAGGTACTCGCGCTGGCGGCTGACCGACAGCTGCACGAGGCGGGCGGCGATCGGGGCGAGCACAGCGAGGATGAGCGCCAGCACCATCAGGATCAGTTGCAGACCGCCCCCGCCGTGCCGGTCGTTCGACCGCCGCCGGCCGCCGCCCCACATCGTGAAGCGCAGGAACATGTCCGCGAGGAGCGCGATGCCGCCGACGAGCACGCCGATCAGGAGCATGAAGCGGATGTCGTAGTTCCGGACGTGGCTCAGTTCGTGGGCGATCACGCCCTGGAGTTCCTCGCGGTCCAACTTCTCCAGCAGGCCGGTGGTGACGGCGATGGAGGCGTGCTGCGGGTCGCGGCCGGTTGCGAAGGCGTTGGGGGCGCTGTCGTCCACCAGGTAGACCGCTGGCATCGGCATGCCGGAGGCGATCGAGATTTCGCGGACGATGTTCAGGAGCAGCGGCTGGTCCGCCTCGGACGCCGGGCGGGCGCGGGAGGCGGCGAGCACCACGCGATCGCCGCCGTAGTATGCCCCGAGCGACATGAGGACGGCGATGACGACGGCGCCGGCGGTGAACCCGAGGCCGCCGAGCGGCTCGCCCGTGGTGCCGTAGCCCGCCGCGAACCCGAACACGCCGAGGAGTACGGCAACGCTCAGGAGCAGCAGCAGCGACTTCCGACGGTTCGCCGCCTGCTGGTGGTAGAAGGTCGCGGCGGCCATGCCCGGCGCCAGGGGCAGCCTCGGCTAGCGGAGCTGCACCTGCGGCACCTGCTGCGCCTCCGGCCCCGCCTCGAAGAAGTCGCGGGCGCGGAAGCCGAACATGCCGGCGACGAAGACGGCCGGCACGGTGGCAATGGCGGTGTTGTAGTCGCGCACGGTGGCGTTGTAGTGCTGCCGGGAGAACGCGATCTGGTTCTCCGTGGTGGTCAGTTCCTCCTGGAGCTGAAGGACGTTCTGGTTCGCCTTCAGGTCCGGGTAGTTCTCCATCACCGCGAACAGGGAGCGCAGCGTCTGGGTCAGGCCGTTCTCCGCCGCGGCCTGGGCGGCGGGGCCCTGGGCGCCGGCCGCGACGGCGTTCGCGCGCGCCTCGGTGACCTTCGTCAGGACGTCCTGCTCGAACTCCATGTAGCCCTTCACGGCGTTCACGAGGTTCGGGATGAGGTCCCAGCGGCGCTTCAATTGGACATCGATCTGCGACCACGCCTCGTCCACCCGCAGGCGGCGCTGCACGAGGCCGTTGTAGATCCCGACGATGATCAGCGCGAGGACGACGAAGACGCCGACCACCGCGAGCAGCGCGAACAGTTCCATGGACAGTGACTCCTGCGCCGGCTCCGTTACCGGCCTGGTCGAAGGCGCGCCCGGCAGATGCGATCAGGATAGCGCCCGGCCACGCTGCCGTGCCGTTACGCCTCGGGCGCGCCTATCCTGATCCCGCACCGTGGAGGATCGATGACGGACGCCGAGTCCCGGGACGACGAACCGCTCCGCAAGGAGGGGCCGGTGGAGCAGCCGCCGGTGAAGTGGACCGGGCTGTTCCCGAAGAAGCACCCGCTGGTGCTGATCAACACCGGCCACGGCAAGGGCAAGACCACCGCCGCGCTCGGCGTGACCATGCGTGCGTGGGGCCGCGGCTGGAAGATCGTCTGGCTGCAGTTCATCAAGAAGAAGAACTCCCATTACGGCGAGACGTACGCCGCGGAGCGCATGGGCATTGAGATGCTCGCCCTCGGCGACGGCTTCACGTGGCTCTCCGAGAACATCGAGCACGACATCGCGCTGGCGAAGGAGGCCTGGGACCTCGCGCGCGAGAAGATCATGTCCGCGGAGTACGACCTCGTCGTGCTGGACGAGGTGACCTACCCGATCAACTACGGCTGGCTGGACGTGGAAGAGGTTCTGGACACCCTTCGCAACCGTCCGAAGGACGTGGACGTCATCCTCACCGGCCGCGACGCCCACCCCGCGCTGATCGAGTTCGCCGACACCGTGAGCGAACTGCGCGAGGTGAAGCACGCCTTCCAGTCCGGCATCAAGGCGCAGCCCGGGATCGACTACTAGCCGCCGCCTCGTCTCGCTCGCCCGCAAGGGCGGGCGGGCGTAGGGTGCACCTCGGTCTCCCCGCCATCCCCTGCGCGCGCCCTTCACGCCGTCTTGATGCGGGTGTCGGATGCTGTCCGATGGGGGCAGGAACACGAGGGAGCCCGTGACCGCGCCGGCCCATCTCCCCGGTCCCGACCGCCCGATCACCCTCACTGTGCCGCCTCTGCTTGATGGGCGTGCGAGCATGGGCGCCATGCCGCGACGCCTCGCCGTCATCGACCTCGGCTCGAACTCCGGACGCGTCGTCGTCCTGGAGGCGGGCGAGGACGGTGCATTCGACATCATCGACGAGATGCGCGCCCCGCTCCGCCTCGCCCGTGCGCTCGACTACGAGGGCCGCTTTACCGCCGAGGCGTTCGAACGCGTCATCGCCACCGTCGGCGATTTCCTCGCCGTGGCCCGCGGGCAGGGCGCCGAGGAGATTCGCGCCGTCGGCACCTTCGCCATGCGCGAGGCCGGCAACGGCGGTGTGCTGGCGGAGGTGCTCCGCCAGCGCTTCGGCGTGGAGGTCGAGGTCATCGATGGTCCGACCGAGGCGCGCTATGGCTTCGCCGGCGCGGTGTACGGCATCGATGTCCGCGACGGGCTGTGCGTGGACATCGGTGGCGGCTCGCTGCAACTGACGCGCTTCGTCGCACGCCAGCCGGAGCGGATGTGGACGTTCCCCTTCGGCGGGCTGCGGCTCGCGGAGCGGTTCATCTCGTCCGACCCGCCGAAGGCCGCCGAACTGCGTACGCTCCGCCGCGAGGTTCGCGCGGCGCTGCGGTCGGCCGGCGTCCCGACGCTCCTACCCGGTGAGGCGCTCGTCGGCACCGGCGGCACCGTCCGCAACCTCGCGAAGCTCGACCTGCGCCGGATCCACCACCCGGTCACCCGCCTCCACGGCTACGAGATGGACCGAGGGCGGCTCGGCCGCATCCTCGGCAGCCTCGCGACGCTCTCGGTGGCACGCCGTGCCGGCGTGCCCGGGCTGACCAGCGGGCGCGCCGACTCCATCGTCCCCGGCGGTCTCGCGCTGGATGCCGTGATGGGGCTGGTGGGCGCGGACTCGCTCCACGTCTCCGGCCAGGGACTGCGGGAGGGCGTGGTGCGCGGGCTGTGGGATGGCCGCCTGCCCGCGCCTGAGGTGGTGCGGCGCTCCTCGGTGCGGGCGCTCTGCCGCCGCTTCAGCCGCTGGAGCGAGCCACACGCGCGGCGACGCGCGCACACGGCGCTCGCGCTCTGGGACGCACTCGCACCGCGCGGCGACCCGCGACTGCGGGAGGCGCTGGAGCACGCCGCGCAGGTGATCGATGTCGGCGCGACGATCGATGTCTACAACCGCCATGAGCGGTCGTCCGAGGTGGTGCTGGAGTCCGACCTGCAGGGCTTCTCGCACGAACTGCTCGCGGCGACCTCCGCGATCCTGCGGCTGGCGGAACGCCCGGGTACGTCGCTGAAGGCGTACCGCCCGCTCGTCGATGGCTTCGCCGTCGACGCGCTGGAGGCGGCGGCGACCGTGCTGGCGCTGGCGGACGAGATCGAGCGTCGCTGGCCGAACGGCGACGACCGCGAGGCGTCCGTCACCACCGCTGAAGGCGTGGTGCGCGTGGTCGCGCCGGTCTCGCCGTGGTGGCGATCGGACGACATCGTGGACCGCGTGCGCCGCGCGTTCGACGCCGACCTCCTGATCGAGGGCCTCGCGTAGCGCCTCGTCTCCGCTGGCCCGTGTTAGGGCGGCGTGAATCTTTCGCCAGATGGGCACGCGTCTAACCGTGGGTTAACCGCGGCCCGGCAACCTGAGTACGTGGCAAGAGACGGACGACCGCGCGACCCTGCACCCCTCCGCACCTCGTGCGGTCACCGTGAGCCCTCCGTGGAACGACGCCGGAATGATCCGGCGTCGTTCTGCTTCTGCCACCGACACCCCACCCGCTGGAGATCGCACGACTGCCCGGTGGCGTCCCACCTGCTGCAGCCGCGCGTGTCCTGAGAGACCGAGTCGAGATGTTGAAGGAAGACGAGATGAACCAGACCCTGTCACACACCACCGACCACGAGTTCGCACTGCCTGCCTCCTCCAGCCACCGGAGCGTTGCCGGCAACACGATCCCGACGACGTTCGAAGCGCTGGAGGAGACCGCGTACGACCTGGCGGTGCTCGCCGGCGACCGCATCGTGGACACGCTCGGGCGGTCGCTGAGCGTCCGCTACCGGGACACCCGCCACGGCATCATGGAGCCGCACGACGCGGTCTCGGACGTGGACGAGACGGTGGAGGACTGCCTGCGCCGCCGGCTCGCGGCGCGTCACCCCGGCCACGCCGTCATCGGCGAGGTCGGCGGACGCACCGGCAGCGCGGACGTGGAGTTCACCTGGCTGGTGGACGCGGTGGACGGTGTCACGAACTTCGTGAACGGCCTCCCGCTGTACGCCGCGACCGTGGCGGTCCTGCACCGCGGCGTCCCGGTGGCGGGCGCGACCTGGTGCAGCACCTCCCACGCGCTGCGGCCGGGCGTCTACCACGCCCACGCCGGCAGCCGCCCGCGCTTCGACGGCGTCGCGCTGCCCTCGACGGAGCGTGAGGCGTCCGGCCGCCGCCGCCGCGTGAGCACGGCCCCCGCGCCGGTCCGCCCGCGCGAGGCGACGTGGGACCACCGCCACCTCGGCGCCCCGGCGCTGGAGGCGGCCCTCGTCGTCGCCGGCACGCTCGCCTCGGCGCGGGTCCCGCGATCGCACGCGTGGCAGGTCGCGGGCGGCATCGTGCTGGCACAGGCCGCGGGCCGCGAGGTCTGGACGGAGGTCGGTGGCCGGTGGGAGCCGTTCCGCGACTTCGGCGCCACGCCGGAGACCTGGGAGCAGCCGGTCCTCTTCGGTGACTCGGTCGCGGTGACCGCGCTGCGGGCGGGCGCGCTGGCGCTCTAGTCCGCTAGCGGCCGGGGCGCAGCGCGCGGAACCCGCGCGCGAGCGCCCCCGGCTGCCAGGTGCCGGCGCCGATCTCGCGCCCCGCGAAGGCGAACAGGCCGAGGACGGCGAAGGCGGCAGCCCCGGCGAGCAGCAGCGCGACGTGCCCGGCGACGGGGCCGGTCATGAGCAGCGTGGGGCCATCCAGGTAGGTGTACGGGCTGAACCACCGCATCCACGCGATGCTGTCCACGACCTGCGCGAGCGAGGTGGCGAGGTAGGAGGCGATGAGGAGTGCGGCGAGGATGCCCGCACCCTGCCCTCGGGAGGGGGTGACGGCTCCGGCGAATACGCCGGCGGCAGCGAACCACGCGATCACCGGGAACATCCCGACGTGCGCGAGTACGGCGTCCGCCACCGTCACCTCGCCCTCCAGGTCCACCACGAGCAAGATCGCCACCCACCCCGCGATGATGATCGCGAGGGTCGTGGCGATGGCGAGGGTGAGCGCGAGCACCTTCGACCAGTAGAGGTGCGCGCGGGGGACCGGCTGCGCGAGCACGATCTCCAGCGTCCCGCGTCCCTCTTCGCCCGCCAGCGCGCCCGTCCCGGCGACCAGCGCGAAGACCATGAGCACGAGCGGGATGAACGAGACGTATTCGGCGCTCAGGAAGACGGCGGCGTTCGAGAGGTCGGAGCCCACGCCGAAGAACTGCAGGAACTCCTCCGGGTACTGCGTCTGGGTCAGCGTTTCCTTGAACGACGGGAAGAGCAGGATCATGAACACGGCATAGAGCGCTGTACCGACGCCGTACCAGAAGATGTGCCACCGGAGCTCGGTCAGCGTGCGGCGGACGATGGTCGACGTGCGTGTCACGAGGCGCTCCCCTCGCCGCGGTAGTAGCCGAGGAACAGCTCCTCCAGCGTGGGCTCGTGCGCGATTAGGTCGTGCACCTCGAACCGCGCGAGCGCCTTTACGAGTGCGTCCGCGCCGTCCATGACCTGGAAGCGCACGCGGTTGCCGGACACCTCCAGCACGCGCACGGTGGACGGCAGCATGGCAAAGGCGTCCGCCGGCGGCGGCCCAGCGAAGGTCACGTCCACCCGCCGCGCGGCGAGCCGTCGCTGTTCCGCGAGGTCGAACACGTCCACGATCAGCCCCTCGCGCACCACGGCGGCGCGATGGCAGAGCGTCTCCACCTCCGCGAGGATGTGCGACGAGAAGAACACCGTCCGACCGTCCGCCGCGATCTCTCGCACGATCACCTCGAACTCCTCCTGCACGAGCGGGTCGAGGCCCGTCGTGGGCTCATCGAGGATGGCGAGCGCGGGGCGGTGCATGAGCGCCTGCACCACGCCCACCTTCTGGCGGTTGCCGCGCGAGAGCGTCCCCACCTTCCGCGTGGGGTCGAGCGACAGCCGCTCGATGAGGGCGTCGCGGTAGGCGCGGTCGGCGGTCACGCCTCGTACGCCGTCGAGGTAGTCGAACACCTGGAGCGCGGTCATGCCGGGCGGGAGCAGCGGGTCGCTCGGCAGGTAGCCGAGTCGGCGTCGCGCCTCGGTGGCGTCGCGCTGGCAGTCGTGCCCGAAGACGGAGACGGCGCCGGCGGTGGGGCGGATCAGGTCGAGGATGACGCGGATGAGCGTGCTCTTACCGGCGCCGTTGGGGCCCAGGAAGCCGAACACCTCGCCGGGGTGGACCTGCAGGTCGATCCCGCGGAGCGCCTGCACCGTGCCGTAGTGCTTGACCAGGCGGTCGACCCGGAGCGCCTCGGTCGCCGCGGTCACGGCTACTGCTGCTTCCGCAGCCGCCGCTCCGTGGCGAGGCGTGTCGCGTCCGAACGGCGCTCCACGTTCAACTTCGCGTAGATCTGGGAGGCGTAGTTCTTCACGGTCTTCTCGGCGAGCCCCAACTTCGAGGCGATCTCACCGTTCGTCATGCCGTCCGCAATCATCTCCAGGATGCGGTCTTCCTGCGGGGAGAGCGCCGCGAAGGCGTCGTCCGCGGGGTGTGCCGCCTGGCCCTTGCGCAGCCGGTCGAGCACGGCCGTCGCCATCTGCGGGTCGAGGAGCGATCCACCCTGGCCCACGGTGATCACGGCGTCCTGGATGCCCGCGGGGTCGAGGTCCTTCAGCAGGTAGCCGCTCGCCCCGGCCATCACGGCGGCGAAGAGCGCGTTCTGGTCGGCGTGGGAGGTGAGGATCAGGACGCGCGTCTCCGGCGAGCGGCTGCGGATCTCCCGGCACGCCTCCACGCCGCTGCCGTCCGGCAGCCGAAGGTCCATGACGACGACGTCCGGGGTGGTGCGCACCGCCTCCGCGACGGCCTGCTTCACGGTGCCGGCCTCTGCGACTACCACCACGTTCTGGCGCTCGGAGAGGAGGTCGGCGAGGCCGCGGCGGACGACGGCGTGGTCGTCCACCAGCATGACGCGGAGTTGCGCTGCGCCTCGGCCGGTGGTGGTCATGCAGGCTTCCGTTCTGCGAGGGGGATGCGCACGCGCACGCTGGTCCCCTCGCCCGGCGCGCTCTTGAAGATCACGGAGCCATCGATGTCGGCGGCGCGCTGCTGCACGCTGCGCACACCGACCTTCTGCTCCGGCACGGTGGTCGGGTCGAACCCCACCCCGTTGTCCGTGACCTCCACCTCCACCGAGTCGTCCTCCACGTGGACGCGCAGGGTGGCCTTGGTCGCCTGCGAGTGGCGCTCCACGTTGGAGATGAGTTCGCGCGTCAGGAGGTACATCTGGCGCTCCAGCGCGCTGTCCAGCGTGACGCCGTCCAGGTCGATCTCCACGCTCCACTCGGCCTGCGTGCGGCCTTCGAGGATGGAGCGCAGCCGCGTCTGCAGCAGGCTGCCGGAGAGCGGCGCTTCGCCGACGAGGTGGGTGATGTAGGCGCGGAGTTCGCTGATGACCACGTTCAGGTCGGCGGCGGCCTTCGTCAGCGCCTCGTCCTTCGAGAGGTCGTCCTGCGACTTCGCGCGATGCAGGCCCAGGCCCACGGCGTAGATCGCCTGGATGATGTCGTCGTGCAGGTCGCGCGCCACGGCGTCGCGCACCTGGTACTCCTCCAGCGCCACCTGCGCCTGGCGGCGGAAGAGCGCCGCGCAGCCCATGACGCCGAGTTCCATGACGGCGCTGAGCGCCGCGCGCTCCTCGAGGTCGAGCGAGCGGGGCGACTGGACGGCGAAGACCAGTTCGCCGCCGTCCGCCAGGCCGGCCGCGTAGGTGGTGACCACCGCGCCCGGGGACAGGTCGCTGTGCTCGTTCCGCCCGCTCGGGACGCCGGCGTTGCACAGATCGGCGACGCGCGCGGCGAGGTCGGAGGTGCCGGCGGAGGAGAGGCAGACGCGCTCCTCGTCGCCGTCGTGGGCGGTGCAGGCGACCACGCACTCCGTGGCGCGCGGCAGCAGCGCCGTCAGCGCGCGGACGAGGTTGCGCGCGGCGTGGTGGCGCGTGGTCGACTCTTGCAGCCCGCGAGCGGCCTCGGCGAGCGTTTCGGCGACCATCCGCTGGCGCTGCTCCGCCTCCAGGCGGATGGCGTTGTGGATCGCAATGGCGGCGTAGGGGGCGAGTGCTTCCAGCTGCGCCTGGTCGTCCGGGCTGAACCGTGGGGCGCGTGGCCGTCGCGCGACATAAAACGCGCCGATGGAGCGGCCGGCGTAGCGCAGCGGAACCCCGAGGAACGGACCCATGGCGGGGTGTCCGGAGGGATAGCCGGAGGAGGCCGGGTGGTCGCCCGCCTCGGCGACGTTGATCGGGTCGCGCCGGTTGGCGAACTCGCCGAGGAGTCCACGGCCCATCGGTGGGTGGGGCATCGATTCGCGCTCGCCGCGGGAGAGCCCCACCGCCTCGAAATGGTCGAGCGCGCTGCCCTCGCCGTACGCGCCAAGCGCGGCGTAGTCGGCGCCGGTCAGTTCGAGCGCGGACTCGGCGAGGCGGCGGAGCAGATGCTCCACCGGCTGTACCTCGATGATGCCGAGGAGGACTTCCTGCAGGGTGGGGGAATTGGCGGCCACGCGTCAGCCTCAACCTCGCGACGGGCGTTGTCCGCCTGCATCACGAGTATACGCGCGGGGGGCGTGGGAATCCCGCCCCCCGCGCGTATCGGTTATTGCTCCGCTTTCGCACCGCCGTAGATCGACTTGAGCATCAGGAAACCGATGATGCCGGCGAGTGCCGAAGCGAACAGGATGCCGAGCTTCGCATCTGTGATCAGGTGCTCGTCCGTGAACGAGAGTTCCGTGATGAGCAGCGACACGGTGAACCCGATGCCGCCGAGGGTGCCCATGCCGATCACCGCCGGCCACGTCACGCCGGTCGGCAGCTTGGCGCCGGCCTTCACCACGAGCCAGGTCGCGATGAAGATGCCGAGCGGCTTGCCAATGAGCAGGCCGAAGAATACGCCGATCGCGACCGGCGCCTTCGCCGCCTCTGACAGCGTGTCGAGCGAGAGCGACACGCCGGCGTTCGCAAAGGCGAACACCGGGACGATGATGAACGCCGCCAGCGGCGCCAGCTGGTGCTCGAACCGGTCGAGCGGAGAAATCGCCTGGTTGGCGAGCGCCTGCAGCGTGACCGCCGCGCCCAGCTTCTCCTCGTGCGCCGTCTCGTGGTCGTGGGACTCGGAGGCCTCCCGCCAGCGCTCGATCTCGCGCTCGGCAAGGACGGCGAAGCCGGACTCCTGGTACCAGGCCTTCCACGGGGCGAGCAGGCCGAGCAGCACACCGATGATCGTCGGGTGGATGCCGGATTCGTACGTGGCGACCCATCCCATCACGCCGATGGCGACGTACAGGGGGATGTACCACACGCCCGCCTGGCGGAACGCGTAGGCGAGTGCCAGCAGGCCGGCCGTGGCGGCGAGCGGCATGAGTGCCAGGTCGCTGGTGTAGAAGATCGCGATCACGATGATGCCGCCGATGTCGTCCACGATGGCGAGCGCGAGCAGCATCACCTTCAGGCCGAACGGGACACGCGTGCCGACGACGGTGAGGACGCCGACCGCGAAGGCGATGTCGGTGGCGATCGGGATGCCCCAGCCACCCGCACCGTCGCCGCCGGCCACGATGAGCGTGAAGATCAGGGCCGGCGCCACCATGCCGCCGAGCGCCGCGACGATCGGCACGATCACCCGGCGCAGGTCGGACAGTTCGCCGACGACCGCCTCGCGCTTGATCTCGAGGCCGACGACGAAGAAGAACACGACCATCAGGACGTCGTTGATCCAGAAGTGGACCGACTTGTCGAGGCTCCAGAAGCCCAGGTCCACGGCGATGTGGTGTTCCAGCACCTCGTGGTAGGAGTGGCCCCACGGCGAGTTCGCCCACACGAGGGCGATGAGAGCCGCGATCAGGAGGACTACGCCACCCGCGGTCTCGGTGTTGATGAACGACTGGATCGGACGGACGAAGCGGTCGACGCGCTGGCGACGAGCCGCCAGGAGCGGATGCTCGTGATGTGGAGACTGGACGGACACAGGCCCTCCCGGGACGGGGTGTTGCTGAGGTGTGTCAGTGTCGCGCTGATGCTCCCCATGCGCGAGGGGGGCCGGGGTGGTATCAACCGTGGACGGCTGGTTCCCTCGGAGGCCCCCGATGCACCCGTCCCAGCACCTGACCGACCGCCGGCTGAGCCGCCGCGCAGCCCTTCGCGCCCTGGGCCTGGGTGCAGCCGGGCTCGCCGCCGCCGCCCTCGTCGGCTGCTCGGATGAGACGCCCGAGGCGGTCCCGGCCGGGGCTGTGCCACGTGGGGGCGGCGCCTATCGGGCAAGCATCACGGGCGTCTTCGCCGGAGTGGACCCGCACGTCTCCGTCTACGCCGGTAGCGGAGTGGTGGGGGTGGTCTACAACTACCTGCTCCGGCAGGAGGTGGCCCGCCCGGACATCGGCCGTCAGATGGACCTTGCCGAGAGCGTGGAGGTGGGCGCGGACGCGCTGACGTGGACGTTCACCCTGCGCCCGGATGTCCGTATCGCACCCAACGAGCAGGGCGTCCCGGAACGGGCGCTGGATGCGGAGGACGTGCTCGCCTCGTTCCGGCGGATGGCGGACCCGGCCACCGGGGCCACCGCGTTCCCGTTCTTCAGCCAGTGGGTCGCCTCGTTCGACGCACCGGACGAGCGCACGGTGCGGCTGGTCACGCGGCGGCCGTTCGCGTGGACGGCGGACGTGCTGGGCGACAACCTCCAGGGCGCGATCGTGGCGCGCGAGTGGCTGGAGCGCGGTACGGAGATGCGCACGCGCGCCGTGGGCGGCGGCGCCTTCCGGGTCGAATCGCTGCAGGAGGGCGACCGGGCCGTCCTGCGCCCGAACCCGAACTACTACCTCCCCGATCGCCCGCTGCTGGACGAGTTTCGTATCCAGTTGTTCCAGGACACCGCCACCCAGCGCACCGCCTTCGCCTCCCGGCAGGTGGACACCTACCTGACCGCCGACCACGAGGAGGCCGCAGCGCTGGTGGACTCCGTCGCCGGCACCGTCAGCACGAGGCACGCCTCCACCGGGTTCAACTCCTTCTGGATGAACGCGACCGTCGCGCCGTGGACGGACGAGCGAGTGCGGCGCGCCGTGAACCTGGCGCTGGGGCGGCAGGAGTACATCGACCTGCTCGGGAAGGGCCTCGGCCACCCCATGGGCGCACTCATGCCGCTCTTCGAGGGGTATGCGCTGGATGCGGACGAACTGGCACGGCTCCAGCCGTTCGACCCGGCGGAAGCGTCCGCACTCTTCGCAGCGGCGGAGGTGGACGCGTTTGAGTTCGTCTACCCGGCGGCGTTCACGCTGCCCGACTACGCCTCGATCTTCGTCCGGCAGCTGGCGGCGGCGGGCGTCACCGCAACGGCCCGACCGATGGAGGCCGCGGCGTGGCTCGGGCAGTACTTCGGCGGCGCGCTCACGGCCACGCTTGCACCGAACCAGCAGTACAAGACGCCGGAGGTCGGCCTGCGCTGGTACCGCACCGGCGGCGTGGGTGGGGCGGGTGCGTACGGCCACGGCCACTACCGCGCCGACATCGACGCCGCGCTGGACGAGGCGGCGACGCACTTCGACGAAACTGCCCGCCGCGAGGCGTACCGGGACGTCCAGCGCCTGATCCTGGCGTCTGACCCGGCCTACCTGAACATCTACAACCTCGTGAACCACACGCTCGTCTACGATGACGTCTCCGGGCTCCGCCCGGGGCCGGGGGCGATGGACCTGTTCCTGATGCGGGACGTGCGGGTGGGCGCCTGACCGGGAGCCGTCCGCCGGGAGCGTGACGTGCTGGGCTACGCCATCCGACGCGTCGCGCTCGCCGGGCTGGTCGTGTGGGCGATCTCCGTCGCGGTGTTCATCCTCCTCCGTGTCTTTGCCGGTGACCCGGCGCTCGCGCGTCTCGGTCCGGGCGCGACGCCCGAGGCGGTCGCCGCCGCCCGCGCCGAACTCGGCCTCGATGTCTCCTACCCGGAGCAGTACGCCCGCTGGGCCGGTGGCCTGCTCCGCTTCGACCTCGGTGTCTCCGCCGTCGACGGTGCGTCCGTCAGCGACGAGGTCGGCCGGCGGCTGCCGGTCTCGCTGGAACTGGTGGCGCTGACGCTCGCCTGGACGGTCGCGCTCGGGGTCCCGGGGGGCGTGCTGGCGGCACACCGTCGTGGACGCCTTCCGGATGTCGGCGTCCGTCTGTTCGCGGTCGGTGCGCTGGCCGTGCCGACGTTCTGGGTGGCGACGCTTGCCCTCACGCTGCCGCAACGTTGGTGGGGCTACGCGCCGCCCCTCGACGGCGCCGCCGGGCTGCTCGCCGATCCCGCGGCGAACCTGCGCCAGTTCGTGCCTGCCTCGCTCGTGCTCGCGGCCGGGCCCGCGGCCGCCCTCGCGCGGCTCACCCGCACGGCGATGCTGGAGGTGCTCGGCGGCGGCTTCGTGCGGACGGCGCGGGCGAAGGGGCTGGGGGAGGGGGCGGTGCTGTTCCGGCACGCGCTCCCGAACGCGCTGGTGCCGGCGGTGACGGTGCTGGGCGTGCAGGCCGGCACGCTGCTCGGCGGCACGATCGTCGTCGAGCAGGTCTTCAACCTCGGCGGGGTCGGGCAGTACCTCCTGCGTGCCGTGCTGCAGCAGGACGACACCGTGGCGATGACGCTGGTGGTGCTGCTGGCGACGGTGGCCGTCGCGGTCCATCTCGCGGTCGATCTGTCGTACGCCGTCCTCGACCCGCGGGTACGACGTCCGTGAGCCGCCTCCGAGGCAGCCCGTCCACCCTCGTCGGCGGCGCGATCGTCCTGTTCTTCGTGGTGCTCGCCCTCCTCGCGCCGTGGATCGCGCCGCACGAGGTGGGTGCGCGCGCCGGCGCGCCCGGGCAGGGCCCCGGTGGCGCCTACTGGCTTGGCACGGACGCGCTCGGTCGGGACATCTTCAGCCGCGTGCTGCACGGCTCGCGCATCTCCCTGGGTGTGGCGGGGATCGCTGTGGCGCTTGGCGGTGTGGCCGGGCTGGCGGTCGGCCTCGTCAGCGGCGTGCGAGGCGGGCGGGTGGATCTGCTGCTGCAGCGTGCGGTCGACCTCGTGCTGGCGTTCCCACCGCTGGTGCTGCTGATCGTGGCGGCGCGGCTGGCCGGGCCGTCGCAGGTGAACGTGGCGCTGGTGATCGCCGTGGTCGTCGCGCCGGGCGTCGCCCGCGTTGTGCGCGGCGCCGTCCTCGTTGAGCGCGAGCAGCCGTACATCGAGGCGGCCCGGGCGCTCGGTGCGGGCGACGCTCGCATCGTGCTCCAGCACCTGCTCCCGAACATCGCGCCGCTGGTGGTCGTCGTCACGACGACGCTGCTGGCGTCCGCGATGCTGGCGGAGGCGTCGCTCTCGTTCCTCGGGCTGGGGGTGCCGCCACCGAACCCCTCGTGGGGCGCGGACGTGGCCGCGGCTCGGTCGGCGTTCCCGGTGAACGTGGGGCAGGCGGTGTTCCCGGGCGCGGCGATGGCGCTCGCGGTGCTGGGGGTGACGTTGCTCGGCGACGGCCTGCGGGACGCGCTGGACCCACGGCTGCGGGGCCGGGCCTGACCTACGCCCGGTCGGCCTCGGCGGGCTGCTCGGGGCGTGGGTGGCCGGTCCGTTCGGACTGGTTCGGCGAGAGGTCTTCCACGCGGAGGCGGGGTGTCCCGGACTCGGCGGGGTTCTCTTCCTCGTAGGTGCGGCCGTAGGCGTAGTAGTAGTACCCGGCCTCGCGGCTGCGCACGCGGTTGAGGATGAAGCCGGCGATCGGCCGGCCGCTCTGCGCGAGTTCCTCCACGGTGGCGCGCAGCGCGCCTCGGCGCGTCTTGCCGGCGCGGGCCACGATCACGATGCCGTCCACGAGCGTGGCGAGGACGGAGGCGTCCGTCACCACCAGCGCCGGCGGCGAGTCCAGCAGCACGATGTCGTAGTGCGCGCGCAGCCAGTCCAGGATCTCCTGCATGCGTGCGGAGCCCAGGAGTTCCGAGGGGTTCGGCGGCAGTGGCCCGG
>WBZO01000647.1_pt3 | contig 28661 bp, 27 predicted proteins | sample 5204261 | NCBI WGS metagenome assembly WBZO01 (sample SAMN12412400, study PRJNA552823) | activated sludge metagenome | isolation source: activated sludge from anammox sidestream of wastewater treatment plant... | place: USA: North Carolina | collected 2017-09
GGCCTACATCGTCAAAGAGCTTGATCTCAAATACGTGATGTGGCTCGTGGTTGTGGTGGTGGTTTACACGGCGATTTCGATGTTGCGTTCGGCGATGACCGAGCCGCTGGTTGAGCAGAAAGCCCAGGCATAGCTGGCGGCCTTACTTCGCCGCGCGGTTGGTCTTATGAATTTGAAGTTGAGCGCAAATGACCGCGCGCAACTCGCAGGGGAGCGCGGCCCGGCGGCGCAAATGGCGATGCGGGTCATCGTCCGGATGGCTGAAATTTGCGGCGCCGATTCGTTGATGGACATCACGGGCGCGCACATTGACAGCGCGCTTTTTCAGGGCGACGCCACGCTGGAATTCGCGGAACGGCTGGCGGGATTGGGCGCAAAGGTGGTAGTCCCGACCACGCTCAACGTCAGCGGGGTTGACGAACACGGCTGGCGCGAATGGGCGACGCCGCCGGAGTGGGCCGAAAAAGCCCGGCGTCAGATGGTGGCTTATCAAAGCATGGGCGCGGCGCCGACCTGGACTTGCGCGCCTTACCAGACCGAGTGGAAACCGAAATTCGGGCAACAGATTGCGTGGGGGGAATCGAACGCGATTTGCTTTGCAAACTCAGTCATCGGCGCGCGCACCGAACGTTATCCCGATCTGATGGACATCTGCGCGGCCATCACCGGGCGAGTTCCTGCCGTCGGATTGCACCTGACAGAAAATCGCGCGGGCCAGATTCTGATGAGACTCGCGGATGTTCCGCGACGCGCGCAGGAAGACGATGAGTTTTATCCTGTGCTGGGGCATCTGATCGGAAGGATCGCCCAGGATCGCATTCCGGTCATCGAGGGACTCGTCGTCGCTCCAGCCGAAGATCAACTCAAGGCTTTGTGCGCGGCGACGGCTTCATCAGGCGCGGTCGCATTGATTCATCTGGTTGGCGTCACGCCCGAAGCTCCCACGCGCGAAGCCGCTTTTCAGAACAGATCGCCGGAGCGCATTGTTGAAGTGACGATGGAGAGCTTGCGCGAGGCAAGGCGCGAATTGACGACTGCCGAAGGCGAGAAGCTCGATCTGGTCGTTCTCGGCAGCCCGCATTTTTCGCTGGCGGAATTCAAAAAGCTCGCGCCGATGCTTGAGGGGAAACGCCGGCATGACAACGTTCAATTCCTGATCACTTCCAGCCGGCTGATGACCGAGCTTGCGGACAAAGCCGGATACATCGAGCCGCTCGAACAGTTCGGCGGCAAGCTGACGGTTGACACCTGCATCCTGACCACGCCGATGCTCCACCCGGAAATCAAAACGCTGATGACCAATTCAGCCAAATACGCTTATTACTCGCCGGGGCTGCTCAATGCGCAGGTCGTGTTTGGGAAGCTCGATGATTGCGTGCGTTCGGCGGTCGCCGGGCGCGTCGTCAGAGACGAATCGTTATGGAGAGAGTGATTCAGGGACGCGCGCTCGTTGCGGGCGAGGCCGAAGGCGAAGCGCTGGTGACCGATCAGCCGTTGAGTTTCTGGGGCGGTTACGATCAGCGCACGGGCGAGATCATTGACCGGCGGCATCCGCTGTCAGGCCAGATCGCCGCCGGGCGCGTGCTGGCGCTGCCGGCTTCGCGCGGATCGAGCACGACGACCGCTGTTTTGCTGGAAGCGGTCAAGCTGGGCAAGGCGCCGGCGGCGATTGTGACCAGCGCCGTTGATCATTTCTTCTCGCTGGCTTCAATCGTCGCCGACGAGATGTACCGGAAGCCGATCCCGATCATCGCCCTCGCGCCGGAAGATTTCACCACGCTGCGAACGGGCCAGCGGCTGCGCATATGCCGGGATGGAGCGTTGATTGTCCTGACAGGCTGCGTGCTATAATTTGCTACCTTGATGTGGCGCTGATCCGTTTGTGTGGCGTTCCCAATTTCACCAGGCGGCAGACGTCATAAACACCATGAGTAAAAACAGACAACGGTCGTGGGTATCGCGTGTCGAACAGTTACCGCAAACAGCGGGACGGCGATTTACCACACAATTCCATCGCATTCCTCAAAAGATTCGATTTTTCATACTTACCGCGCTCCTCGCTGTCCTGGCCACGCTCCTCGTCTCCAATTACCCGACTTCAGTAATGCCGCAATATCGCATAGGCGACGTCGCCGAATACGACCTAGTCGCGCCTGTGGAATTGATCGTGAAGGACGAAGAAACCGGCGATAGTTTGGCCGCCCAACTCAAACGCAATCCGGTTCTGTTGCGCGAGGGAGAGAAGGTGACCGCCGAAAAGCTGCCGTTGATCGAAAGGGTGCGGCAATACCAGCTTTCGCAAAGGCGGCCTCAGCATTTGATCGGGCTGCTGGCGCTGGTGGGAATAATTCTCTTCGCGCTTTATAAATCCGCCGTCACCAGCCAATCGTCACGGCTGGGGCCGCGCACAGCCTTCTGGGTCGCGGCGTCGGCGTTGATCTTACAGACATTGCTCGTTCGCATCGGGATGTTCGGCGCGGCGGTCATGAGCACGCGGCCTGAAACCGACAGCTTCGGAGACTTTTTCGAGCTTCAGTTTGCGATACCGTTCGCCGCCTGCGCCCTGGCGTTGTCGCTGCTGATCGGGTCTCAGGTCGCGCTCGTCGCCGCGTTGATGAGCGCGCTGCTGATCGCATTCATTTCTCCATACGGTCTGGCGATTTCGGCGTTCGCGCTCGCGGAGTCGGTGGTCGCAATCTACAGCGTGCAGCGTTACCGCACGCGCAACGCCGTGACGGTGGCGAGCGCGGCGGTAGCCGGGATCAGCGTGCTGATGGGGCCGGCGGCTATGTTGATCGCCGATCATGAGATGAGCTGGTCGCACGTCATTGGCGGGGCCGCCCTCGGCGTGATCGGCGCCGCGCTGACAGCGGCGGTGGCGAGCCTCTCGATCCCGATCTATGAATCGGCCTTCGACATTCTGACCGATATGAAGCTGTTGGAATTGTCGAACGCCGACAATCCGCTCCTCCGCCAACTGGCGATTCAGACGCCGGGCACCAGCTATCATTCGTTTATGGTCGGAGTGCTGGCCGAAGAGGCTGCGAAGGCCGTCGGCGCGAATCCGCTGCTGGCGCGCACCGGATGTCTTTATCACGACATAGGCAAGCTGGCCGCGCCGAATATGTATATCGAGAACCAGAAAGGCGGCCAGAATCCGCACGATAAAGTCTCGCCGCTCGACAGCGTTCGCATCATCACCGGGCACGTGCGCCGCGGAATTCAGATGGCAGCCGAAGCCGATTTGCCTTCGCAGATCATTGATTTCATCCCGCAACATCACGGCACGCGCGTGCTGGCTTATTTTTACCACAAAGCCAAGTCGCAGGCCGAAGCGCGCGGCGATACTGTCAATATTGACGATTTTCGTTATCCGGGGCCGAAGCCGCAATCCAAGGAAGCCGTCATCCTGATGCTCGCTGACGGCGCCGAAGCTTCTGTCCGTTCGCTCGACGAGCACACTCCCGAAAACATCCGTGCGATCGTCAAAAAGATCGTTGACACCGTAGTCGCTGACGGACAGCTTGACGAAAGCAGCGTCACGATGCGCGAGTTGACGACGATTCGTGAAAGCCTGATCAACACGCTGATTAACGTCTACCATCAGCGCATCAGCTATCCTGGATTCAATCCTCCAAGCCAAACGGCTAAAGAAGCTGAAAAAGGGAAGTCAGAGGCGGATGTGAGTAGTTTGGAAGTGAGCAGCGCCGCCGCGCGAAAGTAATCTCACGAAAACCCTCGAACGTGTTACTCCTTCAGATTCCCGACCCATCACTGATTCTCCTCATCGGCCCGTCAGGCGCGGGCAAATCAACCTTTGCGGCGCGTCACTTCAAACCGACCGAGATCGTCTCTTCAGACCGTTGCCGCGCGATGGTCTGCGATGACGAAAGCGATCAGAGCTTCAACGGGGCGGCGTTCAGCCTGCTTCATCACATCGCGGGCGCCAGGCTTTGGGCGGGAAGGCTGGCGGTGATTGACGCCACGAATCTGGAAGCTGAGGCGCGCCGCCGCCTGTCGCGCATCGCGGCGGATCATCAAACGCCGCCCGTCGTCATCGCTTTCAACATCTCGCTCGAAAGATGTTTGAAGCAGAACCTGGCGCGCTCGCGCGTCGTGAAAGAAGAAGTGATCAGTTATCACTACGCGCAGTTCGAGAAGGCGATGGCGAGTTTGCCTCTTGAAGCTTACGAGCGCGTTTACGTTCTGGATGAAGCGACTTTGAATGACGTGACGATTGAGCGAATCAAGATCGTTGAAACCGGCGGGGATTAGAACCCGGATTTTAATTTGCGGAACTCATTTTCCTGGCCTCGAAGATTGGAATAATCGGTGGATTGAAACTTTCATGTAATCGCCTAGCAAAGATTAGCTAGGGGCCAGGGCGGGCCATCGGGGCTACGGCACCAGGCTCTGCTGGCCCGCTCCTTTTTAATCACTTCGATTTTGCCTGGCATTTGCCCGACCCCCTCCGACCCCTTTTCCTTTCATCTCACTCCACGCCACTGCCCGCTCTCAATCGTTTTATCCGGCGGATTTCGTTTTTTCAGAATCATACTGAAAGAGGTTTTTGAATTCGGCTGACGCTTTTCTGAGTACAACCCACTCGGCGAATAGATCAGGAGTTTGCAGCCAGACGGCGAACCATTGCGCGATTTCGGTCTGTTCCCGCCGCCGCGCCGCTGGCGTCTGAGGCAGTCGAGAAAGCTCCTCTGCGTTCTGTTTGGCTGTCCTGGCCGCTTCAAACGCGAAGCGCACGCCCGCGCGGTTATCCGCCTTCCTGAATTTCCGGTACAGATCGTCAATCGCCAGGATGGAGTTTTCCGCCTCCGCCAGATCGCTGTTCTCCAAAAAACCGGCGAAGGCGTTCTCGTACTTTTCAGTCGTCGTCATCATCCTGAAGATCTGATCGAAGCGAATCGGCAACTCTTCGTCGTGCAGGATGCGGGCGATCTCGGCAGGCGTCATCGCGCCGCCCTCGCCGTACTCCGCGATCAGAGCCTGATTGATGATGGCGATCTCGCGCGCGGTCACTTCGCCCATCGCCTCGTTATCGTAAATGTCCAGAACCAGTTCGCGTTTGGATTTGCGTTTCATGGTTGGTGGTTAGTGGCTGGTGGTTTGTGATTGGTAGCGGACTGCCAACCACCTGCCACCGCTATTTCTCATTCGCCCTTTTCACACTCTCAATAAAAATTTCGTTGAGCGAAGGCGCGACCATCTCGAATTTGGTCACGCGCGCGCCATCGCTGACCAGTTGCCGGAGCAGCGATTGCGGGTCGGCGCCGTTTTCCAGAAATACCTCGGTGTGATCGCGGTTGGGCGTGAACTCTCTGACCAGAGGATTATTCCGCAGCGTCTCTTCAAAATTTTCTCCGTCAACCGCGACGTAGCGCCATCCGAATCCTCGTTTTACTTCGCGCACCGGGCCTCCGAGCAGTTTCCGCCCCTGATTGATCAGGCAGATTTCGTCGCAAAGCTCTTCGGCCTGCTCCATCAGGTGAGTCGAGAAGATGATCGTTTTGTTGTTCTCCTTCAACTCCTGCACGATCTCTTTCAGCAAGCCGGCGCTGATCGGGTCGAGACCGGTGAACGGTTCGTCGAGGATGACCAGGTCGGGCGAATGCAGGATGGTCGAGACGAACTGGACTTTCTGCTGCATGCCTTTCGAAAGTTCTTCCCATTTCTTGTTCTTCCACTGGGTCATCTCGATGCGGTCGAGCCACGCGTCAATGCGTTTCTGCGCTTCACTATGCGACAGGCCTTTCAGTTCGGCGAAAAACGCGAGTTGTTCACCGACCTTCATCTTTTTGTACAAGCCTCGATCTTCGGGCAGATAACCGACGCGCTCCTGCAGCCTGGCGCTCATCGGTTGGCCGAACAGTTTGATCTGGCCCGAATCGGGAATGGTGATGTTGACGATCATTCTGATCGTGGTTGATTTCCCCGCGCCGTTCGGCCCAAGCAGGCCGAAGATGCTTCCCGTTTTTACTTCCAGGGAAAGGTTGTTGACCGCGACGAAATCGCCATAACTCTTGCTGATTTGATTAACTGAAATAGCGTTGGACATAGATGTTCTCGGAAAGTTTCACGCGAACGCGGCTATCGTACTTCAGTGAATCATTGCGCTCAAGATGAACGAACCGGCGCCGATTCCTGCTCGACGCTTAAGCTTTGCCTCGGCTATAATCCCCGCTCCGAAAGGCTTTGCCTGATTATCGAATCACGAGGGCGGTTTCAACGCGTGAATGCGAACTGCGCCTCCGGGCCGAAGCCGATCACCCCCGCAGCGCCTCATCGTCGTACCTGTTTCGAGAACAACGCAGACCGGAGAGCCGAAGAGATCGGAGAATTGGATAATGGCCAGCTTTAGAGTGAGAACGCCCGCCGAATATTTAAAGCTACTTTGGCGGCGGCGTTATTTCATCCTCGCGCCGTTCGTGATCACGGGCGCGGCGCTCTGCTGGGCCGTTCAGGGGCTGCCGAACATTTACGAATCAACGACGATGATCATCGTCGTTCCGCCGCGCGTCTCGTCCAATTACGTGCAGCCGGTCAATCCGGTTGACGTCAATTCGCGGCTCAGCACGATCCAGAAACAGGTCACCAGCCGAACGGAGTTGCAGCGCATCATCAGCCGGTTCGGGCTGTACAAGGACATGATCGAGCGCAACACGCCCGTCGAACTGGTGATTGACGAGATGCAGCGCCACATCTTCGTCCGCCCGCAAAGCACGCCGACGGGCACCAACGCTTTCACGATTTCGTTTCAGGGCGCCGACCCGCGCACCGTGCGCGATGTGACGGCGGAACTGGCCGCTCGTTTCATTGACGCCAACTCCGACGAGACTCGCCGCGAGGCTTACACGACGATTGATCAGCTTGAAGAGCAAATTGAATCCGTGAAGACCCAGTTGGAAGAGATCGAAAAGAACCGCGCCGGTTATCTGGTCAGAAACCCGGACGCGATTCCGGGCCAGGAAATGAGCATGCTCGGCCAGATGAACAGTCTGAGCATGATCCGCCAGTCGCAGCAGTCTTCGATTGACACGCTGCGCACACAGATTTCAACCAACGAGCAGATGCTGGCCGCGATGCGGTCGCAGGATAACGTCGAGCCTGAGCCGCCGCTGGCCACCGGGCAGACCGAAGGGCAACTGCGCGCGCGCCGCGCCGATTTCGAAGCGCAACTCCGCCAACTGCTGATCAAATACACCGAGAAGGCTCCGGAAGTGATCGCCGTCCGCGTGCAACTCGACGCGATCAACCGCGAACTTGAAGACCTGCGCAACCGAACCGAGCAGGACAAGGCCGCCCGCCGCGCCGCGCGCAAGGTCAACCCGCAGGTTCAGAGCATGGAAATCAAGGTCGCCACTGACAAGAAAGAGCTTGAACGCAAACAGGCCGAGATCGAACGCACCAACGCGCAGATCGCCGAACTGCAATCGCGCCTGCGTTCGACGCCGCTGCTGGCGACCGAGGCGACCAGGATCGAACGCGATTACGACGTGTTGCGAAAACGCTACGACGACCTGATCGCCAAACGCGACAACGCGAAGTTCGGCGCGAAGGTGATCAACGATTTCAGCGGCGAGACTTTCAGAATGCAGGACCCGGCCAATCTGCCCGAAGTCCCGGTCTCGCCGAAACGACGACTGCTTTACCCGTTGTCGCTGATCATCGGTTTGATGACCGGCCTGATCGCGGCGATTGCCATCGAAGCCCGCGCGATGATGACGATCCGCGACGGGAAAGACGTCACGCATTACACGCGGCTGCCGCTGCTCGTGACCGTGCCCAAAATCGTCACCGAACAGGAACGCCGGATGCGGCCGTTAATGATCACGGCCAAAATCTTCGGCGTTTTGCTGCTGATCGCCGCCGCAGTTCCGTTGCTTTATGAAGCGATCAAAGTCTCGCGATTGTTGAATGTTTTGACGGGGGGCTGAAGGGAGTAGGGAGTAGGGAGTGGGGAATAGGGATGAGGTGATCACCTACTCCCACTCCCCACTCCCCACTCCCACTCCTACTGACTTTATGTACTTACATTTTTACGGCCTGCGCGACATTCCGTTCAGTCTCACGCCCGATCCGCGATTTCTGTATTTCACCGCCAGTCATCGTGAAGTGATGGCAAACCTGAGCTACGGCATTCAGCATGGCAAGGGGCTGATCGTGGCGACGGGTGAAGTCGGGACAGGCAAGACGACGATGTTGCGCGCGATGCTAACGCGGCTCGACCGCAGCGTGCTCAGCTCATACATATTCAATCCGGGTTTGACCGTGCCCGATCTTTATCAGCAGATGGCCGCCGATTTCAGTCTGGGCCAGTACACGTCGAAATCGGACATGCTGATGAAGCTCGGAAAGCTGTTGATGATGCGCCATTCGCGCGGGCTGCGGACGGTGCTGATCGTTGACGAAGCGCAGGGATTGTCGCGCGAATTGCTCGAAGAAGTCCGGCTGCTGCTCAACTTTGAAACCTACACCGAAAAGCAGTTGCAGATCATCCTGGTCGGGCAGCCGGAGTTGCGGCAGTTGTTGAACAGCGCGGACCTGCGGCAACTCAAACAGCGCATCAGTCTTCGTTGTGAGATCAAGCCGCTCAAAGCCGATGACGTTTCGGGTTACATCCGCTCGCGGTTGAAAGTCGCCGGGGCTTCGCGGGTGGATTTGTTTACCGCCGACGCTGTCGCAATGATCTTTCGCGCATCGGAAGGCATTCCGCGTCTGGTGAACAACATCTGCGACAACGCGTTGCTGACCGGTTACGCAATGAACTCCCGATTGATCACGCCGGAAATCATCGCCGAAGTCGCCGAATCGCTCGACCTGTTGCGCCCGATGATCGAGGACGATCCGCGCGAAGTGATGGAGTCGTCATTGCCGCCGCTGCCTGTGATGAGCGAACAGGCCGAAGAGAACTGGGCTGGCGGTTCGCAGCATGTTTCAATCGCCGAAGCGCCGCGCCCGCGCCGCCATTCGCGCCGCCGCAACGGACGCCGTCAGGATCAGAGCGAGGTCGCGCAATTCAAAGTCATTTCGTCGCTGGAAAACGACGATGACGAGGCAGAGGAAAATATCAAGGCAGGGTGAATCCTGGGAGCGCGCTCCCAGGAAGTTCGTTATGACAAGAGTCTTCGAAGCGCTACAGCGCGAACAGGAACGGAAGAAAAATGCGGCGAGCCGCGACCCGCTGGCGGCTGAAACGAGCGCGCCGGGGGATGCGCTTGGGGAAGCGCCGAAAACCGATTCGGAGATCGCCGCGACTGAATTTGAATTGCCTTCGGTGATCGGGGCGCCGGTCGCCCCTCACTCCAATGAGGGAATGATCCTGCCCGCCGCTGGTAAGGCCGCCGGTGAAGGCAAGGCGGATGTAACCAATGGCCACGCGGCATCAATCAGCGTTCCGGTCGCCGCGCCGATCTCAAACAATTCTGCAAACGGAAAGGCTTTCACCGAAGCGGCGCCGGCGAATCGCCTGCCGCATCAGCCGGTGGAGAATCAATCCGCCTCCAGAGTGGTCGGTGACATCCGCAACCGGCAGACCGAAACGCAGCGATTGCGCGAAGAGCTTTCGCTTCACGCCGTCGCGCGGGCGTCGCGCGAAATTCCGGTTGAACGCCTCGTCCAATCGCGGCTGCACCAGCGGTTGATCGTGCTGACCGAGCCGACTGCGCCGGAATGCGAGCAGTACCGCACGCTCCGCACGCAGCTTTTTCACGCCGCCGAAAAGCGCCAGACTCAGGTTGTCGTCGTCACCAGCGCGCTCGCGGGCGAGGGCAAAACTTCAACGGCGCTCAATCTGGCGCTGGCTGTCGCGCAATCGAAAGAAAGTCGCGTGCTGGTGATTGACGGGGATTTGCGCCGCCCGAACATCGCGTCGTATCTGGGCATGCGCCCGAAGCTGGGCTTGAGTGAAGTTCTGAAGGGCGAGGTCGAAACTCTCGATCCGATCGTCTGCCTGGACGAGCCGGAACTTTACGTACTGCCGATCAGCCGCGAGGCGGCGAACCCGACCGAGTTGCTTTCGAGCGAACGCTTCGCCGAAACGGTTAAGGAGTTGCGCGACTATTTCGATTTCATCCTGATAGATTCGCCGCCGGTCATGCCGTTCGCCGATGCGCGGCTGCTGTCGAATCATACCGACGCGGTGATCCTGGTCGTCCGCGCGGAGAAAGCGCCTTACGAAACGGTCGAAAAAGCCGTCGAGGTTCTGCCATCGGGGCGTATCCTCGGCGTGGTGCTCAACGACGCCCAACACATCCGGGAAACGGATTATTACGATTATTACTACAGCTACACACAGCGCGAACAGCGCCGCCGGACATTGCTCGGCAAACTTTCAGGCCGTGTGCGCGATAGCTGGTTGGGAAGAAAGATGAAGTTATGAGAAGGAAAGCAAAAGGCAAAAGTAGAAGTCTCCTGAGTTTTGTTTTTTGTCTTTTGCCCGCCGCACAAAGCATCGCCCCTCAACCTCACAACGGAAGGCAGAAATCCCCTGGTTTTTGATTATTGCCTTTTGCCTTTTGATTTCCTCACGGATTTTATGTTCAGACGCGGCTTGTGGATCAAAACAGTTATTCTGGTGACGGTGGAAGCGGGGATCATCATGACCGTCGTTCTGCTCGGCCTTTATCTTCAGTTTCCTCAACGCTACTCGCACGTTCTGTTCGGGCAGCGCGGCATTTACAAAGTCGCGTTCACTACGATCATCTGCCAGTTCATCTTTTATCTCTTCGATCTTTACGACGTTTCAAAACCGAGACTGCGCCGCGAACTGCTGAGCAATCTGTTTCAGGCCGCCGGGGTGGCGACGCTGGTTCTGGCCGTAGTGGTTTTGCTGAGGCCGACATTACTGCTGGGTTATTTGCAGCAGATGGATGGCGTCACGGTGCGTTACGGCAACGGCGTGCCGGTCATCGCCATGGTTCTGGCGCTGGCGCTGATGATCTGCTGGCGGCTGGGGATTCATTGGGTGATGCGCCATCCTAAGCTGGGCGAGCGGGTGCTGGTTGTCGGCGCCGACGGGCTTGCCATCGAGGTTGCGCGTGAAGCGATGGCGCGGCGCGATCTGGGCTACAAAGTCGTGGGCTTCATCGCCGAAGACCGGAAACTAATCGGGGAGTCGCTGCTCAATCCGAAAGTGCTCGGCGTGGTCGGCGATCTGAGCCGGATTGTCGAAGAGCAGGGAGTTGACCGCGTGGTCGTCGCGTTGCAGGATCGCCGGGGACACATGCCGGTTGATCAACTGCTGAAGATTCGCCTGGAAGGACGCGCCGCGATTGAAGAGGGAACTGCGCTTTACGAACGATTGACCGGCAAGATCAGCGTCGAGATGCTGCGGCCAAGCTGGATCATCTTCTCCGGCGGCGCCAAACGCAGCGCAGTCTGGAACGCGGTTCGGCGAGTATTCAATTTTCTGCTGGCGCTCGCCGCCACGCTGCTTTCGCTGCCGATTGCGATTGTCACGGCCATCGCGATCAAACTGGAATCGCCCGGCCCGATCTTTTACACGCAGGAGCGGGTCGGCAAAAACGGGCGCGTCTTCAGGATCATCAAGTTTCGCTCGATGCGGCAGGACGCCGAAAGCGACGGACAGCCGCAATGGGCGCAGCGCCGCGACCCGCGAATCACGCGCGTCGGCGCTTTCATCCGCAAAACCCGGATTGACGAGATTCCGCAATTCATCAACATTCTGCGCGGCGAGATGAGCTTCGTCGGGCCGCGCGCCGAACGCCCGTTCTTCGTCGAGCAGTTGAACGAACAGATTCAGTTTTATTCTCAGCGCCACCTGGTCGAGCCGGGGCTGACCGGATGGGCGCAGGTCAATTACGGCTACAGTTCGTCGGTGGAAGACGCGATTCAAAAATTGCAGTACGATCTCTACTACATCAAAAACGTCTCGCTCCTTTTCGACATCTGGATTATGTTTAAGACCATCAGGATCGTGCTGTTCGGGTACGGCAGATAATTTGATCGGAGTTAATGATGGGATCAGTTTGGCATCGCTGCGTTGTTATCGTCTTGTTCGGCCTCGCATTCAATTCGGCTCTTGCCCAGGAACCCAAATCGGATCTGGACAAGGCGCCGAAGCCCATTGAGCAAAAAAGCCAGAAGCAGACGCGCGAGCGACAGACCGGCGAAAAGAAATCGGCTGACGCGGTGACCACGCCTGACGCCACGCGCCAGCCGTTGCGGCGCGAAGATCAATCCGAGGCCGAGGCTTCCATCGCCGCTTACGTCAACAACTTCTTCACCACGACGCGGCTCGGCCCTGAAGACGTGCTGACCGTTGACGTGTTCGACCAGCCAAACTATTCGCGCACGGGCATCACCGTCCCGCCCAACGGGCGTATCAATTATCCGGTCATCGGCCAGGTGATGGTCGCGGGCCGAACCATCGAAGAAATCGAGAAAGAGATTACCGACAGGCTGTCCGAATACATCCGCGAGCCGAAAGTCACAGTTCAGTTGGTCTCGGTTCACAGCATGAAATATATGGTTGTCGGCGACGTCGCCACTCCCGGAATTTACGAAATGACCCGGCGTATGACCGTCAACGAAGCTCTGGCCAAAGCCGGCGACGTGAACCGTTACGGCGACATGAAAAATATTAACGTCCTGCGTATGCAGCCGAACGGACAGACGACGCCGATTCCGATTAACATCCACGAAGTCAGACGCGGCAAGGCGCAGGACGTTTACCTGGTCCCGGGCGACACCGTTGTCGTCCCCGGCAACAAGTTCAAGACGATAGATAAGGTGATGAGCGTGGCGACGCTCGGTTACTGGATGCGAGTGATTGTGAGATGAGAGAGAAGACGAGGAATAAGGGGACAAGGAGACAACGAGACAAGGAGACAAGGGGACAGGGAGACAGGGAGACAAAGGGACAGAATACTGAGTTTCCGTTGTCTCCTTGTCTCCCTGTCTCCCCCTCTCCTTGTCTCGTTGTCCCCTCTGTCTCTTCGTTCCTCCGTTTCGCCTTCTTTCTTCTCGCCTGCCTGTTTTTTCTTCCAACCTCGTTGTCGAAAGCCAATCAGCAGCCGGACTGGAGCGCGCAATCGAGTGGCGTGCTGGCGAAACTCTCAGGCGCCTTTTTCGTTGACCGTGATCGCGGTTGGGTAGTGGGCAGCAACGGGACGCTGCTCGTGACGGAAGACGGCGGGGCGAAGTGGAGCCGCCAGACGCTGCCAGAAAGTCAGAAGAACGAGGCGTTGAATGACGTCTGGTTTTTTAACGCTGATCGCGGATTGCTGCTCGGCGAATACGCATTGTTCAACCGCAAGCCCGGCGTTGATTGGAGCGAGAGAATCTTTCTGCTGACGAGCAAAGATCGCGGCGCGAATTGGGAGGCGGGCGCGCTGGCTCGCTTGCCGATTAAGCAGCCAGTTGGACAAACGGAAAGCGTCTCGAACAAAAAAACGAACGAAGGTTCTGACGCGCTGAAACCGGGTCAGCGGCCTTCCGATCCGATCCTGCTGCGAATGGCTTTTGCGAACGACCGGATCGGTTGGGCTGTCGGCGAAGCGGGAACGATTCAGTGCACGACCGACGGCGGCGCGACGTGGAAGATGCAGGAGACGCCCGCGCGCAAGCTGCTTTACGACGTGTCGGCGATTGACGACAAACAGGCCTGGGCGGTTGGCGCGAGCGGAACTATCCTGCAAACCGTTGACGGCGGGCAAAACTGGAAGGAACAATCGTCGGGCGTCGCGCAGACTTTCCGGGCTGTTCATTTCGTTGACGCCAGGCGCGGCTGGGCTGCCGGGGCCAAAGGTACGATCGTCACTACGGCGAATGGCGGCGCGAACTGGCGGCGGCAAATGTCGAACGTCGAGTTGAATCTCAGCGATGTTTTTTTCGTCAACGCAAACGAGGGCTGGATCGCTGGTGATCGCGGACTATTGCTGCACACGACCGACGGTGGCGCGACTTGGGAGAGCGCCGAGTTGAGCACGCACGCCAATTTGGCAAGGCTGTTTTTTGTCGCGCCCGATTGCGGCTGGGTTGTCGGAACCAGCGGCGCGATTTTCAAGTATGGGCAGCTTACGAGCCAGTAAAATTGCGATTCAGCGGCTTTTGCAAAGAATTATTTCGAGGCGTAACTCGTGATTCCACAACTCAGGACAGATCGGCTCCTCTTCATTCGAATAACGTTCGCGCTTGCGTTGCTGACGGCTTGCTGCTTTGCGCAGGCTGAAGAGGACGCGGCGCTCAAAACTGTGAGGGGGTTTTACGACGTTCACTTCTCCAGAAGTGACAGGATGTATTTCAACCCGCAAAACATTCTGCTGAAAAAGAAATGGCTTACTCCCAGGCTCTACAGGCTGATGCTTTACGAATTTCGGCGCGAAAAGGAATACGCGAAAGCCCACGCTGGCCAACCTCAGAAGCCTTATTTCTCCGGAGACGTTTTCACCGACTCCGAATCACTCCCGCAGGTTTTTCGGATCACGGGGGCGAAGCAGAATGGGAACAGAGCCTGGGTAACTGTCATGGTTTACTGGAATGACAACACCGTTGGGAAGATGAAAAGAAAAATTCGTGTCGTTCTGATGAAGCAGGAAGAAAACTGGCTGATAGACAACCTGCTTTACGAGCAGGGCAAGGACCTGGTATCTGAATTGAGACGGCCAAGTTATTATTGAAGCCGGGCGTTCCGCTGAGTCGTGGAGGGGCGTCTGGCGTAATTGTGTTTATGAATTCACAGAATCCAATCACACCTGGAGTTGAACAACTGACTTACGGCGCATATCTGCGCGTATCTGAACTGATCAGTCTTCAGCATCCGCAGTCGCAGCCTGAGCATCACGACGAGATGCTTTTCATCGTCATCCATCAGACCTACGAGCTTTGGTTCAAGCAGTTACTACACGAACTCGATGCGGTGATCGCAAACCTGCGCGACGTGGCGTCGAATCCGGATTCGCGCGACGAGATTTATGAAGCCGCGCGGCTGTTGCGCCGCTGCACGGAGATTGCCCGCGTGCTGGTCGAGCAGTTCACGATTCTGGAGACGATGTTGCCGACGCACTTCCTGGCCTTTCGCGGACGGCTGCGCCCGGCCAGCGGCTTTCAGTCCGAACAGTTCCGCGAGATCGAATTCCTGTGCGGTTTGAAAGACGAAAAGATGATGCGCTATCACGAGCCGACGCCGGAGATGCATGCAAAGCTCGAACGGCGTTTGCGCGAGCCTTCGCTGCGCGATGTCTTTTTCGATGCGCTGAACGCGCTTGGCGTGATGCCTGAGTTGAGACCGGACGCGACGGATGAAGAGAAGTTCAACGCGCGCGCCGAAGCCATCCTGGCCGTCTACCGCGACGAGCGCAGGCGCCGCGACTGGATTGACGTTTGCGAGCGGCTGACCGAATTCGACGAACTGATCGTCGGCTGGCGTCTCCGCCACATCCAGATGGTCGAACGGACAATCGGCGTCAGGATGGGCACGGGCGGCAGCGGCGGCGCTTCGTATTTGAAAGTGACGCTCGACAAAAAATTCTTTCCTGAATTGTGGGCGGCAAGGTCGTTGCTGACTGAAAGTTGATCCGATGAAACTCGTAATTTTCGATATTGACGGAACGCTGACGCAGACCAGCCGCGTTGACGAAATCTGTTTCGCGCGCGCTTTCAGCGACACGCACGGCGTCAACGTCGTCGCCGGCCAGTGGATCAGTTGCCCGCACGTCAGCGATTCGGGCGTCACGCAGCATCTGTTCCAACATCATTTCGGGCGCGATCCGCACGACCACGAATCGAGCGCGCTCAAACGACGTTTGGTTGACCTGCTCGAAGAGCATCACGGGATGGATCGGTCGTACTTCGCCGAGATTCCCCGCGCGGCTGAGACGTTCAATCACCTCGTGGATAATCGCGGCTGGGTGAAGGCGATTGCGACCGGGTGCTGGCAGGCGTCGGCTGAGATGAAACTGCGCGCCGCGAGCATCAATTATCAAGGCGTTCCGGGAGGTTTCGCCGAAGACGGAGTAGCGCGCGAATCAATCGTCGGCGCGGCCATCTCGCGTTCACGAAATCATTACCGGCGCGAAAATTTCGATTGCATTGTCTCAGTCGGCGACGGCGTCTGGGATGTCAAAACTGCGGCGCGGCTCGGACTGGCTTTCGTCGGCGTGGGCAGCGGCGCGCGGGCCGAGATGTTGCGCGAAGCCGGGGCGAAGCGCGTCATTCCTGATTTTGAAGACGCCGATCATTTCTTCAATTGTTTGAATGAGGCTGAAGCCCCCCAGTTGTGATGAACAATGTCTGGAGGAACTATGGATGAATTGATCTCTTACCGCTCGCGATTTCCGATCCTCGAAAAAACGCTTTACCTGATCAACCACTCGCTCGGCGCGATGCCGGAACGCGCTTACGACCGGCTGCGCGATTACGCTGAGATGTGGGCGACGCGCGGGATTCGCGCCTGGGAGGAAGGCTGGTGGGATGCGCCGGTCGCTGTCGGCGACAAGATAGCGCGGATCATTGGCGCTGATCCGGGTTCGGTGGCGATGCATCAGAACGTTTCGGTCTGCCAGTCAATCATCATCTCCTGTTTCGATCTTTCGCAGAAAAGAAACAAGATCGTTTACGAGGCGATGAACTTTCCGTCGGTGATGTATGTTTACGAAGCCCACGCCCGCGCCGCCCGCGCCCGCATCGTCGAAGTTCCGAGCGACGACGGGATCACGATTGACACCCAGCGGATGGTTGATGCGATTGACGAAGAGACGCTGCTCGTGCCGATTTCGCATGTGCTTTTCAAGAGCGCTTACATTCAGGATGTCAAAGCCATCGTCGAGAAGGCGCACCGCGTCGGCGCGCTGGTCGTGCTCGACGCTTATCAATCGGCAGGCACGGTTCCGTTCAGCGTCAAAGAGCTTGATGTTGATTTCGCCACAGGCGGATCGGTGAAATGGCTGTGCGGCGGGCCGGGCGCGGGTTATTTGTACGTGCGGCCCGAATTGCGCGACAAGCTGGAGCCGAAGGTCACTGGCTGGATGGCGCATCGCGCGCCGTTCGCGTTCGAGCCGGGCGAGATTGATTACGCCAGCGACATTCATCGCTTCCTGCACGGCTCGCCGGCAATCCCGGCTCTGTACGCGGCTGAGAGCGGTTACGACATCATCAATGAGGTCGGCGTCGAACGCATCCGCGCGAAATCAATTCGGCAGACCTCGCGGTTGATCGAACTGGCTGACGAACAGGGCTGGCGCGTCAATTCGCCGCGCGATTCATCGAAGCGCGGCGGCTCGGTGATCATTGGCGCTCCGCACTCGGGCGAAGTGGTGCGCGAACTGTCGGCGCGCGATGCGCTGGTTGATTACCGTCCCGGCGCGGGCATTCGCATTGGCCCGCATTTCTTCAACACCGACGAAGAGGTCGAACGGATCGTTCACGAGATCAAAGACATTCTCGAAACGAAAGCTTACGAGAAACACCTGGCCGCGAGTGGCGCGAAATCCTGAGAGCGGGATGTTTGGAAACTCACATTCCGAATCTTTGTTCGCATCGTAACATTGCCGTCGTTAAAGTACCGGGAACGGTAGTGACCGGGTTTAGAAAGGAGACGCAATGAAAAAGCTGATCGCTATTCTGATCGTATGTCTGTCGCTCGGCGTCTATTGTCTGGGGCAAACGTCGAAGCAACCGTCGAGATCAAAAGGAAAGGCAGGAGCGAAGATGGAGTCGAAGGAGATCGAAAAAGTAGTCAAGACCGAAGAGGAATGGCAGAAGATTCTGACGCCGATGCAATTTTACGTGATGCGCAAGAAGGGAACCGAGCGCGCTTTCACCGGCGACCTCTGGGACAACCACGAAAAAGGCGTCTACCTTTGCGCCGCGTGCGGGCAGGAGTTGTTCAGCTCGAAGACCAAGTTCGATTCGGGCACGGGCTGGCCGAGTTTCTGGCAGCCGGTGGCGAAAGAGAACGTCGAAACCGAAAATGACGACACCCTCGGCATGCGCCGCGTCGAAGTGACGTGCAGCCGCTGCGGCGCGCATCTCGGCCACGTTTTCGACGATGGCCCGCGTCCGACCGGATTGCGATACTGCATCAATTCGGCCTCGCTGAAATTTGCGAAGCAGTGAAGGGAATGGGGAATGGGGAATGGGAAATGGGAGAGCGCCTTGTTTCCTATTCCGCATTCCGCATTCCGCATTCCCCATTCCCCATTCTGGATTCCCCATTCATTTGATCTGAATTGTGACGGCGTTCGCGGGCCTACCGTCAACTGTCAAAATCACGTCAACTACGCCGCGTCCGGCCAGCGTGCGCGGGATGCGGATGTTCGATTGATCCAGCCCGACGAAGCCATCCACCGGCCCCGCATAGAGCATTTCAACACTCGTCCCTCCGACAGTCGCGGTCACCGCCGTGAGACTGCTGCGGTAACGGAATCCGGTTCCGTACAGAATCAGGAACATCTGATCGCTCGACGCGCCCAGGTCAATCGGCGCCGGGACGAATTTGTTCTGGCCGGAATCGAACCGCGCGACAGGTTCGTAAATCTGCGTCCCGTCGCTCTTCAATCTCAAAGCCACCGCCGCCGCAACGTCCTGGCCGCTGGCGTTGGCCGTGAAGAGTCCGGGAGCGATTGTCGTGATATTCATCGTTCCGGTCGAAACTGTGCTGTCGCCGCTCGTGACGATGATGGTCGCGGGACCGTTCACCGTTCCAGCCGGGATTTGAAGATTGATCTGTGACGGAGCGGCGAAAAAGAGCGGCGCGGAACGTTCAGCGCCCAGGCTGTCTCTGATTTTGACCGACGTGCCCGCCAGAGTTGTCGGCAGCGGAATGGATGTCGCTGTCTGAACTCCCGTCGAGAGTTTGTCGCCGAACGCGGCCACGATTGATTCGCCTGCCAGTTCGGTTCCGGCGAAGCTGGCGGCGGAAACGCTGGCGATGGGCGGTGTGCTCGATCTGAGTTTCAGATGGCGAATGCGATTGTTGACCGTATCGGCGAAGATCATATCGCCGTTGGACAGCGTGATGATGTTGGCCGTGACCTGAACGTCGTTGGTGGCCGTGCCGGGATTCGGCAGATTCAACCTGGCCTGCGCGCCCGCGCCTTCGTCGCCGGAAAAGCCCGCCGATCCCGTGCCCGCCACGACGCTTGTTCTGCCTAGACCCGCGCCAGCGGCTTCGAGATCCAGAATCTGATGAGTCCCGGCGTTCGTGATGAAGATTTTGCCCGTGTTATCAACCGTCAGATCGCGCGGGCGATTGATGTTGATCGCGCTGTCGGCGATCACGCTGAACGCGCCGCCGCCGGCCGCGACCTGGCGGATGATGCGGTTGTTGCGGGTGTCGGCGATGTGCAATCGCCCTGATCCGTCAAAAGCGATTCCGGTCGGCCCGCTCAGCGTTTGCGTATTGCCGTCGCCATAAACCGTGCTGACTATCCCGGTCTGCGCTTCGATCTGGCGGATGCGGTTGTTGCCCTGATCGGCGATGTAGAGATTGCCTGCGCGGTCAACCGCAATGTCAGTGGGAAAGAATGCGACCTTGTTGGCTGCCAGTCCGTCGCCCAGCGTCTGCGGATTTGTCGGAGGGCGGACTCCGGCGATGTCTTTGACGTGGCCCGGCGGGATGACGACTTTGGCGTCGCCTCCGTTCGGGAAGAACGTCACGTCGGCGTTCGATGTGTTGAGAAAGCGGATCACTCCGCTGCGGCGGCCCGTGACCGATGTCGGCGGAATTTTGATCAATGCGCCCGCCTGCGAATCAACGATCAGAACGCCGTTCGGCGTAGCGGCCAATCCCTGAGGCGTCAAAAACGTCGCAGTCGTCACGCGGTCATCCATCTGCGGGTCGCCCACTTCCCGGTTGAGCGTGACGATCTGGCCGGGCTGAACCGTAGTGGCGAAAGGCGTCGTCAGGAAGAGCGTGACCGGCGCGGATGTGCGATTGACGAAGCGCAGGCGATTGTTGCCCGTGTCGGAGATGAAGAGATTGCCGAGCGCGTCAACCGCCGCTCCGGTCGGGACGAAAAGCTCTGCGCTGGTCGCGGGCGTGCCGTCGTAAGGCGAAGGCAGCCCATTGCCGGCGACCGTGTTTATTTGCTGCGGCGCAATGTTTGTTCCCGCAATGGACACCGGCGCGTTGCTCAGATTGACGTAGCGCACGCGCTTGAATCGAAAATCGGGAATAAAAAGCCCCTTCGCATCAACGGCCAGAATCAGAGTCTTGCTGGCGGTGCTGTCGGGAATGCTCAAACTCGCCTGAGTCGCCGGGCCGTTGTCGCCACAGGCCGGAGTGGCGCCTGTGTCGCATAAAAGCATGCTCGAATTGCCAGCGACCACCGTCTTGACGCCCGCTGGCGTGATGCGGATGACTTGCTGGGCATTGCCCAGCGCCGCGTAAGCGTCGCCGTTCGCGGCGGTCGTGATGCCGGTCGGATATTCCAGATCGGTCGCCAGCGAAGAGATGATCCCGCTCGAATTGACCTTGCGCACGCTGCCCGCGACATCTCGCGCGTCTCCGCCGTCGGCGATCAGCAGATTGTTGTTGTTGTCGAACGCCAACCCGATAGGCGTCACGAGCCGGGCCTTATTGGCAGGCCCGCCGTCGCCACCGCTCGAACCGGAGCCGCCACCCGCAACCACTGTTCGATTGCCCGAAGCGTCGAGCTTGAAAACCAGGCGCCCGCTGCTGAAGTAAAGCTCGCGCGTCGCGGGATGAATCGTGAGCGCGCGGAAATCGGCGAGGTCGGGCATCGAGATGGTGTTGATCGTCGCGGGCGCGATGGTTTTGCCGTAGACGGTCGCGCTTTGCGTCCCGACATTGATGACGCGGATCGCCGAATACGCCGGAATCGTCAGATAAAGAAGACTGCCCGAAGGTTCAATCGCAACGCCGGTGATCTCCGCCAGATCGGCGTCACGCGGCGGAATGCCATCATTCGTCTGTGTGCCGCCGCCCGCGATCAGGTTGATGCTGTTGGGCTGAATCGCCACCCCGGCGAGCGTGACCGCGCTGGCAGTCGTGTTGACGAAACGCAGGAGACTCGACCCGTCAACTTCGTCAATTACGTAAAAGCCGCGTCCCATCGGGTCGAGCGCAACCCCGGTCGGCAAAACCATCGGCGCCTGCCGCGCCTGCACGTTCGAGCCGAACCCGCCCCCGGCTATCGTCGTGATCACAGTATCAGTTGCGGCGGCCGAACCAGAGGAAAGTTTTAGAGAATGCGCGGAGACTCCCGCCCACAGAGTAAAACCTGAAACTGCAAGAACCAGAATAAAAGTCGCAATCAGCAATCGTCGTGAGGATGAGGCAAGTTCGCTATCCGTGAACCTGGAAGTGTTCATCTTTTAACTGCTCCTGTGGCGTCTGCTACTGTCATGGTTTATCGCGGCGGTTCGGGCGTGGTTATTCGCGCGCGGGTCGTTGAGCAACCGTCATTCATTATCGAAGGGGCAAAATCGGTGGTCGGGCCGGTGGTCAAATTTGCTGGCGCGAAGAGCGGAAACGAATTCAGAGCGGATCAAAAAAACAGCGATCAAAGATTGGGGCAATAGAGACGCTAGCGAATGTCGTCAGCCGCTTCAGGCCGGCATTAGATCACTAAGCCGCTCGCCAAGTCAACATTTTCATCCTCTTGGAATCGGCGTTCAGGCGAGTCAGCAGGCGCTCAATCAGGTTCTATAGATTTCAAGAAGAAGGAATGACGCCGACGGAGTAGCGCAACCAGCCATGGTTGCGCCCGCGTAGTTGGCAAGGCTCTTTCTGCCAGCAGCGCTATGGCCAATTATCTGCAAAGAGGCCCTGCCAAACCTATGCTTAGTGGTGTGGAAAACCGCTTGTGGTGAGAAGTCTTAGCGCGCGGAAATTGTTGGAATCGTGGAAAAGCCGGATTCCTTCAATCACCTTCCGCGTGGTGCGGCGCTTTTCGATTTGCCCGGGCGCGGGCTATTGGAAGCTGTCCAGCGCAGCCTGTTCATCTTCGTAAATCTCGAAGACGGTCAGCAGCTTCGTGATCATCAGCAGGTCTTTGATCTTCTTCGGCAGGCTGAGCAGTTTCAGGCGGCCGCCGGTGTTCTTCGTCGTCGTGTAGCGCGATACCAGTTCGCCTATGCCGGAACTGTCAACGTAGCTCACTCCGCCCAGGTTCAGGACGATCTTGTTGCGGCCCGAATCGAGCAGGCTGCTGACGGCTTCGCGCAATTGCACGCTGCCTTCGCCAATAGTGATCTTGCCGAACATTTCCAGAATGACTACATCGCCTACAGCGCGTTCTCTAATTTCCAACTGCATCTTGCTTATGATCTCCTTCGCTCACGTCGTGTGACGGTTGCTTCGGCGCGCGGCGTTTGGACATCGAGACGATCATCCCGCCATCGGGATGGCGTTCGTATTCGACGCTGTCCATGAAAGTGCGCATGTAAAGAATGCCGCGGCCCGCCGGGTTGAGCAGATTGTTCGGATCGAGCGGATCGGGAAGAGTCGCCGGATCGAAACCTTCTCCGTAATCGCGGATAGTCACGCGCAGCGCGTCAACGCCGATTGTGTAGCGGATGTCCACGCTTTTCTGCTGATCGTACTTGTTGCCGTGCTCGACCGCGTTGGCGACCGATTCGCGCACGGCCATGTTGATCCAGTAGGCCGATTCTTCATCAAAGCCGATCATGCTCGTGATGTTGTCTGTCAGAGTCGTGACCAGATCAATGAATTCGAGCTGACTGGCGATGGTCAATTCGACCACGTTTTCGGCTAGCATCATAAGCCGGGATTTCCTTTTCAGGCTAAATTTGATCTGACAATTTGTTCTGTTAAGATGCTCGCGAGTCTGTAGACTTCGACGATTACGGTCAGGCGCGCACTGTGTAACACAGCGTAAAAAGCGCTGTCAAGACGGGCCTCCCGCGAGATTCTTAATCATCAACTTGATATTCAGGTTGGCGACATACGCTACGCCGCATTCATCACGAAAGTTCCGAAGCAAGCAATAAATCAGATGTCCGAATTGAAAAATCCATCCGCAAAGGTTGTTAGAGTCACATCCGCCGCCAGATTGCGCGGCGATTTCCAATTGCCTGGAGACAAATCCATCTCGCACCGAAGCGCGATGTTCGCCGCAATCGGCGCAGGCGTTTCGAGATTGAGCAATTATTCATCGGCGCGCGATTGCCAGAGCACGCTTGATTGCCTGGAAGCGCTGGGAGTGAAAGTTAAACGCGAGCCGAATTTAATTACGGTTGAAGGCGCCGGGTTGGATGGATTGCGAGAAGCGTCGCGCGCGCTCGATGTAGGCAATTCAGGCTCGACGATCAGAATGCTGTCGGGCATTCTGGCCGGGCAGAATTTTACGACCGAAATCACAGGTGATGCGAGCATTCAGCGCCGTCCGATGAAACGCGTCATTGATCCGCTCGCGCTGATGGGCGCGCGCATCGAAGCGCGCGAAGGCAATTTCGCGCCGCTCAAAATTCACGGCGGCAATCTGCGAGCGATTGAATACACGCCGCCGGTCGCAAGCGCGCAGGTCAAATCGTGCGCGCTACTGGCCGGGTTGTTCGCTGACGGCAAGACGACGGTTATCGAAAAGACGCCGACCCGCAATCACACCGAAGTGATGATGCGCGAATGCGGCGCGGCGATTGAGGTTGAAAAGACCGAAGATGGCGAAAGAATTTCGGTCGTAGGGCGAAAGCCGCTCGGCGCGCTCGGCGATTACATCGTCGCGGGCGATCTCTCGTCGGCGTCGTTCTTCATCGTTGCGGCGTTGATTACGCCCGACGCCGAGTTGCGGCTGCGCCATATCGGAGTCAACTCTTCGCGCGCCGCATTGATTGACGTATTGAAGAGCGTCGGGGCGCGCATCGAGATTGAAAACCCTCGCATCGTTCACGGCGAACCCGTAGCCGACATCTTCATCCGATCATCCGTTTTGAAAGGCGATCTGGAACTTTCCGGCGCAGTCATCGCCAACCTGATTGACGAAATCCCGATCCTCGCTGTCGCGGGCGCGCGACTCGACGGAACACTGACCATCCTTGACGCGCGCGAACTGCGCGTCAAGGAGAGTGACCGCATACGCTCAATCGTGGATAACCTGCGCCTGATGGGCGCCGAGGTCGAAGAGTTCGACGACGGGTTGCGATTGAAAGGCGCGCAACGGTTGCGAGGCGCGCGGGTTGATTCATTCGACGATCACCGCATCGCGATGGCGTTCGCCGTCGCGGGATTGATCGCGGAAGGCGAGACGGAAATCGTCAACGCCGACGCGGCTTCGGTGTCACTGCCGGAGTTTTACCAACTGCTGGCCACATGCGGCGCGAACATTCAGAAGTAGTTCCCGCAAAATGCAATCCGCAATCCGCAATCCGCAATCCGCAATCTTCCTGGTGGGCTTCATGGCCAGCGGCAAATCAACCGTTGGCCCCGTGCTCGCCGCAAAGCTCGACCGCCGGTTCATTGATCTCGACCGGGTGATCGAAGCAAACGTCGGCTGCTCAATCGTCGAATTGATCGCGCGCGAAGGCGAGGAGCGTTTCCGCCAGATCGAAACCGAAACCTTGCGTGAGGTGGCGTCACGTGGCGCGGCAGTCATCGCTCCCGGCGGCGGCGCGATCACGCGGGAAGAGAACCGCGAATTGATGCGGCGCCTCGGCGGCGCCATCTGGCTCGACGCGCCTTTCGATCTGTGTTGGCGCAGGATTCAGCAGGACGGAGCGACGCGCCCTCTGGCTCCGAACGAAACGGCGGCGCGTGCGCGATACGAGCAGCGATTGCCGCTTTACCAGCAAGCCTCGATTCACATCCCGATCAACGAATCTCAAACACCTGATGACATCGCCGAAATGATCATCGAACGTCTTCGCAAAGTCGCGGAAGAGCAGGAAGCGATTATTTTCTGAAGCTGAAATTGCTGAAAGAGACGCCGACGCCGGTGGTCAACAGCAGATCGTTATTCTTCGATCCGAGCACGGGATCACTGAGATAGCGATTGCTTGCGGTGACCTGCCAACTCAGCCATCTGGTCAGTTTCGTGTTCAGTGAAGAATCGAAGGTGACACGATATTCGCCGGTGTTGGAAAGATTCGGGAAGAATTGCAATCTCTCCCTGAACAACACGCGGTCCGAAAGTTTGAGTGACAGTTCCTCTCCCGCCAGTATCTCACCGGAATTGCGCTTCACGCCGTTCGAGAAATTCTCGCGGTTGTACGATCCGCCGCCGAAAACCTGAAATTGCGTTCGTTCGTTCTTCACGATGTAGTGGCCGAGACCGCCGCCGAGCACGGCGCGCAAATCCAGCAATTGAATCTCGTTGTATTCAAAGTCGGCGAAACCGAAGGCCGAAAGCCTGTTGGTCAGCGCGATCTCGTATCTCCCGCCCCCGCGAATCGCGTTGGCCGTCGTTTCAGTCACGCCTTTATTTTTGTTCTTAGCGTTGATGTAGGCCGCGTACAGCGAAGTCTTATCCCGCCCTGACTGCCGGTTGAGGTTTGAACCCAGCGCCAGCGTGTTGGTGCGTGTGTTTCCGGTTGTCAGGCTATAGCCGAAATCCAGGCCTCCGCTCCACAGATCGAGCCAGCTTGGCTTCAGCATTCGTTCGTATTCATCCTGAACAGGCTGTGACCGGATCGCCTGCACCGAGGCGCGTTCGAGCGAAACAGTGTCTGCGTCTTTGGGCGAGACTTCGTATTTGCCCTCCCTGGTCGCCACCGTTCCAGTCACCGTCTTGCCTTCGCTCAGAGCGAAATAGAGCGCTTGATCGGAAGATATTTGCGCAATCGCTTCGGCGGAGATCGTCACTGTCCCGGCGTAATCGGTTTTGATGACCAGAGTTTTACTATCCGCCTTGATGATTGTTCCCGTTATGCGATCACCGTTGTTGAGTTTTACTTCATCGGCCAGAGCCTGCGCGCTCAACCCCAGACACGATAAGCACAGCGCGGCCAGTAAGACCATCTTTCGAGTCATGCTCTTTTCTCCCAAATAGATTTATCAGTGGTTTCGGCCAAAGATGCCGGTCAATCGCTAAAAATGCAATGCGTAAAGCTACGGGTTTCCCAACCGCCACAGTGAGGCTGGAGGGCGTGGCAGGAAACCGGGTTGCCGGTGGAGCCTTGAGCAAAGACGCCAGAATCGGAATCCGGGCAGTGAGCGTTTCCGCTGAATTGCCTGCGATGCAATTCGATATTGAATGGTGAATGCGGCGTGATGAAGCGGATCGGTAGGTTGAAGAGGTTGGTGTTTATCAGTGAACAAGCAGTCGCAATCACGGATCGAAGTATACGGATGAAGCGCGCATTTGCCCAGCATTCAACCTGGCGTCAATCGGTTGCTGTTAGACTCGAAACCGCAGATTACTCGCGCGGCTCACGGTGATAAAGGTCGCGCCAGGCTGAGAGGTAGGGCGAATGGCCATCTTCAGATTCGCGCAGTTGTTTGATCACCGGATGGGTGAATTTGTTGACGATGGAGTTGATCATCACCCGCAGCGCCTGCTCCTGATCTTCGTTCAGGTCGCCCAATCGTTTGCGGCTGCGTTCCAGCTCCAGAAGAGCTATTTCGCTGACGTGCTGGTGGAATGCGCCGATCACGGCGTTGAGATCGCCTTCGGCCAGCGCGCGGACGAAGAGTTCGGCTTCGGCCTCGATGATCTCTTCGGCGCGCATCGCCTCGCGTTCGCGCATCGAGCGATTGGCTTCGGAGATTGATTCCAGGTCGTCAACGTCGAAGAGGAAGGCGTTGTCAAGCCGCCCGATGGCCGGATCAACGTTGCGCGGGACTGAGATGTCAACAAAGAGCATTGGGCGGTTGCGGCGGCGTTCGAGCGCGCGGCGGACGTGGTCAGCGTGAACCAGATAGTTCGGCGCGCCCGTTGAACAGATCAGGATGTCGGCCTCCGGCAAAACCTTCTCGAATTCTTCAGAGGGCACGGGCTGGCCGTTCATCTCCTGCGCCAGCGCGGCTGCGTTCTCGAACGTGCGGTTGACGATCAACAACCGATTGGCGCCGTAATTCAAAAGATGCTTGGCCGCAAGCTCCGCCATCTCGCCCGCGCCCAGCAGCATCACCGCGCTGCCTTTCAACTCTTCAAAGACTTTTCGCGCCAGTTCGACGGCGACGAAACTGATCGAAACGGCGCTCGACCCGATGCCGGTTTCGTTGCGGACGCGTTTGGCTACGGCGAAGGCGCGGTTCATCAGCCGCGTCAACTTGTGGCCGACGACGGCGGCTTCCTGCGCGCGTTGAAAAGCCTCTTTGACCTGTCCCGTGATCTGCGGCTCGCCCACGACCATCGAATCGAGCGACGATGTGACGCGGAAGACGTGGCGGATCGCGGCCTGGCCGTCGAGGTTGTAGCAATGTTTTTGCAGCGTAGCGGGATCGCAGTCGTGAAAGCGTTTCAGGAAATCGTGAAGGCGTGAAAGGGCATGGTCTGGCTGCCGGAAGCCGTTCGGAGTCGCAGCGATCAGTTCGACGCGGTTGCAGGTGGAAACGATCATCCCCTCGCTGATGATCTCGCGGTCAACCAGTTCCCGCAGCGCGTCCGCCATGCGCGGTTCGGCGAACGCCAAACGCTCGCGCACTTCCACGGGGGCCGTCTTGTGACTGGTTCCGACTAAAACAATGCTCATATGATTGCGGATTGCGGATTGCGGATTGCGGATTGCGGATTGAAGAGTTTTTTTGGCTGTCTTTCAATCCGCAATCCGCGATCCGCAATCCACAATCATCCAAAGACGTGATAACCACCCAGCGCGCGCGCGCCGAGCCAGGTCAACATTACGATCACGAAGCCGGCGACCGACATCCATGCCACGCGGCGGCCACGCCAACCGGCGGTCAAACGGTAATGGATCAGGAACAGGTAGACGATCCACGTGACCAGCGCCATCACTTCTTTCGGGTCGTTGTGCCAGAATCGCCCGTCGCGCAGGTTGTTCCAGAAGATGCCCGTCACTACGCCCAGGGTCAGCAGCACGAATCCTATCGTCACACCTCGGTTGCCGATCTCGTCGCAGGTGTTCAGCGCAGGCAATCGCTCGAAGGCGGCGCCGAAGCGCTTGGTTTTTAATTCATGCTCCTGGATCAAATACATCACGCCGCAAACGAATGTGACGGCGAAGGCCGCGTAAGAGAAGATGACCAGCGTGACGTGAACCGGAAAAATGATCTGCGTCAGTGGATTCGCCGAAATGTCGGTCTGAAGCCTGAGCGACATGGCCTCCGCCGGTTTCGGCATCAACAGCGAAACGAGGATGAACAAATAGATCAGCGGAAGGAGGAACGCAGGCAACGCGCGCGCATGGTAACGGCGGCTCATCGCCAGGTAATAACCGGCAATCGCCCATCCGATGAACGAACTGACCTCTTTCGGGTTGACCACCGGGAAATAACCGGCATCCCGCCACGCCGCGACGATTGCGGCGGTGTGAGCCACGAATCCCAATCCGACAATGATCGTCAGATCGCGTTCGGGCCGTTTGGATTTCGTGGCGAACACGTAAATAGAATAAAACGCGCCAACCAGATAAAGCGTCAGCGCAATCATCAAAAGTATGGTCATGTTATCTCTCGCGCTGGAATGTTACGGCGGAGATGATAACATCGGATTTCGCGGTTTGTCAGTCGGCTTATAGCGGTTTGCAGATGCGTGTGGCGTGGCAGTAGCCCGACCGTGAGGGAGGGCTTGATTCGCAAGCCCTCC